>OGOL01000638.1_pt1 | contig 38575 bp, 31 predicted proteins | sample 1552641 | NCBI WGS metagenome assembly OGOL01 (sample SAMEA2580140, study PRJEB22360) | human gut metagenome | biome: human gut; feature: human-associated habitat; material: faeces | place: Denmark | collected 2008/2010 | reverse complement strand
CGGTGCTGATGCACCGCCCGCAGTATTTTTATAAAGCGCTTAGTCGATGAGAGAAAAAACGCGTTCATCACCGGATGAAAAATCTTCCGGATCACAGTACGGAGGTTCTCCCGTCCACACCTGATGGAAACGAACCGTGAGAGAATCATGGCGGCTTACTGCAACATAGACTGCAAGCTTCCTCTGCGGGTACTGCATCTTGATATTGCAATAGATGAACCGACAAAGAACAGGTGCGTCTGCAACAAGTTCAGAAAACGCTTCGTCCGAAATATCATCCAGCAAGTGCTCGTGGTTGTTTCCAGCCTCATATGCCGTCTTGTCCTCTACGGAAAGCGGAATGGCCTTTCTATGGTCATCGCATAAACAAAGCAGTTCATTCCCGGCAGCATCCGTCAGCACATGATAGTGCAAAAGCTGCGAGAATGTCCGGAATAAGCCTGTAATACCGGTCGAATGTGATGCGTAAAGCTTCCTTCTAAAAAGCCATTTCACGTTTGAGAAAGCTTTTTCTCTATCAGCCGCAGCAATCATTCCGTAGGGCTTTTGCCGGTCGTAATAATTGCACAAATAGAGTCCGTGGTCTTTGATACGCATGGCGATGGAGACAGTTTCGTTTTCGCGTGAATATGTCAAAAATCTCAAAATGCCAGTACACAAATCTCGCGCAAAACCCCTCAAGGCGAGAAACTCCTGGCACGAAATATGCTCCACGAGTTTAACTTCAATATCATCTTTATCTTTTGGAGCGCCTGGATATGCCGAATCCATTCGCCTGCAGAATTCGCATATTCCATGAATGAAATCTATTTCTCTTCTCATAGTCAGCACCTGAAATAACGTTACAGTTCCGAGCCCTGCACCAGATCGTCGCGCGCGAAAGCGGCGTGGATCGCATTGAGCACGCGCTTTTTGTCCGCGCTCCAGAGCGGCGCGATGAGGTCGCACTTGGCGCCGTCGCCGGTCAGACGGTGGATGACCATCTCCGGCGGGAGGACGCGCAGACACTGCTCGAGCAGGTCGATATAGTGCTCCGGCGTGAGCACCTCAAACTTCCCGGCAGCATAATCCTCTGCCAGATCCGTGCCGCGCAGCACATGCAGCAGGTGCAGCTTGATGCCCTGTACCCCGCTCTGACCGATATAGCGCGCGGTCTGCACCATCTGCGCATCCGTCTCCCCCGGCAGGCCAAGAATCTGGTGGACAATGACCTCCAGACCGGCCGCGCGAAGACGGCAGACCGCATCGTCAAACACCGGCAGGTCGTAGCCGCGGCGGATATAGGCCGCGCTCTGCGGATGGATGGTCTGCAGGCCGAGCTCGACCCAGACGGGTTTTTCCGTGTTCAGCTGCTGCAGCAGCGCGATCACGGCATCCGGCAGGCAGTCCGGCCGTGTGGCGACCGACAGCGCCACAACGTTCTCCGGCGCAAGCGCCTGTATGAACAGGCGCTCCATGTGCGCGAGACTGCCATAAGTGTTCGTGAAGTTCTGAAAATAAGCAATGTATTTGCCGCCGCTGTTTTTCCCGGCCACGCGCGCTTTTGCAGCTTCGAGCTGCTGCGGGATTCCCAGCGCGCGGTCAGCGGCAAAGGCGCCGGAACCGTCTCCGGCGCAGAAAATGCAGCCGCGCGTGTCGATGACCCCGTCCCGGTTCGGGCAGGTAAATCCGCCGTCGAGTGCGAGCTTATAGACCTTGCAGCCGAAGCGGCGGCGCAGCTCCTCGTTCAAAGTGTGATAATACATAGCAGAAAAAGGCCGGGGATGCCCGGCCTTTGTGTTTATGCCTTCATCTGGCGCTTGCGCGCGAGGTTGACCATGCCCTCAGGCATATCGTTGAGGTTCATGAGCATCTTGCCGCTGCCGAACGCCGCGCACGAGAGCGCGTCGTCCACGACGGTTGTGCGGATGCCGGTGTCCTTCTCGACGAGCTGGTCAAAGCCGTAGACCGGGCTGCCGCCGCCGGCCATGACGATGCCGTTTTGCGCGATGTCCGAAACGAGCTCCGGCGGCGTGCGCTCGAGCACCATGTGGATGGTTTCCAAAATGTCGCGCGCGGGCTCGGCGATGGCCTCGACAAGCTCGACCGAGCTGATTTTCACGGACTTCGGCAGGCCGGTCGTCAGGCAGCGGCCCTTGACCTCCTGAATGCCGACCTCGGCGCGCGGGACGAGGCAGGCGATGCTGATCTTGAGCTCCTCGGCCGTGCGCTTGCCGATGAGGATGTTGTGCTTGCGGCGCACGTAGCGCACGATCGCCTCGTCAAAGGCGTCGCCGGCGGTCTTGATCGACTCGCTCTCGACCACGCCGCCGAGAGACACGACCGCGACCTCCGTCGTGCCGCCGCCGATGTCGATGACCAGATGGCCGTCCGGCTTCGAAAGATCGGCGCCCGCACCGGCCGCCGTCGCCACGGCGGACTCGACCAGATACACCTTGCGCGCGCCGGCCTCGATGACGGCGTCGATGACGTTGCGCTCCTCCACGCCGGTCACGCTGCTCGGCACGGTGACGAGCACGCGCGGCTTGAAGAGGCTGAACGACGTCACGCGCGAGAGCAGCTCCTTGAGCATGAGCGCCGTCATGTCATAGTCCGAGATGACGCCCGCGCTGATCGGATGGATGGCCACGATGTTCGCCGGTGTGCGGCCGAGCATCTTCTGCGCGTCCTGACCGACCTTGAGCATGCGGCCGGTGTACTTGTCGACCGCCACGATGGACGGCTCGCGCAGCATGATGCCCTTGCCGCGCACGAATACGCGGATGTTGGTCGTGCCGAGGTCGATGGCAATGTCCCGTTCAAAAATCATCATAAAGCAAAACTCCCGTATCATCCGCGCTGCGGATGTTATAGTTGATCGTAGCCGTCTGGCGGCTGTTTTAGTCAGCGGAGCGCGCGACCGTGGCGCAGACCACCTGCTCCGCGCCCGCCTTGCCGAGCACCCGCGCGCACTCGGAGAGCGTCGCGCCGGTCGTGACGATGTCGTCCATGAGCAGGATGCGCTTTCCGGTCACGTCCGCGCCTTTTTTCATGCGATACGCACCGGCGATGTTCGCGCGGCGCTTGGCAGCGTCGCCCGTGCCGGACTGCGGCTGCGTGTTGCGCTGCTTATGCAGCGTCGGCGTGAGCGGAAGGCCGAGCTCCTTCGCCGTCGCTTTCGCCAGCAGACGCGCCTGATCGTAGCCGCGCTCGCGCAGGCGCTTATGGCTCAGCGGCACCCACGTGACGAGGTCGTACTCCCCTGCCAGCTCCGCGCGCACCGTATTGGCGACGAGACGGCCGTAGACCTTGGCGTACCCAGTCGCACCGCCGAACTTGTAGCGCAGGAGCGACTCGCGCACATCGCCCTCATAGGTGAGCGGCGAGACGCACGCGCGGACGAACGAAAAGCGCTGACGTCCGCCGTTTTGCGCAAACGGCAGGCCGGTCCTGCAGTGTGCGCAGATGCCCTCGCGGCTGGTCTCGAGAAAGTCATGGCAGAACGCGCACCGCGGCGGATAGAGCAGGTCGAGCAGGAATGTGACCACCTTCATACCGCACCGCACTCCCCGCAGAGCCGGGCGCGCAGACCGCTGTAGCGGCGGGTCTGCGTCTGGTTGTCGATCATGTGATAGGCTGCACCCTCGTCCCCGACGATGATGAGCAGGGATTTGGCGCGCGTGATGGCCGTGTAGAGTACGCTGCGTGTGAGCAGCATGGGTCCGGCCTTGCCGATGCAGAGCACGACCGCGCGGTATTCGCTGCCCTGCGACTTGTGCACGGTCATGACCCATGCGTGCTCAAGCTCGTTGAGCATCTCGAAGCCGTAGGTCGCGGTCTTGCCGTCGTAGCACACTGCGAGCGTCTCCGTCTGCGGGTCGATGGCCGTGATCTGACCGACGTCGCCGTTATAGACGCCCGTTCCGGCGGTCGTACCGTCCGGGTTTTTGAGCACGATGTCATAGTCGTTGCGGATCTGCATGACGCGGTCGCCCTCGCGAAAGACGGTCTCGCCGAAGCGCCGCTCCTTCTTCTCGGGCGACGGCGGGTTGAGCGCCGCCTGCAGGCGCACGTTCAGTGCGGCCATGCCGGTGTCATACTTGCGCGTCGGCGTGAGCACCTGAATGTCGGACGGCGGGATCTTCATATTGTTCGGCAGCCGCGTCCGGCACAGCTCAACGACCGTGTCAGCGGCCTTCTGCGCATCCGCGCGCCGGAGGAAGAAGAAGTCCCCGCTGTTTTGCGAAAGCGGCGGGTGCTCGCCGCGGTTGATCGCGTGCGCGTAGGAGACGATGCTGCTGCCGGCGGCCTGACGGAAGATCTCCGTCAGGCGCACGGTCGGCACGACGCCGCTGCGGATGATATCCGAAAAGACGTTTCCCGGTCCGACGGACGGAAGCTGGTCTGCATCTCCCACAAGGATGAGCCGGCACTCCGGCCGCATGGCGCGCAGCAGCGCGCACATGAGCGAGATATCCACCATGGAGCACTCGTCGAGGATGACGGCGTCGCACTCGAGCGGGTCATCCTCGTCGCGCCGGAAGGTGATGTCCTGATGGTCGTCACTCATGCCGGCCTCGAGCAGACGGTGGATCGTCTGCGCGCTCTGCCCGGTCAGTTCGCTCATACGCTTGGCGGCGCGCCCGGTCGGGGCGGCGAGCTGCGTGTCAAGCCTGAGCGCGTCAAAGAGCGCGAGGATCGCGCGGATGGACGTCGTCTTGCCTGTACCGGGGCCGCCGGTAATGGCAATGACCTGGTGCTGGCAGGCAAGGCGCAGCGTCTCCTTTTGCTGGTCGGCAAAAGTCAGACCGAGCTGCGCTTCGATGCGCGCGGCGATCTGCTCCGTGTCCGGCATGCGGCGGTACTCCGTCTGTGTCATGGCAAGCAGGCGCTCGGCCGTGTAGGCCTCCGCCTCGTGCAGGCGCGCGAGGTAGCACCCGTCGCACCCGGCGACCCGCTCGCGCACGAGCGCGCCGCTGTCGACGAGCGCATCCACGCTCTGCGCGACCAGCTCGTCCGACACACCGCTGAGCTGTGACGTGGCCGCGAGCAGGTTGCGGTAGGAGATAAAGCAGTGCCCGCGCACGGCGTTGTAGGCAAGCTCATACAGCGTCGCCGCGGCGACACGCTCCGCGCTCTGATCGTCAAAGCCGTGGCCGAGCGCCAGTGCGTCCGCCTCCTGAAACGAGGCGCCGATGGCATCCGAAACGAGTATGTAGGGGTTGTCCTGCACAAGCTGGAGCGCATCGTCCCCGTAATACTGGTACATCCGCAGGGCAATGACCGGTCGGATGTTCGCCGATGCCAGAAACTCGATCAGGCGGCGCATACCGGCCTGACGGCGGAAATTGGCCGACATGGCCTTGGCCTTGGAGAGACTGATGCCCTTGATCGTACAGAGCTTTTCCGGCTCGTATTCGAGCACGTTGAGCGTGTCCGCGCCGAAGCGCGACACCATCAGCGACGCCGTCGCCGGGCCGATGCCGCGCACGGCGCGTCCGGCAAGGTAGGCATAGATCGCGTCCGCCGTCTCCGGCATGGTGCGCTCGGCAAAGTCGGCCTTGAACTGCTGGCCGTGCGCCGGATGCGTCATCCAATTGCCGCTGACGATCATGGACTCTCCCGGCACGGCATACGGAATGCAGCCGACGACCATGGTCTGGCTGCCGTCATCCACGTCCAGCTTGAGCACGGTGTAGCCGTTTTCCTCGTTTTGATAAATGACCGCCGCAACGGTCCCGCATAATTCTATTGGGTTGCTGTTTGCATCCATTGGCAAATATCCTCTGTATTGCACAGTTTCAGATCTTCGCACCGCCGCGCCGCGCGCTCGCAGAGCGCGGCCGCGTCGTCAGTCAGGCCGCAGTCGACGAGCAGAACATCCGCCATGAGCGTTCCGCTCTCGCGCAGCCACCAAATGCCGCGCAGAAGCTGCTCGAGCTCCGGTGCGTCCCCGCGTGCCCGTATGACAAGCGTGAGCTGTGCCTCCCGGCTCGAGCGCACCGGCGTGAGCAGTGCGCAGCCGAGCATCCGCAGCAGCCACGCAAAGCCCAGGATCAGCAGCGCACACAAGGTGATCTGAATGAACATCTTCACCGCCCCCTCTCCTTTCAGCCTATGAGAAAGGGGCTTGACCGTTAACCTTCGAGTTCTTTTTTCAGGAATTGACCGGTGTAGCTCTCCGCGCAGCGCGCGCAATCCTCCGGCGTGCCGGTAAAGACGATGCTGCCGCCCGCGTCGCCGCCCTCCGGACCGAGGTCGATGATGTGGTCGGCCACCTTGATGACGTGCAGGTTGTGCTCAATGACGAGCACCGTGTTGCCCGCGTCGGTCAGACGGTTGAGAATGTCGATCAGACGCGCGACATCCGCCACGTGCAGACCGGTCGTCGGCTCATCGAGCACGTAGATCGTCCGGCCGGTGCTGCGCTTAGAAAGCTCCGTCGCAAGCTTGATGCGCTGCGCCTCGCCGCCGGAGAGCGTCGTGGACGGCTGACCGAGCTTGACATAGCCGAGGCCGACATCCATGAGCGTTTGCAGCCGGTCGCGGATCTTCGGCTGGTTCTGGAAAAATGCGAGTGCCTCTTCGACGGTCATGTCCAGCACCTCGGCAATGTTCTTGCCCTTGTAGTGCACCTCGAGCGTCTCGCGGTTATAGCGCTTGCCCTTGCAGACCTCGCACGGAACGTAAACATCCGGCAGGAAGTTCATCTCGATCTTCAGCAGGCCGTCGCCGGAGCAGGCCTCGCAGCGGCCGCCGCGAATGTTGAACGAGAAGCGCCCGGCGCTGTAGCCACGCAGCTTTGCGTCCTGCGTGGAGGCGAAAAGGCTGCGGATATCGTCAAACAGGCCGGTATACGTCGCCGGATTGGAGCGGGGCGTGCGGCCGATGGGACTCTGGTCGATATTGATAATCTTGTCCAGATACTCCACGCCGTCAATGCCGTCGCATTTCCCGGGACGGAGCTTCGCATGGTTGAGCCTGCCCGCAAGCGTTTTATACAGCACCTCGTTGACGAGCGAGGACTTGCCGCTGCCGGACACGCCGGTCACGCACGTCATGACGCCGAGCGGGATCTGCACATCCACGTGCTTGAGGTTGTGCTCACTCGCGCCGCGGATCACAAGCGCGTGGCCGTTTCCGGTGCGGCGCTGCGCGGGCACGGGGATCTTCATTTTGCCGGACAGATACTGCCCGGTGATGGAGCGCTCACAGCGCGCGACCTCCTCCGGCGTACCGGCGCAGACCACTTCGCCGCCGTGCACGCCCGCGCCCGGGCCGATGTCGATGAGATAATCCGCCGCACGCATGGTGTCCTCGTCATGCTCGACGACGATGAGCGTGTTGCCGAGGTCACGCAGCTCGCGCAGCGTGCCCAGCAGCTTTTCATTGTCGCGCTGGTGCAGGCCGATGGACGGCTCGTCGAGGATATAGAGCACACCCATGAGCGACGAACCGATCTGCGTCGCGAGCCGGATGCGCTGGCTCTCGCCGCCAGAGAGCGTTGCCGCCGAGCGCGCGAGCGTCAGGTACTGCAGGCCGACGCTCTGCAGAAAATGCAGCCGCGAGCGCACCTCGCGCAAAATGCTGTCAGCGATCTGCGCATCCTTCTCGCTGAGCGTGAGCCGGTCGAGAAACGCCAGCTCCTCCGTGATCGGCAGCGCCGTAAACTCGGAAATATTCAGTCCGCCGACCGTGACGGCCAGAACCTCCGGCCGCAGACGCGCACCGTGGCAGTCCGGGCAGGCCGTCTCCGCCATGCAGTCCTCAAGCGATGCACGCATGGCGTCGCTCTGCGTCTCCTGATAGCGGCGCTCCAGGTTGCAGACGATGCCCTCAAACGGGCGGCGCAGCACGCCGCTGCCGCGATTTGTGTCGTAGTGCAGGGTGAGCTCCTCGTCCCCCGTTCCGTAAAGCAGGATCTCGCGCACGTGCTCCGGCAGGTCGCCGATGGGCGTTGCAAGGTCAAAGTGATATTTTTCCGCCAGCGCGTCGTAATACATCCGGCTGATGCTCTCATCCTTGACGCCGTTCCAGCCGCTCGCGGTGATGCCGCCGTCGAGGATGGACTTCGACGGGTCCGGAATGATGAGCGCCGGGTCGATGCGCAGCCGCGTGCCGAGGCCGCCGCAGGTCGGGCACGCGCCGTAGGGGCTGTTGAACGAGAACATCCGCGGCGTGAGCTCCTCGATCGAGATGCCGCAGTCATCGCAGGCGTAGTTCTGCGAGAAGAGGATCTCGCGCTTTTCCTCCGGGATGTCCGCCAGCACAAGGCCGCCGGAGAGCGCCGACGCGATCTCGACGGCGTCGGTCAGGCGGCGGTTCTGGTCAGGACGAATGACGACGCGGTCGACCACGATCTCAATGTTGTGCTTGCGGTTTTTATCGAGCGTGATCGTCTCCGTGAGGTCATAGATGCTGCCGTCCACGCGCACGCGCACATACCCGCCGCGGCGGGCATCGTCGAACACCTTCTGGTGCTCGCCTTTGCGTGCACGAATGACCGGCGCAAGGATCTGCACGCGCGTCGCCTGCGGCAGCGCCGCGATCTGATCGACGATCTGATCGACCGTCTGGCGGCGGATCTCCTTGCCGCACTTCGGGCAGTGCGGCACGCCGACACGCGCCCACAGCAGACGCAGATAGTCGTAGATCTCCGTGACCGTGCCGACGGTCGAACGCGGATTTTTGCTGGTGGTCTTCTGGTCGATGGAGATGGCCGGACTCATGCCGTCGATGGAGTCGACGTCGGGCTTGTCCATCTGCCCGAGAAACTGCCGCGCATAAGAGGACAAACTCTCCATATAGCGCCGCTGCCCCTCGGCATAGATGGTGTCGAACGCAAGGCTCGACTTGCCGGAGCCGGACAGGCCGGTCATGACGACCAGCGCATCGCGCGGGATCTCTACATCAATGTTCTTGAGATTGTTCTCCCGCGCGCCTTTGATTACAATATGATCCCGCATGGGTGCCTCCGAAATTGCTTAGGATTCAATAGTCAGCTCCGCCGTGCCCGCACGCACGAGCGCGATGAGCGCCTGCGGCGCGACCTCGACCTGATAGCCGATCTTGCCGGCGCTGACAAGGATGGTCTCCTGTGCGAGCGCCTGAGAAGCAAAGACCGTGCGCAGCTGCTTTTTCATGCCGACCGGCGAGCAGCCGCCGCGCACATAGCCAGTCAGGGGCGTGAGCTCGGACACGTGCAGCATGGCAATGGACTTCTCCCCCACGGCCTTGGCCGCCTTCTTGAGGTCGAGCTCGCACGCGACCGGAATGACGAACACGTACGGCGTCTTGCTCGCGCCGCGGGCGACCAGCGTCTTGAACACCATCGCCGGGTCAACGCCCGTCATCTGCGCCACAGTCACGCCGTCCACCGCATCGTCGCCGTGCGGATATGTGTGCGGCGTGTAGGGCACCTTCTTCTGGTCGAGCAGACGCATGACATTTGTTTTTTCGATGGATGATTTCGCCATGAGACATTCCTCCGCTGATAATAACACTTTATTATATCCGATTTCCCGCATAGTTTCAAGGGATTTGGCGCAAAAGCGTTGCCAACCGGCACGGTTATGCTATAATGCACTCAGAACGAAACCGGAGGGATGACCGATGCCGGATAACACGATCCGCGGCCGCTTTGCACCCAGCCCGAGCGGGCGGCTGCATTTGGGCAATGTGCTGACGTTTCTGCTTGCATGGCTGGATGTGCGCGCGCGCGGCGGGACGATGGTGTTCCGCCTTGAGGATCTCGACCCGGAGCGCAGCTGGGAGCACTATGCTGACCTGATGGCCGACGACCTGCTCTGGCTTGGGCTTGACTGGGACGAGGGCTGGCGGCCGGGGTCTCAGACCTATCGGCAGGGCACGCGCACGCAGCGCTACACCGCCGCGCTGGATGCTCTGACCGAGCGCGGCATGGTGTATGACTGCTATTGCAGCCGCGCCGAGCGGCTGGCCGCGAGCGCGCCGCACCCCGGTGAGCCGCGTGAGGCCGGCTGCCCCTGTCGGACGCTGTCAGAGCAGGAGGTGCAAAAGCGCCTGCGCATGGGTCGCCGCGCCGCGAAAAAGCTTGCGGTCACGGATGCGGACATTGCCTTCGTTGACGCGCACTACGGTCCGCAGGCGGCCGAACTGCGGCGCGGGCGCGACGATTTTCTCATCCGGCGCTCGGACGGCGTGTTCGCCTACCAGCTCGCTGTGAGCGTGGACGATCTCGATATGGGCATCACGCGCGTTGTGCGCGCGCGCGACCTGCTTGACTCCACGCCGCGGCAGATCTGGCTGATGGAAACGCTCGGCGGTAAGGCCCCGGAATATGCACACGCGCCGCTGCTCGTCGCGCCGGACGGACGCAAGCTCTCCAAGCGCGAGGGTGACCTGAACATGGAGGCCCTGCGGCAAAAATATACGCCGGAGCAGTTGACCGGAAAGCTCGCCAAGCTCGCGGGTCTGCGGCCAACGGACGCGCCGGTGACGGCAATCGAGCTGGCGGCGGACTTTTCCTGGGACAAGGTCCCGCGCGCGGACATTCCGATCCCGGAGGATTTTTAATATGAGACGCACGGTGGGCGCATCCAGACGGATGCGCCCATTTTGCATGCCATTATTTTTCCGTCAGCCGCTGCACCATGGTGTCGTGTGCAGCGCACTCGGCCGCGTCGTCGAGCGGCTGCAGCTCCAGCTCCGGATAGCGGCCATGCAGCGCCGTTGCGAGCAGATGGTCGCAAAATGCCGGATTTTTCGGCAACACCGGGCCGTGGCTGTATGTGCCGAAGACGTTTTGATAGCGCACGCCCTCAAAGCCGTCCTCCCCGTTGTTGCCGCCGCCGACGAGCATCTTACCGAGCGGCGACACGCCGCTGCCGAGGTAGGTCTTGCCGCTGTGGTTTTCAAAGCCGACGACCGTACTGCCGCCGGACTCCGGCAGGCACTCGAAGAGCGTGTTGCCGATCATGCGCTCCTTCGCTCCGACGGTATAATAGTCGATCGCGCCGATGAAGTCGCACTGCTTGCCGTCCCACGTGCGGTAGTAGCTGCCGAGCATCTGGTAGCCGCCGCAGATGGTCAGAAACGTTTTGCCGTCGGCAATGGCAGCCTTGATCTCGCTGCCCTTTCCGGCTTTCAGGTCGGACAGGAGCACCTCCTGCTCAAAGTCCTGACCGCCGCCGATGAAAAACAGGTCAAACTGTGTGAAATCCGCCTGCTGACCGACCGTGACCTCCGTCACCTCGGCGTCGATGCCGCGCCACTCCAAACGGCGGCGCATGCAGAGAATATTGCCCCGGTCGCCGTAGAGGTTCAGAAGGTCCGGGTAAAGATGGCAGATACGCAGGGTCTTTTCGCTCATTCCCAGAACTCCTTTCCGCCGAGCTGCTTTTGCAGCCGGCCGCGCAGGTCCAGCATGGACGTATACGTCGGCATGATGAACACCGGGTATTCCGATGCGCACATGGCGTCGATCAGCGGGTCATAATCGTAAAACACCTCGATGCGCGCCTCATCCACGCCCGCATATTTCAGGCGCAGGCGCAGCTCATCGGCGCGGGCCCCGGTTGCCTTTTCCGCTTTTTCCGCCGCAATCTCCGCATAGCGATGCGCCATGGCGGCAAGCCGCTCAAAGTCGGCATCCCAGATCCACGAGATGTCCGTGCCGTCGGCGTCGCGGTCATTGAGGCAGACGACAAACGTCGCATCCTCGTTCAGCCCGGCGAGATAGCGCATGGTCTGGTTGCAGCCGGCCGGATTTTTCACGAGCATCATACGGCCGGGTGTGCCGCGCAGGTCGAATTTCTCCATGCGGCCAAAGCCGCAGCCGAACGCGCCGAGCGCGTGCACGATCGCCTCCGGTGTGAAGCCGAACGCAGACAGCGCAGCCGCCGAGCCGACGGCGTTATAGATGTTGTACGCCGCCGGAAGGTTGATGTGTACGGCGTGCTCCCGACCACCGATGGACATGGTGACATCGCTCGTGTCCACGCCGAGGTTCTGAACCGCCGTGACGGCGACCTGCGGGGCTTCGCGGTGATAGCCGCACTTCGGGCAGCGAAATGCGCCCAGATGCCCGTAAGTACGGTAGTCGTAGACATATTCGGTCTTGCAGTGGATGCAGTGCGGCGCGTCGGAGATCTCCGTCAGGTCGTCGCCGCCGAGCGGAACGTTCACACCGAAGCGCACGACCGGGTTCGGCACATGCTCCGGGATGGACGCGATGAGTGAGCAGTCGGCATTGATGCACAAAACGCTCTCCGGCGTGTGGCGGATGCCCTCGATGATGTTATTGAGCGTGTGCGTGATCTCGCCGTAGCGGTCGAGCTGGTCGCGAAAAACATTCGTCGCCACGATGACCTCCGGCTTGAGGTACTTGAGCACGGTCTTGGATGCAGCCTCGTCGCACTCAATGACGGCAAACTGGCACTTTGGCCTGCCGGTCAGGGTGCTGTGCATGGCAAACTCCGCCGTGATGCCGGAGATGAGGTTTGCGCCCGAGCGGTTGGAAAAGTAGTTGAGGCCCGCATCGGCAAATGCCTGCTCGATCATGCGGGAGCTGGTCGTCTTGCCGTTCGTGCCGGTGACGAGGATGACGCGCACCCCCCGCGAGAGCACGCCGAGCACCTGCGGGTACACCTTGAGCGCCACGCGGCCGGGAAACGCCGTGCCGCCGCGGCGCAGCAGCCGCAGCAGCCCGCGTGCAAGCTTACACAGCAATACTGCAAAAAAAGTTCGGATTTTCATTCGTTAGGGTCACTCCGTGAATATCGGCATCTGTCAGCAGATGCTCATTTTTACTGTTTTTCCGGCCAGAGTCAGCATATCGCGCAGCTCCTGCACCAATTGCAGCTTGCGCTCAAAGCTGAATTCCGTATCCTGCTGGGCGAGGTTGCTCGCGTTGCCGAAGAGGACATTGACCTCCGTCGCCTCCTCGAGCAGCACGAGCGCGAGCCTGGACGCACCGTCCTTCATGCGGGCAAGCTCGAGCGTGTACATGCCATCCGCGAGGTAGTCCTTGATGCGTTCCATCGTCACATTGACCGTAACGACGCCCTCGGTCGTCAGATCCACACCGTGGATCTCGCTCATCGGCGGCACCTCCTCCGTGCCGCTGCCGGACAGCGTGTGCACCTTTACGCCCAGATATGCCGCGACAGCGTTGGCCGTGGTGCCGCCGCAGACAACATGTTTGCCATCCTTGCCGAAAAACAGGCGCATGGTGCTCAGATCATCATCCTTGCTCTCGGGCGGGCCGATCATGACGTTGACCGGGCAACGCTCACGCAGGCGCGCGACAACAACAGTCGTATCATCATGCATGGCGTCCATGTCCAGCGTCTTGACGGTCGAGAGGATACTGGCCGCCATGCGCTGTGAGGAGACGGTGGGTGAATAATTGCGCAGGATAAAATCCTCAATATCCTGCCGCGCCCAACCGGCGTCCGTCGTCACGCCGCGCCCGGCCTCCGACACGCCGTCGCTGAAGAGCACAAGCATATCGCCCACGTCAAAATGCAGGTAGCTCTCGTGCAGCTCCTTTTCCTGAATGAAATTGACGGAGTAGTTGTATTTCCCGATCGCGCCGTTGTGCACGAACACGGCGTTCGGGTTGTCATACTGGATCAGGCGCGCGCGGGTTCCGGCCGTCTGCAGGATCGTAAAGGTCGCATAGGCGAGCTTGCGCTCTCTGCACATGGGCAGCGTTTCCGCCACGGTCGTAACGCACTCGTCGATCGGCACGTTGCCCTTGAGCATGGTCGTGAGCATGGTCGTTGTCAGCGTGGAGAGGATGTTGGCCTTGACGCCGCTGCCGAGGCCGTCGGAGAGGATGACCGTCGCGTCATTGTCGTCCCATTCGAGCGCACACTGATCGCCGCAGAGCGTCTCCCCGTTTTTGTTGCGGCTGATGACGCTGATGTCCCAGACCGTGTTCCTGCAGCGGTTCGTTCGTTTACGCATCATCATCGCCGTCCTCATCAAGCATGATGGCTTCCTTCAGATCGTGCACAGCCACCTTGGTCTCCGCTGCCGTTTCACCGAGCAGACTTGCGATCTCGTGCACAATGCGCAGCTGGTTTGCAATGATATCGTCCGCCAGATCGGCCGCATGGATCTTCGTCTTCTGGATCTTGTTGCGGCGCTGGCGCGCCTTGGTCACGTCACGCATAATGCAGGTAAAGAGCGTCCGCTCCGGGTCGCAGATGAAGATGCGCTCGAGATAGACGTTGTAGTCGGCGAGAAAGACCTCGTCCGTGACCTGTGTCTCGTCCTGGCTGATCATCTTCACGAAATCATACTCATCCATAATGCGCGAGACCGGATAGCCGATGATGTCCGCCGGATCCTTGATGCCGAAGATCTTGCAGGCCGCTTTGTTGATCTGCTTGACCTTCAGCTTTTTGCCGACAGTGACAATGCCCTCCGGGGAGACGTTGATGATCTTCTCGGAGTAGGTCTCGGCACGCTCTTTCATATATGGCATGCACATGCTGATCTCAGCGCGGCCCTCATAGACGGCGATGGCCTTGTCGCGGCAGGTGCGGTAGCCGCACAGACCGCAGTTGAGCTCATCCGCCGGGCTGAATTTGCCCATTTTGCGCAGGATCCCATTAATAACAGAGTCTGGCGGTAAGTCGACCGGGTGCTTCTTGTCTATGAGCGCGCGGTGCATATCCACTGGCTCCTGAATGTCGAAGTTTCTTTCGCCACCGGCGCTCTTGATCACGCGGCGGCGCGATTCGAGCAGGTTTGTGTGCTTCTGCCGGAACGCGAGACCGCCGACGCAGTTTCCGTGGCAGGCAGCGATCTCAATAAAGCAGTTGCGCAGATTGCCGTTGACGACGCTCTTGAGCGTCTGGATGCTATCATCCAGACCGTCAAGGAACAGATAATCGCGCCCGGAATCGAGCGACATAGAGTGCAGAACACCGTTTGTGATCGTATAACCGCGCGAAAGCATCGGCTCATCCGCCGGGACGTTGGGGTTAACAGCAACACCGGCCTCATGCATCCAGTCCTCAAGCTCCGTGAAGGTGATGTCATAATCGGCGCCGACGCTCTCAAAGCGCGTTGTCTCCTCCTTCTTGGAGATGCAGGGGCTGATGTAGACAATGGTCGCACCCGGATAGCGCTCGCGCAGCAGCACGGCATGCGCCTGCATCGGCGAGAGCACCGGAGCGAGATACGGCAGCGCCTCCGGCAGATGCTTTTCCACATAGAGCACGATCGTCGAACAGCCCGACGTGATGATCGGCGCATCGCCCGGCTGGGCGGCGAGCTTTTCCAGCTCCTTCTTGACCAGATAGGCGCCCTCTGCTGTCTCATGTGCCGCCGCAAAGCCGAGCTTTTTCAGCGGCTCTTCGATGCCCTGAAAACCGGGGGTATCAAAATAGGCGATGTACGACGAGTCGACGCTTACGACGACCTGTTTTCCGGAGGCGATCAGCTCCCGGATCTGGCCGACGTCGCTGATATCCTCCTTTGCGTGCTGCGGGCAGACAGACACGCAGTTGCCGCAGAGAATGCAGTCGCTGGAAATGATCTGTGCGTGACCCTGATAGACGCGGATGGACTTGACCGGGCAGAACCGGACGCATTTGTAGCAGTTTTTACAGTTGGCCTGTTTGAAACGCAGAACATCCATGGGGCTCCCGCCTTTCTGTGAAATTTCACGAGTAGTGTTTTGCGATCTCTCTCGATTTCTATTTTTTTAATGTACCACAAAACTCCTCCCCGCACAAGCCCTGCGCGAAAACGCGGCGATTCCAGCGCGCAAAAAGCCGCCGGCGAACGCTGCATCAGCGTCCGCCGGCGGCAGGTACGGCTTATTCTTCGACCTTTCCGGTCAGCGCCTCGGTGAGTGTACGCCAGCCGAGCATGGCGCATTTGACGCGCGCGGGCATGTGCGCGATATCTTTGAGCGCCGAGGCTTCTTCAAGGCTTTCAATCTCTTTCTCGGTCGCCTCACCGTGGATCATGCGCAGGAAGGTGCGGCTCATTTCCAGCGCCTTTTCCTTCTTCTGTCCCACGATCATGCCGAGCATGATGTCCGCAGACGCCTGCGAGATGGCACATCCGTCGCCAACAAAACCGCCGTCGGTAATGACATCTCCATCGGTCTTGAGCTTGAGGACGATGTTGTCGCCGCAGCTCGGGTTCACACCCGCAAGTTCAATATCCGCGTCCGGAATGTCGTGCTTGAACTCCGGATGGATGTTGTGCTCGGTCAGGATCTCATTATAGAAGCTTCTATTTTCCATATCCCATACGCTCCCTCAGGGTCGAGAGGCTCTCAAGGAACCGGTCGACATCCTCATCGGTGTTATAAAAGGCAAAGCTGGCGCGCGCCGTCGCATTCAGGCCGAGGTGCGCGAGCAGCGGCTGCGCGCAGTGGTGTCCGGCACGGATGTTCACGCCGTCGGACGCCATAATCTCGCTGATGTCGTGTGGGTGCACGCCGTCGACCGTGAAGGTGATGATGCCGTTGTGATCCTCCGGCTTATCGGTGCCGAGCACGTGCACATGCGGTACAGCCAGGACACGCGCGAGGGCATTGGCCGTCAGATCATGCTCACGCTGCCGGATGGTATCAAAGCCGACGTTCTGCACATACCGGATGGCAGCGGCCAGACCGGCCGCACCGGCGGCATTGACTGTGCCGGCTTCAAACTTGTGCGGCAGCTCGGCATAGACGGCGCCCGTGCGCGTGACGGATTCGATCATCTCGCCGCCGGAGAGAAACGGCGGCATCTGCTCGAGCAGCTCCTCCCTGCCGTACAGCCCGCCGATGCCCATGGGACCAAAGACCTTGTGGCCGGAGAAGGCGAAGAAATCCGCGCCCAGATCCTGCACGTTCACCGGCATGTGCGGTGTGCTCTGCGCGCCGTCCACGACCATGACCGCGCCCTTTTTGTGCACCATGGCGGCGACTTCCTGCACGGGGTACTTCCGGCCGAGAACGTTCGACACCTGCGTCATGGCGACGATCTTCGTGCGCTCGGTGATGAGCGATTCGATCTGCCGGAGATCCACACTGCCGTCGGGCGCACACTCGATGAACTTCAGCTCCGCGCCGGTCTGACGGCAGACCATCTGCCACGGCAGCAGGTCGCTGTGGTGCTCCATGATGGACACAAGCACCTCGTCACCCGCCTTGACGTGCGTCAGGCCGTAGCTGTAGGCGACGAGGTTCAGGCTCTCGGTCGTGTTGCGGGTAAAGACGATCTCACGCGCCGAGCGTGCCCCGATGAAATCGCGCACGGTCTCGCGCGCCTGCTCATAGATATCGGTCGCCTCCACGCTCAGCGGATACAGCCCGCGCAGAGGGTTCGCGTTGTGGCAGCGGTAGAAATCCGCCACCGCGTCCAGCACGCACTGCGGGCGCTGCGCCGTGGCCGCGTTATCAATATAGGAGACGTCCGTGTGCTGAAAGATTGGAAAATCCTGCTTATAATCATATGTCATCGTTGAGTTCCTCCTCCAGCGTCTGAAGAATCTGTGCGCGCAGCGCTTCGTCATCCACCGTGCGCGCAAAGCGTTCGATGGCGGCGCGGGCCAGGATGTTTTCGGCCTGAGCGCGGGAGATGCCGCGGCTCTCGAAATAAAAGAGCGTCTCGTCATCGAGCTCGCCAATGGTCGCGCCGTGGTTGCCGACGACGTTTTCCTCGGCGCAGAGAATGAGCGGCACCGTCTTGTTGACAACATCGTCGCCGAGCATGAGCACGGTCTCTTTCTCATTGCCGACGGAGTTCGACGAGCCGGTCTTAAAGTCGATCGTGCCGCGGAAAACCTTCTTCGCCGCATCCTTGAGCGCGCCGGAAGTGTCGATCTCGCACTCCGTGTTCTTGCCATAATGGTTGACGACGACGTTGACGTCGATCGTCTGACTGCCGCGGCCGAGATAGCCGATCTGCGCCGAATAGCGGCTTCCGTCGCCGACAAGCTCCGTGTCATTGTCGGAGTAGAGGTCGCCCTGCCCCATCAGGATCTGCGTCATGTCCACGCCGGCATCGGGCGCGCAGTCCGCGTTCGTTTTGGCATAAAGCAGCGCACCGACCTGCGCACCGAGCACCTGGACAAGGCGCAGAGACGCACGGTCATGGAGCGTCAGCGCCGTTTCCACGGCGAAGCTGCCCTGCGTATCGAGCACCATATATACCGTTGCCTTCACGCCGGCGGCCACATCGACCGCGACGCGCCTGCAGCTATAACCCTCAGCACCGGTCAGGTCAATATGCAGCGGCTGCGTCCGGTTTTCTGCTGTGATTTTATAGGTGTCCGTCCCGAGATCGGTCGTTTCGGCCGCATTCCACGGGATGGTCGCCTCGTTAACATTGAGATGGTTCCACGTTCTGGTCGGCAGCTTGTTGACGACCAGCAGTTGGCTCGTATTCACGATATTCCCTCCTTTCGGAATGTGCGGTCAGCCGATGCTGCCCTTCATCTCCAGACGAATGAGATTGTTCATTTCCACAGCGTACTCCAGCGGCAGCTCCTTGGAGACGTTGTCCGCAAAGCCGCTGACGATCAGCGCGCGGGCGTCCTCCTCGCTCATGCCGCGGCTCATGAGATAAAACACCGCCTCGTTGCTGATGCTGCCAATCTTGGCCTCATGGCCGACGGCGGCGTCCTTCGTGCGGATGTCCATGGCCGGGACGGTATCGGAGCGGGACTCGGAATCGAGCATCAGCGACTGGCAGGACACGGAGGATTTCGCGTGCTTTGCACCCTTTTGCACCACGACGCTGCTGCGGAATGTGCTGATGCCGCCGCTCTTGCTGATCGAGCGAGTATTCATATAGGAGCTCGTGTTCCTGCCGATGTGCACGACCTTCGCGCCGGTGTCGAGATTCTGCCCCGCGCCGGCAAACGTGACGCCGGTGAACTCCATCTTGGAGTTATCGCCTTTGAGCACACTCATCGGATACAGGCAGCCGACATGAGACCCGAACGAGCCGGAAACCCACTCGATCACGCCGCCCTCCTCCACGAGCGCGCGCTTGGTATTGAGGTTGTACATATTCTTCGACCAGTTCTCGATGGTCGAATAGCGCAGCCTGGCATTTTTCTTCACGTACAGCTCCACGCAGCCGGCGTGGAGGTTCGCGACGTTATATTTCGGCGCCGAGCAGCCCTCGATAAAGTGCAGGCTCGCACCCTCGTCGACGATGATGAGCGTGTGCTCAAACTGGCCCGCGCCCTTGGCGTTCAGGCGGAAATACGACTGCAGCGGGATGGACACCTGCACGCCCTTCGGCACATACACGAACGAGCCGCCGGACCAGACCGCACCGTGCAGGGCAGCAAACTTATGATCGCGCGGTGTGACAAGCTTCATGAAATACTTGTGCACCATGTCGGCGTATTCGCCCTTGAGTGCGCTCTCCATATCGGTGTAGACGACGCCCTGTGCAGCTACCTCGTCGCGGACGTTGTGGTACACGAGCTCGGAATCGTACTGTGCGCCGACGCCGGCGAGCGATTTGCGCTCCGCCTGCGGGATACCGAGACGCTCAAAGGTGTCTTTAATATCCTGCGGGACGTCCTTCCAGTCGTTTTTCATGTCGGACTTGGGGCGAACATAGGTCGCAATGTGGTCCATATCCAGTCCCTCGATGGACGGGCCCCAATCCGGAACCGGCATCTCGTTATAGATCTGCAGCGACTGCAGCCGGAACTGCTGCATCCAGACCGGATCGTCCTTTTCCTTGGAGAGCTTGTCGATGATCTCCGGCGTCAGGCCCTCCTGCATACGATAGGCATCGTCCTCTTTGTCGCGGATGTCATAGACGCTGCGGTCAATGTCCGCGACCTGACTTTTTTCCTTCATTCGGATCGCCTCGCTTTCAGTCTGCCCGGATGCCGCCAAAGCCGTTTTCATTGATGGTATCTACAAGCGATGCATCGCCATTTTTCACAATGACGCCCTGCTCCATGATGTGCGCGGCGTCCACCGTAAGCGCCTCAAGAATGCGGGTGCTGTGCGTGATGATGAGCAGCGAGCCGTGCACGCGCTCACGATAGAGCTGCACGCCCTTGGAGACCGTGCGCACCGCGTCGACGTCCAGACCGGAGTCCGTCTCGTCGAGGATGGCAAGCTTCGGCTCGAGCATGAGCATCTGCAGGATCTCCGCTTTCTTTTTCTCACCGCCGGAAAAGCCCACATTCAGGTCGCGCTCAGCATAGGAAGCGTCCATTGCCAGCAGCTGCATCGTCTCGGCAAGCTTCTTCTTGAAGTCCCAGAGGCGGATGCGCTTGCCGGTCTTCTGCTCGAGCGCACTGCGGATAAACGCGCTGAGCGTCACACCGGGCACCTCAAGCGGATTCTGGAACGACAGGAAAATGCCCTTCTTCGCGCGCTCGTTGACCGGCAGCTCCGTGATGTCCTCGTCGTCAAAGACGATCTTTCCGGCCGTGACCGTGTACTCCGGATTGCCGGTGATCGCATAGCCGAGCGTGGACTTGCCGGTGCCGTTCGGCCCCATGAGCACATGCGTCTCATCCTTGCCGACGGTCAGGTCCACGCCGTGCAGGATCTCTTTCTCGCCCGCACTCACGTGCAGGCCGCTGACTTCAAGCAGGTTGCTGTTCATATATGTATCCTCCGTTCCCAATGGCAAACCGTGCCTGACGGCACGGCTGCATACGATATACATGAATTCAGAGAGGCTCAGGACGGTCTGACGCAAATCCTACCTCATTGAGGTGAATTATATGCCTATATTCCTATGTTGTCAATAGGAATATAGGATCAAGGCAGCAAAAAAGCACGCACAACTATTGAGTCGTGCGTGCTTTTGACACAGATGCTCAGAATTGGAACAGGTTCAGGCCGATCTCCTCACTGTGAAAACGATCCACTCTTCCGTCGATAACCGTGATGACCATCTCACAGGTGGCGCTGATAACGGCGCGGTTGAGATGTCCGCCGAACACTTCGCCCTTCTCGTTGCCGGCGCTCATATGCAGGTGCGTGTAAAATGCGCCGTCCATTGTGTTGATCGTGCCGGTCAGCGAGACGATCTCAAAATCGCCCGCGAAGGAGTTCGCGTGGTACTGCTTTTCGGCCGTGTGGAACACACCGACCGTAAACTCCCCGACTGCGCCGAGCGCCTGCACGCTCGCAAGCTTGATCTGCTCGGCCTGTGCAATGGCCGCGACCTGCTCGAGCACTTCTTCCCCGCGGTCGATGCGGGCGACGATGGTGTTGTCAAATCTTCTGTACTCCATGGCTCTGCCTCCTGACAAATGAAATGCACTGCGGTCATTATACCGCACGCGTTCTTTGCTTGCAAGACCCGCGTTATTCCAGCTCGAATGCACCGGTATAGAGCTGATAATAGACGCCCTTTTCCGCAATGAGCTTTGCATGATTGCCGCGCTCGATGATGCGGCCATGGTCGAGCACCATGATCACGTCGGCGTTTTTGACCGTTGAGAGCCGGTGCGCGATGACGAACACCGTGCGCCCCTCCATAAGCTTATCCATGCCGCTCTGCACGAGCGCCTCCGTGCGGGTGTCGATGGAGCTTGTCGCCTCGTCGAGGATCATGACCGGCGGGTCGGACACGGCCGCGCGCGCGATGCTCAGCAGCTGCCGCTGCCCCTGACTCAGGCCGCTGCCGTCGCCCTTGAGCACGGTGTTGTAGCCGTCGGGCAGCATACGGATGAAGTGGTCGGCGTTGGCGAGCTTCGCCGCGGCGATACATTCATCATCCGTCGCAGCCGGATTTCCGTAGCGGATATTTTCCATGACCGTACCGGTAAAGAGGTTCACATCCTGCAGCACGATGCCGAGGCTGCGGCGCAGATCTGCCTTGCGGATCTTATTGATGTTGATGCCGTCGTAGCGAATCTTGCCGTCGGCAATGTCGTAAAAGCGGTTGATGAGGTTTGTGATCGTCGTCTTTCCGGCGCCGGTCGCACCGACGAAGGCGACCTTCTGGCCGGGCTCGGCGTAGAGCGTGATGTCATGCAGGACTTCCTTATCCGGTGTGTAGCCAAAGTCCACATGGTCGAACACGACGCGCCCGGCAAGCTTCGTGTACGTGACCGTGCCGTCGCCGTGCGGGTGCTTCCACGCCCAGAGGCCCGTGTGGTGGTCGGCCTCGGCGAGCATGCCGTTTTCCTCCGTGGCGTTGACAAGCGTCACATAGCCGTCGTCCGTCTCCGGCTCGGCATCCATGAACGCGAAGATACGCGATGCGCCGGCCAGCGCCGTGACGATGGAGTTGAACTGGTTGGAGATCTGCGAGATCGGGTTTGTAAACCCGCGCGAGAGCGTGAGGAAGGATGCGATCATACCGAGCGTGAGCGTGTTCATGCCCGTCAGGCCGAGGTTCGGCGTGCCAGCAATCGCCATCGTGCCGCCGATGACGGCGATGATGACATACTGCAGGTAGCCGACGGCATTCATCATCGGCATCATGCAGTTGGCCATGCCGCTGGCGCGCGCGGCGTTTTCCGCCCAGACGCGGTTGCGGCGGCGCAGCTCCGCCTTGCTCTGCTCCTCGTGGCAGAAGACCTTGACGACCTTCTGACCGTTGATCATCTCCTCAACAAAGCCGTTGAGATCGGCCAATGCCGTCTGCTGCGCCATGAAGTAGCCGCCGATGCGGCCGGTGAGCTTGCGCACGAACATGAGAATGAGCGCCATGACGGCGCACACGATCAGCGTCAGCCAGATGCTGATGTACAGCATGCAGAAAAACACTGCCGCCAGCGTGAACACGGACGATACGAGCTGTGCCATGGACTGCGCGATCATCTGGCGCAGCGTATCGGTATCGTTTGTGTACAGGCTCATGATGTCGCCGTGCGTATGCGTGTCAAAGTAGCGGATGGGCAGGCTCTGCATCTTGGCAAACATCTCGTCACGGATGCGCTTGAGCGTGCCCTGCGCGATCGTGACCATGCGGCGGTTATACAGCCATGTGGCCAGCGTACCGACAAGATATACGCAGCCGATGGTGATCAGCGCGCGGATCAGGCCAGAATAGTCCGGCGACGTTGTACCGAGCATGGGCACGATATAGCCGTCGATCAGCTTTTGCAGGAACATGGACGAGGCCGCGCCTGCGACCGCGCTCAGCAGGATGCAGACCGTCACGAGCACCAGCGTGCCCTTATAGGCGCGCATATACGACAGCAGGCGCTTGAGCGTCCGGCCGTCAAATTTCGGACGTTCACGCATCGTCCTCGCCTCCCTTCTGCTGGGACTCATAGACCTCGCGGTAAATTTCGCACGTGCGCAGCAGCTCATCGTGGCAGCCGACGGCGTCGATGTGTCCGTCATCGAGCACAACGATGCGGTCGGCATTCTGCACCGAGCTGATGCGCTGCGCAATGATGATCTTCGTCGTGTCGGGAATGTAGGTCGAGAGCGCCTGCTGGATCTGCGCATCCGTGCGCGTGTCGACGGCGCTCGTCGAGTCATCGAGAATGAGCACCTTCGGCTTTTTCAGCAGCGCACGGGCGATGCACAGGCGCTGCTTCTGGCCGCCGGAAACATTCGTGCCGCCCTGCTCGATGTGGGTGTCATACCCGTCCGGCATGGCGGAGATGAACTCATCCGCACACGCGAGCACGCAGGCGTGCTGGAGTTCCTCGTCCGTGGCATTCTCATTGCCCCAGCGGAGGTTCTCCTTGATCGTGCCGGAAAAGAGTTCGTTTTTCTGCAGCACCATGGCGACGGCACCGCGCAAAGTATCCAGATCATAGTCGCGCACGTCCACGCCGCCAAGCGTCAGCTTGCCGCCGGTTACGTCGTACAGACGCGGGATGAGCTGCACGAGTGAGGATTTCGACGCACCGGTGCCGCCGATAATGCCGATCGTCTCGCCGGAGCGGATATGCAGGTCAATATCGTCGAGCACCTTTTTATCTGCCTTGGAGGCGTAGACAAAGCTCACGTGGTCAAAGTCAACCGCACCGTCGCGCACGGTCATGACCGGCTGCTCCGGCTGCGGGATGTCCGACCGCTCCTCGAGCACCTCTGCGATGCGGCGCGCGGACGAGAGTGAGATCGTCAGCATGGCAAAAACCATAGAGAGCATCATCAGGCTCGAGAGGATCTGCATGGTATAGGTGATGAGTGCGGTGAGATTTCCGGTCGTGAGGCCGAGCGCGGGATCGTTGCCGCTGGCGATGATGGCCTTCGCGCCGAGCCACGAGATCACGATCATGCACGTATAGATGCAAAACTGCATCAGCGGCGCGTTGAGCGTGATGAGCCGCTCGCCTTTGGAAAAGTCCTTATAAATGCGCTCGGAGATCGCACCGAACTTACCGATCTCGTGCCGCTCCTGATTGAACGACTTCACGACACGAATGCCGCGGACATTCTCCTGCACGACGTTGTTGAGCTCGTCATACGTGCGAAATACGCGCGTAAAGACCGGGAACACGCTGCGGATGATGAAAAAGAGCGCCAGCGCAAGGATCGGCAGAATAATGAGAAACGTCATCGAGATGTCGCGGCTGATGCGAAACGACACGATCATGGAAAAGACCAGCATGACCGGCGCACGGATCGCCATGCGCATGAGCATCTGGAATGCATTTTGCACATTCGTGGTGTCCGTCGTCAGGCGCGTGACGATGGACGCGGTGGAAAACTTATCGATATTCGAAAACGCGAACGTCTGCACGTTGTTATACATATCCTCGCGCAGGTTCGCCGCAAAGCCGACGGACGCGCGCGCGGCAATGCGCGCGGCGAGCACGCCGGTCGCCAGCTGGAACACCGCCAGCAGCAGCAAAAATGCGCCGAATTTCCAGACCGCCGCCATACTGCCGCCCTCGATGCCGAAGTCGATGAGGTTGGACATAAACAGCGGGATCACGATCTCGAACACGACCTCCAGCGCCGAAAGCAGAACTGTCACGAGCGCTGGGCCTTTGTTCTCCCGCAGGCTGCGGGACAATGTATGAAGCATGGGTTTCCTCCTTCCGGGTTTGCAGACTGCTCAGCCGAGGTCGGCATAGATCGTGCGCAGGGCGTCTTCCAGCGCCGCGATCTGCTTCGGGCTCAGCGAGCGGAGCATCTGCTGCTCCGTGGTCGCAATGGTCGCCTGCATTTCGTGTGCGATCTCGGCGGCACGCGGTGTCTGGCAGACGAGCTTGCTGCGCTTATCTGCCGGGTCGGGCCGGCAGGACACGAAGCCCTTCTGCTCCATGCGTCCGATGACGCCCGCTACGGTCGGGTGCGACACCTGCAGGAAGCCCTCGATCTCCTTTTGCGTCGCCGTGCCGCCGTTTCGAGCCAGATAGCCGAGCACGCGGCTTTGCGTCAGCGTCAGATCATGCTGCGCAAGGCTGGCGTCGGCCTGTATTTTGATCTTATCCGTGATCATTTTTAATAGACATCCAATCGGATATTGCTCCATGATGCACCTCCGAATATGTAGCACGCTACGCATTATAAGGACATTCACGCAAAACGTCAAGAGACTTCATAAATTGTTTACACGCGAAAACGGCCGCAAAAAGTGCCCGTCTGCCATGGCAGACGGGCGCTGAAAAGGTTGGAATCACAGGTGCTGGTCGCGGTCGATCTTGTCGTAGTGCTTGAGCAGGATGCCCTCCATGACGGAGGTGAGCTTCATGTCCAGATTCCAGAAGTAGACGACAAACGTGACCACAAACGAGCCCAGTGCACCGAGCGACACGCCCATCAGGGCCTTGAGCAGCTTGCATTTCAAATTGTTCATGTTCGATCTCCTCTCTGATTACCAGGACTTCTCGTCCTTCAGGATCTCCAGGCTCGGATCCACGGGCTCTTCCTGCATGACGGTGCGCATATAGTCATTGACCTGCTGGCGCACGCCCTGCCGCGAGATGACACGCGGGTCGAACAGATCGTGCGTGACCCAGATGAGGTGGATGCCGTGCTCGCGGGCGCGCTCTTCAAACAGACCGTGCATGCCGTCGAGCGCCTTGCAGCTCATGTGCTCCCAGAGGATGACCATGTCGGCGTTGAACTGCTCGCAGTACTCCCAGAGCTCGTCGAGCAGGACCTTGTAGCCGCCGTGGGTACGGTTGCGCATGATCATGTTCTCGGTCAGCCAGGCCATGTCGTAATACGCCTGCTCGCGGTTTTCGGGCGTGTCCTCCGTGACGAGTTCGCGCGTCGAGACCATGGAGAGCATATCCGTCAGCGGCACGATGCCCCAGCAGTTGAGCAGCCAGACGAGGAAGTCCATGTAGAAGTGCGACTGCACACCCCAGACGATGGCGCGCTTGCGCTTGCTGTAGGCACGCTCGGCAAGCTCGGTGATCTTGCGGTCAGCCTCGCGGAACGCGGGAACCTTGCCGCAGATGGCCATGTAGTTCGTTTCGGTATACAGCGCGAGGTTGGAGCCAAAGACCTGCGGGTAGTCGGTCTTGTTCATCTCCAGCCACTCGAGGCGGCACTTGGTGGCATAGTTCACGCGCTCTGCACACTCGAAATACGCCTTCCAGTCCCACTTCTCGCCGGTGTGCTCTTCAATAAAAGCGATAGCGTTTTTGATCTCCTGTGCGGCGTATTCCTGCACATCATCCTCGCGGTGGCGCAGGGGCGCTGCAAGCTGGAACACCGGGATGCCGTCCTCGAGCTCGAGGCGCTTGGAGATGACACCGTTGCCGAGCAGAGAACCGTCGCAGGTCGTATTGCACTGCACGGCGCAGGCGCCGAGCACGGGCGCGTCGTCGTCGATGGACACGCCGGCCTCGGCCTCCGGCATCGGGCAGACGTCGCCGGCAAGACCGTATTCCTGCGCAACATCGATGTAATGCTCAGCCGCGTGCTGGTTGAGCAGCACGGAGACATAGGTGGACGGCGTCTCGCGACTCAGGCACTTGAGCGTCGGGAAGCCCATCATGACGGCAGTCATCTCGTTTTCATCCACGAGCACGACCTTGTCGGAAAACTTCTTATCGTTGCCGATGCGGCGGTCGCCGCGGAAGAGGCTGTCGAGCAGCTTTGCCACGTCCTCAATGACGAGGTCCTGCTCCAGGTGGCAGATACGCAGATATTCATCGCGCAGACCCTGCGTGTGGCGGTCGACCATCATGGGCACGGCCAGATAGTTGGCCATCCAGCGATAGCGGAACATGGCCTTGATGTTGCGCGGCTTGACAATGAACTTTGCAAGGATGGTCATGATGTGCAGCCAGCGGCTGTAATCATAGAGCGTGTCCTTGACGCCGCGCCACTCGCGGCGGTTGCGTACCTTTCCCTCAGTGTAGAACTTGCCGAAATTTTCGCAGCCGATTCTCTTGTTGGACATCACTGTTTCCCCCCTTGAATCTTCTTGATCTCCATGCTTTCCACGAATGCCTGCACACGGGTGCGCATCTGGCCGGAGGAAGCGATGTTATACGGACGGTCAACGGACAGGACAGGATAACCGTAGTCATCGTTGAGGATGTGCGAACCGAGCATGCGCTCATACGCCCACGGGTCGCAGAACTTGATCTGCTCGTAGATGATGCCGTCGGCCGCATACTCCTTAGCAAGCTGGCTGACGTATTCGCGGCGGCCGAGCATCTTGGGCATATCCATATAGCGCGGGCACTGGGCGCGGTTCATGTACTGGCGGCAGATCTGGGTCAGCGCGTCCTCATCATCGGTCAGGGTGATCGGGTCACGGCCCGGGAACGAGCCGTAGCAGAAGCGGTCGGCGCAGACATAAGCGCCGGTATCCTCGACGAGCTTGATGAAGTCGATATCATCGACCTCCGAGCCGACAACGACCACACGCGCGCGGTACGGATTTTTCTTATCCGGGCGACGGGTCTTGAGCTCCTTGAGCGTCTCCTCCAGCTTGTCGATGAGCAGGTATTTCGGCGCGACATAGGTTGCAAGCGTGATGACGTGAAATTCATAGCCCGTAATGCGCGGATTGTCGCCCTTGCGATATTCGCCGATGGCGCGGATGAGCTCGCACACATGGTTGTGCTCGGCGACGGCGCTGCGGATGGCCGCGTCCGACACGTCGATGCCGTAGTGCTCGTGCAGCGGCGTGAGGATGTGGTTGCGGCACTGGAGCACATACAGATTCAGACCGTTGTCGTCGGCCTTCATCGGGATCTCCATGTACTCGTAGAAGAACTTCGGCTTGCTCTTGCCCATGGTCTTGAGCAGCTCCATGTTCTCGACGGCGCGGTTCATCATCGAGCAGCCGTCCGGCGTGATCATGCAGTCGGCGAAGTTGTAGCCGCCCTCGATGGCACGCTCCAGCAGTGCGCGGCTGTACTCGCACAGAAAGCTGGTCATGTAGTACGTGGCCATTTCCATGGAGCCGGTGCGCGGCGCGCGCAGGCGCGTTGAGAACGCTCCCGGCAGGTTCAGCAGCGGCTCGGGCGTGTTTTCGCAGGCATAGGCAACACAGATCTTCCCCTCATTCTGCGCCTGCGCGACCAGGTCATTGTGCGCTTCCTGCAAAAGGTTTTCGAAGTATAAAAGATGTTTCAGGTCTTTCATGGTTCACTCCCTCTTCATTTGTGTTTCTATCAAAAGCGGCTGCGCGACCGCCTTTGTGTATCTTTGCTGCCCACAGGCAGAAGGCCCGGCGCGATCAGCGCGCCTCGATCTGCTTGATATTGATCTCATTGCCCTGCTGCAGCCAGGTCTTGCCGCTGCCGCAATGCGGGCATGTTTTGCCGTATTGTACGGTCGGATAGGTTTGCTTGCAGTCGTCGCACCAGGTGACGGCCGGGATGATCTCATACAGGAATTTCGTGCCTTGAATGATCGGCTCTTTCTTGGTATACCAGTTCCAGCAATCTTCAAGATATTCCGGCACAATGCCGGAGACCTCACCGAATTCGAGCGTGACCGACTCGATCTCGGTGAGGTTATTCTCCTCGGCGATCTCCTGCACCTGCTTGACGACATAGGTAACGATGCTCAGCTCGTGCATGGGGGCTCCTTTCGGGAGGGCGGGCACAGCGGAAGGGATGCTGTGCCCGCCGCAGGATGGATACTTATTTCTTGTCCGTAAGGGACTTCTTGATGATCTTCACCTGACGCTTGGCGGCATAAGGCGCGATTGCCTTGAACTTGTCCTCAGCCGGGATCATTTTGCTGTTTTGCGGCCGCACACGCTTGAGGTGGATGGCATCAAACTCGCACTTGGTCGTGCAGATACCGCAGCCGATGCACTTGTTCGGGTCGACAACACTGCGCCCGCAGCTCAGGCAGCGGGACGCCTCGGAGCGGATCTGCTCTTCGGTGAACGTCACGCGGTCGTCCTGCATGGTGCGCACCTTCTTGCTGTCGATGGCAACGGCGGCACGTGCGGGCTTTTTGATCTTCTCGGTCGGCAGAACGATATCGTCCTTGTTGAGCTCCTTGAATTCGCGCGTATTGCGGTGGATCGTCAGCGTCTGACCCTTATTGACAAAGCGGTGGATGGACACCGCGCCCTCGCGGCCGGTCGCGATCGCATCGATCGTGTACTTCGGGCCGGTAGCGCAGTCGCCGCCGACGAAGATGTCGGGCTCGTCAGACTGGAACGTCACGGCATCGTGCGCGATCAGGCGGCCGTCGGCCGTCTCTGCCGCGGTGCCGGCCAGCACATCGCCGTAGACCGAGCGCTGGCCGATGGCGACCAGAACGTTGGAGCACGGGACGGTGATGGTCTCATTTTCGTCATAGACCGGGGCGAACTTGCCGCTCGCGTCGCGGACGGACACGCAGCGCATGAGTTCGATGCCGGTGACCTTGCCGCCCTCGCCGAGGATGGCCTTCGGCGCCCAGGAGTTGTTGATGACGACGCCGTCAGCGATGCCGGCGTTCTTCTCATCCGGCACGGTCGGCATCTCCTCGTCCTTCTCGAGGCAGTACATATTCACGCTGCCCTTGGTCAGACGCAGGGCCGCGCGCGCCACGTCGATGGCCGCGTTGCCGCCGCCGATGACGACCACGTCGCCCGTGAGCTTCTTAAGCTTGCCGGCGTTGACTTCACGCAGGAAGTCGAGGCCGCTCTTGACACCGGTGAGATCCTCGCCGGCGATGTTGAGCTTCGACGCCTGCTGCAGGCCGACCGCGACGTAGAACGCCTGGTAGCCTTCCTCGCGCAGCTGCTGGATGGTGATGTCCTTGCCGACCTCGACGCCGCACTTAAACTCCACGCCCATCTCGCGCAGCACGTCGATCTCGGACTTGACGACGTCCTTGCCGATACGGAAGCTCGGGATGCCGTTGACGAGCATGCCGCCGGGCACAGCTTCCTTCTCGAACACGACCGGGCTGTAGCCCTCGATAGCCAGGAAGTAGGCGCAGGACATGCCGGCCGGGCCGCCGCCGATGATGGCGATCTTCTGGTCGAACTTCTCGTGCGTGCAGGAATTCATGGGCGGCACGTAGCGGTGCTCGGCCTTCATGTCCTGCTCGGCAATAAACTTTTTGATCTCGTCGATGGCCAGCGGCTCGTCGACGGTGCCGCGGGTGCAGGCATCCTCGCAGTACTTTCTGCAGATGCTGCCGCAGACGGCCGGGAACGGGTTATCCTTCTTGATGAGCTTGAGCGCGTCGGCATAGCGGCCGTCGCCCGCCATCTTGATGTAGCCCTGAATGGCGATGTGCGCCGGGCAGGCAGCCTTGCAGGGCGCCGTGCCGGTCGGCCACGTCTGGATGCAGCCGTTCTCGTTGCGGTAATTCTTATTCCAGTGATCCTCGCCCCACTTGGTGTCGTCCGGCAGCTCATGGCGCGGATACTGGATGGGGCCTTCCTTGGTGCAGAGCTTCTGGCCGAGGCGGACAGCGCCGGCCGGGCAGGTCTCGACGCACTTGCCGCAGGCCACGCACTTCTCGGGGTCGCTCTCGGCCACATAAGCGGAGGCGGACAGGTTCGGCGTGTTGAACAGCTGCGAGGTGCGCAGCGCGTTGCAGACGCCGACGGCGCAGTTGCAGATGCCGAAGATCTTGTTTTCGCCGTCGATATTCGTGATCTGGTGGACATAGCCGCGATCCTCTGCCTTCTGGAGGATCTCCATCGCCTCTTCATAGGTGATGTCGTGGCCATGGTTCGTCTCGCGGCAGTAGTCGGCAAAATCACCGACGCCGATGCACCACTCGCCCTCAACGTCGCCGGAGCCCTCGCCGCGGATGCGCTGCTGCTTGCGGCAGGAGCACACGCTCACGCCGATATGCCCCTCATACTTCTTCAGCCAGTGGGACAGGTGCTCGATCGGCAGAGACTTGCTCTCGGCCGGGATCGCCTTTTCGACCGGAATGACGTGCATGCCGATGCCGGCGCCTCCGGGCGGCACCATCTCAGTGATGCCCGCCAGCGGCAGATAGGCCATGCGTTCAAAGAAATCGGCCGTCTCCGGGAACATGTCCGACTGCTCGGGATTGATCATCATGATCTCGGCGCTGCCGGGAACGAACATGTCCAGCACCCAGCGCTTTTCATGGTTCGGATTCTTGCCGTCGAGATTCTCCCAATGGAACTCGACCAGACCGCTCTCGCTGATGGCCTGCATCGCTTTTTCCAGATAGGCTCTGTCAAACTGCGGGTTCTTCTTTGCGAGCTGCTCGATCGTGAGCGGCACACGCTTTTTCATCGTCAGAGCGATATCGAGGATATCGTCCGCCATCTTCTCGTCATACTTCACCGCCGTGAACTTGAGGGCGGAGTTAATGCCGAGATACTCCGGAGCATCCGGCGTGATCTTATCCTTTCCCAACAACACCGTCGCGCGATCCGTGATTACTTTTCCGAGCTTTGCAATTTTCTCGTCTTTTGTCATGTTATCGCTTCCTTCTTCTTTAGATTGCAGTCAAACGACATCCGCCCGTTCCGACACAAGAACGGATTCGGATGCAGCTATGTTAATTAATTAACCCTGCAATGTCAAGGAGTCCGGAGCATTTTTGAAACAAGTCACAAAAAATCTGCAAAGAAATTGCGAATAGATTTTTTTGCGTGTTGAACCGCGGAGACAAACATCGTATAATGTTTGAAAAACAAGAACAATTTTCGTCAGGAGTGTTATGGATGCAAGATTCTGCCCGGAAGTTCAAAGAGGAAGTCGCGGAAGCCGCGATCTCCCTGTTCAAGCGCAACGGATACAACAACGTGACCGTAAACGAGATCTGCAAGGAATGCGGCATCTCCCGCTCCGTGTTCTACTCCTCGTTCAACGGCAAGCGCAGCATTCTGGAATACATGGTGGAAAAGCCGCAGCACAACGATGATGCGAGCTTTATGAAATTTGCGCACGCAGACAATGACTTCGAGCGCATCTGGCAGCTGTTTGACCGCTTCATTGCCATCGCCTACGACTTCGGCCCCGAGCTCACGAGCACGCTGTTCATCATGCAGTTCGAATCCCCCGAGGGGATCCGCGCAGCAGTGCACGCGCTCGATGATCTGTTTGCGACACTGGCCACAAACTGTGCCAAATCAGGCATTATCGACTCCAAAGAACCGCCGGATCTGCTGTCGCGCATCGCAACGGATCTGATCTGCCACGAGCTGTACGTCTGGTCCAGCCAGAAAGGAAATTTCTCGCTGCGCGCACGCGCGCGGCAGTACGCCGAGATCGCCTACCACGTCAAGCCGGAGTATCGCATGCCGGCCGAGCAGCGCGACGCACTGTGACTGCAAGGCTCCCCCGTCAAGAACGCCTGCACAGCCGCTCTTGGCCTTTGGACAAAACAGAATTTGCGCATATCCTTCTGCGCAAAAACAGCTGCCGGAACCCCTTTAAGATCCGGCAGCTGTTACGTGAAGTATGATATTGGGCTGTGAGGTCATTCCCACTCGCTCCATGAAACCGTGGCCTAAACGATTTTGTATATGTGGTTTAGTTCCGATTATCGGGATTACTTAGATTATCCAAGAATTACGATGTATCATAATTCCTGTTGTCATTTTGTTGTCGGATGCTTTGATAAATTCTGGAGAATACTTTTACTCAAGTGGAACATCGCCAATAATAAACCTACTTTTTCCAATGATTCTTTCAATGGACTTCACCATTTGCTCGGTCATATCAAGATATTCTGAGAGATCTTGATCCAGAAAGCGAATAGACTGATTCATGCTCCGCTCTATGCCGAGGTTGTTAAGAGAGGTTTCCTTCATTACAGTCACCGACTGATTAGCTTCTTTTATTGAAAGCATCATCTTATGCAAGGCCTTTATATAATCGGTCAATGACTCTTTGTTTTCAGGCTTGGTCGCATACTCATTTTCTAACAAGCCTAAAGTGTTCTTTTCAATTTTAGCCCAAAGCGATTGTATCGATTCTGTATGTTGCTTTAGTTGCTTGCTAAATTCGGAAATATAGCTGGCAGCCTTTTTAGATTGCTTTCTCACAAACGCCGCCGTACCATTGCCGCCACTTTTTTGAACACGGTTGATTTCTTCAGTACATTCGTTTATTCCAGAACTCATCGTTTCCATGCCTGCGGATATAGCTGTAATCTCATCATTCATCTGGCTGGTATCTTCCTCAATATCCGCTAAAAAATCTAAGAATCCCTTTTCCCCTTCAGGAATCTCCAACGAATAGTCATCTGAAACAAATAAACTTTTCAGCTGAATTCGATTTTTATCAAGGAAATCGCTTACAGGATTACTAAAAACGACCGTTCCATTAACAGCGCCTCTAAGATTCTTTTCTAGATATTCAATAAGATCAAAAAATTTCTTAAAATGGGTGGAATAATCCTTGGCACGATATTGTTTTAGATCGAATGGCAGCTTTCCAAGATCATCTCTCGTAATAATAATTGTCTTCTTATTGAAACTATGTGCGAGGCCCAACTCATACATAACATTTGGATTTAGCCCAGTAAGATCTGCTAAAATAACATCCGCGGCATATATTGGAGAAATGATGTCAGCAAGAATGTTTTGCTGATTATCTTCATCACCTGCATGTGAAAACTCAAAGTCATCTTGAAAATGCTCTTTGAGCATTTCGTATGATTCAAAAAAATCATCTGAAAAGGGCATAATTACAAAAACTTTTGATTTTTCCATACTATCCTCCTCAATTATCAATGACAACCTACTGTCGTATAGGCTTTAACGCAAGCAAAAAGCATTACGGCAATCACACGCTTGATGCTTGCTTTGTGGTATGATTGCTGTAAGTACTCCACGTAGGCTCGTAATCTGCGGTCGCTTGGTTTCCCCACATATCCCAGCCTTCACGGTCACCACGAGCAAATAGCTCAAGAAACGGTCCCGGAGAGCAACTTTCGATGATCGGGATAATCTCGTCAGGCTTCCGTGAGTGTTCACGCTTTTGCGTCCGAATGAGGTTGACCTGAGAGCGGGCCGGAGCCAGCGTCCTAAAATTGTCACCTCTGACCCCGAAAAGCAGAATTTCAGTCACATTACGGAAATAGAAGCCGACTCCTCGCCCGTCCGGGCCACCATCCTTCCGCACCTTTTCCCAAATGATATTTCCCTTATACTCAAATCCCCACGCTTTCATAACAGCCAGACCATCTGGCAGAAGAGCGTTGGGAACCCAAAGGTACAAATGGCTTTTTGCTGCAGCGACCTGCTCAACGGGCAACGCCATTATGTCTGCTAATGACATTGTCTCATATCTATTCAGTTTCTTGTTTTCTGGGGCGACTTTTCCAGTGCGGTTTTGAAAGCGCCAAGGCGGATCAGCATAAATCGTTGAATAGCGCTTATCACCGCAGAAAGAGAGAAGGTTTTCAGATGTTTCCTGAAGCGTGCTCATCTATGTATCCCTCCTCCCAATCTGAAACACAAGTTTTCTTAATGCCAATAGCCAAAACGGGGCATCCACCATTGCGGCGTGACTCTAAGCGATATAGCAGCTTTCCCATCCAAGTAGTGCTTGCGCCGTATTTACGCATAATGGGCTTCCAAGTGCGGGAATTCTTATCATAGTCATACACGGTTTTGAACACGTCGTTCAGGTCTTGCGAACGGGTGACAATAATACCGGCGCTTACAATGTCGCAATCATAGTATGTCCGCATTGCAAGCAGATCTCTGTCAAAGGTCTGATCTTTACTGTTCCATTCGAGGTCAAATGCAATTCGACCCTTCAAAAAATCAATATTATGACCGTCGATGTAGTTCTCCGTCACACGCTCCTCAAAAGGAACGCTGGAAAAGCGTCCCCTCTGATCGGCTTGTCTTGGATAAAACTTGATGTGTAAGTCACCTGAAATCCGGATTTCTCTCCACCCATACGGGTAGAGAACATCGTCAAATTTCTTGGGAATCTTAGTCTCGTTTCCGCCCGCTTCACGCAGGTCATCTGTGGTAATGTCGAGTTTTCTTAGGCACTCAACGACTTCACGCCACTCCTCAGGAAAAGCTTGAGTAATGATTTCAATAGCGTGGTTATAGTTGTGGAACTCAAATTTATCTAAAAGATCGGCGTCTATGTAATCAGTAATCTGCATTTCGGCACCTCCAGATACTTATGCAAAATATAGTATATCATATTTGCTTAGGCTTTTCAATGGTTTTTGGGCGTTTCTCAACAACATTCTTCAAAAAATGCCGGATTGCAAAAGCCGATAATCCCGTAGCGGCAGCATATTCACTCAGCGAAATTCTCTTGCGCCGGTACAAATCGTAGTATTTCCAAAACACTTTGGGCGGCTCCAAGGTTTCCACAGAAGCGGAAATACGTGCTGCTGGCTCTCTGGCGTAGATCAACTCGCTATTTACAATCTCCATAGCCCTATTTCGGATGTTATTCATCCTTCTGACCCACTCCATTGGGTCGGCGGCTTTCAGCTTCTCCGTGACGCCTTCCGCCTCGGCCATCTGCTTTACCAGCCGAGAGAACATCTCCTCCGACTGGCGGTCGATGTCGGCAAGGTAGCTGTTCAGTTTTTCACTGGTGAGCAGGGTTGCATAAGCGGCCTGACGGTGCTCCTTTAGGTAGCGCCGGTGGCGTTGTCCCCACACGCCGATGGGCTGCTGCTCTTCTTCGGGCAGTTCCAAATTGGGGAGAAGGTAATCCCCAACCTGTGTGTAAGTACCGCCCATTTCCTCAAAAATTGTTTTTGCCATTGTCTGTTCCTACCTTTCATAATTTGTATTTCTGCGCCTTGTGCGCTGGGTTTGCTTTCGCTGCTGCTCCATATCTTTCGCCTGTGCAATCAGATTATCGATCTGCCGACTACCGAGAACCTTCCGCAGGAAACGAAAATCCTTCAGCTCTGAGCGTAGAGCATCATTTTCTCCCTTGAGCCGGTCATTGGCGGCGGTCAGATGCTCGTTCTCCCGATAGAGCCGACCGTTGGTGGTGTTCAGCCGGTGATAGCTGTCCAGAGCCTTGTAATAGTGGTAGAACACCTCTCGGATAACCTCTTTCAATTTCTTAATGAGTGGGTCAACAAACCGCTGTTTATAGGTCTTGGCGGTCATTAGAGTGGGGGGATCGGGGAGTTGAAACTCTGCATCCGACTCAATCCGCTGTTCCAGCTTTTCAATAGACTGCGTACCCTGATCGAAGTTGTCAATTCGATTCTGCACCGTTTCCAGCTCGTCCTGCTTTTCGGCAAGCGTGCTGTCCAGTGCAGCAATCTCTTTTTCTCGCTCTTGCTTCTTGTAGTCCATAACAGAGAGGTGCTTTTCGTGGGTACCTTTCTGCTCCCACTGAATATCATACCGCTCCATCACGGCGGCAAGCTGCTCCTTTTCGGACTGTACCCACTGCGCCCATTCCGTTGCACCCCGTGTGCCACCCTTGAAGCCCTGCGCTGCCAGCGCCTGTTTCAGCGATACACGGGTATCAAGCCCTCGCTTGCTCCCGGTGGTGAACGGCACAAAGTCAATGTGGATATGGGGTGTAGCTTCGTCCATATGGAGATGTGCCGAGAACACCCGGAGGCTTGGATTGCGTTCCTGAAAGCCCTGATAATATTCGTCCAGTACCCGCCGAGCCAATTCCGCATATTCGCCGGTGGCGCTCATATCCTCCTTGTTTCCGATTTGTAGGATGATCTCGTGGAAGGGTTTCTCCTGATTGCCGGAGCGAATCTTCTCGTAGTAGTTCGGAATACGCCGGTCACTTCGGGTTTGCTTTTCGTTGTAGCGTTTCAGAGCTTCATCAAAAAGCTGGTGGTACACAGTCTGAATGCGCTCATTGCAGTAGTCGATGTTCAGGTGTGTGCGGCTTCCGTCCACATTCTCTGCCCGGAATTTGCGGCTGTTGTGGTTGACAGAGCCTTTGCCCACCTCGGCGCTGATCGTTCTCTTCATAAAATCTCACTTCCTTTCACTCCTCCGGCCGCAGCCGGGGTTCTGTTACTCTTGTCAAGAGTAACGCAAAAGCACTTTTGACAGCCTGCGGCCATCAAAAGATGCTGTTTGCGCTCTCCGAGGGGGAGACTGAGCGCAGCACAATGCCACGCTCAGTGGGGCGTTGCCCCGGCAACTGCGGTTGCCTCCCCAGCAGGGCTGCCCTTTGAAAAGGTCACCCTGCACCCCGCCGAAACTTCTGTGACGGTGTGTGACGATGGTGACGGTATTTTTGATACCGCACCCGCTCATAGAAATATCGTCACACCGTCACATATCGTCACGATCGCTCTGTCGCTGCAAGCTTTACAGTGCGCTCGTTCCGAGTGCGGCTGCTTTCATATCGGATGCCGTACTCATTCAGCAGCCGTCCGGCGTTGACATTCAGCCGCCTTGTCAGGGCATTGGGCTTCATATCCACGCCGAGAAGTGCCGAAAGCTCTGTGGGCGTTCCCGCCCAATCCTTACCAGCCGAAGAAAGAAAAGCTGAAACCTGTTCCAGCAGCGGCTCCGGCGGCGCTTTCCAAAGCTCCGTTTCCACACGCTCCAGCTCCCACGCAAGTGTTTCCTCGTTGCGGAAAAGGTGCAGCCGCTGATCCGGCTGATCTCTTCCGGATACATCAAGACAAGCGGCATTACCGGTACGTTTTTCTTTGGTGAGCAGAAACGCTCCATCCGCCGCACCCAACAGCCCGTTGGTGCCGGAGATCATATCAAACTTATCGTCTGACTGCTGTTTTCGGGTGTGATGGACAAGAAGCAGACAGATGCCATAGCTATCCGCCAGCGCCTTCAACCGTGTGATGATCTGATAATCGTTGGCGTAGCTGTAGTTGTCCCCGCCGACCTCACGCACCTTCTGGAGCGTGTCAATGATGATAAGGGAAGTGCCTGGATGCTCCCGCAGAAAATTAGTGAGCTGCTCGTCGAGGCCGCTGCCAAGCTGACCGGCCGAAACAGAGAAGAACAGGCTCTCATTTTCTGCCGTGCCGAACATCCGATAGGAACGCTCCTGCAAGCGGCGGTAATCGTCCTCAAGCGCAAGATACAGCACCGTTCCTTTACGGACGGGATAATTCCAAAGCGGTGTGCCGGTGCTGATATGATAGGCAAGCTGGGTCATCAGGAAGCTCTTGCCCAGCTTCGGAGCACCGACAAAAAGGTAAGTACCCCGGTAGAGCAGACCATCCACAAGGGGCGGCTTGCTCTGGTACACATTGTCCAACAGTTCAGACATTGACACGGTTTTCAAGTAGGACGGGTCCATCATTCGCAGAATTTCTCTCTGCATTTCATCAAACCCCTTGAAATTCGGGTCAAAATCGGTTAAACTATTGTCAGTAAGGTTTTGGGAT
>OGOL01000597.1_pt1 | contig 40025 bp, 36 predicted proteins | sample 1552641 | NCBI WGS metagenome assembly OGOL01 (sample SAMEA2580140, study PRJEB22360) | human gut metagenome | biome: human gut; feature: human-associated habitat; material: faeces | place: Denmark | collected 2008/2010 | reverse complement strand
AGCGCAATTCATTTTGGATATCGGTAAGTTCTGCAACTGAATATCCTTCTTTTTGACAGATGGACAGCATCTGTCTTTTTGGCATACCTGTTTTTGGCTTTTTGAGTTTAAAATATCGGATATTTGACAACAACTGAGCTATCGAACAAAACTTCGAACAACTGGCTTAATGGCATTGCCTCTTGTCAGTACAAACCAGCCCCTCAAAAAGAACCCTCAAAAACTATGCTATTTTTTATGCTTGCCCCTCACAACAAACCCTCAAATAGATTGGCAAACCCTCAAAAACTTTGGATACCCCTTTTAGTTACTACTCATAAAAGAAGCCAGCGGCTTATTCCCACTGGCTCCCTGTATTACTCATTTTGTTTACTACACTGCATTTTTGGATAAAACTCCATTATAAATACTATCAATCCCCCGTTACAACTCCACTATATGCTCCACTAATAATATCTAAATTCATTCGATTATGTTTTGTTTGCAAATATTTTTCAAACCAATCCAGTTTTTCATATATTGTCGCTTTTCTTTCTTCTTTAGCTGCCTGTATATCTTTATATTTTTCTTTATCTCTCAAAATAACACGATATATATTTCTTTTTATTTCGTCAAGCTCAACTCTATCGTTTTCTAAAACCAACTCTGTAGAAAAGGCTTCTAATTGGTAAAAAATATTCAAAAAATATTTGTTACTTTCTTTCTCAACTAGCATCGGTCTACTTGTCATTAGTAAATTTACTATTTCCATACTCGTCTCTGCTTCTTCCCACTCGTAAAACTTTTTTCCTAACTGTGGACTTAACGCTATCATAGGAACATCAGCATAACTGCTTTCTATTCCATATGCTTCTTCCACAGCCGGTCCAAAGAACCCCAATTCATCAAAATAAGCATCTCCAAATGTTATACCACCACGTACCAAATAGCCTGCATTCAATATTCTTAACAAGGATATCGCAGTATTAGACATTGCTATTTGTATAAGTTTCATGTCATCTTTTCTATGTTCTTCTATGCCATCTTTATAATAATAGAAAAAATATGCGCAATCAGAAAAACTATACACTTTTCTATCATATATAACATGATCCAGATTTCTTTGTTCATTTGTTTTCGCTTCTCCATGAAAAAGTCTGTGAATCAAAAATTTATCCTCAAATCTTTTGTTATTCTTTGTTCCTAATAAATCAACAAAAATAACTACCATTTTACGATACATATTCTTATCCTCCGTAATAAAAATTAGTTTTCCAATTTTATTGTGTCAGGCACCTCTTGTTCTGGCTTTTTGAGTTCAAAATATCGGATATTTGACAACAACTGAGCTATCGAACAAAACTTCGAACAACTGGCTTAATGGCATTGCTCCTTGCATTGCTCCGACAGAAACGGGTAATTCCTTAGTCGTCAAAAGGTTTTGGACTAAATTTACTCTCGTAGTCAGGTCCACAAATTTCTTCAGATTTTTTTTTGAGCCAGTCAACCTGCATGGTTAACTGACCGACCTTTTTGGCATACTCCGATTTTTCCTTGCGTTCTTCGGCAAGCTTTTCTTTAAGGTTTTCCTCACGTTTGTCGTCAAATACGACTGACGCATTGTCAAGGAATTCCTTCTTCCAATTTCAGAGCAGATTTGGCTGAATATTATTTTCAACTGCCAGGGTATTGAGATCCTTCTCACCCTTTAACAGTTCGATAACAAGGTCTGATTTGAATTTTGCACTAAAATTCCTTCTTTGTCTGGACATGATTTTGAATCCTCTCTTTCATGCTGATTGTAGTATATCAGATTCATTAAAATCTGTCCGAAAAAGTGTCTTAATTTATGAGACCATTATAGGCATTGCCTTTTATTACAGATATTAGTTCCATCCCCATCGAATAGACTTCTCCTTAGGAATAACAGTGTATGTATATCCGATTTCTTCCAAATAATCATTTTCTCGCAGTCTCTCAAGTGTCTTTTCAACCTTTTTCTTACCAATGGATAAAGAATATTGATTCATCTTCTTACAAACATCATCACACGTAAAATTACCTTTCATTGATAATATTAAATTTGTAATCATAAAATTATCATTAATCTGACTTGCTGTTCTTACTGTACACATAAAACATCCTCCCTGCCTATAATACTGAAATCCATCTTTTCAAAGATTCTTCAAAGAAATTCATCATCTTGCAGCCAATATTCTTACCAATACTACTTCGAATTCCTTTATAATCAATCTTATTTATCTTTTCTGCATTAATATAAATATAAAATGGAAGAACAAATTCCCTCTGTAATTTCAAATTTATGGCCGTATTCGATATATTCTTATATGGAACTAACTCATTTTCTCTGCCATATAACATAAGACTCTCTTGTATACCTGATTTGATAGTTTTAAAAACAACTATAACATCATTTATATTTGAATCTTCTTTAATCTGGTTTACCGAATCCCGCACTAAATTTTGGAAACTGCCTTCTTCAAAATAATTATCAAAAATAAGTCTTGAAATTCTCCCCAATATAAAGCCTTTTTCTTGAAAAGTTTCCTCCGTATATGATTTTATCAAATCAAGCATTGCAATTAAATCATTACAAAACGGAGCGATTTCAATACTAGCCGCACTACTTCCACGATTTTTTGCTATCTCATCTTTTTTTAATATTTCTTTCAAAAGTTCATTCAGTGTATCTACATTAGCCTGCATTGTATTGATGGTTTCTATTTCAATTTCATTAAACATCTCAGCATTTTTTACAAAAGAATAATAATGTTTCTCCCCCGCTAATAACTCTCTGAACTTATCTTTCAAAACTTCATCTGCATTTTCATCCATCTGCAAAAAAGCTTTCTTCAAAACGACCAATAACCACCCATCATCCCATTGTATTAATCGATTAAAAAACACATCGAGGGACGGATTACTTTTAACCGCTTTCCACAACCCCGAGATATCATAGGGAAGGACTTTTTCATCGACCTGCTCCTCCGAAAGTTCCTCCATACTTGCCTCTAACATATTTTTTATACAATCTCCCAGCAAAAAATCGGTTTTAATAACTCTATGATGAAAAATAATTTTCTTATACAAATTCCAACGTCTATTAAAAAAATCTTCCAAAACATTTACGCTATTAATACTTGGGCAAAAATAAATCTCTTCATTTTTTATTATAAGCTTCATTTTTGGAATTAAACGATCATATTCTATTTTTCCAACATTTAATCCAGAATTCATCATATCCCGTGTCACATAGTCCAAGCGATCTGCATCTAAAGATCCCGCGATAATGCCATGTATACTTCTGAAAAACGTATTTTTCTCATCTAATATAGCACTAGTCATCTCTTTTACCATAACACGATATAACTGAAATGGTAACTCTTTACTATATCTCTTTCTATCATCAGGCATTGGATTTTGTATTGACGTCAGAAGTCTCTCCGTTATCTTATTACCAATCTTTTCATGTAGTTCTCCCCCATTATCAAAATACGATTTTAATGTATCATAATACTTTTTCTGACCCTGTAATCTTTTTTCTTCCCCTATAGACTCAATTTCTTTCCACACATCACGCATAGCAAACTCAGCAATATGACTAAATGGCGGATGTCCTGCATCATGCATCAAACCTGCAAGTCTGACACTTTGCATCAAAGCCATATACATATACTTTTGTTCTTCCTTGATATTATGTGGAATCCACTGATCAACTAAACTAATCCCATCAACAAATTTGTTTGATTTATAATTAATGAGTACAGATGCTTTATAATTCTGATCATGTAACTGTACCTTATACATATCATTTCCCGCATTCAATATGTCATGAATCCGTTTAGAAATAATATCATCCAACATCGAAAAGAACCTATTCCTGTCTTCTTCTTCCGCATTCATAATACAATAATAAAACATTTGTCCCGCAAGATACATTGTACCAACAGAATGTTCAAACCGCTTCGTTCTATTTGACGGAAATGTAAGATATGCTGTGGAATTTTGCGATATGTCATGTAAACGATTAAAAATTGAAGACGAAATTATCTCTTTTTCAATCTTACTTATTTGTATCGTTCCATGAACAGTATCACCTATTAAGCTAATTTTTTCTTTTGCCACTTACATCATCCCCTATCATGCGTAATATCATATAATAGTCCTCTATATATTGTAGTATATATCTATTTATTCTTTCCTTACAGACTTGATTTATTTCAATTTTGTTTTATAATTAAAAAATATATGTCTTAATTTATGAGACCATTATAATATTTGACAACAACTGAGCTATCGAACAAAACTTCGAACAACTAGCTTAATGGCATTGCCCCCTGTTCTATTGTCTCTTACACTCAAATATTTTACATAGTTCATTGTAAAACAAATAATGATTTGCTGAACGTTTTTTATTTTTTTTGCTTCCAATATACTCTATAAGTCCACATATTAACAGTTCCAAAATCACACACCCCAAAATTGTCATACAAGCATTTCCAAAATAGTCTGCCTCCTCCTGAATGCTTTGAGCCAATACATTCACAACTTCTTGACTTAATTTATTATCCATTTTACTAATATACAAATTCTGAAGTAACTGATTATTTGAACTCTGTATAGATATATATCCTGAAAGAAATCCAACCATTATAGTAACAAATCCGGCTATAATAGCCTTAAAAACATTTCCAAATTCAATTTCATCATTCCAATTATCATCTTTTCCTGCCAAAGCTGTTACTAATATATAATACTGCCTAAACTTTCCTATTTTTATCAAATTATCAACTTTTTCGTCAACACTTCTATACCATTCGTCAAGTGTCCCATTTTTTGAATAAATTGCTTTTTTAAATTTTTTATATTCAAACTCTGAATATATATTTATATTTTTTCTAAAATTTATGAATTTCAAAAAACCTCTCCTCCAACATCAAACACAAACAATGATAAACCGGCAAATGCAGTTCCTGAATCATATAAGTTTCCGTCTGTGGAACCTGAATGCACACATCACTCATCTGGCGCAATGCACTATCTTTTTGTCCGGTCAATCCAATCACTTTCATTCCCTTTGCTTTAGCTGTTACGGCAGCATACAACACATTCTTACTATTGCCACTAGTGGAAATTCCAAGAAACACATCATTTAAAGTACCATATCCATTGACCTGCTGAGCGAAGCATAGCAAAGGTTCACAGTCATTCATATATGCAGTTGATAAAGCAGGATGTCCATCCAATGCAATTGCTGGAAGTGCGCCCTGTAAATTCTGCGAAAGAACCTGTCCCAGTTCTGCATCCACTTCTACAAGTCTTTCTGCAAAATCGTCAGACGTCTTACGCGGAAGTTTAAACCCTTTCATCAATTCTCCTACAATGTGTTCCGCATCCGCAGCAGACCCTCCATTGCCAGCTACCAGAAGCTTCCCACCTTTTTCATAAGAAGCCTCCATAATATTATATGCTGCAATCACTGCATCCTTCACAACATCCAACTGCGGATAACGCTCTACCAAAATATTTACCTGTTTGTTCTGCTCAAAACCGCTCATTTTACTTCTCCTCCTGACAAATATATCGTTCCACAAATTCATAAAGTGATGTGACAGAAACCTCCTGTCCATAATCATGCTCATCTGTGGCAATCAAAGCCGTGTGACACCCCGCATTTTTCCCTGCTGCAATATCATTTTCTCCATCACCAATCATCCATGAATGTTCCAAATCAATATTAAAATCCTTTGCTGCCTGCAACAGCATGCCCGGTTTCGGTTTTCTGCAATCGCATTCTATTTTCAATTCCGGTCTTTCACCTTCATATCCCTTGTGCGGATGATGTGGGCAATAATAAATTGCATCCACATAAGCTCCCTGTTCTCCCAATAGCGTTTCCATCTTATTATGAATTTCCTGCAGTTCTTCAAAACTTACCTCTCCACGGGCAATTACCGGCTGATTTGTAACCACAATAGCAAGATACCCGGAAACATTAATTGCTTTAATCGCAGATGCAACACCATCTATCAGTTCAAAATCATCAAGGTCTCTCAAAAAACCAATGTATTTGTTAATAGTACCATCCCGATCCAAAAAAACTGCTTTCTGTTTATTCACCAGGTTTTTCCCTTTTACCCTTCCCTCTTTGAAATCCTCACAAACCGAATAGTACCGATCCGGTGTCCCCATATCCTTGACATACTCTGGGCTATTATAACAAAACATCTTACCAGTTCCAGCCAACGGCTTCAAAAGCTGACGATCCAGATCCACCTTTGACGTCATAATGTCTGTCTCCAAAATCTTTGGACTGATCACATGAAGTCCGGCATTGATACAATTCCGATAATATTTCGGACGGTCATCTTCTTTCGTCAACCAGCGTTCCACTGCACCATGCTCATCCGCAATAATCACACCGCTGTCATATGGATGACTGTTGGGATGAGTAAATAAAGTAACTAGTCCCCCATGTGATTTATGAAAATCCACAAACCGGTTAAAATCCACATCAAACATAGCATCTGCATTTAACAATAAAAAATCAGAATCTAGTTTATCCTTGATCTGAAACAATGCCCCTGCATTTCCAAGCGGCTGTTCCTCAAAATAATATTCAATATGTACACCAAATGTTTTTCCTGTCACTGGTGAAATTGCAGAGCCATCTCCAAAATAATCCATAATAATATTTCCAAGATGGCTTACTGTAATTATAATATCATCAAATCCCTGCTCTCGCAGACACTCAATCTCATGCTCCAATACCGGTTTTCCCTCCACCTGAATCATCGGTTTCGGAATATCACTTGCCACAGAAGAAATACGTGTGCCTTTTCCTCCTGCCATAATTACTGTTTTCATATGTTATACCCGCTTTCTTCGTTCAATTTCACTTTATGTATCAAGTATATCGAATTTCATCATAAAATACAATTTCCTTTTTGCTTTTTCGTTTTAATGTTTTAAAGCATTCCTAAAAAAGTATATGCCGATGCTAATCCACCGGCATATACTATATTTTTATTTTTCTTTATTCTTGAAAATAATAAACTTACTCGCCAAATAATTAATAACAATTGTAATAACGTTGGAAATGACCTTGGAAAATGTGCCATTCATGGTCATCATATCCACCATAAGCCACATCAAAAATGTATCTAACACCAATGTAGCTAATCTGGCAACTAAAAAGCCAACCATTTCTGTAACAGCTTTCTTCCCTGTCCACTCCTTGCTTTCAAATACCCACAGCTTATTACTGATAAAAGCAAATAAAAACGCTAATATCCACGCAATTGTATTGGAAATCAATAACTGAATCCCACAAATTTCATAGCAGACATGAAATGCTATAACATTAATTGCGGTAGTGATCAGTCCACATACACCATAACGTATCAATTCTTTGTACTTTATCAAAAGTCTCTTTATCAATTTTATCATAATGTATTTCCTGTCTATTCCGTATATGTATCTTTGGTTCCATCATCAAGTTCGACACCAAGAGAATACATACTCACAAGCAAGGTATCCTCATAATAATAAAACTCATGAAAAACATATGGAGAAACCCGAAAAAAATCTCCAGCTTTAAACTCAAATTCTTCCTTTTCTTCTCCTTTATATGCCATAACCTTGCAACTTCCACTTACAATATAAAAAGCTTCTGTATTCAATTTGTGGTAATGTCCTCCACGTAACATCCCACCCTTTGAGGTTATGACATTCACCTGTGAATACCCTCTCCTCACAAGTTGCGTCAATGTACCTCTCTCATCTTGGAACTCGAAATCCGTCTTTAATTTTTCAATCAACATATTTTTATCCTTTTTCTAACGTGTTAAGAAATTCCCCTTTTTCACGCGCTCTCTCCAGTAATTTAACAAATCTTCCATTGTCTGTTCATATGGGATCTGTGGTTCCCAGCCAGTATGTTCTTTAAATTTTCTGCAATCCGGAATCTGTAAATCTGCATCGATCGGACGCAATCTCTCAGGATCTGTAACAACTTTGATCTTATCTTTCGCAGTAGAAAGTGAAATAAGGGTATTCAATGTATCTTCTACCTCACAAGTATAAGATCCACCAATGTTATAATATTCCCCAGCAATCGGATTTACCGTTACAAGCATATAATAAGCACGTACCGCATCTCTTACATCAGCATAGGTTCTCAAAGACTTTAAGTTACCAACTTTAACTTCTGGCTCAATCAGCCCCGCTTCAATCATCGCAATCTGTTTTGCAAATGTAGACTCATGGAATACATCTCCTCGTCTTGGTCCTGTATGTGTAAACATTCTTGTTGTCATAACCGTCATGCCATATGCTTCTGCATAATATCTGCCAAGAAGATCCGTTCCCACCTTTGAAATTGCATATGGGGAAGCCGGATGGAATGGACATTCTTCATTAATTCCAGTTTCTGGTTTCTTTTCCGGTGGAATCTTTCCAAACACTTCTGAGGAAGCACATACATGAATAATTGGTTTGTATTCCGAATCTTGTTCCATTGTCAAACGTACGCTTTCCAACAGTCGACAGGTTCCCAAAATATTTGTATTCAATGTATCCACTGGAGCTGTGAAACTTGTAAGTGGATAACTCTGTGCTGCCAAATGAAAAATATAATCTGGTTTCACATTCTGAATAACTGTAATAAGTGATACCTGATCATTCAAGTCTGCGTATTCAAAAAATACTCTGTCTTTATTATTTACTCTCTCTAATAGATGCTCTACATTGTCCAACGGACTCCTCCATCTACATACTCCATAGACATCCCAATCTGTATTTTCCAATAAAAAATCACAAAGATGTGATCCAACCATGCCTGTAATTCCTGTAATTAATGCTTTCATTTTTATTCCTCCACTCGTATAATATCAATCATGTTAAAGTATATCATATTCTTCGGCATTGTAATACATAATCCTTGTACCACCATTTTCAAATTCAAATGGCACATACAACAAATCTTCCAATTCTTTTCTCACATTATCCTGCTTATCCTTTTCAACATAAAACAACATAAAGCCACCACCACCGGCACCTAATAATTTACCTCCTAAGGCTCCAGCCTCCACAGCCCTTTTATATACAGCATCAATAGAATCATTAGAAATTTTATTGGTAATTCCACGTTTCAACTTCCATGTATGGTCTAGCATCCTTCCAAACTCATTTAAAGATCCTTTCGACACAAGTACATTCTGCGCATCATCCACTAATGCAAGCATTTCTTTGAGTTCTTTTGTCTTATCCTTCATTGCTTTCTTTCGGGATATTTCTATATCACTTGCATATCTGGAAAAACCGGTAAAAAATAACATAAGATTTCCATTTAATTCTCTTTTGCGCTCATTTGGAATAATAAGTGGCGTTACAATAAATCCATCCTTACTGAAATCAATACGATTAAAGCCTCCATACGCTGCTGCAATCTGATCCTGAACGCCACCACTTTCCTCGCATAACACACGTTCCAAATAAATCGCATCCTCTGCCAACTTCTTTTTATCTACATATTTTCCCTTTAATGCATAAAAGGCATTTAACATTCCTACTGCAAAAGAACTGCTTGTCCCCAGTCCTGATCTGGCTGGAAGATCCGCCTCATACGACATTCTGATCTCCCTCATATCCAAGTATTTCATTGCATTTCGTACTGCTGGATGTTCTATTTCGTCTGCCGAATTCGTTCTTTCAATTCTACTGTATGTAATCATATTTGAGTATTCAAAAAAACGTGGCAAATGTCCAACCGAAACCATACAATATTTATCAAAGGTTGTAGAAATAACGCTTCCACCATATTCATTATAAAAATCCGGGAAATCCGTTCCTCCACCAAAAAAAGACATCCTAAAAGGTGTTTGTGTAATGACCATTTTCTTTTGTATCCTTCCTCTATAATTTTATCAATATTTATCGCCATTCAAATGCCATTCAATCGTTTTTCTAATACCATTTTCTATATCTGTAAATTGATAATTCGGATTAATATTCATAAATTTGGAATTATCCAATGATTTTTTTCCAACCCCAGTCGGTTTGGTTGTATCCCAATTTATTTTTACTTCTTCATGTCCAAAATATTTTTTTATTAACAGGACAATCTCTTTTACTGTTGTATCACATCCAGTCGCAACGTTAATTATTTCATTGTCATAATCATCCATTTCCAGTGTCTGCTCCAATACATCCACTAGATCCTCTATGAAAAGAAAATCTCGCATCTGACTGCCATCTCCCCAAACCGTAATCTCGTTTTTCCCAGTTGAAATCGCATCATCAAATTTTTTTACAGTAGCTGGAACAAAATGTGTATCTTTCTGTCCAAAATGATCTCCAGGTCCATACAAATTTGGTGGAACTAAATATACCCACTTCATTTTATCCTGAAGCTGCAATTGCTCCAACATTACCCGTTTGCATGTACCATAAGCGATCTCTGATTTATTACTCCAATAATCTGTCTCGCTAAATTTTTCTTTCTGCGGATCATTGTAGCAACATGATGTTCCAAATGTTATAAATTTCTTTACACCATTTTTATATGAAGCCTTTACCAAATTATAGTTCATAATCAAATTGGACTCCAAGAAAAATAATTCCCTCTGTACTCCAGTTCCTACTCCTGCATGATTTGCTGCTGTATGGAATACATAATCTATCTGTTTTTCCCTTATGTAATTTTCTACACACTGTAAATCCAATGCATCCATTTCCTTATGGGATGGAGCAAAAACAACTATGTTTTTCTTATCTTGTAAACGATAGAGCAATTGCGATCCTAAAAAACCACTTGCACCTACTATTAAAATATTACTCATATTTTCTTCCCTTCTTTTTTGGCTCTCCATGTAACCAATGTCGATTCATTGCATAAAAACACCAATGTAAATATAGTGGCAACCATTTCCACATTTTAAAATGCGATTCTCCTGCGGTTCGATCCTGCCACATTGCTGGAACCTCTATAATTCTATAACCTTCAATATAGGTTTTCATAGTAAGTTCCAAACCGATTTCAAATCCTTGATTACTCTCTAATGTAATCGCATTTACCACACTTTTTTTATACATTTTAAACCCATTACTAATATCGTGAATAGGAATTCCTATCAAAAAATGCATGCCTATTCCTGCACATTTTGATAAAAAAGTCTTAATGAAGGAATCTCCTATTTTCTTTCCTCCCTTCATATATCTGGAACCGGCAACCATATCGTACCCCTTATCAAGACATTCTTTCATTTTATCTATGGTTTCTATACTATCAGACAAATCCGCCATCGTAAACACGACATATTCATGCCTTGCTGCTTCCATACCTGTTCTAAATGCTCCATTAGCCCCTTTTCCATAATGATTTTTTTCAAGTCTCACTTTAAAATCATAATTATCTCTAATCTTTTCAATTACCGGTAACGTATTATCTTCATCAGAATCATAAACAATCAAAACTTCAAATTCCGATTTGATTTTTTTTTAAATTCTTCAAATAGCGATTCTATATTTTCGCCTTCATTGTAAACTGGTACAAATACATCTATCATTTAATCACCTCTGTTTTATATAATTTATCATTTTTTTTGATATATATTTGATACATGTCGACTTTATTAGGTATACAAATATCAAATCCAATATTTGTATCATCCACTCCGTAAGCATCAGAAACGTCTGACCTTTCTTCCTTATTTGCAAGGTAAAATTTTCCTTGTGAGTATATGTATACATCTGTATTTTTATTATTTCCATCTACTAAAAAAGCCCATCCCTTTATTTCTGTTACTTCATCATTTCTTAGCAATGAGTCTGTACAAAAACGTACTCCACCTAAAGCTTTTTCTTCATTATCTAAACAAACCTCTGATGCATACAATTGTATATTATTAATACATTCTTTGTTTTTATAATTTTCATCATATGTTGTTATCTCTAATTTATCTTTATAAAATTTTAATCCAACACCAGAAAATGATATAGATTTCACTTTGCTTAGCTTTCCTTCAAAGTTCACATAATCCACAAAGGAATTTGTGTCATAAACAATGGATGACAGATCTACTCCTGCCGACAAATTGTCTAATAAAATTCTATGTGTTTCGCTTTTTCCAGATGTATATTGTACATTCATATCCACCTCTGGAATTTTCCAAAATAACTTAGCAATCTTTCCTAACATACTTAACTCTGCGTCAACCTTTACATACGTATTCTTTACATTAATTTGTTCATCTCTACTAATAGAATATTTTTCTTTATTTTTTAATGATATCTCCCTATTACCATCTCTTTGTTTCAAAAGTAAAATATCATTTTCACAATAATCAACATAATAATTTTTATTTATCTCCCACCATGTTTGAGGTGTTTCAATCATGCTCCATCTTCCATCTATTGTTTCAAGCGATAAAATTATATATTTTGGAGCATTTTCTCCTCTAAAAAACTCTGCATCTTTCATATCTAAATATGGTGTATATGCACAGTAGTTTTGAACCGCCGGCATTGGTCTATACTCAAAATCTGCATTTACCCTATAAAGAATATTCCATGGGTAAATTGTTGCAGAATCTTGTCCAATACGTGTTGTAATTTCTTGCGGCAATACATTTTGATTACCTATGTCCTCGTTCACAATACTGACTAATTGACTTGGCAAATCCACTGTTCTATTTTTTATAGTCGAAATAACTGTAGAAATATTTACATCATTAATCAATATACACATTATTGCCATCGCACTTAATATAACGATAAATTTATTTCCATATTTTTCTTTCCTAAAATCTGCAAACAAAAATAACAATGATAAAACAACTATTAAACCTTGAAACGAAATAAAAACATGTGCATCCGCTCTCACAAACCCATGTTTATACATCATAAATAATGGGCCCAAAAAAACACATAGCAATCTAAAATTATTATATTTTTTTTCAATCAAACACAAAATCAATTCTACCATATAAAACAATACAATTACTATAGCCCATAGAAGATATGTTTCATAAGATGTACAAAGGCTCATTCCACTCCCATAGCCGCTTGAAACTTCTAGTCCCCCTTTAATATAATTTGCTAATACTTTAAATGATTTTGTATACAAAAGTAATAATAAAAATGCAACCAAAAGACTACCTATAAAATGTTTCAAAAATAACCTGTTATTATTATCTTTATAAATAAATTTTAAAATAATAGCCATAATGACCCCAGATAATATTCCCATAAGTGCAGAAAATTTTATAAAGACTATAAAGCTAATTAAAACATCACATATATAAATATTTTTTTCATTTATATATTCCCCACATAAAAATGCCAAGAAAAAAATATAATATAGAAAATACTCTTGAGATGCATAACATTCTACCATTACACTCAAAATCACAGCCAAGCCAATCTGCCATCTGCATAAAGAATTCTCCTTAAAAAGAATCTGATACCACAATATTGCAAAAAATAACGTAATCATCCCCCAAAAGAGCAGTGACAATATAATATTATGCCCTACATTCATGGTATAGCATAAAAAACCTAATGGTCCATAAGAATAGAATACATTTCTTCCAAAAATGACTCCACTGTTCCAAAAATAATTTACTGCATATAATCCCGAATTATCTAAACCTGTTCCAAAATTCACTATTCGTGGCATAAAAGAACCGATTATCAAGATTAAAAATACTATTCTATCAATAATATTATCATGTTGTTTAACAAAATTATTTTTTAAAGTCACTCTTTTTCCCTCATTTCTCTATGTTTTTTTCTAGCTATCCGTAAAACGTTCAAAATTTTGCAAATATTAATTTTAAATTGCCAATCGTCACGCTTTCAGTTTCTATCATAATTCAATGCCTTTCAGTTTCTATTCAATTTTGATTTTTACAGCTTTTTCGCTCAATTTAAGCGCATTACCTTTATTCTGTCATAAAACAAAAAACGCGTGAAATTCCTACATTAAAAATATTATGATACATCTTTAAATTCCATGCATTCTCCTGTATCCACATTCACGTTTCCATACACAATATTCAGTATGTATTTTCCATGTTTTATTTTATCATTATCCACAACTGCAACAAATCCAGCAAAAGAACTACCTTTTCCTATTTTTGCCTTTCCTAAATCCGGACGATATTCTTTGCATGTATTTATTCGATAACATATTTTTTTATCTTCACTAATCAAAAGTAATTTGGGTTTTACCTTTCTTGTGTTTACATTTCTATTATATATCCATCCTCTTATTTTAATCATCTTATTACTCTCAAACATTTCATCTATTACATACTGGGCATCCAATTTAGGTGATTTCTCTATTAAATTATAATCTACTTCTTCTACTTCAGAAAAAATAATTTTTTCTTCCATGTTATAGGAACAATCGCCCTTATCCTGCGTGAGATTTGGATTGTAACAAGGGTCATAATCTATAAAATTAGGATGTTTTTGATACAAATGTTCTCTTTCTTTTTGAAGTCGCTGTTTTTTTTCTTCACTTATATCATACCCTCTACTAATTGATTCATGATGAAAAAGTATTACATCATTCCGTAATACATTATAATATCCTTTTTCAACTAACTTAAAACATAAATCAACATCATTATAAGCTACAGGAAACCCTTCATCAAATCTGTCAATCTCATAAAATTTATCACATTTTAGTAATAAGCAAGCTCCTGTAACAATAGTATAATTATAATCTAAAATATTTCTTCCCCAGTAGCAATTCAAACTATCATCAAATTTATGAAACGCATGCCCTGGACCTATATGAAGATTTAACACTCCTGCATGCTGAATTAAATTTGTCCCTGGATATAACAATTTTGCACCAACAGCACCAGTATAAGAAATCTGAGCCTGTCCCAGCATTCTATTGATCCATTCTTTTTGTGATGTAGGAATTTCTATATCATCATTCAAGAAAAGATAATACTCCCCCTTCGCGATTTTTGAACCTATATTACACATATATGAAAAATTGAATTCTTTTTTTTCATAATAATATATACAGTTATTATTTTCTGCAAGTTCTTGATATAACCTTTTGTTCTCATCCGAACTACCATTATCCACAATAATGATTTCATAATTATTATATTTCGTATTATTTTTTATTGAATACACGCATTGTCGTAATATTTTAAAATTATCTTTAGACGGAATAATGATGCTAACCAATGGGTTCCCCTGCGGCTCATAAACAACTCTATATTGCGTAATATCTTCAATGCATTCTAAATGTCCCTTAATTTTCCTTCTTCTTAGTGCATCTTCTTTCGCCTTTATGGTAGAATTTTTGATATAAGGTTTCGCTGTCATTCCACTTGCAGTTGATTCTTTACGCATTCTCCAATGATATAATATTTTAGGAATATGCCCAATTTTCATAGTTTTTTCCATCAATCTCAATACCAAATCATAATCTTGAGATCCTTCATACCCTACACGTTCTCCACCCAATTCATCCAAAATTTTTTTTCTAAAAATGGAGAAATGGCATGTATACATATAGGACATAAATGTATCTGGAGACCAATCCGGCTTAAAAAATGGGTCTTTTCTTTCCTTTCCACTTTCATCGACTTTATCCTCATCCGAATAAATGAAATCATATTCTGGATGTTTATTCAACATTTTTGCCATTTCATACAAAGCGTTCGGCGAAAGATAGTCATCACAATCCATAAGTCCTATAAATTCCCCTGTAGCCATGGAAATTCCATCATTAGTGGTTTTCGAAATATGCTCGTTCTTCGTATGATATGCTATTTTTATTTTTTCTTCGTGTTCATATAATTTTAATGTTTTTCCGACATTTTCCATTGTAGAACAATCGTCAACAAGGCACAATTCCCAATTAGAGTATGTCTGCTTTCTAACAGATTCTATGCACTCTACCAGCATGCTATCATCAACATTATAGACAGGTACTACTACTGATATCTTGGGATACCACTCTAATTTATCAGTTTTCAAAATATCAGCTTCATTCTGTTGAATCCATTCTTCATAAATACTTTTTTGTTTACTAAGTTTTTTTAATTTATATATAAGAGAAGCTAATCCCTCATCCTTCCATACCTCTACTGCTCTCGCTATATTTCGCCATGTTAATATTCCCATAATTTTCCTCTATTTTTTTAATATCTTGTGTACAATTTTATTTATAATTTTCCCGATTGCAATTTCCCACCATTTTATTTCATTTAATTGAGTACAAAGGTTGTTTTTTTCTTCTATGCAACTTTTGATTTCATTTTTATATTTCTCGATTTCTTTTTTATATCTCTCGGATTCCTCTAATTTGTCTTTTAAATTTATTTCAACATTATTTAACTTATTTTTATATGCATTACAATCTGATATGATCTCATTCAATAGCTCTAACGAAACCCTCTCCATTTCATAGTTAATATATATTTTTTCCATCTGATCAGGATTCACAATAGCAAAATAAGGATCATCATTCTCAAATGCAATCAATCTATCAGATATTTTATATCCATTTGTGCTAAACGGAATTACAACATCATTCTGTTCTGTTGACAATGACTTTATAATGCAAATTCCTTTTTTTGTTCCGGGATCTATTCTGATATCTGTAACATCTGCTGGAACATCAATCCAGCCTTTTACATTTTTATCATCAAATGAATATAATTTTGAATTTTCTTCGCTATACCCTTCTCCATAAGAAAAATAAACTTGAAGTTTTCTTTCCTCTTTCTCATTTATTTTTTTCTGTATTATGTCCTGAACATTAAAATTTCCCGGAGAAATACTATGATGCATATCTCGAATAGGAATTCGCTCCCCTTGAATATATAGCTGAAAATTTTGTTCCATTTGTTCAAAACACTTTATTTCTTCCTCTGTCAATTCAAATTTTTCATATATATTGCGTTCTTTTATTTTTTTTCTTATAGAATTGCATTCTATATAATAATGAATAATTCTATAAATAACATATTTAACCGGAATCGGAAAATCAAACGTCCATTCATAATCAATTAAATAATATGTTCCCCCATTACAAATCATATTCGACATAATCATATCAATATCTGTAACTGATAATGACATTTGATTAACGGGCAATTCTACTTTTCCAAATATCCTTTCAAATTCTTGCGTCACCTTAAATTTAGATAATTGTTCTTTTATAACAACTAATTCCATATATTTGCGCATCATTTGAATTGCAGCATCTACCCCATTTTTTATTAAAATTTCATCAACAATTTCCTCATATGTTTTTCCTTCAAGGTACTCTAATTGTATCCCCTCATTATTTAATTCACATTTGTTTATATAAATTCCATTCTTTTCATAAATTTGTTTTAAACCAACATAAATTTTTTTTATGTTTTCTATATGTTTCCATCCTCTTTGGGTTTCAGGAATTTTCACAACAATTTTTTGCTTCCCTTCATTTTCTAATATCTTTGTAAATAAAGAAAATTCTTCGGATCTTTCATTTGAATATTTTGTATAAACAACTTGATACATTTTATTCCTTTCCTTTTTGTATCTCAATTAGATATGAATTTGAAAACTCTTGAAAAAGTCCATTTTCCAGCAATGTCTGATATACTTTGTCATCGTCATACAGAACTATTCTATCTCTATCAAAATTTTGATAATTAATATTCAATTCCTCTTTCTTTGGAAGATAGTCATCACTAAAAATATACATTGGGAATTTATAATCTGGATACGGATAATAAAATGTATAATTTTCTACTCCACTTTTTTTAAAAACATCTTGCCACTCCTTCTTGCTAAATGTTTGGATACCTTTTTTGTTTTTATAACCTTCTATTCCTTCAAAAAACGTCCCCAGATGGTCTTCCCTACACCCTGCAAAATATTTAAATCCCAGACGGTTTTCTATGGCAATTAAAAGTTTCCCACCCGATTTTATATGTTTTAAAACCATGTTTAAGAATTCATGATAAGGATCATCAGAGTGAATATAATATGCTGCATATTCAAATACTCCAATCAATGTAACAACATCATACAATTCGGTAATTTTTTTTTCGATATCTTCAAAATTTCCAACTACAATTTCAATATTTGAAAAATCTTGATTTCGATAAGCATTAATTAAACTTCTAGTCCTCGACAAATCAACACATGTAACTTTAGCAGCTTGTTCAGCTATTGTTGTTGTAATTGCACCACATCCGGAACCAATCTCCAAAACAGACTCCGATCCAATCATTTTTATTTGTCTTAAGATATTTCCTCTTATATGTGATAGATGATATAAAATCGGCCATGATTTTCGCTCCGATATTATTTTATTATATTCCGATCGTGGATATTTTTTCACAATGTTCAATAATTCTTTTTCGACTTCTCCGTCCGAATATAAGTCCTGACCTGAATAACAACTATAATTCATTCTTACATTTCCGATTATTTCATCTGTCATCGTAATAATTCTCCCACTATCTTATTGTTATTTTAGAATTCATATCATAAAATCCGACCGTATTTTTATCAGAAACTACTGATATATGGCAAACATCATACAATCGGTGATAGACTTCAAATTTATCTTCGTCATATCCTGTACATCCTAGCGAAACCAAATACTCTCCACCTTGTAAATCCATCTTTTGTGTAAAAGTAATTTCTTTTATATCCCCCTTTCCATATTCAAACTGTATATGTTCAAACATAGAATTGGTTCCTGTCACTTCTACCCCCTTTAAAGTTTTTATTGTAAAAGCAAAAATAGGAAATTTAATATCCTCATAAATTTTCACTTTCATTTTAATAGAAAAAACACTTCCTTTTAATATTGTATTAGTAAATATTCCCTTTTCATCCTGAATTCCATAATCAATAATTTCTGCATATTTATTTCCGTAGTCCTGACAATTAGGATTCAGTGCAAAATGACTTTTCCAACTACTCTTTTCTTGTTGCATTGCATTATTTTTTTTATCATCTTGCTGGACAATATCTTTTCCATCATCATCTATCTGGTTGACAAGTACTTTTTTATACATGTCAATCATCGTATTTGGTTTACCTTCTGCTAATTTTTTCCCTTTATTTAATAAGATAACTCTATCACAATACCTGCTTATACTGCTTAAATCATGACTTACAAATAAAATAGTTTTTCCCATCTTTTTGAATTCTTCAAATTTTTTATAACATTTTGCTTGAAAAAACACATCACCAACCGATAATGCTTCATCAACAATCAATATTTCAGGATCTATATTAATTGCTACGGCAAACGCCAATCTTACAAACATTCCGCTAGAATATGTTTTTACAGGTTGATAGATAAATTCTCCAATATCTGCAAAATCAAGAATTTGATGCAATTTTTCGTCGATTTCACTTTTTGAGAAGCCGATCATTGTTCCATTCAAATATACGTTTTCAATTCCCGTATAATCCATATTGAATCCAGCACCCAATTCAAGTAGTGCAGAAATACGGCCGTTAATTTCAAGTTTTCCTTCCGTCTGATTTAAAACCCCTGTTATAATTTTCAATATCGTTGATTTTCCAGCACCATTTGTTCCAATTATCCCAACCGTTTCACCTTTACAAACATCAAAGCTCACATTCTGCAAAGCATAATGTTCTTTATACAGTTTTCTTTTCTTCTTTCCAACGCCAAGTGCTTCCTTTAATCGATCCATAGAATTGTCATAAAGTTTATACATTTTACTAATATTATCAACTTTAATTGCAATGTCATCCATTTGCTACCACCTTTATAATACATCTGCAAAATGAACATGTAACTTTTTAAATATATTTCTGCCAACAATAAATATTAAAACTGATACTATCCAATAATAAATAGTTAATCCCGGTTTTTCCCAAAACCATATATGGTTAATCAACGCATCTCGATATCCTATAACAATATAATACAAAGGATTAATTTCAAATATTTTCTTAACAATTTCTGATTTTATAGTTGTATCAAGGTTCCACATAATCGGCGTAATCCATACTCCTATTGAAAGCAAAATTCCTACTATTTCTGAAAGATCTCTAAAAAAAACTACTACAGAACTTGTCAAATATCCCAATCCAATAACCAAAACCATCAGCGAAAACGTATAGTATAATACCTGAATCATATAAATATTAGGTCCATATCCATACAAAATAAATATTATTATAGATAACATAATAAAAAACAAATGAACATATAATGCCGATATAACCTTTATAATTGGTAATATATCAATATTAAATACCACTTTTTTAACTAAGTATGTATAGCTGGTCAATGCACTAGTTGCTCCATTTAAAGCATCATTGAAAAAGAACCATGGAATCATACCTGATATAAGAAAAAGAACAAACGGCACACTCACTCTCCCCATATTCTGTGTTCCTGCTTTTAATCCTTTTTCAAATACAAACCAATAAACTAAAATGGTCACAAATGGTTGTACAAAAGCCCAAAAAACTCCTAAAAATGAAGCTGAATATCTCGTTTTGAAATCATTGTGTGCCAATTGACGAATCAGTCTTCTATCTCTTATTATTTCTTTTATGAATTTAATCAATTCATTTAAATGAATTAACAAATAACCAATTAATAAATCTACTAAAATACACTCAAAAAATTTAAGTGCTATCCGTACTGGTGTATTTTCTTCCTCCAAAATAATATTTTGAAAGGACATACTCCTTAAATCCCATACAATATATGGGTCTGCTCCTTTCGCCAAAAAAGTTGCATTATCATTCAAAACTTCCATATTATTCCATGCACATATATGAACAATATTTTCAGGTTTCATTTCTAAATATTTATTTTTATAAGAAACTGTTATCTTTGAAACCGTAATTTCATTATCATCTTTTCCAACATCTAGCCTAAGATATGTTGTGTCCGCGGGAATAGAAAAATTAAACTCTTGTGGTTGAATAGTCGTAAAAACTCCCATTGATGTACTTTCATTTTCAGAAAACACCTGATTACGTATAGAATCATTATTCGAGTAATAAACCTGTATCGTGTCATCATCTTTTACTGTCATCGTAATATTAAACGAAACATCTTTCAGTGTCATTGTTTCATGACTCATAAATATATATATATTTAAAATAATCGCTATTATAATTAATCCTGTTACCAAAATTCTTCTTTTTTTCATTTTTTCCTCTTAAATTAATTGCATTTAAATAAACAAAAATTTTAATGTATACATTTTATTATAAAAAATAAATTTATTTCCTTTAGCAGTTTTATATGCCCATAATTTATTTTTTGACATCAAAATAGTAATAAACGTTTCTAACAATTCCTTATTTTTTCCATCCATAGTCCTCCCATATCTTTTTAACAATTGCTTCGCCTGACAAATTCTAACCTTTTTCATAATAATATTATTTTTATGATATTGCACTATTTTAAAAAAAGATACTGTTTTTTCGAAGACATATTTCATCCCAGGTTTAACTACAACACCTATTTGATTTTCTGCATGTTGTCTATATAAACTTAACGTTTTATTCACAAATATAATTTGTCCTTGAGAGCACAATGCAACCAATAGTACCCACCAATCATGCATAAAACACTCCCTTGGAATATCAACAATCCTCTTTCTCAGCTCATGATTAAAGAGCATCGAGCATCCAGGGATAGTATTATACAGTAAAGTCTGTTGTAATGAGTTTGCTGTATTCAAGTTTATTTTTGTGTATTCATAATAAGATAAATGTTTTGTTTTTTCTAAATTTTCTCCAACTAGCATATCATGATATGCCAATACAATATTTTTAATTTGTCTTTTTTGTAACGTATATAGCATTTTTTCCAATTTATCAATCAACCATATATCATCTTGATCACAAAAAGTATAATACTCAGCTTCTGGAATCTTTTTTAACAAATAGGAAAAATTATCTTTAGCATTGTGAAAAGTATTCCTTGATTCTAAAATAAATATTTTATTTGGATACATCTCCTGATATTTATTTATAATTTCAATAGTATGATCATTTGATCCATCATCACTAATAAAAAGTTTCCATTCATGATATGTCTGAGCCAAAATAGATTCTATCTGCTCACAAATATATTTTTCTCCATTATAGGTTGCCATCATGATATGTATCATGTATATCTCCTATCCAATTCTTCCTTCGTCATCCTCCGAAACCATTTCCACTGCTTCCGAAAATCTTCATATCGCATACACCGAATCAGATACAACCCCACCCGATACCAATACAGCGGCAAAATCTGTGCTTTCGTCGCATGCAGATACTTTCTGCAATAGTAAATCTCACTTCGTACACTATGTGCAAAGGAAAATGCTTTTACATGCTGTGTACTTCCCCCATGCAAATGTTCAATCACTGCATTGGGATCATATAGCGTACGAAATCCCGCATGTTCCATGGTAATTCCCAAAATCAATTCTTCTTCATATAAAAAAGGATGCTCGTCCAGTGGTGTGACAGCTTCCGCACATGCTCTTGTCATTAGGAAACAACACCCTAACACGGCATATACCTCATACATTGTATCATAATTCCGATCAAAACCAAAGTATGTTTTATATAAATGTCGAAATATAGCATTTAATCGGGTGCGTACCAGATATTTTTCTTTCATCCCTGTCTTCCTGCACAAATTGCTTTTCTGAATCACTCCATTTTTATCCAATATTTTTGGACCGACAATTCCAATTTTTGCATCACTTTTTGCGCAATCATACAATTCTTGAATGCTTCCCTGTTCAAAACACACATCATTATTTGAAATCAAAATAGCATCGCATTTAATTTCTAAAGCTTTTGCGATGCCTATATTATTTCCCGCATTATAACCTTTATTTTCTTTATTCTTTATGTATAAAATCTCATATTCCTGTATCATTGCATCCAGATCGTATTCCGGCATATTCGGAGATGCATTATCTACCAATATAATCTGGAACGATTCATTTGGAGGATTATCCCATATGCTTTGCACACAACAAAATGTATCTTCCCAATTTTGATAATTTAAGATTACAATCCCTATCATCTGTCCCTATACTCCAAATTGCTTTTTTCTGTGTTTCTGCATAGCTTGTGTTGGAATCATTCCCACTATCAAAGGCTTTATTACATAAACCAAATTTCCTTTTAAGATTCCCATCGCAAGGAATCCGTAATAGCGTACTCTTGCTTCATTAATACGATACCTGTATTTTCTTTTAGAAAATGCATGACCATCTTCTCTGTATTGAAACAAAAACTCTTGCAAATTATATCCACGATACCCTGCTGCATACATACGCATGAACAGTTCATAATCCTCCGTTCGAAGCGCATAAGCTTTCATAGAATATCCCCCCAGTTCTTGCATTACCTCTGCTCGCACTAGAATAGTCGGATGAATAAAAATAGATGTTTTCAGGAAATCTTCTTTCTGTGGAACTTCTATTTTAAAATATTCCCCCCACACACCTTGATCATCTATAAATTCTGCATTGCATCCCACTATTGAATATTCTGGATTATTTTCTAAAAAAAGAAGTTGTTTTTTCAATCGATTTTCTTTCGAAATATCATCCGCATCCATCCTTGCATAATATTTTCCTCTGGCATGCTTCATACAACGATTCAATGTATAAGATAATCCCATGTTTTTATCATTACGCAGTAACCGAATGCGGGAATCCTTCCGACACACATCCTGCAACCATGCATAAAATTCATTTGTCGATCCATCATCACAGATAATAAACTCAAAATCTGTAAAAGACTGCTGCAGGATGGAATCAATTGCCTGAATCACATGATTTTTATTCTTTTCATTATAAATTCCCATGAGAACACTAATTATAGGATTCTTTTTTTCATCGTCCATCTTGTTACTCCGCTATATACACGTTTTCCATCCATCTTTCTACCGCCGATCTTCCAAACGACTTCACATTTTCTGCATTGATCTTTCCCAGCCTCTGGAAAGCAGCCAGTTCCTTATGCTTCATTTCATACAACTTCCGAAATGCCGCTTCGTAATCTTCTTTATTTTCAGGCGATACTAATATACCACCTTTTCCATCTTTTATCAAATCCACATTTCCGCGAATCCTGCCACACACCACAGGAAGCCCCTCTGCCATGGCTTCCATCAGTGCCACCGATAATCCCTCCCGGAACGAAGACAACACAAAACAGTCGGATGTCTGTAAAATTTCATGCAGATCATTGCGAAACCCCACAAATCGGATATGTTCCTCCAATCCATGCTCTTTTACATACTGTTCCAATTCTGCTTTCTTTTCTCCAATACCGCACATCACAAAGTAAATATTGGGATTATGTAATTGTTCGATTGCCTCAATCACTGTCTTCTGATTTTTATTCGGAGTGAACTCAGCAGCATTTGTGATCAAAAATGCATCTTGTGGAATTCCCAACTCCTTACGTTTCTCTTCCTTTTCCTTTTGAGACAAACATTCCCTTTGCGTATCTATTCCAATTCCCGGCACGTAGGTAAGCTTTTTCATCTTAAATTTCTTTTTTGCCAGCTTGTAGTCCTCATGATTGATCGTTATCAACACATCCGTCCATCTGCTCAGCATCTTCTCCACCGGATAGTACACCAGCCAGTTCATAACCGGTGCCCCCTGATAGAAATGAAACCCATGTGCCGTATAGATCACTTTTGTTCTGGTCCGGTGTCCGGCAATCCTTGCGACCACACCACCGATCGGGCTGTGACAGTGACAAAACGCATAGGTATTCTGCTTCATCAGTCCTTCCACCTGCCACAACGCTTTCATGTTCTGTCCCATATGCTTGATATTCCGTGCGAAATCAATCTGATAACAGCGCACGTGCATGTCCTGCAGTTTTTGTTTCAATTCTGCTACGCGCGCATCCGAGCAGGTATTTCCTTCGATAAAATTACAGACCACATCTACCTCGTACCCCAGTTTCTGCAACAATGCAATATTCGGCATATTAAATTGGTCGATCATAGAGGCGACGGACGCCAGCATCAGAACTCGTTTCATGTTTCCCTTTCACAAAATAACCACCTAGCTATTTTTATTTTCTAATTTCAAATATTCTTTTTTTATTTCACTGTAATACTTTTGAACCCTTTTCCATCCCAATACATCAACAGCCCCAACCACAAAAGTCAATATCCAACTAATTAAAGTAATAAACACACCGCCCAAATCATCTGCCTTGACCACACTTCCATTCATCGCGCGCATAAATATCTCATAAAGAAATGGCTGTGCATCTTTAAAAATAAAAATATCAACCCATTCATACAGTATAAATACGGTCATACTCCCCATGATGGCTAACAATACAATCATCTTTACAATTGCCCAAAACAGATTCTTCCCCTTTTTATCATTTTCCAAGCTAACCACACGCTTCTCAAGGTCATTATCCGTTTTCTCATCTTTATCCTCTACCATCTCTACCTTGTCATCCCCGGTCACCGGAGCAACATTTTCTTCCGATTGCTCGACAACCACCGGACGAAATGGAATAATTTCTTTTTCCGGCTCACATGTCATATAAAAGATATCCGGATACGTTTCTTTTGTATACTGCATAAAGTCATCCTTGGAAACACTGTAAAACGGTCTCCCCTCGTTTTCTACCCGTGCCGGTTCCAGGATTGCCTGACAGTGATAGCATTGATACGAAGCAGCAAATCCATCACATAGGAAGACATTCTGACTATGGCATTGTGGACAGCTATAGTGCAGTTCTTTTCGAACCAGATTTTTTGCACACAGAACCTGCAGCATACTTTTGGTATATATAATTTCCAGATCCAGTCGTTCGCTCAGGTCCTGCGTCGTAAACTGCTTACATTGCCTTTGTGTCAACTGCGGCAGGATTTTCATACATTGCCGAACCGCTTCTCTTTCGTTCATACTCTTTATAAAGCCCCCATATCTGCTGGAATTCTTCTTCCGAATAATATTTTCCTTCCAAAATGTGCAGCGTCAGAAACTGATAATTATCAGCCTCATATTTCACTTGTAATACCCCTCGCGCTCTCGGAAAATTGACCGTCAGGGAAATAATTCTTTTCACGATATCCAAAGAATCCCTGATACACATAAACGTCTTGGCATCATAAATACAATCTACACCATTTTCTCCTGTTAAGTTTGCCGACAGATTATCTCTGTCACTGAATCGAATTCTTGATACATATTTTTCTTCGCGCGGAAGAAGCGACTCCAATGCATGATCTTCCCGGTAATCATATAATGCGGTCTGTTGAATCAGGCGATATAGTTCTTCCTCTAAATTAATGATTCCATCCGGCATATATAATTTTCCGTCTTTTTGTTCTACATGATGCAACGGAATATTTTGTAACATTGCATCGATAATGCTGCTAAGGCTCTCTCGCTTATCATCAATCTCTTTTATATTTGGAAGCCGTTCAAAAAACTGGTTGAACAATTCTTTGCTCATGTCATACAATACATTCTGAGGATCAGCCGCTCTATTGTTGTCCAATTCCAGTGCTAATGTTTCTTCTACTATACTATAGATTTTATCAAGCTGAATCTGCGGACGGCTCTCCTGTATAATTCCATGCTGATTCCATACTTTAACAATCATGCAGCGCTGTTCCAGATCAATGGTTACCGGAAGATAGGAACACTCCTCCTCGATCGGACCGGCAGAATCTTTTAACATGCAGAATACAAAAATCAGATGCACCCTGATTAAATTTCCATTCCTTCTTTCTTCCTGTATCGCTGCAAGCTTCGTGGAGTCTTCCTTCTGTGGGATCGTCTCTATGATCTGGTTGTACGTCCAATCTGGGATCTGGAATTTGCGCATAAGTCTGCCCCACGAATCCCTGCTCTTTAATCGCAGACAGGTCGAAGCAGTTAATGAATACACGCGCATCAATCGATGATGACCATATAATAATTCTTGAAAGAAAAAATCATTCAGATCCTCAACAGAAATCAATCCGCTTTGACAAAGCTGTTCTAGCAAAACCCGATGATCCGAAAAAGACAGCCTCTGCTCATTTGCAATTTTCTGTTCAGTAAGAAATCTATTCAGGCTTGTTGATGATATATTATCGATAAGTTCCTTAACTATATGCATTCCCTTGTCCTCTGTCTTCCGTAACCCCAAATCCAATAAATATTATTTTTATTATATCACGAACCTTTATCTTACTCAATGTAAAAAACCGGTCAGACTTATCATCAAACCGGTTTTATCACTTCTACCGAAACTATGGCTCCATATTTTTTAATAATGCATTAATATTCTGCGTATATAAGTTTTCACATAATTTCAGAATTTCTGTTTCAATCTGCTCAACGCTGATTGAAACTCCTCTCTCGGATCAGCAATTAATATTTCCAATTCATGAGACGTTCTCCAGCAATTTACAGCTTCTACAACGTCAAGCATGATCTCCAATGCCTCACGCAGCTCATCCACTGTCACAATAACAAAATTATCCCCCGGATATCTTGCATCATAATAATAGTCTTTGAGTAATGCCAGATCCTTCCTCTCTAATTGCAAGGAAGTATCCACCCTTTTAATCTCATCGTATAAGGCACGCAAATTATGGGATGTCATTAGTTTTTCAATTCCAGTACAAACCAGTTCTGCCACAGATTTCAACATTTTTTCTGCAATTTGCTGTGCCGAAGCTGCAGCCGGATTGCAGTATACAGGTGACACTGCATCCCTTAAATACCAGAATTCATTGCACGCAATAGAATAATAAGAATTTGCCTTTATCATATTTTCAACTCCTTATAATCTCTTCTTAACTGTTGTGTAAACTTTGAATTATCATGTTCGAAATACTGCGGTGTTACAAAAACCACATCCGCATGCAACATCTCGAGTTCTTCCCGCAAGGCTCCCATCATCCATCTTTCCGGTTTTTCCGGAACTATGATGCAAAAGTCGATATCACTGCTGGCCTTATAATCATTTCTCGCGTAGCTTCCAAAAATCCCAAAACTCTGATATTTGATACTCGAATTTTTAATAATATCTACGCACTTGTTCAACCGGTCTTTAAAATCATTTTCAACAACAGGTGACACGTACGGCATCCCTAAACCTCCACTCTTTCTATTAATCTGTCCTATCACAGTTTCTACAGATTCCACCATTTTTTATTCTTCATGATATCTTCTATCAATTATAAGTTATGCAATTACCCGGGACACAAATTGGCGATTTTTCCCATTCTGATGCTCAAATTGAAATTCGAATTCCAATGTAACTTCCGAACTGTTCACCATATTATTTTCCCCTTCAAAATATACATAACCATCAAGAGAAACATCAGCTTCCAATATGCCTCTCACAATCGTACATGTATCATCCTCTTCCTGTTCTACCCGGACAACTTTGACATTTTCTATTTGATCCAATTCTGCATAGTCAACATATGTCTCAAACGCTTCATCCAATTCCTGACCTTCCATGTTCATAACAGAATCGTCAATTTCATTATACAAGTCATCCCAAAATTCGTTTTCTATGATTGTAGCGACCAGATTTCTATCATATTTCACGTATATCAGTCTCCCTGTGTCAAAAAATATTTAATTGCGTCCCAATAAGGTGGCAGTTCTTCCGAACATTCAAATTTTTTCAATTCCCGCTGTTTTTCTTCTCCATTCAACTGGAACACATTAAACGTCCATAAAGCGTTTTCTCTGGCACGACATAAACGTTTATCATTCAGGTTCAACTTTGTAATTGTATACTCAGCTGCCTCATCTGTCTTTTCCGCCGGCTGTATTGTTCCATCCTGCTGATATCGAAAATGACTTTCACAATCCTTCTCCAGCGGAGAAATCATCCGCTTTGCATCAAAATTATTTTCTTTTTTATGCCCACAGTGCCTGCGATTGTCTCCATTACAAGAAGCATGAAGATTATTATAGGCCAGAGATAAATCCTGATTTTGTGCCTGAGGTCGAAAATGTTCCACATGAAAACTATTCTTTTGTACTTCAGTCTCTGTATTTTTAATATAAGAACAACAATAGCAGCAAAGATGTCTCTGTTCTGCAAGCAATGCATTCTTTAATATTTGCAGTTCCTTTTCATGCCGGATATCCTCATACCCTGCTTCTCTTTTATGCTTATTCTTGAATTTTTTCTTCCACCGGCTTACTTCTTCTGGTTCACCTGTCTTTTGAATATAAATCATAAAAACTTTATCGCCCTTTTGCAATCAAGATTCTTGCACGCACAACTTTCGTATTCTCTTCCGATGTCATCCATGCAAGCTTATTTACAAGTTTTTCTGCCTCATCATATGCTTTTTCATTCAGATACACATTTATTTGCTCTAAGAGTTCCGTTGTCTTCCTGTTATATACTTCGGTATCCATGTAATCTTCCAGAATTGTATTGACATCCCAGCCGTTCATCGGCTCCATCGGTTCTGCCAAAACCAGGTGCGTTTCTGCATCTTCATGCAAACGTATTACCTGTATATTTTCATCCACAGACTCCAGCACTTTCGGAGCATGTGTGGAAACAATAAACTGAATATTTGGAAAAGTATTCTGTAAAGCCGGAAAAATCTTCTCCTGCCACTTCGGATGCAGATGCAGATCAATTTCATCAATCAGCACAATGCCATCCCCTTCCAACGGATTCTCCCTCTTCGGATTTGCAATTGCCAGCCTCCGGCTCAGATCGCCTACCAGTGCGATTACACTTTTTTCTCCTTCTGACAATTGATAAAATGCCAATTCCAATTCTTTTTTGATGACAATAAGTTCCGCATCTTCTTCTGTTACTTTCACACGAATTTCCGAAAATCCATCTCCCAATGCGTTTAATATAGCTTTTTTTACTGCATGTAACTGTGGATCTTCTGCATTCGGTGTTTCCACTCGTATACTGTTTTCATATTCCTGTCTTCCCCGGAACCATTCAAAAAATAACCGGAAATTGATCACTCCTCCAAATGCAGAATCTCTCCACGCATCCAGCTTCCCTGCTGCTCCTGTATAACGCCTTCTCAATTTACGTGTTTTTTCATTATAGCGGTCAACTCCATAAAACACATAAACAGGAATATTTTCATTATTTAAAGTAAACTCTTTCTGTGGTGTTTCCGTGTCATCGTTTTCATACTCTTCTTCTGTTTCCAAATAATCTCCCAGATACTGTTTTCGAATATATTCCGAAACTCTCTTCAGTTCTGTGGAATTATGCAGATTTTTCCCCTGAATTCTTTTTCGGTAATAGTGAAAATTATTTCCCTGGTCTTCAAGAAACAACGTTATTTTTGCCTCTTCTTCTCCAACTTTTACATCTTTTTCTCCTAAAAGAGAGGCTGTTATCTGTTCATCCTGTGCTGCTTCCTGCATAATTCTGGAAAAGAGAAGATTGCAGACATCCAGTATTGACGATTTTCCCATTCCGTTTACTCCATAAAAAATGGCATCTTTTCCGTTTAATACTATTTCTGTATCTGAAAAACCTCTGAAATTGTGCACTTGCAGTTTGTCTATTCTCACGCTTTTCTATCTCCTAAACCTTCGAATGCATACCATTAAGCTATTTATCATCTTTTCAGTAGTATCATACTTTAATTCTTTTATTTATGCAAGATTTTCCCATTCCAGCTCTTATCCTTCCGTCCTTCTTACCGACTCTTTCCAGTCACACACACGATATTCTTCCTTATATTCACTCATCTGCATATCGTACACACTGTCACCAAACGCTTTGCCCGTCAGGGTGCCAATTTTTCCCGGAATCTTTTTCATCAGCCGGATGATCCAGCCAGTCGCTGGAATCATCACAAGCCGGTGTCCTTTTACCACAGCGATCATCTGCACCAGATCCGAAGTATTGATATACTGCTCGTTCTGCGGGAAAAACACTCCGGTCTCTTCGTTGTCGATCATCCGTTTGACAAACTGTGCCAGACTTTCTATATAAAGCATGGAACGCTGATTATGTACAATCGGAAATAGCGGAAGTTTTCCTGCCAGTTTTGCAAGCTGTGGATAGTTTCCCTTTGATCCCTTTCCGTAAATCATCGGTGGGCGCAATACAACAACTTTAAAACGTTCATCTGCCAGTGCCTGTATTTTCTGATCCGCCTGCCATTTGCTGTCTCCATAGAAATTCAATGGTTGGGGAATTGTATTTTTTGTAATTTTCTTTTCTCTACATCCGCTGTATACAATCATAGAAGACATAAAGAGAAACTGCTGCACGCCTTCCTTTTTGGCTTTTTCGGCTGTCTCTACAGCCAGATCTGTATTCACGCGGTAATACTGCTTCTTTTCTTCTTCCGACACCTGTCCCACGTCTGCATGTGCGATTCCCGCCACATGATAGACCACATCATATGCTGAAAAATCGTGCGTCCGCCATGTTTGGGTTCTCATATCCAGCGTGTCAACCTGGTAGTACTCCGGCCATCGTCTCAGCCATGCCTCCACAGAAGTTCCCACATAACTGCCGCTTCCGGTGATCAGAATCTTCTTTTTTCTCCTGCCCTTTTCACGTTCTTCTATGTCTTTTGCAATGGTTTTCTTTTTCGCGCTGCTCTGTGCTGTTTCGCTTTTGTGTGCTTCTGTCTCTTCTTCCTCTTTGTTCAGTTCGCCGGTTCCACCTTCAACCACGCCGTCGTGCATGAGCACGGATCCAATTGTGCCAAGAAAACATTTCAAATCCATCCATGGTCCCAGATGTTTGACATATTCGCCATCCAGTCTTGCTTTGTCCGGAATCTCCAGTTCATCTCTGCCATTGATCTGTGCCCACCCGGTCAGCCCCGGTGTCACATCATTGGCACCATATTTCTCACGCTCTGCTACCAGATCATCCTGATTCCACAGTGCCGGCCGCGGTCCTACGATACTCATTTCTCCTTTGAAGATATTAAAAATCTGTGGCAGTTCATCCAGACTGGTTTTTCGCAGGAATTTTCCTACCTTTGTGATGTACTGCTCCGGATTCTCCAGCATATGTGTCGGCACATCCTTCGGTGTGTCAATCCGCATGGTACGGAATTTGTAAATCTGGAAGAAACTCCGGTGGATGCCGACACGCTTCTGCTTAAATAATATCGGTCCCGGTGTATCCAGTTTGATCGCAATACATAAAAAAAGAAGGAGTGGTGATAAGATCACGATCGCCATCCCACTTAATATGATATCAATTCCTCTTTTGATGTAATGGTATCCTTTCATGGCGTTTTCTCTCCTTCTTCATAGATACGTTTTTATTTATTCTCCCCTGCCAGTTCCGGATGATACGTCGGCACGATTTTTTTGACACACTCCCGGATGTCTTCCGGTTCTGTCACAACGTACTCTTTTAATTCTTCCAACTGCTGCATGAATTTTTCTTCATCCAGCTCAATCGGTTTACCGATATGAATCAGATTGTTTGCGGTATCCTGCATCCCTTCTTCATCCATCAACATCTCTTCATAAAGTTTTTCTCCCGGGCGAAGTCCTGTGAAAATGATATGGATATCTTCATCCGGCTTGTGACCGGAAAGAAGAATCAGGTTCTTTGCCAGATCCAGAATCTTGACCGGCTCTCCCATATCCAGAACAAAAATTTCTCCACCTTTGGCATAGGTGCCCGCCTGCAGCACCAGAGATACCGCTTCCGGAATTGTCATAAAATACCGCACGATATCCGGATGGGTAACCGTGACCGGACCTCCACGCTCAATCTGTTTTTTGAACAGCGGAATCACACTTCCGTTACTGCCAAGCACATTTCCAAAACGCACGGCTACGAAATCTGTCTTCGATCTGCGGTTATAGGTCTGAATGATCATCTCACAGATGCGCTTGCTGGCACCCATGATATTGGTTGGATTAACTGCCTTATCCGTGGAAATCATCACAAATTTCTTCACACCGTACCGATCTGCCGCCTGTACAATCTTCCATGTGCCAAGCACGTTATTCTTAATTGCCTCGTTCGGACTCTCTTCCATGAGAGGCACATGTTTATGTGCCGCTGCATGATAGATAATCTCCGGCTTGTAATGTTCAAAAATCCAGTTCATACGATTCGTATTCCGCACGGATGCAATCAGCACAACAAGATCCATCTCTGGAAACCGGACTTTCAGTTCGTTTTGCACATCATAGGTCGTATTCTCGTAAATATCCACAATAATCAGCTGTTTTGGCTTGTGTGCGGCAATCTGCCGGCACAATTCGCTTCCGATGGAGCCACCGCCCCCTGTAACCATTATGATTTTCCCAGAAACATAATCCATGATGGACTGCAGATCAACCGTCACCGGATCCCGCCCAAGAAGATCATTGACATCTACATCTTTTAATTTGCTGACGCTGACATCGCCGTTTACAAGCTGGTAAATGCCGGGCAGACGCTTTAATGTGCATCCGGTTTCTTTGCAGATATCAAGAATCCCCTTGATCTGTTTCTGTGTGGCCGATGGCATGGCAATGATGATCTCATGCACATGCAGTTCTTCGACTTTTTCCAGAATATCGCTCCGATCTCCTACGACTTTCGCTCCATGAATATAATTGCCGATCTTGTTCCGGTCATCATCAATCACACCAACAACCTTCTTTTTCACATAGCGGCTGTTGTTGATTTCTTTGATGATCTGGTTTCCTGCATCCCCTGCTCCGATCACAAGTACATTCCGTCTGTACACACCGGCTCTGCGCATATTGCGAAGCACACGCAGTCCGCGGTAAGAATATCTGCATCCCATGACAAATACAAACAGAAACAATCCATACAGAATGTAAAAGCTTCTTGGCACCGGGTACATATCCCCCCAGTTCCGAAGCAATATCAGCACTGTCACAACAACGGTATCCAGAATACATGCTGAAACCACATACATCATTTCCAGTGCTCCCGCATAGCTCCAGAGACTGGAATACAGTCGGAGCATCCAGAAAATGATCAGTGTAACAATTATCATAAAAGGGAGTGCTCTCCACACTTCATCCATATATTGAAACGGTACGCTTTTGATATTCAGATCAAACCGAATCAATAACGCAACTATGCTTGCAGCAAACACTGCAAGCACGTCGTAGCACATCAGAAAAATCCGTCTGATCAGTAATTGTTTATCTTGAATGATTTTTTTCATAATTTCAATCTGTTATTTTTGATTCTTTCTCTGTTTTCTCGATTGTTTTTTCGATGATTTCTTCCTGACTGAGGATTCTGTCACTCCAGCCCCTTTAGTATTCTGTACCGTCTGCGCGGTATCTGCTTTTACACTCTCTGCTGCTTTTGGAATACTCTGTTTTACGGCAGTATCACTTTCTGCAGAAACCACTGTTTCTTTAACAAAAAGATTTTCTTTCTTTACGAGCATACGGTTCACTGCAAGTCCCAGACCAAGCATACCCCAGAATACCGGAGCGGTACATACATTGGAATCGTTTGCGATACCTGCAATCATGTACACCAGCACTGCCGCAAATAATCCAAATCCAATCCAGCTGATACTCTCGTGTAGATCCACTCTGCGGTAAATGCGTACCGACTGTACCAGATACCAGAACAGAAATACCAGAAGTGCCAGGGTACCGAGTAATCCGGTTTCTACCCACTGCTGCAGATACCAGCTATGGGCTTTTACATCATAGCTGTTTGCGCCGTAGACATAGTTCTGGCTGATATAATCTTCCTGTGGCACTTCAAACATATAGGTATTTGCTCCACTCCCCATAAAAGCATGCTTTCCAAGAAGCGGAATCGTTTTATTCCAGATATGTCCTCGATTGCTCATTGCATCATCCAAAAACAGTGTTGAAACTTTTGGATTTTCAAACTTTACCAGTTTTCCTGCAGGATTGAGATATTCATATCCGTCCGTATCATTTTTTGAGAAATCCCATTCGACACCATCTATGATCATCTTTATTCCTGCTGTATTATCGGTAAACATGATCGGCTGAATCTGTATATTTGCAAACCGTTCATCATTGAGGGCCAAAATATGATTTTCCTGATCTACCTCTGTTGTCTGAATCTCCTGACCATCTGCATCTTTGCATACCACGGTGATTACACCGTCGCTCCCCAGATCATAGGACACATACAGAGGATTGTTCCAGATATCAAGTTCCACATCATCTGTGTTTGTTTTGATATCGTTTAAAGAGAACTGATCTTTCATATGATACGTTCCAACAACCGTCTTTTTAAGATTTTGACCGAACTCTGTCGTATTTGCCAGTACTCCTGCTGCTATCATTCCAATAATAACCACAACAATCCCGGCTACAAATAATTTTTTCTTCCGACTGAGTAAAACCAATGCGAGAATCACAGCACCAATTGCCAGTGCAATAAATCCGGAAGAACTTCTGCTACCAACCAGTGCTACAATGCAAAAAATCTCTGCAACCGCGATTACAAGACGATGCCACATCTTTTTCGCCCCAATAAACAGGCAGACCAGCAATGGTATCAGCATGCCAAAATAAAATGACAAAAAGTTAGGATTGTAAAGTGTCGTATACGCAGTCTTATCTGCGAAATTAAAGGAAATCTTATCTAATTGGTTCCACCAGCTTGTGTCCGTCATCAGATGTTTGCCCAGAGATGTCTTAAAATAATCCAATCCAAAGACCTGGAAAAATCCAATCAGAGTAACAATTGCGATTCCAATGCCAGACCAGCGCAGGATTACCTCTATCTGTTTTTCTTCCTGTACATAATTATAGACATAATAACACAGTATCATATAGACAAATATAACCCATACAGGCTCAAAAAGTTCATATGTACCATGTGCCACCCAGTATTTGTGACTGGAAAACAGGGCAGACATTGCAACAAACAATGCATACACCATCAGAAAATAAAAGGAATTTTCAAATGCAAACTCCTTTTTATTCAAATACCGGATCAGTAAAATTGCGAGCATTACAACTCCCACAAGGATGATCGCAATCATCTTCCATGCAAAAAAGAAGTCCGTCTGCTTTGCTGCACTCTCCGGATACCAGTCAAACTGTGCCAGATTTGTATCATAAACAAAAGAATGCACAATGATTGGAATAAATCCGATCAACAAAATAATGGGAATCAATATCTTATTTGCTTTTAACGTGTTTTTGTTTCCATTCGTATTCAAGATTATTTTCTCCTTATGTTTCATTGCCTATAATCATACCCCAAATTTCGTTTTTTTTCAATCATTCCGGCATGTCGATTTTATTTTTCTTTTTATATAGGTAAAAACACTTTTTTGTTACTTGTGTGTTACTTAAAAATTTAACAAATAAATGTGTATGATTGACACGATAATATAAATTTTTACACACGAAAGGAAGAAAAATGAGATTACCAAACGGATACGGCGGAGTCGTAAAACTCTCCGGCAACAGAAGAAGACCCTATGCAGCACGCATCACTACGGGCTGGCACATCAATGACATCACGGGAAAGCGCATCCAGCACTACCAGATTCTGGGGTACGCTCCTACCCGGTCGGAAGCTCTGCAGATTCTGGCACGTTACAACAATTATCCCATTGATGGGGAAACTCTGAAATTAACCTTCCGGGAAATTTATCTCCGATGGTCCGAAGAAAAGTTTCCTACCATTTCCCACTCCAACATCAAAGGCTATCGGGCGGCCTTTGCCACTTGTGAAAACATTGCTGATATGCCATTTCACAATTTGAAACTCAATGATTTACAGCAGGTGATTGATCACTGTGGCAAAAACTATCCTACCCTGAAAAAAATCCGTGTTCTTTTTAACCAGCTCTATTCTTATGCCATGAAGCACGAAATTGTCTCAAAAGATTATTCTGCCTATGTAAATATTTCGAAATACAAAGACCGGAATCCTAATAAAAACATACGAAGCTGTTTTTCCACTTCTGAAATTGCTCTCCTGTGGAAACACAAAAACGATCCCTATTGCCAGACAGTCCTCATGCTGATATACAATGGGATCCGTGTCTCAGAGCTTTTGGATCTGAAAAAAGAAAATGTTCATCTGTCCGAACAATATTTTGATGTCATTGACAGCAAAACCGAAAACGGCATTCGAAAAGTTCCGATTGCTGACAAAGTACTCCCCTTTTACCAGCGCTGGCTTCATGACTGTTCCGATTGTGAATATCTCATCCATACTCTGGACAGCCAGCATTTTACCTATTATATGTATTACCACAATGTTTTCCAACCCCTGATGTTTCGTCTGCACATCGATCATACACCTCACTGCTGCCGGCACACCACGATTTCCCTGCTCGCCGAAGCACATGTCGATCAGACGACCATCAAAAAAATTGTCGGTCATTCCGGCGCTATGTCCCTGACGGAACGGATTTACACGCATCTGGATGTACCTGCGCTGGTCGAAGCCATAAATCAGATTTAATCGCTTCTTGTATGTTGCTTGCGTGTTACTTGTAGAAGTGATTTTGCCCCAAACTCTGTTTATAAATCCGGTATTTCCAACAGTTCCGCGGAAAATACCATGCGTATTTCCGGTTAAGGTAACTTACAAGACTTCTACAAAGAAGAGTGCTAAGGCAAAGACAAAGAAACTTACTTACACAATGAAAGTTGCTAAGGTAGGCGTTGCTTTATCTGGAGATTCAGTAGTAGCAGTTGGAAGCACAACTAAGTTAACAAATACTAAGAAAAATTCTTCAAGAGCTAAGATTACTTACACATCAAGCGATAATTCTATTGCAACAGTAGCAGCTGACGGTACAGTAACTGGTGTTAAGGCTGGTAAGGTAACAATCAAAGCTAAGATTACCGTTGGTAAGGATTCAGCTGAAACTACTAAGGATGTAGAAGTAAAGAATGTTATTTTAGATTCTGTTACTCCTACAGAAGCAAATAAAGTTGTTGCTATTGTAAAAGGTAATACCAAGAACCTTAAGAAAGCAGATTTTGTTGTAACTGGTACTGAAACAAAGGCAACTGTAGCTGTTACAGACATTAGTGTTGATGCAAAGGATGCTACAAAGGTTACTCTTACTCTTGCAGCTAAACTGACAGATGCAAAAGAGTACGGTGTTGCATTAGATGGTATCACAAAGACATTTGTAGCTTCTGATGGAAAGGTTGATTCTATTTCCGTTGATCCAGTTCAGATTCCATATGCTGAAGCAACAGAAATTGACCTTTTAGCAAAAGATACAAAGGGAATTATTGTGAATAGAATGAAATGGAACAATCCAGATGCTGGATTTTCTTTCACATTCACAAAATATGATGGAACTTTACAGGGTGAGAAACTTTATCTGAATAAGATTGGTTCTGTTGCAGAAGGAAAGATTACTTATACATCTTCTGAATATAATGCTGATGGAACTCCTAAGGTAAAGCTGGAACAGCCATTTACAATTACAGCTGTTGATCAGGCAACTGTTAACAATTATGCAGTACGTCTTGGTGGAAAAATTGCTGACAAGTTTGATAAGCTGAAAGATGATAATAAACTTGCTGTTGAAGATAACAAGTATGCATTTGTTAAAATTAAAGATGCAAATGATAAAGAAGTATCTGATTATAGTAAGTACACAGTAGAAAGTTCTGATAAGAATATTCTTATGCTTGGAGATAGCAAGTTGGTAAAAGGAGCAAATGATTACTATGTTCAGGTTAAAGCAGTCACAACTGGAACAGCATATATCATTATTAAAAAAGATGGCAAATATTGCACATCCCTTCCAATCAATGTGGTTGCTAAGAGAGAAGCAGCTTCTTTAACTATCGACAATGCTGCATTTACCTTATCTAATACAACAAAAATTGCTGATAATAAAGTTGTAACTGCTAAGGCAAAAGACCAGTATGGTGATGATATCACAATCGGTACTAATGCTCTCTCAGCAGAATGTGTATATGTTGATGCTAAGAGTGGTTCTGCTGTTAAAGTTTCAGATGTAAATACTAATAATACTAATAAGTATGTTCAGAAAACTGCTGATGATAAGATTACATTCAAGGGTCAGGTTGAGCCAGGTACTTATACATGGACAATTAATCTGAAAGTTTCTGATACTAAGACATTAAAGCAGACTGTTTCTGTTACTGTAAAGAATCTTGATGATAAAAAGGAAAATATCAGCTATGCATTAGGAGCTTCTGATAGTGAAATTGATGCTGTTGTTAAGGATGATGCCAAGTCTGGTGATTCTTCTGATGCAACCGTACAGATTTTTAAATGCTTAGACGGAGTAAAATATGATAATCAAACTGTTAATTATACTGTAAAGAAAGATGGCAAAGTTGTTACAGGTGCTGGCCTTTCTGTTGATGGTACTACTGTTAGCAATGAGAAAACTAATGGTAAAAAATTAACGATTACAGCTATGTCCGTAAGTGGAAATGTCGCAACAAAACTTGCAGCAGGAACTTATGAAGTAACTGCAGAGTGGAAGGATACTAATAATGTAGATTATTCTCAGAAGACTCAGGTTGTTGTAAAAGATACTCAGGCAGATGCTGACGCACAGGTTGTAAATGATGGTGTATCTACTGCTACAAAGACTACTGTAATAGATCTTGCTGAGAATACATTAAAGGTTGTTCTTGGAGATACAACTTATGTAAACGACGGAAAATCAGGAAATCAGACATTAACAATCACAAAAGTTGAAGGAAATACAATTTCAGCTTCTGGAGATATCACAGGTGTAAAAGGTCTTGCTCCTGGCGCAGAAGTTAATATTTCTAAGATTACTTTTACTGCTAAAACATCCAGTGGTGTATCTTACGATTATACTGTATCTGTAGGAAAAACAGTAACAAACAAATAATTAAATTTGTTAGAAAGAGGTTGCTTTCGGGCAACCTCTTTTTCAAGTATAAAAAAGGAGTTAATTTACCTTAACCGGAAATACTGGATTTGTGAAAAAGGTTTGATGCACTATTAGCACTACAAGTAACACACAATTAACACATAAGAGACAGATAAGTGACAAATTGTTTCAGTTGTAATCCTTGTGCCATATGCTATAATAT
>OGOL01000595.1_pt1 | contig 40041 bp, 56 predicted proteins | sample 1552641 | NCBI WGS metagenome assembly OGOL01 (sample SAMEA2580140, study PRJEB22360) | human gut metagenome | biome: human gut; feature: human-associated habitat; material: faeces | place: Denmark | collected 2008/2010 | reverse complement strand
CAAAAGAACTTTTAGAAAGCATACAAAAGAGATTAGGGAATTAAAGAAACAGGGTATTTATTGTTTTGAAATACAGGGTATCTTGTATTGGTACAAGTTTAATGAGCAGGGAATTGGAACACAGTATAAAGAACCAGAGAACTTCCGAGCAGAGGATAGAACAACAGATGAACTTCGCAGAGCAGGAAGGAAAGACAAAGCAGTTGTGGATGGTAGTGTAGAGTTAAGAATACCAGAGGTTAAGAAGGAGCAGAAGGAAGTCAAAAAGGAAGAACCAAAAGAAGATTGGAACAAAGAAGTAAAACACAGCAAGTTCGATATGATTAAGGCTTGCATAGAAAATGACATTCCAGTATATCTGGCTGGGCAAGCAGGAAGTGGAAAAAACTACACACTGGAACAAATCAGCTGGGAACTCGGTTTAGAGTTTTACTTTACAAACAGTGTTCAGCAGGAATACAAGTTAACAGGGTTCATTGATGCAGGTGGTGTATACCATGAAACAGAGTTTTACAAGGCATTCAAAAATGGAGGAATCTTCTTTCTTGATGAAATGGATGCAAGTATTCCAGAAGTATTGGTTTTACTTAATGCGGCAATCGCAAACAGATACTTCGAGTTTCCAAATGGTAAAATCAAAGCACATAAGAATTTCCGAGTTGTTGCGGCAGGAAACACGGTAGGAAGTGGTGCAGATGAAATGTATACAGGACGTTTGGTATTAGACCAAGCAACTCTGGATAGATTCGCAATCATTGATTTTGGTTATGACAGAAACATTGAAATGCACATTGCAAAAGGAAACAAAGAACTGGTTGATTTTGTAGAAGCAATCAGAACAGAAGCAGAAACAAATGGGATTCGGGCAACCTTCTCCTATCGTTGTATTGGAATGGTTACAAAGTTAGAGAAAGCAGGACTTGAGTTAAAGAACATCCTTGCAATCGCAGTATTTAAGGGAATGGAGAAAGATACCATAAACAATTTCAGATTGTACACACTGAACAATAAATACAAAACAGCACTGAATGAATTACAGAATACATAGTTCTCTGTATGAGGAAGCGGACAACAGTGTATGGACAGACAGAAAGTATGATGAAGTTGCAAAACAACTTACCAACATACAGAAGGAACATACAACTATGCAGAACATCATAGCGTTATAGATTCCCTTACATAGTTAAAACAAGAAACAGAAAGGAAGCGGATGAACAGAACATGAATAAGCGTTCAACAAAGTTCTATCGGAAAAATGAAGCAGAGGTTATGAAACGGTTAGGATTCAAGCCTACAAAGAATAGTGGGGCTGGATGGATTGAAAAAGAAGATGGACAGAACGAACAATGTATCTGTCAGCTGAAATCTACGGACAAGCAGAGCATTCGCATTCAGCAGAATGATATTCATATCCTAGAACAGAATGCGGCTATAGCCCATAAATTGCCCGTATTCGCCTTGCAATTCCTAAACACTGGTGAAGTATGGGTAATGATAAAACCAGAGGATTTAAGCCTAATACAGAGCCTTGTGGCTGGTGTTGATATTTCAGAACAATGGAATGTCAACGAAGATTTGTTTTGCGGAACAGATTTAGGGGTTGACAATGGAGAGGAAACAAATTATAATGTATTTGTAGGTGGTAGGAACGCAGGAAAGTCTTACCTCGCTCGGCAAGCCTACATGAAACAGAAAGGGAAGGAACGAGAACAGCAAGAACAAGAGTTCAAACAAAGAAGGAAAGAGAAAAACAGAGAAAGGAGAAAACAGGTTGGAAAAGAAATTCAAACAAAAGGGCATTGCAACCTTTGAAGGGTTGAGCATTGGAAAGAACAGAACAGTACAAGTGAAGTTCAAACTCCGATATGACGAAATCCTAACAAGTGTTGAATTGTTACAGGGGTTAAACAATGACATTACGGTTCATGCAAAAACAGCAACAAGCAACCCAATGAGTTTGGGCATCTTCACCATAGGTTCTGTCAATTTTGACAAGGATGGAAATGCAACAATACCTTTCAAGTCACTCGTGGACAATGTGAATCTTGATAACATTTGCGCTTTGGTGGATGAAGATTATATCCAGTTACGATTTCAAGCAATCATTGAACTCCCAGACAATAGCGAAGAAGGGGGTGCAGAAGAATGGGAAAATTAACTTACAAAGAACTGTCAAAACAGAAGTTCAAGGAACAGCGCAATGTTGTGATTTCAGAAGCATTTGACAGAGACAACAATCCTCTTGGGTATTCCATTGCGGAACAGTTGATAACAGAAGAAGACGGGAAGGAAATCAAAGTGTTCCTGAAAGGAGGGCTTGGCATTGTGGACGAAAAAGGTTTGTTACAGTTAAAAGAAGCAGTTGACAATGCTTGTATCAAGTTAGGATTGATTACCGTTTGCGATTGTGAATGTTGCGAAGGGGAAAAAGAAAAAGAAAAAGTTACAAAAATGTGTTGACACACAGAACAAGATGTGTTAAGATAAGAGTATCAAAGGAAGGGAAATAAAAATCTTTTTGGGGATAAACAAACAAAGAACAAACAAGAGAAACAAAGAAAGAACAAACAAGAGAAACAAAGAATCAAATGAAAAAGAAAAGGAGAAAAACAAAATGGCAAAAAAATGGATGGCGTATGAAGCCGCAGATGCAATCATGGGTAACAACGTAGAGGAAATCGCAGAGGTAGGTAGCAGATACCCACTGTTCACAAGAACCGTATCAATGGCAAACAGTGAATATGTTCTTGACCTTCTGAAAGCAATCCCGAAGGTAACGGCAAGGGTTGTGGAAACAGGTCTGAAAGACATTGATGATGTGGAAACAGAAGTGGAAGATGTAGAAGAGAAGGAAGAAGCACCGAAGAAGTCAGAAAAGAAGGAAACAAAGGCAACACAGGAGCCGAAGTCAAAGCAGGCAGTTGAGGAAGAGGACGAAGCAGACGAAGCAGACGAAGCAGATTATGAGAACATGACATCAAGGGCACTGTACAAACTGTGCTGTGACAGAGGTATTTCCTCACAGTGCAAGAAGCGTGATAAAGCATCTCTTATCGCAGTTCTGAAAGCGAATGACGGAACAGCAAATGAGGATGAGAATGATTGGGGAGACGAGGACGAGGAAGAAACAGGCTCGTATGCAGGAAAGTCTGCAAAAGAACTGTTCAAGATGTGTTCCGACAGAGGAATCAAAACAAAGACGAAACAGCCCGCAGATGCTTATGTGAAACTTCTGAAAAAGGCAGACGAAGCAGAAGCCGAAACAGAGGATGAAGAGGACGAGGACGAGGATTGGGAGATTTAACTCAATCGGTATGGTAAGTATGCATTAGCAGTATATAAAGTATAAAGCAAAGGCAAGTAAGTCTCTGTTTCCAACCTACCTGCCTTTTTGTTTAGGAGGATGGAACATTGAAAACAGAGGACATCATCATGTTAGATTGCAAGAAGGAAGGAAACAGAGAGTTAATAAACAAGTTCCTTTGGAAAGTAAAACCATGTGCTAAGATTCTGGAAAAGAACCATTACACAAGAACAGAGATAGCACCGATTGAATTATTGGAACAGGTGTTGCATGGATTGTGTGAACGATACCCATATAAATTGCAACAGATATGGACATACAGCGAAGAAAAGAAATTCAAGTTTTACCACATGGGAGTGATTCATGTTACAACTACTTATGAGTGGATAGGGGATGTGAATGGCGTAACATTGTGGGAAGTTGTTGCAAAGGCAATTATCAAGATTTATGCGGATTTGAAGAAGGAGAAAACAGAACAATGAAACAAATAACATTTTATACAGATGGTGCTTGCAGTGGAAACCCCGGCGAGGGTGGTTGGGCGTATGTAGAAGTTGCTCCATGTAGCAATGGAATCAAAACAAATGTGGTAACAGGAAATAAAAAACAGACGACAAACAACGAGATGGAACTGACAGCAGTGTATATGGCGTTAGTAAAAGCCTTGAAGAGCAAAACAAAACAGGTCACAGTATATTGCGACAGTGCTTATGTTGTGAACGCTATTACAAAAGGGTGGTTACAGAACTGGCATAACAATGGTTGGGTAACGAAAGAAAGAAAGCCTATAAAAAACAAACATATATGGGAAAAGATGTATTTGCTTGTATATGAAAAGAAGATGAACATAACAATGGTAAAGGTCAAGGGACACGATGGCGACCCCTTAAATGAACTTGCAGACAAAAGTGCAGTAGAAGCAAAACAAAGAATCATGGAGGGGTAAGGCAAGGTTGATAGCAGAGAAGATATTGGAGAAAGATTTTCAAGGAAAACAACAAAAGAAGCATATTTGAATTGTTGCAAATGGTTGTCTACAAATGTGATTGCTGTGAACAATTCAAAACATATCACATACAGAACAGAGAAGGTTGAAACAGATGATTGGAACAGAATCGTAAGATTGACATTATATGTAACAGCAAAGGAAGAAGAAATATGCGAACGGAATTGCAATATCTGTAATCTGTAAAGAAGTAACAGGCAGTTTCTTTATGACGCAAAACAAATATATGTGTGAGGTGTGCAAAGTGCCACCGTACAGAAAAAGGTTAAAGGATAAGTTACACTTAATGAAAGAAGGATTGAAAGGAAAGATATTGTAATGAGGAAGAGCAGAGCAAAGAATAGAGGAAGAAAAGGGAACAGCATATTGATTGTGTTGTTACAAACATTCGGGGAATTGTTAGCAACCTTTAAATATGGACTAATGGAAGAGTTAGACAAGATTGCTGTGGTGTTACAGATATTAATGCCGATTGTGATTGCTAGGACGGATTTAAGCACTCCTAAGATGTTGCTAGTATCGTGTGTTCTGGTGGTATGTGTAAAGTACATTCAGGAAGTAGGGTACAAACTGAATCATGTAACAGAGAGAGGGTTTCCGATTCCATTACAGAGGTTTACGGACAGAGACGAGAACGGGTTCATCAGCATAAAGGAAGAAGAAACACAAGAAGCAATGCTTTATTTGTGTGATGTAGAGGACTATTTAAAAAGCAAAGGTTGGTTATAGTATATGAGTTATGCACCATGCAAGGGATGTGGAAGAAGGACAGTAAAATGCCATGCAGAATGTGAGGAATACAGAAAGTTCCAAGAAGAAAATGAGAGGATAAAGGGAAACAGGAAGAAGGACACCATCAGCCGTTCTACCATATTCAGAGCATATTATCACAGTTAAGTGTTGACAATCCAAACAAACTCTGTTATAATAATAGAATCAAAAGAAGGTGTTGTGCTTGGATTGGCACAAGTAAGTGGTAGCCTTAAATGGAAATGCCTACCAATAAAATAAATTATCACGTTGCCGCTGTGGTAGCCATCTATTAGTCGTGGTACAAGAAAATGTGTGTAAGTATATCCGTTCGACGTAACCGAGAAACGTCGTGTAATTTGTAAACCTATCGATTCATAAATTAAATATTGTGATTGATTCAAGCGGCAACGTGATTCATTATATAGAGACAGTAACGGACAAGGGCAACCTTGTCTTGTTGTGTATTTAGAGAACAAATAATAAAACAAAAGGAGGATAAAACAGAACATGGGAAGAAGGAAAGGAAGAGAGGTAAAAGAAGCGAGTGAGAATCTAATACCATTGAATGAGAGAACACCAGAAGAACGAAAACGGATAGCAATGATGGGAGTTGAAGCAAGGAGGAAGAAGAAGGAACAAAACATGGCGTTACAGAATTGTATGCGTCAGTTGTTGGAGATGAAAACAAACAGCGATAAAAAGAAACAAGTGTTGCGTTCCTTTGGGTTTACAGATGAAGAACTTACAAACCGTTCTTTGCTGATGGTTGCATTGTTTCAGAAGGGATTGACAGGGGATGTTTCTGCAATCAGAGAAATTACAGACATGATGGACAAACTAGAAATGTTTGAGAACACAGGGAAGGCTACAAGCAATATCACAATCAATCTTGTTGCAAAAGGGGAAACCTATCAGCCGAATGAACAGGATGAACAAGACATATGGGATGCAGAGAACAATACAGATTGGATGGAGGACAGTGAGGATGATGAAGATTGGGGCAATGACATCTATGAAGGATAGCGGCAGGAAAGCGTCTGTTGTGGATATTCTGGAAGATAATAGCTCAACCCTTAGAAGTATTCACCTTGAAGAAGAAAGCGGCTTAAAATCGAAAATAGAAGGTTACAGAAGGTTGTCTGCTGTGGAGTGGATAACAGAACATACAGAACAAGATGAATTTATTTTGGTAAGAACATATTGACAAACATATTGGAATATGATATAATTCAAGTATAAAAGGAGTTAGGACATGAGTAGAGCAGAAATCAGAAGGAAACAAAGAGAGAAGAAGAAAGAAAACAAAACATATACCTTAACAGCAAGGGAGTTGGAACAGTTAGAACAAAGAATCAGAAGGGAAGAACAGCAAAAGGCAAAACAGGTGATTCTTGATAAGACAAATGTGTTAGCAGAACAAATACTAACAATGATGTTGGTGATTCCAACAAATGTGTTAGTAGCAGATTATTGGCAGAAGTCAGCAAAGAAGCGTATACCAAAGTTTGTAGATGATTGTATGAGCCTATATGGAGCATTTACAAGCGGTGTGGTGAAGATGTCCGAAATGGTAGCACTGACAGAAGAATATGCAGGAATCAAGTTCGTGCAGGGTGAACAGTTCTCCATGTTTGCAGAAAAGGTGGGAGAACATGAAAAGTAAATTACAGAAGGACATAGACAGTTATGTAAGAAAGTATGCAAAGAAGCATAACATAACAAAAGAACAAGCACTAACACAGGAACGAGTGCAGAATGTGATTGCATGGTTAAGGTTGAGGGAAGGAAAACAGGAACATGAGAAAACAGGTGATAGAAAGGTATGAAAGAACAGAAGAATCTAATATTGTAGAAAGAATAGACAAAAGAATCGAAGAAGGATACCGAGTTATAAGTATGAAGCAAGTATCAGAGAATCTTACAGGGAGATAAAACATGACAGAACAGAACAAAGATTGTTAGAATCGTTCTATGAGTTCATACAAGAATAGGATGTAACAAGTATACAAAGAACAATGGAACATAACATACCACTTAGGACGAAGACAGGACAAAGAACATAGAAAGGAAGATAAAACAATGGGTAAAACAACAAATAAAAAGGATGTAGAACTCAATATTGTTTATAGAAATATCAGAGAGTTAAAACCCTATAAGAAGAACGCAAAGAAACATCCGAAAGAACAGGTGGAAAGAATTATGAACAGTATTAAGCAGTTCGGGTTCTTTGAACACAGGGCAATAGCAATTGACAAAGATGACTATGTTGTGGAAGGTCATGGAAGAATCCTTGCGGCAAAGAAAGCAGGATTGACACAAGTGCCTACAATCTGTCTGGATAATATGACAGAGGAACAAATCAAGGCTTGGCGATTGATTGAAAACAAAACAGCAGAATCCAGTTATGATGAAACATTGATGAACGAAGAAATCAGTGAACTTCTGAAATCAGACATTGACATGGAAGTGTTTGGATTTCGTATGGATGCATTGGAAGATGAAACAATAGAAGTTGAACCAGATGTACCATTCACAGAGATATTGAACGAAGAGAACAATTACATTGTGTTGAAGTTCAATAACAAGATTGATTGGCTCAATGCTATGGGATTGTTTGGAATCGAGAAAGCAAAGGCATATCCAACAAAGAAGGAAGGGAACAAGAAGTCATTCGGTATGCGAGCAGGAGTAGGAAGGGTGCTAGACGGACAGAAAGCGTTAGAAAGGGTGCAGGGGAATGAAGTATAAGGGAAAAGAAATCATGGTTGCTTGTCCGTCTTATAAACGGTATAAGGTGGAGACATTCAGTTACATTCCTTTCTGTAAAGTTTATGTTGCACCAGAAGAGTACGAATCATATCTGGATTTCAACCCGAAACATACAGAAAATATTGTGAAGTGTCCGAAGGGTGTACAAGGGAATCTGTGCAGGGTAAGAAATTATATTCTTGACACAGAGTTTGAACATGGTGCAGATATTGTTCTGCTGATTGATGATGATTTACGAGCAATCGAACATTTTGAAATGTCAGAGGATGGAACATACGCATATGAAAAAGTCAAAGTAAAATCAGATGAACTACTAGACTTTATATATAGATATTCTCTACTATGTTATGATTGGGGTTTTCGCTTTTGGGGATTGAATTGTAACAGCGATACAATGTCCTATCGGCAGTATTCCCCATTCAGCACTACATCCTATATAGGTGGTCCGTTCCAGTGTTTTTTAAAGGGGAACGAATTAAGGTATGATGAAAGACTTCCGTTAAAAGAAGATTATGACATGACCTTACAGAACATGAATCTGTACAGAGGGGCATTGAGGTTAAACAAATACCATTATGTTTGTAGGCAGTCAGAACAAAAGGGCGGTTGTGCAATGTACCGTAACATGGAAAGGGAAAAGGAACAGTTTGAGTTGTTGCGTAAGAAGTGGGGCAGTAACATTGTAAGGTTGGACACATCAAACAAAGGAAGGTCAAGAAAGAACAGAAAGTACATGGACTACAATCCGATTATCAAGATACCCATTAAGGGAATCTAAGAGGAAGGGGCAGAACATTGTTTCTGTCCTTTTTCTTTTGTTTGAAAAAGTTTTACAAAACGTATTGACTTTGTGTTATGTTGTGATATCATAGAATCATCAAAGGAAAGGAAACAGAATGTTGTTCGAACATCTGAAAGAAATCGAGATTGCACATGGTTGTCTTGCAAATGGAATCAACACACGGTTCCGTGTTATGAGTGAAAGGTTTTGTTGATTTCTTAAAAGAAATTTTTGAATAAACCTTGACGAACAATCATTGAATATGGTATAATAGGATAGACAAAACAGATGAGATTCGGCGTACATTAGATTGTGTACATTTGCCACTTATCTGTTTTGTGCATATTAAAACAAAGGAGCAAACAAACATGGGTGTAAACATGGAAGTGTCAAACAGATTTGCTTCTTTTCTAACCGATTGGGACTATGAACAATACCTGTTATTAGGTGGGTATGGTAGCGGAAAGAGTTACCATGTAGCATTGAAGATTATACTAAAACTTCTGGAAGAAAAACGAATCGCATTGGTGGTAAGACAAGTGCGTGAAACAATTAAAGAATCTTGTTTCGCATTGTTTAAAGAAATCCTTGAAAAGATGGGGTTGTTATCAGATGAAGCAGTGAGGAACAATCACAGACCAAAAGGGGGCAAAGTGGTTGCGATTTCGAGCCCTTTGGAAATCCGTTTTCCGAATGGTTCAAGAATCATATTCCGAGGAATGGATAATACGGAGAAAATCAAGTCCATTCATGGCGTCAGCATTGTTTGGATAGAAGAAGGTAGCGAAATCCGTTATGAAGCATATACCGAGTTGCTAGGGCGTATCAGAGAGCCTAAAGTAACATTGCATTTTATCTTAACAACAAACCCTGTTGGTAAGGAGAATTGGGTATATAACACCTTTTTTGTGCATACAGATGATAAGGGAAAAGAAAAAGTAATACAGAACCCAGAGGAATTTTACAGACGTAGAACATTGGTAAACAAAAAGAATGGTATATATTATCACCATAGTTTACCAGATGATAACCCATTTTTGCCAGCGTCATATATTAAGCGTTTGGATAGTTTGAAACAAACAGACAAACAATTGTGGGTTGTCGCAAGATGGGGAAGATTTGGGGCAAACGGAACAAGGGTATTACCAAACTTTATGATTGCAAAGAACAGTAAAGAGTTCAAGAACAAAGTAAACAGTATATCAGCACAATATCATTTCTTTGGACTTGACTTTGGTTTTGAAGAAAGTTATAATGCGCTTATCAGTTGTTGTGTTGATGATGCAAACAAGGTGCTGTATATTTATGATGAGGTGTACATAAACCAGATAACAGATGATAGATTCTCGCAGAGACAAGATGTTCGTGCAGTAGCAGAGAGAGCAGGAAGGTGTGAGAAACCAATCTGTGCAGACAGTGCTAAATTTTTGGTACTTAACCATGTTAAATACTGGGAAGCCCTTAGAGCCTTAAATACCGTAGCGTGATAATTTTAAGGATTGGGTAATCAGTAGTAGTTTAAAGGAAACGAAGGATTTTGATGTGAAAGTGAAACAAATAAATAAAATAAAAGGGTTTGAACATATAAACGATGGATATTATGTTTCTTCTGATGGAAGAGTATTTTTTCTCAGAACAAACGGAAGAAAGGTTGTAGATGTATCTCATAGAAAAGAGTTAAAGCAGTATGAGAAAACAGGTGGTTATTTGAATGTTGCTCTTACAACAAAACATAACAAAGTAAATTATGTTAGAGTAAACAGATTAGTCGCAAAGGCTTTTGTAAAAGGAGAAACATCAAAAAGAAAATATGTTAATCATAAAGACGAAAATAGAAAAAATAATAATGCAGATAATTTGTGTTGGGTAACTCCAAAGGAAAAGAATGATTGGAGTTTATCAAAGAAAGTTTATATGTATGATAGCAACGGGTATTTTATAAAAAGTTATATCTCTACAAAAGAAGCCTCTTATGATGGGTTTAATCAATCACATGTTGCAAATGTATGTAGAGGAATTGAAAGACAACATAAAGGATATTTGTTCTCATATCAAAAACTAACGAAAGAACAAGCTATTCAACGACTATCGAAAACACATTATGTTAGATATCCAAAATGTAATGGAAGTGAGTAGAGTACACACAAGCGTGTGGAAAAGCATGGGGCAGAAATGTTAAGATATAGTCTAAACTTATATGAAAGTATAAGCAGTTCATAAGAGAACGTGTATAGAGTAGCGACCTATGCAGAATCTATTGGAACCTAAAACAATTCAGTTTTACAGACAACAAGGGTACAATATGTATGGTGCGAAAAAGTACATTGGAAGTAGATTACAAAACACAAAGAAGATGAAACGATTTAACAAGATAGTTTGTTCCCCTAGATGTAAGAACACAATCAGAGAGTTGAAAGACCTTACATATAAGAGGGATTCGAGGGGCAATGCAATTTATGATGAATTTAACATTGACCCACACACGTTTAAAGATACCACAAAACTAGGCGTGTATAAAGTGATGGAAAAACAGGAAGGCTGAGACGCTAACCCGAGCGGAAGTTATGAACGGTAACAGAACATAACACGCGCAGAGACTAGGGATTGAGGAAACAATAATATCCCCACGAGCCATTGCCGATGATGAATGAATCGAATAGATAGTCCACCCCACAAGAATTGAATTGTGGCATATAGGATAAAGAGCCTATATAAATAAAGTGTAGTGCATTGTGGTATGCGTTAGACACATATACAGTAGCAGATGTGAAGGAAATCAAAACAAACAGTAAAGCAGGATAATGTTTCATGTGAAATGTGGAAGGAGAACATAGAGAGAATGAACACATTGAGAAGGAAAACAAAACAAGTAAAAGACATCAGAGATTTACAGAAACAGAGTTTAGAGAAATCAATAGATGATTACATGATGGGGTTATATAATGGACTAGAGATGGCAACAGCGATTCTGGAAGGAAGAGAGCCAGAGTTCCTAGCCTGTGTAAAAGAACCACCAGTAATAGAGAGCGAAGAAGAACAGGCAGGACGAACAATAGCAAGTGGAATAAGGAGGAACAAAACAGTTGTCTGAAATCGAGTTCTTAGGGATGCTTGTATTATCACTCGCAACATTGATAGGTTTGTTTGCTGTGGTGTTTAAACCCTTAAATGCGAACACAAAGGCAATGGCTGAACTTGTTTCAAGGTTGGATATTATGACGCTAAGGATGGATGAGAGAGACGAGGAACTGAAAGAACATATAAAAGAGTTCGAAAAGTACAAAGAAAAAGTCCGAGAGAGCCAGAAACGACAGTGGGATAAGATTGATGAGTTGAGTGACGACATGATAAAAGTGAAACATAACGGTAGAATGGAAGGAGGAAACAAAGGTGTTTAAGAACAGTGTAATCAAAGTATCAGTTGATACAAAAGAGTGGTTGAAGAAAGCAGGAGTAAGAGCAGTTAAAACAATGGCACAGACTTTTGTTGCGACAGTTGGAACGGCTACTGTTATGGGTGCGGTAGATTGGAAGATGGTACTTTCTGCTTCTGTTTTGGCAGGTATTCTTTCCATAGCAACCAGTGTTGCAGGAATACCAGAAGTGGAAGCAGAAGAGTAGAACAAACAAAATAAGGAGGAACAAAACAAATGGCACATTTATATGTGATTGCAGGACATGGAGCTGGGGATTCTGGTGCAGTTGGGAATGGATATACCGAAGCAGAAAGAGTTCGTGCATTGGCAAGTAAAATCAAACAGTTAGGGGGAGACAATGTTACACTTGGGGATATGAACAGAAACTATTATGCGGACAAGGGCATTAGTTCTTTGAACATTCCGAAAGATTGGTGCATCATTGAGTTGCACATGGACAGTGCTTCTGCAAGTGCCAGAGGTGGACATGTGATTATTAAAGGGTCATTTCATCCAGATTCTTATGACCTTGCATTGGCTAGTTTTATCAGTGCAATGTTCCCCGGAAGGGCAAACAGTATTGTTGGAAGAAACAACCTTGCAAACCCGAACAGAGCGGCTGCAAAGGGATATAATTACAGATTAGTTGAGTTTGGTTTTATTACAAATGCAACAGATGTATCAATCTTCAATCGTAATCTGGATGCGATTGCGAGGGGTGTCTTGTCATGTTTTGGAATCAATACGAACACAGCGAAATGGGTGCTTGACAATGTTGGTTGGTGGTATCAGAGAGCAGACGGAAGTTATCCGAAATCACAGTGGTTACTGTTGGATTGTTATTACTATTTCAATGATAAGGGGTATGCACTTGCAAATGAGTGGTTATTTTATGGCGGCAACTGGTATTGGTTAAAAGGTGATTGCAGAATGGCAACAGGATGGCAGTATATTGACAAACATTGGTATTATCTGAATCCGATAGGGACAAAGAACAAACCAGTTGGTGCAATGTTGGATGGCTGGCAGCTCATTGATGGACAATGGTATTATCTTAGAACAAAAGCAGATGGAGAACATCCGCATGGTTCGATGGTTGAAGGTTCTGTCACAGTTGGAGAATATGACTATTATTGCAGAGAAGCAGGAACAGACAAGAACTATCCGACTGGTAGTATGTTGATGGGATGGAGAAAGGTAACAGAAACAGCAGAAGATGAAACAAAGAAAACAAAATGGTTCTGGTATAACAAAGACAGCAATTGTCAGCCTATCGGAAGTATGTTAAAGAATCATTGGCTTACAACATCAAAGGGCAAAAAGTATTACTTAAAAGATGATGGTGTTATGGCTTGTGATGAAACAATGACAATCAGTGGAAAAGAATATACATTCGATGCAAGTGGAGCATTGATATAAGGGAATGGCGGCAACAAAGCCGCCTTTTCTTATTGACAGGACAAAAATGTTATGTTAGAATAAAAGAAAAAGAAAGGAGGGAGAACCTTTGGCAGAGAAGAAACAGTACAATGTTGAAGTAACAAGGGCATTGGCAAGTTTCCCCTATTTTGTGTTAAAGAATGAGATTACAACAGGTTATAATCTGTATACCAAAGAGTTATTGGAAATCAAACAAAATTATCTGGATTACAAAAAGGGTGCAGATTTCTACACAGAGGGCAGCAGTGGAGATTATCAACCGTCAAACATTCGGTTCAAGATTGCGAAAACATTGATTGACAAAGAAGCGAGGTTCATGTTTTCACAGACACCAGATGTAACAATACAATCTGTTGATACAAATGAAGAACAGATGAAACAGGCGGAACAGTACCAGACATTGATTGACAAAGTTTTGAAGGACAAAAAGAACAACTTTTCAAGGACATTATTACAGAGCGCAAAAGATTGTTTTATCGGGAAGCGTGTTGCATGTCTTGTGGATTTTTCCGAAGAGGATGGCATACAGACACATTTCTATAACAGTTTACAGTTTTATTATGAAACAGAGTATGGTTCTGACAGGTTGACGAAGTTTATCAGTTTTGAAAACGTGAATCAAACAAAATCAACACAGCAGAGGTTGTATCTTGTAAACAGGTATGAGGAAAGGAACGGAACCATTTATATGAGTTCTATCCTTTACAATGGAACTGGAAAAGAACAGGAACAGGTGATACCAGAGCAAACAATAGAGTTAGATTACATTCCTGCGGTTGTGATTATCAATGATGGAACATTGGAGGACAAAAGAGGTGTTTCGGAGATTGAGAGCCTTATAGAATATGAATCTGGTTACAGCAGATTAGGGAATGGAGATATTGACAGTGAGCGTAAGGGAATGAATCCAATTCGTTATACTGTGGATATGAACTCACAGACAACAAAGAATCTTAGTTCTGGTGCTGGTGCTTATTGGGATTTGAAATCAGAACAAAACCAGAACAATGTTTCGCCACAGGTGGGAACACTAGCACCGAGTATGAATCATACAGAACCAGTGAAGGTTACGCTTGACCGATTGAAAACAACCATGTACAATGAAATTGATATGCCAAACATATCAGAAGAAACAATGGCAGGAACAATCACAAGCGGAAAGGCATTGAAAGCGTTATACTATCCGTTACAGGTTCGGTGCGATGAAAAACTAAAGGTATGGAAACCTGCGATAGAGTTTATTGCAGAAGCAACCATTGACCTTGCTGTGTTAAACAAAGCAGAAGTAATTTCCATGTATGTTCTTACAAGTCTGGATGAAATACAGTACAACATTGAAGTGATGGAGAATTATGCACTTGCAGAAGATGAAGAAGAAGAGAAGAACTCAGACCTTGCGGAGATTGCGGCAAATGCACGAAGCAGGAAGTCATACATTAAGAAGTGGAGGCGGTCAGAGTTCAAAACAGATGCACAGATTGATGAAGAGTTGATGCAGATTGCGATTGAAAACAACATGTTTGATTCTATGAGTATGAATACACAAGTACAAACAGAGTTAAATAGACGTGGAACATCTGAAAAGGTTGATGACAATCTGGAAGTGATTGAAACACAGAAAACATTAGAAGAAACACAAGAAATTGAAGAATAGTTGTTGACATTCTTTGCAAATGTGGTGTAATTGAAGGATAAAAACAAGGCGGTGAAGTATGGCAAAACAAAAGTTCAGTTTGAAAAATGCAGAACAGGTCAGACAAACAACCACCATGTCACAACAGAAAGAAATCAAAAGGTTATATGAACAGTTATACCAAGATGTGACAAGGAAGGTGGGACAATTAGGAAACAATAATTTACAGAAACAAAACTTGATATTGTTACAGCGTGACATCAAGAATAGGATTGCACAGTTGAACAGTGAGATACAGAATGGAATCATCCGAGATATGCGGATAGTTTCCAATGAAGTTGTGGAAGATACAAGGACATTTCTAAAACAATGTGGTTTTCGTGAGGAAGATATGCACAATGCGTTTCGTTATGTTCCAGACCAGATTATCAGAAATATCACAAGTGGAAATGTATATCAAGATGGATGGACATTAAGCGGAGCAATATGGGGATATAACAAAAGAACACAGGAAGATTTGAGCAAGATTATATCCATCGGAACAGCACAAGGGAAGTCAGCAATTGAGATAGCGAAAGAGTTAGAACAGTATGTTGACCCTAGTGTTAGGAAAACTGCTAAAACAATTCATTCATGGAGATATGACAAAGCAGGAAACAAAATAAAAGACAGTGTATATTTTGGAAAGATTGATTACAATGCGTTACGCTTGGCAAGAACATTGATAAATCATGCGTACCAACAAAGTTTTGAGAATGTAAACAGAAATGACCCTTTTGTTGTTGGGTATCGGTGGCTGACATCCAATTTTCATGGAAGGGTGTGCGAGATATGCAGAGCAAGGGCAGAAACAGACCAGTTTGGTTTGGGTGTGGGAGTGTTCCCAAAAGACCAGTTACCGTTAGACCATCCGAATGGGATGTGTACATTTGAAGCGGTGATACCAGACAGCATGACAGATATAGCGAGAAAGATTGGACAGTGGTATCAAGCACCAACAGGAACATATCCAGACATAGACAGATATGCGTTGGATTTTGTTGCATAACAAAGAAAGAGAGAACAGAAAGGAGAACAAACAAGTGAAAGTCCAGAGAGTTTGCAGAAAGTGTGGAGAAGTCAATCAGATTGATTCTAGTAATCTGATTCGTGCAAATGTGTATGATGAAGAAGGAACATACTATAAAATCATGTATTGTGATTGCAAGCGTTGTGGAGAGCATGACGTGGTGCAGATTGACAACACAGAGACATTAGGAATGTTCCGAAAGTTGAAGGATTTGACAATCAAGGTTGCGAGAAAGAATGTGAAGGGAGAAACAGTTAGTCCGAGGGATGTTCACAAAAAAGACAAGTGGATGAAGGATTTACGAAAGAAGAGGGAAGATTTGAATGAACTGTGTAGTGGCAAAAAATTATTTGATGAAAATAAAAAAGTCGTAGTTGAACAATTGACATTCCCTAAGGTTGGTGATATAATTGAAAGTAACTTGTGATAGATGTCATAAGGAATTTGACAACATATTGAAGGAGAAGGAAAAACAGATGGATGGGAAATGTATCATACGAACATACATGGAATGTCCGCATTGTGGAGAACAATATAATGTTTGCTATGATAGTCAGTCTACGTTGGTTTTAAAGAAACAAATTCGCAGACACACAGCAATGTTGGAAATAATCAGAGATGAACACCAATACAGGAGAAAGTTAAAAGACATTGAGAAGAAACAAAAACGGTTAGAAAGAGAAGCAAAAATCTTGCAGACAAAATATTGCAAATATTTTGAAGAAAAGGAGAATTGAACATGACAGAAGAAGTAAAGGGAATAGGAACAGAAGGACAGCAGGGAACAGAAGGAACACAGAATCAGCAGACACAGCAGAGTACAAAACAGCAGACAACGGAAACACAGAAGCAGGAAACAGAGCAGAAAGTCGATGTTGAAAAAGTGAAAAATGAAGCGTTGGCTGGATTTCTGAAAGACCTTGGAGTTGAGGACGCAGAAGCACTTAGGGGAATTGTAACAAAACACAAAGAAGATGAAGACAAAAATAAAACAGAGTTGGAAAGAAAGAATGACACTCTGACACAGACAACAAAAGAGTTGGCAGAGGAACGTGAAGCGAGAATCATTGCAGAAGCGAAGTTCTCAGCGGTTCAGTTAGGTGCGAAACCAGAGCTTGTAGAAGACTTGGTTATTGTTGCAAAATCAAAGGTTACGAAAGACAAAGATATCAACGCTGTAATTGCAGAAATCAAAGACAGCACATCTGGAAAGGTGTACTTCAAGTCCGACGAAGAAGAAGCAGGAAAGAACAAAACAAAAGGAAAGACAGTTACCAGAACAAGGGTAACAAAACCTTCTGAAAAGTCCAAAGGAAAGGAAGAGGAAGAAGGAAAGAAAGAAGAATATAAAGGCTCTATGGCTGAACGTCTGTTAGCAGGACGGAAGGAAAAGAAAAGCCATTATTTCAAATAGGAGGTAAAATAAATGTGGAATAACACAGGTATTAAGAAAGAGACATATGGCTCTGGAAAACAGATTCTTTTTGCTGTGGAACACCAAGTTTCAATGGGAATCGTTGTCGACCAGAGTGTAGGAGTAATAGAGGGAACAAAGAAGATTGCAAAGGCAGGAACGCCGCTTACTGGAGACCTTGATGCAAGGGGAACAGCGTTTACAGCGGCTACAACTTCAACGGATTCAAATGCAGTCGGAATTTTGTTACATGATGTGGATGTTACTGTGGATGATAACAATGGAGCAATTCTTCTGTTTGGTTTCGTGAACACAAACATGATTGATGGTACAACAAAAGCGAAGATTACCGAAGAAGTAAAAAAGGCATTGCCTATGATTAAGTTTGCGGCTTGCTAAAACAAAGAAAGGGGAAACAAAACAATGAGTATTTACGATTTAATTATCAGCGAAGAGATTGCTGCGTATTGGGAACTGATTACACAGGAGAGAGAGCCATACATGGGGGAAGAGTTGTTTCCAGACGACAAGAAGTTAGGGCTTGACCTTAAATGGTTAAAGGGTTCAAATGGGCTTCCTGTTGTTCTGAAAGCGTCTGCATTTGATGTTGCGGCGATTCCTCGTCCGAGAATCAGTTTCGAGAAGTTAAGCGCACAGATGCCGTTTTTCAAGGAATCAAAGTACATTGATGAAGAGTTAAGACAGGAACTTAACAAGGTTATCGAGAGCAACAATCAAGCGTACATTGACGCAGTAGTAAACAGAATCTTCAATGACGAAATGGATTTGTTAGAGGGTGCGGCGGCGCAGAGAGAGCGAATGCGTATGATGGCACTTACAACAGGAACAATTGTTATGGAAGGAAATGGGCAGGTATATGAGTATGATTACCAGATGCCAGCGAACCACAAAACAACTGTAACAAAGTCATGGAGTGACCCGACAGCAACAATTATGGAGGACATTCGGAAAGGAATTCAGCAGATTGTTGATGATACAGGAGTAACACCAGAGAGAGCAATATGTTCTTCCAAAGTGTTTGGATATTTCCATATTAACAATGAGATTAAGGCTTCCATCATGGTACTTACAGATGGGGCAGGGTTTATCTCTGATGCAAAAATCAAACAGTACATTGCGGACGAACTTGGTTTACAGATTGTTGTAAATGACAAGCGTTACAAAGATGAAACAGGAACAGCGCAGAGATATGTTGCAGACGATGTGTTTGTTATGTTCCCGTCTGGACAGTTAGGGACAACATGGTTCGGAACAACACCAGAAGAATCTGACCTTATGGCAGGAAGTGTTGCAAATGTAACAACCACAGACACAGGTGTAGCGGTAACAACCATTCAGAAAGCAGACCCAGTAACAGTTGAAACAAAAGTAACTATGATTTGTCTGCCAGACTTCCCAGCAGCAGACCAAGTTTATATCCTGGATGTAATTGCGTAAGGGAGGAAAGTAACATGGCAATGGTAACAGCAAAAAGAGGACAGCATGTTGTGAAGGTGAGCAAACATTCTTATGAAACACTGTTCCGTAACAAAGGGTACATGATTGATACAGGAGAGTTTGAGGAAGAAGCGGAAGAAGTACACGAGCACGAGGTTGAAACAATTCCGATTTCAGAGATGAACAAAGAGCAGTTAGCAGAGTATGCGAAAGAACATGACATTGATACATCTGGTGCAAGAAATGTTCGTGAAGCGAGACAGATTATCCAGAAAGCAATCAGAGAGGCAAAGATGTAGGCAGAGGGGAAGCGAACAGATTGGATGATAACAAAAAGTTAGAACAACTGAAATTCAATTTAAGGGAAAAACAGATTCCTTATTTTGAAGATTCAGAACTACAAGCATTGTTAGACAACAATAGTGGAGATGTGAACAAAGCGAGTTATGAAGGTCTGATTATAAAGGCTGAAACAACAGGTTTGAGTGTTAGTGGATTGACTACGCAGGACAGTTCTAGTTATTTCAAGATGTTGGCTTCCCGATATGTTTCTACGAACAGTGGGGTGCTGACATAATGAATGAAGCAAGAATGAAGATGGAACTCCACAAGGTTTTGAGAGAGATACAGATACATGGAACAGAGTATACATTCTTACGAAAGAGTGTAGATGGATATGGAGAACCTACAAAAGAAGAACCAAAACAAGTCGTAAAGGTTCAAGGGTTGTTCCATGTATCAAAGGGGTACATTACACAGAACATACAGGATGGAACAAAGACACACAGCAAAGGACAGCCAATGCTGATGGTAGCGTATGAGAACACAGGAGAGATACAAACGGATGATTTTTTCATCATAAATGGAAACACATACAAAGTTGTGGAGAAGAACAACATACAGGAGTATAACATAGTAACAGACATTTCATTGGAGTTGGTTTTAAATGGCAGGAATTAAGATTGATGTTTCAAAGTTGTTAGCAAATCTGGAAAATGCTGAAACAAAGTCACAGATTGCAATTCGTATGTTTGCACAAGAGGGTGCAAAGAAGTTTGAAAACCATGCGAAAAAAAACAGACCTTGGACAGATAGAACAGGTCATGCAAGACAAAGATTGACAGGTTGGGTAGAAGTATTAGCAAATAAAGTACGAATCCATATTGGGCATGGCGTTGATTATGGTATATATTTAGAATTGTGCCATGAAAAGCGTTATGCGATTTTACAGCCAACAGTAAACGCATTGTCCAAGGAAGTGTTGAAAGGGTACAAAGAATTAACGAGGTACATGAAGCCATGAGTAGTGTTTTAAAAACAATTCGTGATGTGTTAGAAAAGGATGGCATAACAGATGTATTCTTTCCATCACAACACAAAGGGGAATGTCTGAAAGAATACATTGTTATAAAATCAGATGGAACAATAGAAGAAACAACAGTGTCGAGTGAAAGACCAATTTATACGTTGTTATGTTATGTTCCACAAGATGAATATAGCAGATTAGAAACCCTTGTTGCAGAAACAAAACAGAAGATGAAAGAAGTCTTTCCAATTGTTATGTACATCGGAAATGAAACACCAAGTTTTTATGATGATGATGTAAAAGGTCACATGATAAGTTTTCAGTATCAAGGGTGCAGAAAAATAGAAAATTGGTAAGGAGGTAAAATAAATGCCTAGAACAAAGAAAAAAGCGGTCGGGATTCCTACAATTGATGTTTCGCTTGTTGTGGTAAGGACAGGAACAGAAAGTGATGGACTTGAAATTGCAGTTGACACAGCAAACAAGATTGGAGTAGAACCGCAGACAGAAACAACGGATGCTGTAAAGTTGGTAAAACTTGGTAGGTTACTAGCGCAGAAGCCTGCTGAAACAACAATTACAGGACATCAGATTACATTAACAGACAATGTGTTCATTCCAGAACTTGTAAAGATTTTCCAAGGTGGAACAATCAAAGGTGAAGGGGAAACGCTTGTTTATACACCGCCAGTTGCAGGAAGCGGAGAGAAAGGACAGGTATTTGAACTTGATTGTTATTCTGCAGAGTATGATGCAAGTGGACAGATTGTGAAGTATGAAAAGATTACATATCCGAATTGTCAAGGAACACCAATCACGATTAACACAGAAGATGGCGTGTTCAGACTTCCAGAGTATGTTATCAATTCAGCACCGAAAACAGGAGAAGCACCGTACACGATTAGTTATGTGAAAGCGTTACCGTCTTTTCCTAGTTCCTCTTCCGTAAATACCGCAAGCGTTATGGCGTTGTCAGACAGTGAAGGGGATAGCGGAACTGCTCTTGTGAGTGGGGATGCAGAAACAGGTCTGACGAAGAGTGAGAGTACAACAGAAATCGAAACAAAGTAGAACGAAGAGTAAAAGGAGAATAAGAACATGGCAGGAACAAAAACGAAAAAAGGAACAGTAGCAACCGTAACATCAATTGAGGAATTGAAACAGTATTCCAATGGAACATTGGTAGAACTTCCTTGCTTTGCAGAAGGTCAGCCTTTTGTTGCGAGATTGAAAAGACCTTCCCTTCTTGGAATGGTAAAACAGGGAAAGATACCAAACACATTGCTTGTTCGTGCAAATGAATTGTTTGTACAGGATGGAACAGGGTTTGACCCCGATGAAGAAAACATGATGGCACAAATGTTTGATGTGTTGGAGTTGATGGCACAGGAAACATTTGTAGAACCTACATATTCAGAAATCAAAGATGCAGGAATCGAGTTGACGGACGAACAGATGATGTTCATTTTCAACTATGCACAGCAGGGGGTAAAGGCATTAGAATCCTTTCGTACAGAGTAGGAAAATAGAGAGCGTCCTCGCTATGTCAAAGCAGTATGGCTGTCTGCCTAGTGTTATTCTAGGGATAGAGGATAGTTATATTGCTTTTTGTTTTAATGAAGCATGTTGCGAGATTCTAGCGAGGTTGCAGAACGATGAAAAACCCTATTACATAGAACAGAGAGAACAAGCGGAAGAACCAAAACATTACAGTAATTTCAAAGATTTTTACAAAGCGTATGGAGGATAAATATGGCAGTTAATATGGGAACTGCTATTGCATACCTGGAACTCGATACCTCAAAGTTTTCAAAGGGGTTTGTTTCCGCTTATAATGATTTAAAGGTATTCGGGGACAAGTCAGCAACAGCAGAACAAAAGTTGAACGGTTTGTCGAGTGCCTTTAAAACAACAGGAGGTTTGTTGTCGAAGAATGTAACATTACCGATTGTTGGAGTTGGTGCGGCGGCAGTGAAAACAGCAACAGACTTTGAAGCAGGAATGTCAGAGGTCAAGGCAATTTCTGGTGCTACTGGTTCAGAGTTTGATGCGTTAAGAGACAAAGCAATTGAGATGGGTGCTAAAACAAAGTTCTCTGCAAGTGATTCAGCAGACGCATTTAAGTACATGGCTATGGCTGGTTGGGATGCGTCACAAATGATGGATGGTATTGCTGGAATCATGGACTTAGCGGCGGCATCTGGTGAGGATTTGGCAACAACATCTGATATTGTTACAGACGCATTGACAGCGTTTGGTTTACAGGCAAGTGATTCAGCGCATTTTGCAGATGTTCTTGCACAAGCAAGTTCCAAGTCAAACACAAATGTTGGTTTGATGGGGGAAACATTCAAGTATGTTGCGCCAGTGGCAGGGGCGTTAGGTTACAGCATAGAGGACACAGCGGTTGCTATTGGATTGATGGCAAACAGTGGAATCAAGGGAAGTCAAGCAGGAACAGCGCTACGTTCTACCATAACAAGGTTGGCAAAACCTGTTGGAGAAGCGAAGGACGCAGTAGAAGAACTTGGAATCAGTATAACAAATGCAGATGGAACAATGAAACCGTTGAGCCAAACAATGATGGAGTTGAGAGAGAAGTTTGCAGGATTGACAGAAGAACAAAAAGCGCAGTATGCGGCTATGTTGGCAGGACAAGATGAAATGTCTGGATTGTTGGCAATCGTGAATGCTTCGGATGAGGATTTCCAGAAGTTGACAGATGAGATAAACAATGCGAACGGTGCGGCAGAGGACATGGCATCTGTTATGATGGATAATACAGCAGGTGCAGTAGAACAATTAAAAGGTGCGCTAGAATCAGCAGGGATTCTGATAGGAGAGAAACTTACGCCATATATCAGACAATTGGCAGAGTGGATAACGGGACTTGTGGAGAAGTTCAACAATTTGTCGGCAGAACAACAAGACCAGATTATTAAGTTTGGATTGATACTTGCGGCAATTGGACCAGTGTTGTTGATTCTTGCAAAGGTTGTTTCAGTTGTTACAACAGTGATGAAAGCGTTTAAATTGTTGGGAACAACAATGACAACAATCAAAACAAGTGTTGACCTTGTGAAAGCAGGATATGCAGGGTTGGCAACACAGATGGGAGGAATCCCAAAACTTGTTGCAGGAATCTCAACGGGATTTGGTGGAATGTTAGCACCGATAGCGGCAGTAATAGCGGTTGTTGCTGCTTTGGTTGGAGCATTTGTTACGTTGTGGAAAACAAACGAAGATTTCCGCAACAAAATGACAGAAATATGGAATGGCATGAAAACATCAATAGACGATTTCTTTGATGGGGTTGTGGAACGTATTAACGCATTGGGCTTTGATTTTGAGAACATAACGGAAGTAATTAAAACAGTGTGGTTTGCTTTGTGTGATGTTCTTGCTCCTGTGTTTGAAGGTGCTTTTAATACAATCGCAATCGTATTAGATGAAGTATTCAACCAGATACTTTCTGTCATGGACATTTTTATTGGATTGTTTACAGGAAATTGGGAACAACTCGGTGAAGGTGTAAAAGGGGTTGTATCTGGAATCGTTGAAACATTTGCAAACCTTGGAAGTAACATCCTTAGCGTGATTGGTGACATTGGTTCAGAGATATTAAACAAACTTGGATTTGAAAAGGCGGCAGAAGGATTTCAGAACTTTTTAGATACATTGTCTGATTTGTTCGGGCAGATACCAGAGTTATTATCCAGTGCAATTGACACAATTGTTTCGTTCTTTACTGAAACAATACCAAATGCATTTAATCGTGCAATTGAAGCAATACAAGGATTTGTTGATAACATCATAGAGTTCTTTACCGTAACAGTTCCAGAAGCATTTAGCACATTTGTAAATGAGACAATACCAAATGCAATCAATAGTATTGTGCAGTGGTTTGAACAATTGCCATACATGATAGGGTATGCAATCGGAGAGTTGATTGGCTACTTCTATTTGTTCGCAACAAATCTGTGGACATGGATAACAACAGAATTACCTTTGATTATAGAAGGTATGATACAATGGTTTGCACAATTGCCTAGCAGGATTTTGGAATGGCTGACAGGAGTGGTAACAAATGTTATCAATTGGGGCGTTGAGATGTATAACAATGCTGTGTTGGCGGCTTCAAACTTCGTAAACGGCGCAATAGCATGGATTTCACAGTTACCTAGTAGAATATGGGCGTGGCTCATTTCTACGTTGTCTAATGTGATTTCATGGGGTGCTAACATGGTTTCACAGGCAAGGTCAGTAGCAATAAACTTTGTAAATAGTTTTATCAGTTTTATTACAGGCTTACCTAGTAAAGTTTGGGGAATCATTAGTCAGATACCTAGCAAAGTGTTGGCGATTGGTGGACAGTTGTACAATGCAGGAAGAAACATATTCCAGAGTTTGTGGAACGGAATCAAGAGCATCGGAGATAGCATACTCGGTTGGGTTTCTGGTTTCGCAGGAAGGATTAGAAGTTTTGTTTCTGGTATCATTGATGGATTTAAGAACATTGTTTCTGGTGCGAATGATGCGAAATCAGCCGCAAAGTCTGTGGATGGAAAACATGCAAATGGTTTAGATTATATTCCGTACAATGGATATGTTGCAGAGTTACATGAAGGTGAAAGGGTATTGACAAAACAACAGAACAGAGAGTATATTGAAGATAAGACAGGGCAGGGTGGAGATACATTTAATTTCTACAATACAAAGCCTACACCTTATGAATATGCAAGACAAATGAAGAAAGCAAAACGAGACTTAGCACTTGGTTATTAGAAAGGAGCAAAACATTGATACAGGAATTGCAGATAATAAACAAGGTAAATGGACAACAGTTAAGTCTTGCAAGGGATGGCTCTACTCAGTATGTTTTGGATAAAATTGACTGGGATGTTCCATCCGTAAGTTTCAGCACATATAGAGTTCCGTTCCAGATAGGGGTTTCCTTGTCTGGTGTGGAACTTGGAACAAGGAAACCCTCTATTACAGGGTATATTGTATCTAGGATACAAGGAAGGGAGTTCCTTGGAAAAGGTTGGAATGAGTTTTTAGAAGCACAGTTGCAAGACGTAGAACAAAAGAAGTATGAATTAAACAGAGTAATCAATCCGTTACAGGAAATTCGCATTGTTGTTGGTGAGTATTTCATAGAGGGCAGACCGTCTAGTGCAGTAAAGTTCAGTAACAAAGGGAGCGAAAACAATGAAGTGTTATGTATGTTCATAATAGATGTTGATTGCTTTTCTCCAATGTTTCGATTGGATAAAGGAAAACGAACAGTGCTTACACAAATTCAGCCAAAGTTCCGATTTCCTTGGGTTTTGAAAGAAACAGGAAATATTATTGGTATTGTGTCCAGACAAAAGATTGTCAACGTTATCAATGATGGAGATTGTGGCATTGGTGGAATCATCAAATTGGAAGCGGTTGGAGGAACAGTACAAAATCCAACAATATTTAATGTTGACACACAGGAACAGTTTATGATAAGATTAACATTGGATGATGGAGATTATTTGTTGATAAACACAAAAATTGGAGAAGAAAGCGTTATACATCATGATGCAAATTACCTTGGAACAGGACAATCAAAAGATGAAAATGTGATTGGTGATGTGTTAGAGGGAAGTTCATTTTTCCAGTTTAAGCAGGGTAGCAATTTATATGGTTATTCTGTGGAAGAAGGTAGCGATGTATTTGTAGACCTAACAATAGATATGGATGAACAATTCCTCAATCTGAAAGGAATGTGACAACATGGAAGTAATTACAGTATTTAACAAGTATTTTGAACGAATTGATGTTTTGAGTAAGTACACATTTATGCAGTATGTAGACAAATTTAATGGTGTCGGGGAGTTCAAAATAAATGCTATCTTGTGTGATGAAAACCTGTATCTGTTTGATGAAAACAAAGTGTTTTTTGTTGCATTTGACAGAACAACAATGGGAAGAATTGACAAGGTAGTTAAGGATAGTGACAGTGAGTTTGAAAGAACAATCGAGATTACAGGACGTATGATAAAATACAAACTCCAAACAAGTGTGGTGTATAAACAGCAAATATACAGTGGAAGAACAGCAGAAGTGGTAAAACAACTTGTACAAAACAATATGTGTGTTGGTTCTGTTGGAAGTAAAAGATATATCAATTTTGAGTTTAATATACCAAGTGATAGGCTGAGTGAAATGACACAGATAAACAATGGACAATGGACAGGTGGAAGTGTGTATGATGCAGTACAGCCATTGTTACAACAGGACAATATGGGGTTTGAGATTTTACCAGTGATAACAGAACGATATGAGATTGCCGCAAATGCACCAATCACGAACATACAAAAGTGGTACTTCGATATTTTATTAGGAGAGGACAGAACGAGAAATAATCAGAGGGGAAACAAGCCAATTGTGTTTTCTCATTCATTGAGCAACTTAACAAGGTCTACCTATGAAAAAGATATGAAAGATTATTGCAATGTTGCTTATGTGGCAGGAGAAGGAGAAGGAAACGACAGAACATGGATTGAAGTTTACCAAGATGGAATAAAAGGAACAGACGATGAATGGAATGCAGTAGGTTGGTTACGAGATGAATTATTTGTTGATGCAAGAGATTTACAGAAAACAGCTGATAATAAAACATATACAGACGCAGAGTACAAAGAAATGCTCATACAGAGAGGAGACGAGTACCTAAAGGAACACATAGTATTTGTTTCATATAACTCTACAGCTACAAATGAAAATGAGAAATACAAGTATGGTAGAGATTTTTATAATGGGGATTTTGTTACGATTGTAGACAATGAGTTAGGCATAACAGTGGATGCGCAGATAACAGAGGTAACAAAATCAAGAGAGGGCTCAAGAGAAATTCTTGACATTACATTCGGTTATCGTAGTATACAGATGAATGAGAAATTGAGAAGAAAAGGAGTGATATAACAATGGCAGAGAAAAGCGGATTTTTTAATGCAAAGGAGACAGAAGAAGGAACATATGACAGGGAGTATGATGCAGAACAGTTCGCAGAGTATTTTGCAAATTTTGTTTCCAATGGTGTGTATGCAAACCCAGCAAACCAATTGAAGATTGTATTTAATAATTCACCAGACAAACCGTTTGTTGTAGTTGTTCGGAAAGGAAAGGCATACATAGATGGGTACTGGTATGAACTGACCGAGGACATGGAGGTTACAATCTCTGCAAATACAAAGTCTTATGCAATCAAAGATGTTATTTGTTGTACTCTGGACAAAACAGAACGAAAGGTTAGTATCATTCTGAAAGAAGATGTAATAAGTGATATGCCTGTAAACAACAACACACAGCATGATTTAGTTTTATCGACAGTTCTGGTACAACCAAATGCGCCAAAGTTGAACGCAGAGGACATTACAGATAAACGTCCAGACAAAACATATTGTGGTTTTGTTACAGGATTGATAGACCAGATAGATACAACAAAGTTGTTTCAGCAGTATGATGATGCATTCCAGAATTGGTTTAATGAAATGAAAGACCAGTTATCTACAGATGCGGCAGGAAATTTACAGAAGCAGATAGGAAATTTACAGAAGAAGACAGGGTTGTTAAGTAATCTAAAAACAACAGTAAAAGATTCTATTGTAAATGCAATTAACAGTTTATATGATAGCATTATAGGTAAAACATTAAAAACATTGGAAGAAGTAAGTTCAAATACGAAACAAGGATATTATGTCGATGCACTTGCAATTGCTGAACTAAATAGAAATAAAAAAGTGGAATGTTTCAGAAAAACGGTAGCAACCGATGTAGATATTCTCGTTGATTTTTCAGCAGAGGTGAATTCCATAAGAAAAAACGGTGGGAAAATTGTCTCTGCAATCCCTGGCACAACAACAAATTCTAACAATGCATTGGTGTACGGAAAAGTCTCAATCCAAGCAAGCTCAGACTGGTCAGAAGTATTTGTCAGGTGCAATAGTAATTATTATTCCGGATTGGGCGGAACAACTACGCTCAGTCTACTGGTAGTATATGTGTAATTACAATTTTGCCCAACTTTGAGCCACGGGCTCATCCTTGTTGTTTTTCATGATGTATTGGGACATGCTCATATCCCATGCAACTTTAAGTGCATGACCATTGTCATTTTTAGAATTTAATATTTTTATATTGCTATTTAGTTAAGGAAAATAAGCGCATGACACCCATAAAAAACAAGAAAGGAGAGCCTTTCTTATGATAAAAACAATTCACACTCATATGTCATGCGCTTATTATATAGAAACCTGTCAACCAGAGCCGAAAGGCTCTTTTTGTATTGTGCGACATCGCACAGAAAGGAGGAAGGAGGAAAACGAGAATGTATGGGAATTATAATACAGGCTATGGAATGTCACCAGACCAACAGCAGTTAGCACAGAACAGGCGGAACCAGATGAAACAACAGTACAATGGTGTTGGAACATATCAGCCAAACAGTTATCAGATGCAGAACAATCAGCAGATGGGAACAATGCAGATTCGAAAAGGTAGACCAGTATCAAGTTATGATGAAGCAAAAGTGAGTATGAAAATGTAATCGGGTTTGAAGTGGTTGCAGGAGAACAGGCGAAGGAAATCGAAACACATACAGATGAAAGTTGCATAGATGATATGCACAAATACCTTGTGTTATATTTTGAGAATGGAGAGACATTCATATTCAGAAATAGTGATGTTGATATGTTTGCTTGGTAGAAACAAAAAAAAAAAGGTGTTGACAAGTTCAGCACCCTATGATATAATAGAACCATAGAAAAGAAAACAAAATAAGGAGTGAACAGAACAATGGCAAGAATGGAAGTCATGCAAAAGAACAATGCACAGTTGATTCGTTGTTTTGCGTACAACATGACAAGGGAAACAAAGAAAGCATATAAGGAACAACAGATGTGTTTGAAAGAGTTGTGCAGAAGAGGTGTTTTTACAGAACAGGAAATGAAAGAAACATTTACAGAGTTTTAAGGAGTAAAGGACATGACATCATTACAGAAGCGTAGGTTAAAAAGGAAGTTCCAGAGGTTCTGGAAAGAATGGGGCATTACATGGGAAGAATTTGAAATGCTACTAGGGGCAATGTCTACAATCATGTTTCCATTTTTATTGAGAATATTCCTTGCATTTTTTGGAATTTGATGATTGACACTATGGTATGTCGGTAGTATAATAAAAGTATAAAGTAAATAAATTCAATCAAACAGAAAAAGGAGAACAAACAATGAACAAAACATTTGAAGAAATGACAGTGAAGGAGTTAAGAGAAGAGGGAAGAAAGCGCGGGCTTACGTTGGAGAGTAAAGGGCATAAGTTCACAAAACCAGAGTTAATCGAGAGACTTACAAAGTGGGATGCAGAACAGGCTGACATTGATGCAGACATTCAGAAAGCAATTGGTGAAGCAGAACAGGAGATTCTGGTAGACCCCGAAGGTGATGAAACATGGGGTGGTGCAGAATGTGAGAAAGTGGAGACTTGTGCAGAGTGTGAACATGTTCATTGTGAGAACACGCCAAAGGTTGAAACAAAAGAAGATGGTTACATTGTGTATGCAAAAACACTGGAAGACATCGAGCAGAAGTATGGAAACAGAAAGAAACAGGAAATCTATGACAACGAGTTAAAGGTAGGCAGTTATGTTGTGTTTGTCCATTATGTAGAAGCGAGAAACGGACAGATTTACAAGAAGTTAAGAACAGCGAAGGTTGTTGGAGTCAACAGAAAGAAAGAACTTGTCAGAATCGTTACTCTGTTAGGAACAGAGAAAGAACTTTCCTTTGATGAATTACTTTATATTAAGGGAAGTGCGAAGAATTGTTCCTACCCGAAGGACATTGCAATGTATCTGAAAGAACAGAGAACAGAGAAAGGCAAGGTGCTTGTCAATGAAAGATTTGCAGAAAACAATGTTGCTGATTAAGGACAGTGTAAGAAAGTTATATGATGCACAACAGGAAAAGAAACAGTTTGATAAATATTATGGAGAGGTGAGGAAGAAAGAACAACTTGCCATTTCAAATTTCATGTTTACAAGTCTCCCAAAAGGGCAGAACAGTTTTGAAATAGAACTTGACGAGGGGGCAGAATATTATACAAACCATGTGAAATTGAATGTAACAAGAGTAAGGACAAAAAAAGTAACATGGTTGTTGGATAAGTTAAAACAGAAGGTCGGGAAAGACATATACAGTGAGGTTGTGAACAAAACATATACAGTAAATGATATGCAGGGATTGATTCGGTATTTAAAAACATGTGGAGTTGACCCAAAGAAGTTCAAAAGGTTCATTGATGTGACAGAAGAACTTGACGAAACAAAACTTGACACCTACTATGAAACAGGGGCATTGAAAACAGAAGATATAGAAGGTTGTTACGCTGTGAAGATGGGAGAGCCATACATCAGAATCACAGAGTTAAAGAAGTAACATGACGAGAGAATATGGAGGGAAAGAACTAGCAAAAGTGCTTATCTATTATGGATTGATTGCAGATGTCGTAAGTTCCGATTTTAACATCATTTGTCCTTTCCATGAGGATATAAACCCTTCCATGAGGGTGTGCTTAGCAGATGGTTCTTTCTTCTGTTTTGGATGTGAAGCAAAGGGAAATGCCCTAGACTTTGTGAGAAAGGTGCATCCAGAATTAAATGAGTTACAAGCGTGTGTTTTGTTGGAACAAATATTGAACAGTGATGAAGTAAAAAAGTTAAATGTGAAGTATAAGAAGAAAAGGAGATTGCAGAACAAGCAAGCCTTGAATGAAGCGCATGACTATTATTATGGGTTACGAACTGTTGATTGGAATGACATACACACAAAAGAAGAACATGAAGTTTTACAGTATATGAAACAAAGGGGATTTGATGAAAGAGCATTGAACATTGCACATTGTAAAACAAACTATAATATTGCTTATCCGTTTTTGTTCCCAATATTAGACAATGGGGAGTTCAGGGGATGGGTTGGCAGAACCATGAACAAGTATGTTGAAAAAAAGCGCAAGTATTTATACAATGATGGTTTTAGAAAACGAGATACATTGTGTGGAACATATGAACAAAACAAAGTGGTGTTTGTTTGCGAAGGGTTTATGGACTACCTTAGTTTGAGAACAAGAGGACACATCAAGAATGTTGTTGCTATTTTGGGATGGCATATATCAGATGAACAAGTACAGAAGTTGAAAGATAAAGGAGTGACAACGGTTGTGTCTGCTCTGGATAATGACAAAGCAGGGAATAAGGGTACAGAGTATTTAAAACGGTTTTTCCATGTGGTAAGGTTTGATTATCCAGATGGAGTAAAGGATGCTGGGGAAATGTCGGAACAAGAGTTAAAAATGGCAATCAGACGGACAAGGAGGGCTTATAAATGTGACAGTTAGTTTTAAGTTGACAATGGGAATGACACTGTTCCATGCACAGACCATGAAGGAATTACGGATTGACAAGGTAATAGAATAGGGTTATAATGAAGATAGTCAAGAATACAAAGAGTTGTGCAAAGAGTATACACAAGTGATAGGATTTGCAAGAGAGCTTAACAAAACAGAGTTTGACAAAGAATTGATGAAGGAACTAGCAAGAGAGGCGAAGGAAGTACAGAAAGAAACAATTGAACAGATGGAACAGGTTGTAAAGAATTGCTACTATCAAGGAACAACAGCGCACATATCTTTTGGTGGGTATATGATGAACCCGAAAGAGTTTTGTGCAATTCGTCTGGATGGGTTCGACATTCAATTCAGCAAAAAGTAAAACAAACGAGAAAGGAAAAACAAACAATGGGAAAAATCAAATTAGCAAACATCAAGAATGAGATTAAGAAAAGTGGAACAAGCAAAGGCAAGTTTTTGTTTTTCAAAGAGGACAGCAAGGTAAGAGTAAGATTCCTCACCGATATGGAAGATGGACTGGAGGTATCTTTCCATGACAGTTTCCAGTTGGGAATTAATGTTCCATGCCAAGAAGTATTTGGAAGGGATTGCGAGTATTGCGAGAATGAGGATTTACGGACAAGAAACATGTATGTGTGGAGCGTATACGATTATGAAAGCAAGGAAGTTAAACTGCTCATGGCGGCGGTAAACAATTGCTCTCCTGTTCCTGCGCTTGCATCTCTGTATGAAAGTTATGGAACATTGTGCGACAGAGATTATGAGATTAAGAGAATCGGAAAAGGACAGAACACAACATACAGTGTGATTCCTCTGGAAAAGATGAAGTTTCGAAACACAAAAGTAAAACCAATGTCCGAACAGGCAATGTTGAAATGTATTGACAAGGCTTATCCTGCGGACAATTCCGAAGGTTTTGAGGACGAGGACGAAACACCGAAGAGAAACAAAAAGAAGGGTGCAAAGTCAAACAATAAGCCGATAAAAGGAGAGATGAACGAACCAGAGGACGACAATGACGATTGGGATGATGAAGAGGAAGAACAGGACTATGAGAGTATGACAGCAAAAGAGTTGTTCCAGTTGTGTAAGGACAGAGACATTGAGTGCAAGCCAAAGAAAACAAAAGAATATTATATGGACCTTCTGGAAGAAGCAGACGAGGAAGATTCTGACGATTGGGATGATGAAGATTCCGATGACGATTGGGAAGATTAGAACAAACAAAAACAATTAGGGGTTGACAAAATGTCAGCCCTTTTGTTATAATAAAGGAGTAAGGAAGGAGAACAACAGAAGTGGGTAGTTATTTTGATTTACACAGACATGATGAAACTTCTTTCTTTGATGGATTCGGAAAACCAATTGAATTAGCGAGAAGGGCAAAGGAATTGGGATATACAGCATTAGGGTTGAGCAATCATGGAAACATAACAGGATTGGTGCAACATTGGTTGGCGTGTAAGGAGGTAGGAATCAAACCAATATTAGGGTGTGAAGTTTATTTTCAACCAAAGTTTAACAAAAAGAATCCACAGAGAAAGTCTTATCATTTGTGTTTGTTTGCACAAAACAAAACAGGATATGAAAACTTGTGTCACATTATGACAGAAGCAAATGTAAAACAATACTATTACAAACCAATTGTTGATTTTGGATTATTGGAGAAGTATGCAGATGGGTTGATATGTTCTACTGCTTGTATTGCATCAGCAACAAGCCAAGCGATTGTGAATGGTAATGTTGAAACAGCAGGAAAGTTGCTTGACAAGTTCAAGGATATTTTTGGAAACAATCTGTATGTGGAGATTCAGCCATACAAGATTGACAAAAAGGGAACACAACAGAAAACAGATTATGTTTTGATGAAGTTAGCAAGGGAACGGAAAATCAAGTGTATACTAACATCAGACAGTCATTTTGGAAGTAAGGAAGATTTTGACACCTATTGTAAGATGCACGAAATCGGGAAAACAACACTTGATGTAAAGAACACATATTCAGAAAGGTATATGCCTAGCGAGCATGAAATAGAAGAACGATTTGTAACAATCTACAAGAACAAGTTTAAGGATGCCTTTCAGGTTGCAGAAATGTTCGTTGACAACTTAAAGAAGTTACAAGACAGCGTGGAAGAAGATATACTTTCGCAATGTGAGTTGGTCCTGCCCAAGATTGTAACAAATGGAGAATCAAGCGAAACAGTGTTGCGTAAGATGGTACAGAGAGGATTGAAGAAGCGAGGGAAGAACACAAAACAGTACATACAGAGATGTAAACAGGAACTTGATGTAATACATTATCATGGGTTTGATGATTATTTTCTAATGGTGCAAGACTATGTAAATTGGGCGAGAGAGCATAACATAGCAGTTGGACCGGGTAGAGGTTCAGCATGTAATTGTTTGGTAGCTTATGCAATTGGAATTACAGATGTAGACAGCATCAAATACAATCTGGATTTCAGCCGATTTATGCGTAAGGAAAAGAAGAAATTGCCGGATATAGACATTGATTTTGAAACAGATAGACGACAAGACGTCATTGATTATGTCGTGAACAGATACAAAGGACAGGCGGTACAGATTTGTTCTTATGGAGAATACAAGATTGACAACCTTGTGAATGACCTTGCTGGGGTATGTGGATTGCCTACAAGTGGTAAGGAATTAGACGAGTATGACAAAGAACAGAACAAAAAGGTTGTTGCAGAAATCAAACACTTCATAAGAGAGTATGAAGAAGATGGCAGATTGAATATGCAGTTGCTTTTGGAAGATGAAAGAGCAGAAGAATATAACAGTCAGTATGACAACATTATGAAACACTTTTCCAAGTTGTTTGGAAAGATACGGTATTTAGGAAAACACGCCGCAGGGGTTGCAGTGGTGGGTTCTGATATATCAAATTATACAGCAGTCATTCGTAGTAAAGGGGATATGCTCAGCAGTAGTTATGACCTGAATGATTTAGAGCATATTAATTGTACAAAGTTCGACATGCTAGGATTAAAAACAATGTCAGAGTTACGAGAACTGGAAGAACATACAAACCATATTGTAACAGATGAGGATAGAGAAGAACAAGAAATATATAAAATGTTTCAAGAAGGAAAAACAGATGGAATTTTCCAGATGGAGAAGTCAGCACCCAAAAAGATTCTGGACATGATAAAGTGTGATTGCATGGAAGATGTGATTGCGGTAAACGCTTTGAACCGACCTGCACCGTTACAATTAAAGATGCATGAAACATATGCATATAACAAGTTATCTGGAAATGTAGATAAGAACACACCGTATTACAAATATACAAAGGAAACATATGGAACAATGTTGTACCAAGAACAGACCGTTGAGGTTGCACAGAAGTTGGGACATCTGACACCACAACAAAGTTTTGATTTGCTAAAGATTATGAAGAAAGCAGAGAATCAGAACAAACCAGAGTACATACCAATCATCGAACAGATGAAAAAGGATTTCTTTAAGGGTTGTAGAAGTGAAGGATTGACAAAAGAACAAACAAAAGAAATCTGGGCAAGTATGCTGATTTATGGTTTTAACAAAGGGCATAGTACAGGGTATACAATTATTAGCGTAGACCAGATGTGGTACAAGATACATTTTCCTGCTGAATTCTGGTATGTGAAAATGAAGTATGCAGGGAATGATGCAGATTTACACAAGTATTCACAATTTGCAGTAAAAGACAATGCTGTTGTGATGTTACCTCATGTGAATTACACAGCGGAAACGTCTATGCGTATGATGGATGGAGAGAATGTAATTCAGCAAGGACTTAGTATTCTTAAAGGGGTAGGAGAAAAAGCGGCGCAAGCAATTGAAGCTGAACGGCGTGAGCATGGCGTGTTTAGAGATTATGATAATTTCTATGACAGATGTAAAGGAAGAACAGTAACAACGAGAGTGATTAGCATTTTAAAAGAACAAGGTGCGTTAGAGTTTAACAAGCGCAGATACCTTTCCAGGGTGGTAAAGTATAACAGCAGTTTGTTAGGGAGGTAACAGAGCATGGACTTATTGGAACATTATGTAACAAACATGACAAGGGAACATGAAACAGATTATCAAGGGGTAAAGATGTATGAGCTGATTTGTGATATTAAATGCCGTGGGAACATAAAGAAACAAGAACACATTTTACTTCTGGAAGAAGATTACAAGATGATACAAGAAAAGGGATATTATTTAGCATAGGTGGTGAAACAAAACAATGGCTACTAAAAATGGAATGAACAAAGAAGCAATCATGAAGTTATGTTCAGAGATTTCAAAGAAGGAAGGCGATGGGATTGTCTATAGTCTGGGGAATAAAAATGGAGTGTTAAATATTCCTCGTTGGAGCACAGGACTTCCAGACCTTGATGCAATCATAGGTGGAGGAATCCCAAAAGGAAGAACAATAGAAATATTCGGAGCAGAGTCAGCAGGGAAAACAACGCTTGCTTATCAGTTTTGTGCTCAACATAAAATGTGCCTTGATATACCGATTGAAGGAACATTTGACGCAGAACGTGCAAAGTTGTTTGGCAACAGACCAAAACAAATGTTGGTGTATAGAGCGAGATATGGAGAAAAGGCTTTCAACAGAGCAATCCGTTTCGCAGAAGAAGGAATACCAATGATTGTGATTGACAGTGTTCCGTCTATGCAACCAAAAGATGACATCGACAAAATCAGAAAAGCAGTAAACACAGACAGTGAACAGGAAATGCGGATAGGTGGAGTTGCAAGATTGATGGACAAGTATTTACCAACGCTGGAAGATGTCATTGAACAAACAGGAACAACGGTTGTGTTTATCAATCAAATTCGTGATAAGATGAATGCGTTACCTTTCGGTGATAACATACAAACGCCCGGAGGGCATAAGTTAAAACATAGTGCAAGCCTTAGAATACAGGTTGCACGAAAAGGATATATTGACATACCAAATCATAATCCTTATAATAGTGCAAGTAAGGAAACAATCGGAATGATTATGAAATGTAAGGTTGTAAAATCAAAGGTATGCAATCCAAAGGGCGAATGCGAGATACCATTGTTTTATGACAGGGGGTTTGTGGACTTTGCAGACCTTGAAGATGTAAGAAAAGAAATCATGGCAGAACATAAACAGAAGTACAAGGAAATGTTACAAGGTTAATGCGGTTCTATTGTATTCGTTTTAACAGAACATATTTTGGTGGTGGTAGTACAGAACAAAAGTTTTTCTTATATGCGAAAACAAGGTTGGAGGCAGTGAAAAGGTTCTGCACTACCACAGGTTATAAAAGTGCTTGCATTATTTCTGTCCATGTGGTATTATAGAGAACAAAAGGGAGAACAAAGCATATGGGATTGATGGATGAAATCAAACGAGAAACAGAAGGGAATCGAACAAAGATACAAAGTAGTCAAGAAGCGGAATTGGAACATAAGTTGAACGCATTGCATTATCTGGATAAGAACATTAATAAAGAATTAAAGTTCCTAAAATCGGTAATGACAAGGGGACAGGAAACAACAGAGAGGAAGGGGCTTCATGCGAGTGCCATTATTGTTTCCGATGATAAGTTTTGTTACAGACAGCAAGTGCTGAGTTTGTTTTACAAACAGGCGCAGGGAGAACAAGTACCAGTTGGATTGAAGCGGATATTTTCGGAGGGGGATACAATCCATGAAAAGTGGCAAAGATTGTTTATCCGTGGAGGGTATGCAGAGCCATTAGATTGTGATTATAGCAGATTTAATGAAGAGTTTGACCTTTCCTATACGCCAGACATTATTTGCAATATAGACGGTGTAGAAATGGTGGGAGAAATAAAATCTGTAAATACATTCCAGTTTAAGAAACAGAAATATCATGTTTCTGGAAGGAAGCAGTTACAGTTGTATATGTATTTAACAGATATCCATGATGGTTTTGTTTTGTGTGAAGATAAGAACACACAAGAAATAAAAGTGTATTTATACAAGTTCGATTACAAAGAGGTTGAGCCATACATAGCAAGATTGGAGAAAGTGCAGTATTACAAACACAGGCTTGAAACAAAAGGAAAACTTGTGCAGAGACATGAAAAGTGCGCAGGGTATCATTGTAAGATGGCAGAACAATGTCCGATGCGTGAAGTATGCTACGGAAAGAAAAAAGAAAGATTGGAATAATTTACATTTAGGGGTTGCACAAAGTCAACCCTTATGTGATTCTATAGATAGAACAGGAGAAAACAGTATGAGTAAAGATTGCAGACCAATGGGATTGTATGGGACCTATCTGGATTGCATGGAATGTGAGGACAAAGTCGGAAAGGGATTATAACAGTATTATGAGCAGATGGAATGGAACAGGCAAGAAAGTTACAAAAGAAAGTGATTGAACGATGGGAAGAGGAAGACATACCGTTCAATGAGAAGGAGGTGGAAGGGTTGCAAGATTATGTGATAGGCATAGACCAATCGTACACAAGAACAGGAATTACGGTATTAAAGAACAAAGAAGTTGTTGAGATGTTCAGCCTTGAATATGAATATTGCAATAACAATTCAGAAAAAAGAACAGCACTTGAAAACACGCTAAATGAAATTATGATAGACCATGACATAGCAAACCCATTAGTGATAACAGAACGTATCCGCCTGCGTTCGCAAGGGTTTCTGTCAGAAGCGTACATCAAGTCAACAGGAGCGTTGATTGCCATCATCATTGATTTCTTCCATTATTACAATGAAATCCCTGTATATAGCGTTGATACACGTTCTTGGAAGTCTCAAATAATCGGGAGCAGTAAGCCATTAGACAACCCATATGGAATCAACCCAGAGAAGTACCGTACAATCTGTTATTTGAGGGATAGAGGGCTTTTAAAGTATATTGTGAAGGAATATAAGGGCAAAGGCAAAAAAGGCATTATAGACGTCAAAATGGAGGTTACAGAAGGTGGTAAAAAGGTCAAGAAAAAAGTACCATGTGAAATCAATGACGATTTAGCAGATTCTTATTGTATTGCACTATATGGGTATCTACCAAAAACAAAACAAAAGTTGAAGAAGGAAAAATTTTAATGGAGGAACAAAAGAAAATGGCAAATGATTCGAATCGTGTAGCAGGAAAAGGAAAAGAAGAGTTCGCATTGGATGAATTCCGTTGCAAGGAACAATTATGCATTTTTGCAGGAACAAAGTTATGTGTGGAAGAAAGTTGTAATGGATGCAAACTGAATCATTGCAGAGTATGTAGGCATTTATTTGAATGTTTTGAGCGTGTAAAACAAGAATAAAACAAAGAAATTTCTAGGGTGTGAACAATCATGCCCTTATTTTCTTGCAACCAATCAAAACAAAACGTATTTACATTTGTTTCATCTTGTGTTATCATACAGTCACAAAGGAAAGGAAAAACAGACAGAGAAGGAGAAGGAGATAGGAACATGAGAAAATATAGAACAGAAGAAGGATTTTATGTAACAGAATTTCAGAACATCACAGAGTTGGTGCATTTCATAGAAACAAATGAAGTTTATCCAAATTTTAAGAACAAAGCAAGTGGACCAGATAGTATCAGTGGAGACAAAAGATTTACAGAGACAGAGAATTTTGAGGAAGCAAAAGACCTGTTATTGCATGGATGGGAACATGGTACAAGGGAAATCAAGGGAAGAATGGAAGCAAAAGAAACAGGCGTGAACATGAAACAGAAAACAGTCTATGATGTAGTAGGGTATCAGTGTTCTGTACCAAGATATTTGCAGGGGATTCCTACTAACATGATAAACAAGAAAGCAGTTTCACAGAAAAACAAGGTGATTACAATAAACAAAATGTGTTCCTATTCTGCTTGTGTAAGTAGTTCTACCATGAAAACAGAAAGTGTAAAGGTATTACAACTTGTGAACCGTCTGGAAAAACAAGGCTATCGAGTAAATCTCAACGTGATATTTGGTTCAAGGAAACGAAATACTGTTGTAACAAAAGTTCGCATCAAAACATCTTCACAGAGGTTAAACATCAAACAAACAGCGTTTCCGTTGGTACATCCGAGTATGTTACGCAGAATGATATTTGCAGTATGGGAACGTAGCGAGGAATGTTCCTACGGTGGTTTTGAATATGGATATGGCAGAGTATGTGATAATTATGCTTTCAGCAAAACATGTAACAAAGGGGAATATCTGATACCGAGTGTATTATCGGAAAAAGCAATCACTGAGATAGAACCATACAAAATAAAATAAAATATTTTTAAAATAACGAT
>OGOL01000585.1_pt1 | contig 40411 bp, 58 predicted proteins | sample 1552641 | NCBI WGS metagenome assembly OGOL01 (sample SAMEA2580140, study PRJEB22360) | human gut metagenome | biome: human gut; feature: human-associated habitat; material: faeces | place: Denmark | collected 2008/2010 | reverse complement strand
AATTAGAAACTCAGATATATAATTCTTTGAGTGAATTTCATGCGTCTATGGACACAATTACAAATACTATAGAACGTAATAAAGATGTAAAGAATAAAAAGGTTAAATATAAAGAACCTGTTTTATTAGTAGATTATGAAAAACTAGAAGTTTAAAAGGAGAAATACTATGAAGAATATACGAGAAAGAGAAGAGAAATTAAGAGCTTTAGGGTGTGAGGATGTTGAAAGAAGGCTATTATCTTTTTTCAAAAAATGTGTTGTAGCTCCATCTAAACCCTTTCGTAGTGATGTTTTATCAACCTATTTGAGTAAGTATTATAAGAGTGAAGAAGTTCATCAGATTATTAAAATTCTGTTAGATACTAAATTTCTAAACATAGTTGAAAACAGTAACTTAGAAAAATTCTTAATTGAGCATCCTGATGAAGATCCCGAATATAGAGAAGTATATGTAAAGTTTAGGGATTTTCGATGGTTGTATGAATACAGCTTTGATAATATCAATTTTCAGTATTCATTTTTGTATAGAAATATAAGGTATAGTATAGATGACTTATTATACGACTGTAAAAACCTTATTATTACCTTAGACTATTATTCTAATGTCTATTCTGATAAAGAGTTTTTTGATACAAACACTTTCCGCGAAGTTTTAGAACGTGTAAATGCTTTTTCTTCCTCAGAAGAGAACCTTATAGAAAGCATTCATAACTTCAGAAGCTCTATTGAAGTTATTGCTAATAATATTAGGAGAACTGGTATTATTATGCTTAAGAATCCTGAGATTGAAAAAGATTTCCCTGAAACTCCTACTCCTTTATTTTAGATAAAAACTTTTAGTATGCCAACACCCGTTTCTATTATTGACTTTGATTTTAATGAAAAATGCTCGTTTTATGAAACATTATATTCAACTATTCTGCACTTTATACTAAATACAAAGGATAGATACGGGTGTATTTACTGTAGATTTGGAATATATCAGGAATCACATGACGGTGAAATACCGGAATACGATTATGATTTTTCAAATAAAACAATTAACTCAGTATTAAACGAATATGTAAAATACGTAAATAAAAAAGCATGGAATCCATATCCTAAAAAGACTCCTAAAAATAATCATCATTATTTAGTTCATAATAAAGATGGACAAATGCGCTCTATGACTTATGAAAATAATGCATGGAAGCATCCGGAATTTGGTATAATAGCCTTTAGAGAACTTCCTGAGATATAAAATGTTTTATAGAACGACTAACAATCCCATCGCTATTGAAGCTGTTCAGAAGTTTAAAGAAACGTATAATAAAGAGGTTTTGTTTGCCTGCCTTTTTGGTAGTCACGCTTACGGCTATGCTTCTAAAGACAGTGATTACGATATTCGTATTATTTACAAAGAAAAGAGTGTAGGAAATTATTTTCTTTTAGGTAAGTACAAAGACTTCATAAACTATTCTGATGGTAATATAGACGTTGAAGCCTATGATATTGGCAAAGCTATCAGGCTATGTGCAAAATCTAACGTTTCCATTCTTAATTGGTTATGCGGCCTTATTATAGAAGATAATAATGACATGCACTATCGATTACTTTGTCTATGTGAGCAAGGAGATAAACGAAAATTTTTAAAGCACTTTCTAGGCATAGCTTATGAAGATTACAAAAAGCTTTGTAAAAATAGAACGGTAAAAGAGCTTAGAAATCTTTTTAGAGATTTAGTTGATATACACCTTGCTATTTTAAATATAGAGGAAAAGGATCTTTTTCACGCGGATAGTTATATGGATGTAAGCTTTTGCATAGACTATCCTAAACCTAATACTTCTATCAGAGACTTTATGTACTATGATTTTACTGATAAGTACCAAGAGGTAACTGATGAAGTTATAGCTAAATATTATGCTTTTTATCTTCATACTAAGGAAAAAGCAGATCAAGCTTTACAAAATACTGATTACGAGTATTCTGACAATACTTTGCAAGCCATGTCTCTTCATCTTTATAGATATTTATTAGGATATTAAAATGCTTTATACTATTCCCGCTCCAATGCATGCTATAAAACTTAATAATATTGATATCGATAATCTACTATCTTGGTTAGGAAAACGTAAACAAACGAAGAATCTAGATTCTGATTGTCAAAAAATATTAGAAGAAGATTTTTATTTTGTGTCTTACGAAGATAGTGATGACCGCATTTCTACCCCCGGTTACCTCGTAGATGGACAAAAGTTAAAAACTTTTATTAAAATTCCTGAAAACTTTAAGGAAAGATTTTATATTGAGTATAAGGAATTAGAGGATCGTTCTAATAAGTTATCTGCTATGTTGGAAAAATGGCGTAATAATTCTCTTGACTTTACTCCCTCTTGTTCTTATGAACTTTTAGAAAAACAATTACAGGTAATGCTTGAATATAAAAAGATTTTAGAAGAAAGAGCTAAAATAGAAAAGATTTCATTAGAATGAAATTCAGGGTATAATTATATTATTAAAGGAGATTAAGCATGGGAACATGGGGAACAGGAACAATAACTTTAGGATTTTACGCTCTTAATTTTTACAAAGAAAAGAAGCTGAATGCTTTAAAAAGAGAAGATATAGATAAAGCAGTTTTTGAGATAGAGGATTTTATAAAATCCTTCATGTGCAAAGAACTCTTTACCTATGGTGATAGTAATTTTGATATTGCTTTTTTACCTTATTATTCTAGTAAACTAGATACTCAATGGGTGCCTATAGAAGAGGTGGATTTAGGTTATCCAACCGGAATTATTTTTTCTAAAAAGGCCGGAAGAATAGAAGGTTTTACAGTAGAAACTTACGCTAATTTATTTTTCAATATAACGTGCTCGGATCGAGGTTATAGCGCCAGCAGTATTTTACTTCTTTTAAAAGACTTACTGCACGAAATTTATAATAAGAAAAAACTCATTCCTCACTATTGTCAATTTTCTATAAGCGACTGTAACGATAACTGTTTTTATACAGTATCTCCTTATTTTCGAATAAATTGGTATAAACCAAAAGCCACACATATCTCTGAGGAAGAAAGATACATACAGGAAGTTGACGACAACTGTGCTGCTGTATTAGAGTTTGAAGGTTCTATGAAAAAACTTAAAAAATTAATATACGGAGAATAAAATGAAAGCTTATGTTGTTGCTGATCCTAAAATTGCTAAGACTGTTTACAGTATTTTTGATAAAAAAGAATTAGCAAAATATATTGAATTTTTTGTAAAAAAATATACTCAAGCCAATTCTGTTATTATTGATCCTTGCTATGAAGGTACTCTACACCTAGAACCAAAGGTTAAAATTTTCTCAGTAGGGACTAAAATTAATATTCCATTAGATAGTTTAAAGATAGAATATATTTATGATGAAGAAAGTTGGAATCCATATCCTGAGCTTAAACCCATGACTAAAGGTTGCTCGGAATGGTTGGTTCAATGTAAAGATAATGAATTGCGTGTAGGTTGGTTTTTTGCAGAAGCGGCAAAAGGACAAGGTCTTTGGTTTTCGGATAAAGAAAAAGATAGTGGTTATCAATTAACTCAGGTCATTGCTTTTAGAAAACTTCCCGGTAGGTATTCCAATGAAATATAAATACGGTTTTAAAGACCAAAAAATTCAAAATTTCTTTTGTAGTCTTTTCGATAAAGAAAAAATCTTTTTAATGGTAGACTTTACTAAAAGAAATTTTCCTGAAGCTACTTATATAACTATAGATCCTGTTCGTAGTGGTCGCTCTAATTATATTACTCCGAAGTTGCCCGTATTTATGAAAGGAACAGAATTACGCCTTTCCTTCACCGAACTTAATATAGAGCAACTTTATGACGAGGAGGATTGGAATCCTTATCCTGAAATTGAACCAGAGGTCGATGAAAAAGAAAGATGGTCTCAATGGTTAGTTCAAACCAAGGAAGGTGAATTGAAAGTAGCTTACTATTATCATAAAGTAACAGATTTATTAGGAAATTATCAAGTTAATGATATTGGTAATGGTTGGCATTTTTTAAAACTCCGAGAATTAGAACCTGAACAAAACATTATTGCATTTAAAAAACTTCCGGAATTGTATAAAGAAAATGTGGAAAATTAATAATCCTATTACAGAGAAATATTTATATCATTTCTTTAGTCAGACTTATATAGATCAACAGTGTGAAGAGGCAATAAAAGAAAAAAGTCAGTACGTTCATTTTGATAATGGGAGTAATATTTGTAATATTCAATTTCATGTTTTATTGAAAGAATTTGAAAAAATCAATTATGATGAAAATGCATGGAATTGTTATCCCCTAATTTATCCTCCTAAAATTGGTCTTTATATGGTAAAAGTTAAAAAATTATTTAATGATCCTTTTTTAGCTTTTTATAATTGGGATCCTAATTCTCGGGAAAAATGGGAGGATGTAATTGCTTTTAGAGAAATCCCTAAATAATTAAAATAATTTTCCTATTTAAAAAGGTAAAAATAATATGTGGATAATTAAGGATAAAGATTTAAAAGAAGTTGTTAACAGATTTTTTAAAGACAGCGAAATAGAAGCTAGTTTTCTATGTAGTGAAAAGGATAGAATTACTTTATTTAGAGCTTGCCCAAATAAGTATAATGTTACTTTTACAATAGGTAAAGACCAGTTTATTTCTGTTTACGATCCTAATAATTGGAATGCTTATCCTACTGTTTTACCTCCCGAGTCTAATAATCCGTGGCTTGTACAGCACAAAGACGGAAGTATTTTAATAGCTAATTTTTCAAAAGGGTTAGATCCATGTTGGTTTTCTAATGATAATCCTATTGCTTGTGTTATACATGATATAGTAGCTTTTAGGAAATTACCGGAACCCTATAAATGATTAAATCCCTTACTTTGAAAAGCGGTTATAAGCATATCTTTAAAAAATTATCTAGGAAGACAAATGTATCTTTTGAGTTTGACAAACTTAATGTAATTATAGGCCCTAATGCTTGTGGTAAAACAAGTTTACTAAGATTGCTTAAAAATGGATGTGATAATAGCAATCATAATGAAAAACTAATTACAGGTACTTCTCTAAGGGAAGATAGAAGTACTATATGCGTAGATAAATTAACAAAAGCTTATTGTTATAATCCTAATGAGTTTTCCCAAGATCAAGCTTTATCGGTATGCGAAACGTTTGATGATTTTGCAGGTTTTTGGAATTATCATCATATGTTAAGCGGGGCTGAAAAACGGGCTAAATATTATAGCTATTTTTTAAGCAGACATGGCCAACTTAAAGAGGAAGAAAGTGTTGTTCTTTTTGATGAACCGGAAAATAGCAACTCTATGGATACTTTAGGCGCTTTTCTAGTAGGTATGGAAAGAGTATTTTTATCTTTGCCTAACATACAGCTTTTTGTAGCAACACATTCTCTTTATCTAATTATGCATCTTTTAGAAAAAAGAGCTAAACTAATAGAATTAGAACCCAATTATTTAAAATCTCAGGTAAATATGTATAAAGATATTGTAAATATGTATGAAAAGATGAGCTAAGTTAATAGGATTGAAAGAAGGTTATTTGAATCAATTAAGCGGATTCTTATAAAAATATTATTAAAGAATATGAGTTATTAAAGGTAAAATTATGAAAAGTTTTTTTTGACTTAAAGTATTATAAGAAAAGTGAGGCATCTTATATTAAAACCAATTTGGATGTTCTGAAAGAAATAAAACATCATACTTTGAGAATTGGTTTTTCTCCTAAAATACAAAGTCAAGTATCTTCATTATTTGATAGTAAAGATAACCACTGTTTTTCTAATGTTTGTATTAACGTTACTAAAAAGGATTTGTTTTCTAAAAAAGAATATGTTAAGATTTATAATTTATATCTACACGAATTTAATGCTTCTGTAAAAACTAAATTAAAAATTAAAAAAGAAGATTTAATCCTATTTTCTTCTGCTAATTTTGTACAAGTTGATAATAATCAATTACCATCTTATGTTCCTTTAATAGTTATGTTAAAAGGGCAAGAAGCAGAAAAGTTAAATAAGAAGTATGATTTAGTTATAGCCAAAGTAGAAGATAATAAGCAAAAGATTTATACTTTAGATGATAAAGAATGGGCAGGTAATTTTGCTATGATTCGTTCATATAAATCAGTAAGATAATACAGGGTATATGATGCGCCTAATTCTTCTTTTGCTTTTTCCTGCTTTAGCTTATGCAAATACAGAAATACCATCGGATATGTATGAGCCTAGAGATTTAGGTGAATGCACAGAATGCCATAGGCAAATGTACCCTACTAAAAGTTTAGATAAGTATAAAAAGGAATACATTGATGTATTTCATGGTAAAAATGAATTTACTTTGATTTACTTTGATCGAGATAAACCTGTTTTATATAGATATGAAAAGGATAATAAAATAATTTATTTATTTCCCTCTAAAATAACCGATAATCCCCACGTCATAAAATGAAAGACTTATTTTTATATAGTTATTTGATTCTATTCATAATAGAGTTTATAAGTATAATATTATGCTGTATAACAAGAATAAATTCTTTTGAAAATGGTATTAGTCAATTAATAGCTATGCTTACTTTTATAGCGTTATTGTTTTGGATAATGGCCTCAGGTATTATTTTAATTTGCTATGGTATTTATTCCTTAATATGAAAAGGAAATATTGCATTACCGCAATCATAAGAGATAAACGGGGCCATATAATTTCAAGAGCAAATAACTCCTATGTTAAAACCCATCCTCTGCAAGCCAAATATGTTAAGAAAATAGGAAAGGAAAAGAAGGTTTATTTACATGCGGAGGTACTTGCAATTTTAAGGGCAGGTAAAAGAATATCTAAAGCTTTCTCGATAGAGATATTTCGATTTGATAGAAAAGGAAATGCTAAGCTTGCTAAACCTTGTCCTATTTGTATGGAGCTAATTAAAACAACCTCTATTAAAGAAATTATTTATACAGAAGACTTTAAGACGAAATTTTAGGATATACTTTGTTTAGAGTAATATTATGAATCTCAAAGTCCCTTCTAATTATTTTGTTAATTATAACACTTCTCAAGATAAAGTCTTAATTTATTTAGAAAACGAAATTTCCAAAATAGTCCTTTATACCTATAAGGATAATCCTGAAATCCTTTATATCGCTAATCTTTCCGTAGATGCAAATATGAGAAATAAAGGAATAGGAACTCAATTGCTTTCTATTGCAGAGGATATCGCAGATCAAATAAATATAAAAACAATAATTCTTTTTGTAGAAAAGAATACTTGGATGCAAAAATGGTATAATAGATTAGGATACAAAAAACTTAAAATCTTTTCAGAAAACCCTCCTTTAGAAAATGCTATATGGATGAAAAAAGATCTATGAAATTTTCACACGCTTTTATTTTTGATATCGATGGTGTTTTAGCAAATCTCGAACATCGATTACATTTTATCCAAGGAGATAAAAAAGATTGGGATAATTTTTATAAAGATATGGACGAGGATAGCCCTATTCAAGCAAATATTGATATGATTTATTATTTACATAGATTTGGGGAAATCCTGTTTGTAACAGGAAGATCAGAAAAATATAGGGAGCAAACTGTTGATTGGTTAGCTAATAACTTAGGATATGGAGATCCGGAATCCCAAAAAGCAAATATTTCTAAAAATCTTTATATGAGAAAAAACGGAGATTATCGTCCGGATTATGTTATAAAAGAAGAAATTTATAAAAACAAAATTGAATCTCGTTATAAAGTTCAAGCGGTTTTTGAAGATAGAAAAACTGTGGTAGATATGTGGAGAAAACTAGGACTCACCTGCTACCAACCTTGTGATGGAAATTACTAAAAAATTAGCCTCTCTAAATTAGAGAGGCTTTTTTATTTTAATTAAGAGAATCGGCATGAATTAAAAGAACATATCCTTCCTTATCTCCGTCTTCATACTCCTGATAATTAATATCGCAATATTTGTCAATATCAGGAATGCGTTTATCCAGATTTACGTAAGAGGCATATTCTAAAATACCAATTGATCCCCAAGATCTTATATTTTTAAGATCATTCAATTCGCAATAATCTTTTAATATATTAGCAATTTCTTTGATTTCTTTCTTTTCAGAAACGATTGCTTTGATAGTAGTTAACTTACCTAAGCCATATACATAAAAACTACGAATATTAAGAATGTTAACATTGTCATTCTGAAGAAAATTAACTGCACCTTTAGCGAAATCAGAGTAGTGTTCCAAAGAACTTTCTACATCGCTATATTCGTTATAGTCATCACCAAAAGAGTAGGGAGTATTTTTACCAAACTTTGTATCTACGCCCTCAGAAAATTTATCAAAAACTGTCATAATATTCTCCAAAAAAATTTACTATAGTTTTATTATACTCCAATTTTTAGAAAAAGCAAACTTTGAAAAACTTTTCAAAGTATTTTATAATAGAGAAAACGTTTAAGAGGGAATTATGAAAAAAGTTTCTTTATATATAGCAGGAAAATACAGTAATTTTCGCGGAAAGGGCACTTGCGCTTATACTCTCGTATACGGTAGTCATAAGAAGAGCGAAGTGTATGATCCAAATACATTCGAATATGATATTGTATCAACTGCGAGCGTCCTCTTAGTAGCAGTTTTAGATGGTCTTAGAAAATTAAAAGAACCCTGCGAGGTAACTATATGTACCAATAATGAGGTTGTTATAAATACATTAAAGTATCTTGGTTATTACGAACGTAATGGATGGAAAACTAAGAAAAATACGGATTTCAAGTATAAAGGTATTTGTGAGAAAATTGTTCAAGTAAGCAAAGAACATATTATTATGCTTAATAATTATTTAGATGAAAATACTGAAAAATTAGTTGATGATGAGGTGGAAAGATTGTTTAGAGAATCACGTAGTAGTGGGTCATCTCATTCATATGTTGGAAGAAAAAGAAGATGGTGGTAATTATAAAAATAGGTTTAGGAGATAAAAAATGATGTACATTTATTCTATTTATGATAATAGTTCTGGTGAATCTTTCTTCCCCGAATTTGCACCTGATGATACTACTTATATTGAAAGAATTAAATATAGGATTAAAAATCATTCGGTATGGAAAACCCTTTATACAGAAAATCAGAGGAAACCGGGAAAATATGTATTAAGAATTAACGGTGTTTTTGTACAAAGTACAGGAATGGTTTATAACGAAAATCCTGATAATGGTATTGCTTATCCTAAAGTTTTAGCGAAATTTTCAGATTTATTTTAACAAAGTTATATAAACAGTTTTTAAAAAGCTCTTAATTAAGAGCTTTTTTATTCTAAGGGTTTTCTTGGATATTTAAAATATTTTTGATAAAAATTTTATATCAAAGTGCCCGAGGATAATATGATTATTAAACATTCAGATTTGATTAACACCCTTATTGTTTGTGTAGGAGGTTTCGGCTTTATAGCCGGTCTTTTACGCTATGTAGATGACTGGCGAGAAAAACGAAAAGAAAAACCTATTGAGTTTTCTACTTTTGAGGCATTATGGGAAGCCTTTTCAGGAGGAGCTACTGCAATAGGTGTATTTTGGATATTACAAGGTTACGAAGTCAACGCTTTAGCGGCTTGTGGAATTTCTTTTATGGCCGCTTATCTTGGGGTAAGGACTTTAACTTACTATCTTAAAAAATTTATAGACAACCGATTAGGAAAAGTATGAAACTATTATTAAATGAATGGTCGATAAGATTAGGCCGAGCTACAGCTATTGCTATTGCTATTTGTTTTGGATTTTTATTAGGTTATTATTATTGCGAACGCTCTATTATGTTTGATGATATTAAACATGGTATTTATATGAATGAACAAGCTATTCAGAAAAATACTGAGATGATTAAGCAAATTTATAAAAAATATGAAAAATAATTCAAAAAAGTCCTCTTAAGAGGACTTTTAATGTTATGAAATACCGGTTGCAATGTAAAAACAATATTTCTCATATAAGCTTCCATTTTTTAAGAAGATCTGTAGTATATTCTTCTAATTCTTCCTTTGTTCTGCATACCTTCACAGTCGGATTATTTTTAGCGTGCCTTAAAATCTCTTGAGAACGTTCTTGAGACATAGGAAGAACTCCCGGAGGGAGAGATGCTTTAATTTGTTTCTTATTCATAATAATCTCCTTCTATTGCTTTTATTTTATTCCGTTTTTATCTATATATCAATAAAATTTTATATATGAAGGCAAAAAGAGTCTTTAATTCTATCCCAAGGGGCTATTCAATCAAGCCAACAAGAATTAAGTAAAAAGGGCTCAAATACCAATTAGTAGGAGACAGCCTTCAGTCTCCTACTATCTACATTCTTCAATAGCCATAGAACATAAGGCATCTACTCTATTATTGTATTTATTTTCTTCGTGTCCTTTTACCCATAAAAATTCTATTTGGTGGATTTCAGAGAGTTTAAGAATTTCTTCCCATAAATCCCGATTGGCAACTTTTTTTCTATCTTTAGTTTTCCAACCATTTGTAATCCAATTCTTAATCCAAACAGTCATTCCCTTAACTACATACTCGCTATCACTGTAAAGCTTTACTTTACAAGGTTTCTTTAAAGCCTGTAATGCTTTGATTACTGCAGTTAATTCCATCTTGTTATTAGTAGTATTTTGAGACACTCCATATAATTCTTTAGAATGTTCTCCGCACATTAAAAGACAGGCCCATGCCCCTAATTTAACATGAGATTTATAACCGCCATCGGTATAAATGATTACTGATTGCATGATTTTAATTGCCAAGAGGAAATAAATTTAGGTGGATAGAATTGAGAAAATTGATTAATCGAACCATCAGCTCGAAACGAGGAGGCTCGGAATATAATTGCCTTGTGTAATTTAATAAGATTTTCTTCAAGAATTTCCGGAGACCTTTTACGTGCATTTTTTAAGAAAAAGATATCCTCTGAAACACTAATTATACCAACATCTTTGTTATCTAAATCTTCCTTTATTCTATTTGCCAGCTCATTATCAGCTACAAAATAGAATTTGTTACACCAATCCAAATAATAAGGCCATTTTTTATCACTCTTATAATCTTCCCATGAGGATTTTGTTTCTAAAATAATAACTTCGTCTTTGCTATTTAAGCAAAGGATATCTGCCCTCTTACATCCAAATCTATAAGAGCTATTTAATTTAGGTAAACCTACTTCTTTGAATACTGCATAATTTTTAGCAGCGTAATAAGAACCTACTACCCTTGAAAGAAAATAAATTCTATCTTTTTTATTTGCTGGAAGTTGGTGCTTAATTATACTATTCCTTGCACCCATAAAAACCTAAATTTTTAATAATTTTCACAACTTTACCATAACGCTTGAAAGTTTCAAGCGTATTAGGATAACACCACTCACCGTTATGCCATACTAACTCTATTTCCATTTCAGTGTAAACAATTCTACATAAACATAAATATTTATGATTTTCTTGTATTTCTATTTCCATATCAATATTCTTATATTTTTGAATTGTGACGTTTCTATTCTTTTTTAGTTTAGCGAAGAAGTTAACTAAGGTCGCCAAAACTCATATATGTTAGTATATTTTTGTTTAGAAAAAAGAGAAAAGTTAATCTGTTTATTCATATAAAACCGAATTATTTCATAGTCGTCTTCTTTTTCAGGGTATAGATTAAAAGGTTTTATATATTTAAGTTTTTTAAGTAACTTATTATATTTATAAACATCCTCGTATGTACATGGTAGCCAAAATTCCAACTTATCCAATACCCTCATATCTAGATACAATCTATTATCCTCTGATAACATTTTATCTAAATCGTTAGAAGATAATTTTAAACAAGGTATGATGTCTTTATCTGCATAGGTAGATATAGTTTCTACAGATAGATCTTTTAATTCAAAAAATTCTCTACCCTCCGTGTACATATTTTTAATAGGAAAATCTATATAAAGATATGCAAAAATATCTTCCTCTAATTGGTACATATACGTATATAGAGTTTGCATAGCCTCGCAAACATGCATATTCTTTTTAGCAATACCGCACTTCATGTTACAGTGCTTATAACAAATACAATTTGTACAATAGCTTTTTATATTTTCCTTAGCTAAAGCTATTTTCTCCCCAATTTCAGTAATACTACCTGTTACTATTTCATCCGAGTATTTACATAAATGAAAACCTTTATCTGAAATTGCTAAAGTGTTTATACCATTCATGCAGGTAAAAGTTTTACACATCTTTTTAGCAAAATCTACTTCAGGTGTCTCGAAAGATTTTTTAATGCAATCCGAATAAACTTTCTCATAAAGATTTTGACAAAAACTTTCCCAACCATCGTCAAATTCAGCAGATGAATATTTAAATAAATAGTTTATATCTTTATAAAGCTCTTTTTTACTTTTCCAAAGAATGGGTAAAAGTTTATATGTAGCGTTGCTTATATAAAACGTATTATCATATTTTACCAAACTACCTTTTACTCTAATATCCTGAGACACCGTAATTTGTGTAGGAAATTTATTGGAGATTCTTGGCCTTTTATTTTGAAGATTCTGTATATATTTTACCTGATCTTCTTTCAAAGGTGACAATATCTGAAAATTAGTAATATCAATATCGGTAATCATAGGTTTCTATAAGCATTATTGACAAAATTAACTATTTCCATACATTTACAAGAAAACTCATTGGCACATTGAGGCGCCATAGTACAACAGTTTCTAGCAGAACACTTTCTATTTACACAAAAATCATTATCACCGCTTTCTTTTATCTTTTCAAGAATTTCTTCCCTTGTATTATAAACAGTACCATATTTTCTTAATGTGGAAATCGAAGCAACAGAGCCATCTAATAAAACATTTAAACCAAGCATTCTATGACTACTTAAAATAAGATGGGGATTGTATCTATAATACTCGGGTACTGTATCAACAAATTCCATATAAGACTTTTGAAAAAGATCGTAATCAAAGTCTTTTACTAAATACTCATTACCGGCAAAGGCGAACATAGGAAAAGCATTATAACATAGCTTTTCGACATTAGGTAGATGACTAATAACGTATCTATAATTCTCCATAACATCAGGATTACAACTTGCCATTAAGTTATAGATACGCATTCTCTTTACTTTGTTTAAGCATTTAACAATATAAGGATCTTCTAATACATCTATGCCCTTTAAGTATTTTGCTCCTACACCCTCGTGGGAAAAATGAAGTTCTCCGTTATTTTCATTTAACCAATCGACAAATTCCTCTGTTAATAAAGTACCATTTGTCATTACAGTAAAATGAATATTCGGATGTACTAAAGAACGTATTTCTTTTATTCTATCTATATAAAGAAGTGGCTCACCCCCATTCATAACAACTGCTTCCGTTGTTTTAGGAGAGAGCCACTGTAAATACTCACGAATAATAGGAGTTAGCTTTGGTTCTCTTATTTTTCCTGCTTTTCTCATGCAATATAAACATTTTACATTGCAAGCCATACCAATAGGGATACAAACTCTTCGTGGTATATATTTAAACATTTATTGTACTCGTTTCCAACAGTAAAAAACTTCATAAGGTGGCATATTATTATGAGGCTGATTTCCGCCGTTTGAGTTCATGCTCCACTGATTGCCATTCCAATAATTTTCATTACCGTTAAAATCTCGATTCATTAATGGGCTAGACCAAATATTACCTGCTTCATCATACGACTGGGCATAAGCAACGTTAATAAAATCAACATATTGTTGATGTTTATGTGCGGGCATTTCGTCAATCGTTAAAGCGTGAGTAGCTTCACCACCTGTTTGACCTTTTTTATAAGTATCACCGGCCGCTAAGATAAATTTATCTTTTATCTGCGTCCACTGCCCCCCCCCCAATAGGGTAGAAGGATTCACAGGATTATCTGTCCAATACAAACTACCAACAGGATAACATTTATTTAAAATATAATTAGAAAGCTCTTCTAATGAAATAGGAGTATTAATCTGCATAATTTATATCTAATAAAGGTAATTCTGCAATAAGTTCTTGTGATGTAGGAACAGATCTTGTGCCCGCCAAACATTCATCTAAAACCTGATAACATTTTTGCCATACAGCGGAACGCCATGTACGGAAGGCAGCACCTTCTTTATCAAACTTTTCTACACCACTATTAAAATAAGAGCATACAGATAAACAATTATCATAGTTCAGTTCCTGAGCTTTTTTATCCATATATTCCTGTACAGCGTCTACCAGCTTTTTTTGAATCTCAGCAGGAGAAGGGGGAACTTCATAGTTTTCAATCGTTACTCCTAATGCTTCCCATCCCTCTACACTAGTTGGATTACCAAAGGCTTTATTATCTTGAGCCAAAGCTCTGCGTAAATCAGCTAATGAAAAATAGGAGGTATTATTATAAATATATTTTTTCATACATATTCCTTTTCAGATATTTCATTGAATTTTACCGAATATTTCTTTTCTAAATTTTTAAAGAAAGCATACATCCGTTTTGCAATAATACATTCGTGATTGGTAGTGTTTTTAAAACAAGTATTTCTGCATACATTAAATATCTTACAATGTTTACATTTATCAGGTACTTGTTTCTCTAGCTTCTCTACATCAAATCCTGTATAAATATCACCATAGTATTCATTCGTATAAGGACATCCTAAAAACCGTCCGTCTAGCGTTAATGTAACTACTTTAGAACAAGCACATGAAACACCATAAGTAGAAGTTTTAGGAAAATACCATTTTTGTAAAGATCTATTTAATGTGAATTTATCTATAAAGTAATCATCTTTTAAATAATATTGCAATTGTTCTTCTATAGTTTCTTGCATAGAAGAAAGGTATTTCTCTACATCTTCTTGTGTACGTGCAACATCGGCATTCTCTATTTCATGTATAAAGTTCGCACATATACTACCATCATTACACACATTACGTAAATGGTAATCTTTAATAAGAGTATCTACATCTTTTTGAATATCTTTTACGCTTAAAGAACCCGAAGTATAGCAACTAAATGATAGACTTCTTAAATAACGAGCCAATTCCCATCGGGGTAAATAAGCATTATCTCTTCCTGATTCTTTACCATCAAATGATATAACTATATTAAAGAAATTATCGTTGAAAAAGTCAATTGTGTCCATGTCAAGGAGAGTACCATTAGTCACTGTTTTAAACATATATTTATAAAAGCTAAGATGACTAACTATTTCTTTAATAGTATCAATATAAAGAAGAGGTTCGCCTCCGTTGAAATTAATACTTCTTAAATTATTACAACCTTTTATCCATCGAATAATATCAGGATTGTACTTATACTCAGGAATGGAACAATGGCAATGTTTACATTTTAAATTACAATCACCTCCGAGTTTAATCATAAGTTTTTCAACAGAGGGACTAGGTACAACTTCTTTTTGTATATTCATATATTTCTTCTAATATAGAACAGTTAAAGGGTGTTGCTAAAGTAACGAATCTATTACATCTATCTCTTATTTTGCAATCTTTATTTATACAATATCTAACACACTTTTCTTTTAATACTTTTTCTTTAATAGATTCATATTTATCTAAAACAGTACCATATTTATGGAGATAACCCATGTCCACAACATCCCCATTAGGAAGGATGTTTAATCCGAGAGAAGGTTTTTCTCCATTTCTATTATATGCCCAATACCTAGGAGTAATTTCATACACCGCATTCCAAGTTTCAACATATTCTTTTATATTAAAATCTTTAATTAAATCTTCATTATTTATAGAATAAACTACATTAGGGGTGTACCTAAAATCATCACGTTTTAATTTGCGTACAATATGTTTATAAATATCTAGACAATTGGTATTGTATTTTGTAATAACACTGTTTATACGTAAGCATTCAATCTGTTTTACAAAAGAAAGTATCCTATCATCTTCTAAAATATCTACACCACGTAAATATTTCGATACTTTACCATCATACGATAAATGAATTTCTATTTTATTCTCATTAATCCAATCTACAATATCTTGAGTAAGATAAACACCACTAGTCATTATCTTTTTATGGATTTTAGGATTAGCATAATGAAATAGCTCTTTTATTTTATCCATATAAAGAAAAGGCTCTCCACCGGAGGCTACTACAGCAAATGTCTTGTTAGGATTAAGAGTTTGTAAAAACTCATGCATTAAAGAATTAAATGCAGGTATTTTTGGTTTATTCCATTCTCTGTAGCAATATAAACATTTTAAGTTACATGCAACACCAAGAGGGACACAAACCCTTGATAGTTCTATAAATTTGTTTTCCATTTACATATTAAACATTATCCAACCTATGCCAAATATTATTGCCGTTTCCATTCCATCCGTTAGTATTAGCACTTCTAGTATATGTGTAACCATTGGGATGCTGTATAAATATTTGAGCAATTTCTAAGGAATTATCCGAATTATATGTTATTAAAGTACCATATTGATTAGGCTGATTCAAAAGTATACCTGCTTTAGAAATCCAATAAATACCGGGATGATTATGCCAAAATTCTGGTGTATCCTCCGAAGTTGAATTTAATGGATTTAAACCTTGATATCTATTATTACTAGGAATATTAGTTAATTCCGTTCCTTTGTAAGTACATCCCTGTAAAGACGTATTTCCACTAACAGTTAAATCACCTGCTATGTTTACAGATGATATTTCTACCCCCCCCCAAAGTAACTGAGTTATTCTTTAAATATTCAAGCATAGTGCTTATAATAAGCTCTTTAAGATCATTAGCTGTTATGGGATTTGTTGTAATCATAATGTCTCCAAATTTCGTTTATAGTATTGTAGGAATTTCCTGTACTACACAAATTTTTCCAAATACTATTCCTCACACGGTTCAATATTATCAATAATAGTTTCTGTAAGATAGAACCAAACCCCTGCAAAAATAGCTCCCCATAGCAAGCGTTCATTCTTACACGTGATATGGTGTTCTCTGTGATCTAAATAAGGACATCCGCCACGACATCCTGATAATGCAAAGCAATCTTTGCAATTAGGACGCAAGCTCCAATGTAAAAAAGCGTCATTAGCAATATTATCGTAATCTGCTATGTTACCTATTTTAAATTCAACAGGATCACAATTCTGACAACTCAGCACATCACCTTTTAGAGTTACTGCTAAGACTTGATCGCTAGTAGATTCACATTTTGCAGAAATACTATTAGCAGGTTTTGCATAAACTAGCCATTCTAATAAGCGTATAGCTCTTTGCTGAATAGAATGCCACACAGGGTTATCCCATTGTGATGTAATTATCTCAAAAATCTGCTGAGTTAAGATATCTCGTTTCTGTTTATCAAAAATCATTAGACTTTGAGAATCGCTATGATAATTAACAATACCTTCAAAGCCAAAAGAAACTCTTTCGTCAAACTTTTTAAAAAATTCTGCTATTTTATATAGATCATAATTAGCAGGAGAGATAACCACATTAAATCCCATTGGATTTTTAGCTTCGATACTTTTATCTAAAAGATATTTCCATATCTCTACCATCTTAGGATCATTCATAGGATCATCTTTGTTTCTAAGATGAAAACCAGGCCCATCGTGGGAAATAGTAATGTGAACATTATATTTTAAGAAAAAGTCTATTTTCTCTTTATCTAAAAGAGAACCATTAGTAACTATGCTTATAGATGCTTTTTTCCAACGATTTCTTAGTTTAGGGATTAAATACTTTAGTACCTTGTAATAGACTAAAGGCTCTCCGCCCCATAATTCAATCCTACCCTTATCCCACAACAAAATATTCTGTTCATCAATAATGTCAAAGAATTTATCAACATCAGCTTCGGTAGGATACTTAGAAGTATCATTTATTCTATTAGAGGCTTGAGAACAATAAGCACAAGAATAATTACACTTAAGACCAAGTTGAATTTTTAAAGCATTTAACTTTCGTATTTTCTTAAGAGGATTTTGCGGAGAGAAAACTTCTTTCTTCTCCATATAAGGCTGTTTAATACCCTCAAATTTTTTATCTGTCCAAAAATACAAACGCCTTTTATCAGAATTTTTTACAGCGTTTGTTATATTATCATAATAAAAGACTTCTTTTTCACCATCTACAGTGTGTGCATTTATTTTAAATAGCATAGTTAGATTAAAGTAATTTGTACAGGATTTAAAGAAGAAGGGAATTTAACATCCATGCTAAATCTCAACACATCACCTACTTTATATTGAGAAGTAGGTATAGAAATACTCCCAATTCCGTTTACAATATTTACGGCATAAGTTGTGTTTGCATACCCATCACATATTACCGTAATAAAAATAGTTCGGTTAATTGAAGTATCTAAATAAGCATTATCAAAAGATGTCGGACGTATAGTATCTATAGAAGCATTAAAACACCATGTGGACATAGTGAGTTCAAAGGAATCTCCATAAGTAACTTCCGAAGATTCTACTTCAGGTATACAATACAAGGATGTTATATCCATGTAGTTACCTTCAGTATGATTTAAAATCTGTTCTTCAGGTGATACTACATGGGAAATAGGAATATTAGTAATTACATTTTCCTGTGTAGTACCATATAACGTATAACAGCAATTTGTTAAACTCTGCTCTTTAGTAAACGAATGAATAATAACTAAAGGCTGTAATCCAAAGTAAGTAAAATAAAGAGCGGGTTTTTGGAAATAAGCTGTATCAGATCTTGTATCTATACTTGTAGCCAAAGATATATTATTCTGATTAGTTACACCAAACAAAATTTGTTTACCAAATTTTTGAGAATCACTCTGCTTTGTTTTATCAAACTGTCTTTCTCCTGCTAAATACCAAAATTTATCTTTATATTCAATAATTTTCTCAGTACCATCACTAAGAATATTAGTATTATAAGTATCTTCTAAAGAAAGATTAGCTTGAGGTGTAGAATCCTCGGGATTAAAAGAAGCCCATACTCGAATAATCAATTTGTTTTCATCAACAAAATATTGATAAACATTATCGTATTCGGTTGATTCACTATTATAAATGTATAGAACAGGATATATCATATTAATACACCTTTTATATCAATAAAAGTAACTTGAGGATTATTATCTGATATTGTTAAAACAATTGGCTTATCAGAGGTACTATAAGAAGCAGATACGGAAAAGTTTTCGTTTGACCATGCTACAGTATTATCTGAGGGCATTACTTTATTAGTAACAGCAAGTGAAACTAAAGCAGGATAATTTAGATTAGTACCTGCAAGGAAATTATTTCTTTGCTCTTCTGTAAAGTTAGTTTTAGCAACAGATAGTATAGATAAATACAGAGATAACTTTAAAGGTACTTTATTGATAAAAGAACTAAAAGTAGAATTGTAGTCTATCTTACAAGCCCATGTATTAGGCATAGATTCAGGTACAGTGAGATGACAACAATTAAAAGAATATACTTTATTGGTAAAAGCCTCGGATTCCCAAATAATGAACCGCGAGGCTAAAAATTCGTGACTTTTTAAAGAATCAATTTGATAGGCTTTATTATTGAGAGTAATCAGTTTTAAAGCACTTTGTCCTGAAATACTATCTAATGCAACATATTTTTCTTCAAACCTAAGACTATTGGCTAAATAGATACTATCAGGATTTTCAGAAGGAGGCGTACCTTTATATATCTTCATAATTAACCATCCGTATCGCTATCCCCACAAGTACAGTTGCAGTTGCAATCACAATTACAGTTACAGTTAGTATAATACCTATACACATAAATGCATTGACGATACTGTGAACAATGGACTTGGGAGCACTGTACGTTAGAACATTTTACCTGATTACATTGAACTTGGTTACACTGTTTATCAGAACAATGAACGGCAACTGTTGATATAGTGTTAGAGGCTTTTATCTCTTCAAAAGAAATCGGGGCTAGAAAAAGATTAAAAGATTGGTTTTTATCGAAAGAAAATACAGCCGAATCTGTAGTCTCATCATAAGATATTTTTGACATAATTACGTATAATTTTGACAATCATAACAGTTATAGCAATTCACGCATAAAGTATTCGTTTTATCACATTTACCTGATTGATGTTTACAATTATTACATTCTAAACAATTAGCCGTGCACCTACCGCTACATTGCACAGTTGTACGCTGAACGGTATTACATTGTACTGTCGTACAATCTATTGTCGTACAATGAATAGTATTACATTCTACTGTAACAGGTGTGCAATAAACAGTAGAAGAAATAACTAAATCAGAAGGTAAAGATCCATTTACAGTAATAGTACCTAATGTTAAATCAAAGTCATAAGCAATATCATCACTACCGAATTTATAGATACGTAAACTTTCCTCATTAACCTGATCTATTCGGAGTTTACTCATGATTTTCTAGCTCTCTGATTCTATGTTCTAAATTATTAACCTTATTTACCAATAAGGCAACTATGGCGTTATAATCTATTTTTAAAATATTATTTTGTTCTGAAACAGCTTGCGGACAAATTTTTTGAACATCTTGAGCTACAAGACCTATTTTATCAACATTAGAATTTTTAAAATTATAAGTATAGGCCTTCAAAGAAGAAATATCAATATCAGATAAAACTTTAAGATTTTCTTTTAATCTACCATCAGAGTTTATTATAACGCTTTCAGCAGATAAAGATCCTCCTACAACCACATCCTCAGTAATAAAGGCGCTGTTATTGGTAATATTGACTTCCCATTCTGTCCAAGTAACTCCACTGTCCATGGAAAATCGAGCATAAGTTTTTGTATTATTATTAGTACTATCAATAATTCTTATTAATTGATAAATATTAGTACTATCTTTTACCCTAGAAACTTCTAAAACTCCGGCAAATCCTTCTGCTGGTCCATTAGTTTGACCGGCAGAATCTATCCAATATCTTCCAGAGGTTAAAACTGTGTTTAAATCACAATTTGTTAAAGAGGGTAAATCACCGATTTGGCCTCTTTCGCTAGCAAGATCCTCGTAATCTCCATTAATAGCAACGTCAATTACTTTTAATTTTCTTACATTATTAGAAATAATAGTATCTGTCATGTCTTTTCCTATTGAGCAATAGTATTAGGAAAATTTATTTGAATATCTTTTACTTGTTTTATTGTGGTAGCATTGGAAATACTTTCTTCATATTGCCATTTTAAAAGATAATAAGCAGAACCACTTCTAGCAATTTCAGCTTGCATTTGTTTTAAATGGTCTTTATTAACTTCATGAAATTCATTATTAAAATCTCGGAAAACAACAGTTTCTTTTCCGGAAACTTCCAATTCATTAATCAATCCTATTATATTAATAATAGAAGTTTCATTAGCATTGATAGGAAAACCATAAGAACTGTTTACGTAAATACTGCTGCTATTACGAATTTCTTTAAAAGCTTGTTCTAAAATATCTTTTTTAATATTTTTTGCTATTTCTAAAGAAATAGAGGGATCTTCTACCTCATAAGTAACTCCATAACTAAGCCATTCTTCTTCAGTAGCTGGTATTCCAAAAATTTGAATATTGTTTTCTCTTAAAGCTTTATAAAGATCAGTTAAAGAAGTATATTCTTTATTATCATATTTATATATAATCATATCATTCCTCTGTAGAAAGAATATTAATTACTTCTTCAACAGTATATCCTAATTCAAGAAGTTTACAATGAGAATCTTGTTTCCAAAGATATAAAGATTTTATTCCTGTTTGAGGATCAGTAAGAACTTTTTGAACAAAATTTTGCTCAATTATTTCATCCTCTTCTAATACTCTTTCAAAAAACCAATTATATTGGGTTTCTAAAAGATTATTAAAATCTTTTTCCCATAAATTTCTAGGAAAATTTTGTCTGACAAATTCATAATCAGATTTAGTTGCTAATATTCTAGGATATTCCATAATTAAGAAAAAGTGTAATAGGAATTGCCATCCTTTGACTTTCCATTTCTAATAAAAGCAACGAAGGGTAATTCCTCTTTATATTGAATTAATTGCCTTATAAGTACTTTACTAGACGTAAAAGTAATGTAAAGCGCGTCTTTATATTTGAATTGTGTTTGAGCGCAATTATCAGAATATTTAGTTTTTGTAATTCTATAGGCGAGTATCTCAACTTCTTTGGAACATACTTTACTTATAGGTATTTTCTTTCCTTCTAAATTTCGCTCTTTACAAAAATCTGAAAATCTTTTCAAAGTAATTCTTTTAATTTATCTAACTGAAGAGTATTTTTAAAATTATAGGAATTGGCATGTTTTAACCAACCTTCGGCACTAGCAATTTGAGATCTTGCTCTTTCTTTAGAAAGTTTACCGTTTAAAATTCTTTCTTCTATATGAGACATTCTTTTACGAATCCTTTTAGCGGTAGATTTACGTACTAAAATATAATTAGTAAAATGCCTATAACCAAGAAAATCTATTCCTTGAGATACTGGAAATATCTCTTTTTTAGATAATATCAGCTTTAAATTATTTAAAACGGGTATAATCCTATTAAGGTAATTTCTTAACTCTTCTTTAGAATTAGAAAAGAAAACAAAATCATCACAATATCGTATATAGGCTTTACAATGAAGAGAATGTTTTACAAACATATCTAATTCGTTTAAATACAAATTACCAAACCATTGAGATAAATAATTTCCAATAGGAACATTTTTATCGCCTTCAATACTATCTATTATTGTGTCTAATAAGGATAAAAGCTTTTCATCCTTTATTTTCTTTCTTAGAATTTGTTTCAAAATATCGTGATTTATACTCGGATAGAATTTTGAAATATCACATTTAAGACAATATTTATATCGTCTAACAAAATCCATACATCGTTTACTTCCGGCATGTTGCCCTTTATCCTTTCTACAAGAATAAGAATCTGAAATAAAAAGATTATTCCAAATATTTTCTACTATATTAATAATCGCATGGTGAACAATACGATCAGGAAAGAAAGGCAATATATAGATAAGGCGTTGTTTAGGTTCATAAACTGTTTTATAACGATACTTAGAATTTTTAAAACCATTTATCAAAATATCATGCAATTTATGTACAGCTTTATCAGGATTTCTCAAAACCTTTTTAACACCGGCTTTTCTTTTCTTACCACGAGAGGCATTCTTTAAAGCGAGATACAAATTATCATAAGAGATAATCTTTTCCCATAAATTATCATATCTTTTCATAAAACGTGTAAAGACGTTCACATAAGTTACTAGCCCAACACTCTCCCATTTATGTATTTTCCTAAATTAGGATAGCTTATAAATCCAGCCTAGGGTTTGGCACAGAAACCTTAGTATCGAAACTAACCGAGCTGAATTGTTCGACCAGCTATTCGCTGAGAAATTGTTGCAATTCACAGCTCGTGAGCCGCAATTAGACCTATCGTCCTAGTTGCCTCCAAGTAGAGCCTGACGAAGAAGCCCATTGCAAGAAAATGACTTATAAGCTAATATTAAATTTTTATAAAACTAAATCTTCACAATACCCTATTACCTGATATTTATCTATATCATAATCAGCTAATACTTTACCATTTATAATATTTATAAAAAGATGTTTTATAACAATTGTATTTTCGTAATCTTTTAAATATAGATAAACTTTATGACCATATAAATGAGTAGGTATTTCATCTAAAGAATTTAGCTTAAATACTCTATTTACTCTTTCATTTTCATTATTTGAAGCGAAAATTGTTTTATCTTGTTGTTCTTTTCTTTCCTTGAAAGGAAATTTTTGTCTTCTTATATACTTATTAAGAGTTTCAGGATTTTCAAGATCTATAACATCCCAAGGAGTTAATTCCTTTTCTAAAGTAATGTACATATTTATTTCCTTTAAGTTACTTTTAAAATATTTACATTTTTAATTTTGGGAGGCTTACGCCTCCCTCAGCCTTCGCTTCGCTACGGCTCGGGTTGAGCGAGCTCCGCTCGCCGGTTAGTCTTCCAATCGGCCAATCTTCCCGTCGAGCCATCTTTTTGTAGGGAGGAACTTTTAGACCCTAGGACTCGAAACCAACCGAGCCGAACTGCTCGACCAGCCAATCGCCGAGAAATTGTTGCAATTCACAGCCCGCGAGCCGCAATCAGACCCATCGCCCCAGCTGCCCCCAAGCCGAGCCCGATGAAGAGGCCCATCGAAAGAACCATATTGTTGAGAATCAAAAGCAGGATTATAAACAGATTCTTTATACCAAGCGTAATTATCTAAATAATATCGCATATTACCTTCCGTATAAGTAGCTTCTCCTGCGCCGTTTCTCCAAATAGAACTTACATTCGATTGAGTAGCTCCACCTTCAAATAGTGTTCTACTCCATTGCCATAAAACACCACAACAATCTTCTAATCCATAATTAGAAATCATTCTGCGTCCAGCAGTATCAACATGACCTCCTGCCGTATTAGGATCGGAAGCTCCATTAATAGAAGTACCTTCATTACTACCTTTAGCAACTACAGTAAATTCGTCATAGCTAATTAATTGTTTATTAGCTTTACCCGCATATTCTGCAAATTTACTTCCATTAAAAGAAGGAGAAGAAGCTCCATCAGCAATAACACCTTGATATTTAGAAATAAGTTTACTTCCATTCCAAGACGGCAAATAGATATCTACCCATTTTCCAATTTCAGGAACCCATACCATCCCTTCGGGGTCAGAAACAGGACGATGTGATAATGTCCATATACTATTAGGAATAACCGCTCCCGCTGTATAGCCTGATAATAAATGTCCTGAGATAGTTCCTACGTCAGCACATAAGCAGTGGAAACCTCCTATTAGCTTTCCTTCTGAAAAATCACTAGGTAAAATAGAAGATAAAGATAATGTGTATATTAATTCACCCGTTGAAGAATATCCTACCCAAATATAAATATCTTTACCTGCTCTATCCGTAGTAGAAATAGTTAAAGGTACTGTTGTATTTTCAGAAAAATAAGCATAGTTACTATTTATCTTAATACAAGTTCCTTTTGGTATTTGAATACCGCCTGAAACTATTGTAGGAACGGACGGAAAATAATAATCTATTAAAATATCTTTTCTTATCCAGCTATCATAGGAAGTACCATTATAATTTCTGTAATAAGTTTCATCCTGTCCATTATCATTTAAGCAACGTAAATACTGTACTACGGTATCTCCGTTCTTATAAACGGATAAAATAGCCTTAGATATAGTTTTTCCTAAAATGGAAACGTTTTCTACAAAATAAGTTCCTGTTTTTGTAACGTTTAAATCCGTAATGGTTGGAATATCTCCAATCTGTCCACGCTCAGAAGCTAAATCATCTAAATCACCATCGATAGCAACATCGTAGGCAATAGCTTTTTGAAGATTACCACTTTCTACGGTGATACCATCACCTTCACCTGCAGAAATTCTTCTAATGGCGTCTCCTGCCTGAGAAAGACCTGTAATATTCTCACCTCTTTCTTCTAAAGCTTCGGTAATATCTATAGAAGTGTTAGCTAAATTTTGTAAACTACCTTCAAGGTTTTTAACTGTCATAATATTTTCGCAAAAAATTAATATATTTTAAAAAATCTCTATTCTTTTATATTTTTACTAAATAAAAGAATTTCATCCTCGGTTAAATCTCGGGGAGCGCTAAAGAAACCCATTTCAATTGCCTGTCTGCAGGAAACATAATAAATATCAGTTTCTTTCTTATAATTAAGAATATTTTTAAGTCGGGCTCCTTTTTGTACAATAACTGCACTACGAGTGCGGTACCCTGTAGTAGGCCCTACAATATATTTAGAATAATATTTTGCGTCTTCCGGACTAGTTAGAAAAACCATAAATTTAGGATATTTAGGAGCAGATAATCCATAAAAACAAAAATATCCTTCTTTTTTAGCTCGTACTAATAATTTTTCCCAAAGACGAACTCCAAAAGAGCTTTGCAAAAGATCCGAAGCTAAAAAGGTATCGATATAATCCTCTTTCAATAGCTTCATCAAAAAATTCACTCCAAAATTTGGAATATTTAAAGAATTTTCCTTAACAATAAGAGATTGACAAAGTTCATTCTTACGATACATATCGTTTCTAGGTTCAATATTTCTTAATATTGAATTAAAAACAATCCTATCAGAAATATAAGGATCATTATTATCAAAGCATAAAAAAGTGGTATCGGAATATCCTTTTTGTACATAAACGTCCTGTCCTCTTATTGTAAAAGCCAGTTCGGTATTGTTATTGTAGGGATAATACTCTTCATATGCCCTAGGACCTAAAGATAATCTTCTAAAAACTTCAATCTCACGATCCTGTTCCTGAGGATTCATGAGTTGAGGCATGCTTTTTATTTTCATAATTTCTTTCAAAAAATAATTATGAAATAAAATTTTTTAAATATCTGAGGTTAAATCCTTTTCAGGTCTCCTCCTCTTATTACTAACCTCCATATCTAAAGAATCTTGAGGTATATCTTCTACTCTCATTTTAGCATAGTTAAATTTAAGCAAAAAAGGAAAAGCCTGAGCATTACGTGATTTAGGTTGATCAATCTTAATAATACCACTTTCTTTGGTTTCTTGATTACCCGTCCAAATCCAACTTACATTACTATTATGACAAATAATATCATTAGCAATGTAGGCATTAACCTTAGGAACAGTAATATCAAAAACCGGATGCTGTCCTACCGATTTAATAGTTTCAATAGCAACTAGCTTTCCATTAGAAACAGTAAGAAGATCATTTTCTTTAAGATTTCCTAAGGCAATCCATTCAACTCCTTTTTTCCCTTTTGCTAAAAATTTATGAGAAGCTGTACATGTTATTTTACTACCATTTTTTAAAACAACTTTGTAAACCTCTCTAATACCATTATAATGAACATGAGAAACTTCTCGGTATTTTCCTTTAATAAAAACCTTTATTCCTCTAACACTTTTACTAAAAGGTTCGCTATCTTGAGGAACCGGAGGTAATAAACTATCTATACGAATTTTTCCACGATCAGTGTCAATTAAAGTACTTCCAACTACACAGTGTTCCGAAATAGATTTAGCATAACGAATGCTACCATCCTCATTAACTTGGCATAACAAGATATTTACCCTCTTTTCATTATCTGCATTAATTTTCGCCTGACGAGCAATTGCTCCTAAACGTAACCATTGATCATCCCCATCTAAACCTTTTAATAAAGAAATATAATCTACTATACAAACATCCGGATTTAAAGAGGTAACCGCTGCAAAAATTTCTCCAATGTCTACATCTTCATTGGGTTTAAATACGGTTAATCGACCTCCAAGGTCTTTCAATTCCTTTGTCCATTCTAAATATTTATTTTGGCAAGTCTCTTTTTCTTCTTGCGAAAGCTTTCCCTGAATTAAGCTACTTAAAGGAACATCACATACATTGGCCATAATACGATAAGTCATTTCCTGTTTACTCATTTCAAGGGGAACGATCACGACTTTATATCCCTTACTAGCCATTTTAATGGCCAAATCTCCTGCTAAAAGAGATTTACCCATACCACTATTTGCACCTATCGTTACTAAACCCTGTCTTGGTAAACCCCCGGAAACACTATCAAAGGCTTCATATCCGGTAGGAATTAAAGCATCTGTTTGATCGTCAAATAAAAGAGAATGAACAAATTTTTTAGAATTGTTTCCTTTACCAAAATTTAAAAAACTATCTTTGGTAGATTTATTAGAACGAATTATAGAAATATCCTGAGCAGTTTTTTCTAAAAGATTATCTAATTGAATACCCTTATTATCTTGCTCTAACTGTTCAGAAATATTTTTAGCAAGATCAAATAAACCTCTTAGTTGTCTATATTTATTTAAAATACCTACTGCCTTACGAGCATTTTCCGTAGTATTAATAACATCTTGACCTTGACTAATAAATTCTTTTATTTCCTTAGAAACTTCAGGATCATTAATTAGATTTGAATAAGAAGGAGCTTCTCCAGAATTTTCAATAATGGTTTTAATAGTAAAAAACGTTTGCTTTGAAATAGGATGAGAAAAATAAGATTCATCTATCATCGAAAGCAAAGTGCCGCTTATAGATTTCTCCTTGGAACATAGGCCTCTAAGAACAGCAACCTCAGCTTTGATACTTACAATTTTTGCCATTTAAATAACTTCATTAGATATGGAACAAATATTTTCGGTTTTATAGAAAATCCCATTGACCGGGATTCTGAGATAGGCCTTTGCAAAAGTAATTGGATCGGTACCTGCTCCTACAATAATACGAGGAATGTTATAATACTTAACCACCAAATCCCTAACTTTTTCCAAACGATATTTAGAAGTTTCAATACAAAGACCCGATAATACTAAAAGGGAAGGAGAATAAATATTTTCCAAATTAGAAGATTCCTTCCAAACTACACTGCTTCCTCTGTATTTATTTATAAATATATTTACAAGGTAAGCCGCAAAATATCGAGCAGGTAAATCTTCAGGAGAAGAGGTACATACATATATTCGGGGTATTCCGCAATCTTTATTCCAATTTTCTAAAGAATTTATTTGAAGATCTTTTTCAAAAAATTTACTAGTATCTAGAGAAGGATGATCTAAATAAAAAGTCTTAGGACGAAAATCAAAGGGTCTTTGAGACCAAGTAAACCCCGGAACAATACTCTTTAAAGCAGGAGAATTGGGTAATGCTATTCTAATGTTCTTTTTTTCAATTACCCGAATATTATTAGTCATATCTACCTAACGTAATTTCAAAGTGTTTCTTATTAGAAAAATATTTCTTTAAAATATTATAATCGATTTCACTTATTTTAGGATGGAAATAAGGCATCAAAGCTTGCCAAAATTCCATCCTTAAACAACTACGTTTAACATTATAATCATCTAATAACAGCCTAATAACCGGTTGAGGCTTGTCCTCCCATGGAGTTAATATTCTGGCAAATCTTTGACGGGCATTCGGAATATTTGCTTGGATAGAAGAATCAATAATTTCCGATGCACGTGGAATGTTAATTCCGGTAGATAGTAGTTTTATGTTTCCGACGATGATGGGAAGCTTATAGTTACGGGCATCTTCAATGATTTTATCTCTTTCTTTCTTTTTAACACTACCATAGAAAGCCTTAGCAACTTCTTTTCCGGCCATTTTGTTAATAATCTCAACTTGAGATAAAATAGCTTTAACTCCGGAATAAGGTATTAAAATCATATGACCTTTTTTAATATCTTCTAAAGCAATCTTAGCAATAAGCTTTTGCCTATTTTTATCTTTCTCTAAAGGGCCTACAATATAAGCCCAAATCCCTGTATTAGAGCTTGTTTTAGAAAAATTAGTGCGTGTTAAAAGAACTTGAGGAACTAACTGTTTAACTTTAGTTTCAAAAATAATAGGCCCAACCACATGTTCTACTAAAACATACTTGCCATCTTTACGATCGGGAGTTCCGGAAAGTCCTATTTTATATTTGCAATTTATTTGACTTAATACCTGAATATACTTAGGAGCAGCGCCTCCATGAACTTCATCAATAATTACGCAACCAAACATACTCCTTATTTTCTTAAGAAGAATTTGTCCTCGTTCGCTATGAAGGGATTGTACCGTTACTAGGCAAATATCATATTTCTTAAAATCTTCATAAGTTTTGCAAAAACCTATTCTTTCTTTATCTAGTTTAGTAAATCCTTGTTGAGTAGCAGAACCTAAAAAAGTTTCTTGGAAACCTAATAACCATTCTCGCTGAGAAGCTAATATCATTGTCTTTTGTTGAATACGACAAATAGCGGCAACACCTATTAAGGTATTATGGGATACAAAGGTATTAGCAATAAAGTGATGATTTTTAGGAACACAAATATCATATACTCTAGTAGGAGTATTAATAACTTCTATAGAATCAATTTGATTATAAAAAATATCAGGATTCTTTGTAACCTTTACCCATTTATTATAAGCTTCTCTATCCATTTCTTTAAGCAAATCTTCATCTACACTTCTCAACCCGGCAGCAACACAATAAGAAAGCTTAAAAGAACCTTTTTTAAGGAAACGAGGGTGTAACGGTCTATCATAAATATAGACTTTACGACCATCGGATAAAGAATAATAGGCTTTTTCTTTTTTATATTTTTTATGAAGATTATTTAAAAAATCTCCGGCTCTATAATAGACATCCGTTTCATTTAAAATATCCTCTTTAATATAATATTCTTTATATAAAGAGCCTAATTCTTTAATAAGAATTTGAGCTTGAGCATTTCTAATAAATAAATGGTAATAATCTCTATAAATACCCGATCCATTTGTAGCACGAGATTTACTGGTTTTTAAATGAGAACGAACACCATAATAAGGTAAAATCTCTTGTAATTGATGAATTAATTTTTGAGAGGCGCTACATAATTCAATAGCAGTTGGAGTAACGTAAGCATCGCAAGAAATATAAGCTCTAAGGAAAGCGGTTAAATATTTCTTATCCCCTTTTAATAAAACCTCCGGAATAGCTTTATCTTTAGCAGTGCTCATAGACAAACCTATAGTTTCTTCTAAGAATTTATAAATTTGTTTACTACCCATACTTACATCGATACCAACTTCTTTACTTTCCTTCATAGTTGTTCGCAAAGTAGCTTTAGGAAATACCTTGCTAAAACATTCAGCAAACCGTTGTCTAATTTCTTTACTATGACTACTTACAGAAAGATTAACAGATAAGCAACCATTAGCTATCCAAAAACCTAACAGCTCTGCCAACTCCTCTGACATTTTCTTAGGCATCACTTGAGTTATTGAATTATCCCCTTTAGAGGTTTTATAGGTAGGCAATAAGTCAAAAACCGGAGTACCTTCAGGTAGCCATTGTGTACGACGAGACATAACTAAAATGTCAGATTTTGTAAGTTTTCCTAAAGGTTTCCAAGCAAAATCAAAATCATCCGTCAATACCATAACAGGATGGTTAGGAGTACCCCGAAGGGTATAACCATTTTCCGTTTTAACTAAAATAGTCCGGTCTACTACCTTACTGTATAAATGACTAACTTTACGGGTACCTTCATAGGTAGCTACTTTAATATTAGTAGAAAAAACGGATTCTTTCTTACGATTTAAAGTATATCCTTGAAATAACTTTTCAATCGGTAAGAAGCCTTGAGAAGTCATTATCATAGTACCGGACGCTACGCACTTGCCGGATCTCGGGGGTAGGCAAATTACTCCTCTTTTCTTTTTATAGATAGCTTGGCAAGCTTCTTCTTGATAATCCCTTAATTTACCGGAAAATTCTATTGGTTTAATGGGATTATCTTTAGCCAAGCTTTTAAGTATAGGATGGTATTTTTGTTTTAATATTTTAGCTAAAATACGACCGGAACCGGAAGGTACGGAAAGATATTTGTGGTTACCTATAACAAGGGACTTAGATAACTCTGCCCCTCCTAAAAAGGCTGCACATTCCTGACATCTTTCACAAACCTTTCCGGTCTTTTCGTTTCTTCGAAAAATCTTTTCTTCACATTGCTCACAAGCTTTTTCTTCAAAGAAATAAAAAGAAAATTGTTTTCTTAAAAGATTTTGAGTTTCAAGGTCAAGAGAATCCTTGCGAATATAAAAAGCTTCCCTTAACCATACTTTTATATCTTTCATTTTTTTGAAATAGTTATTTCTAAATCTGCATTAGATTCTATTATTTTATTGACCGCTTTGATACCGTCAAAATAAAGAGTATTACGATTATTTCCAAAATCATCAATGACGTTTGTTAAAACTCCATTTACAGTAAATTTACTAAATTCATCCGGCCAAGTAGAAATAAGTCTTTGAGTGGATCGAGCTTTAGGTAAAGTAAAGGTACTATATTGATATTGTTTAGTAGAAATACAATTCAAAAGATAACGAAGATCTTTTTCATTTTCAATATTACCAAAGGATAAAAAACCTTTACTAAAATATCCAATTAAATAAGGATTTTCTTTAGAAAGATTTAAACAAAAATAATTATTTTCATTAGTATCCGGAACTCTTAATTTAACAAATTCGTACATTATATTATTTTTCCTTTTGTTTCACTTAATAATTTCAAACAATCCATCATATTACGAAGGGAAAAACCCGCTTGATCGATATCTTTAATAAAAGCATCGGCCATTTCTACAATGGGAGTGCCTTTCTTAACATACTCTTTATATACGGCTAAGAAATCCGAAATGAAATTATTTTTTTGAGCCTCTGTTTTTAATGAAGGTTCTATCACCAAATAATTACTATAAATATGTTTAGAAATAGAACTAATTAAAGCTTCCAATAACGCTAATCTTCTTGACAGTTGAACTCGGATTTCTACCATACGAGAACGGGCAGCTAAATCTTGCAAAGAAGCTTCCATAAGAGAATTTGCAGAGTACATTTCTTTCTTACCATAAAGAGTCCGTGAAAGACGAGTACTCTGTAAGTTAATAAGTTGATCTTTATCAACTTCTAAATCGATTTTTTTATATTCTTTAAGAAAAGCATTTTTAAACTTCTTATACTTTTCATCTTCTTTAATCTTATTGCGTAACTCTTCTGACATTTTATTGAGTCTCAAAAACATGTTCTAACCACGGAGCTATCTTAGGAGAAATCGCCATAACTCCACCATTAGGAAAATTATAAAGAGTAAGATACTCTGTTTTCAATAAGCGAGTTCCTTTCTGCACTTTACCTGCATTTTGTTTTATATAGGATAATAAATATCCTCCTTCACAACGAACAGAAAGAGAAACTATAAAGAAATAGCCTACCTCTTCCTCTAAATTTTTTTGTTTGACCGTATATATAGTAATAGCAGGATTATTAAAAAATACTTTCTCTAAATAAATAGAATCTGTAACATCCAAATCCTTAAGAGGTAAAAGATATCCTTCAAAAAATTTTGCAAAAATTCCACTCTTCAAAGGAATAATTAAATGTTTTGGAGAGTTGACAGAAGATAGTAAGAATTTTTTGTTCGAATGTATACGTACTGAATTTCGTCGTTGACCCATTTTAACGAAACCTCTTCTCCACATTTAGCTACAGCTTCTTCAAAATAAAGTTGATCTAAACCAAAATTAACATTTTCATAATTACCATTAAAAATATTTTCACAATGACCGGCGAAGGTTCGAATTTCTAAAACAATTTTCTTAGAATTTCCTTTAAAAATAATGGAACCTCTTTCTTTGGTTTGCAAAGCCTTAGCATTGGTAAAATAAGCTAACAAATCCTCTTTCTTGAAAGAAAGAGAAGTCCCCTGAGCTTTATGAACTTCTTTAACTTTATCAATAATGATTTGACTTGGTAAGTATTCCTGAGAAGGTAGAGAAACCGATACCTCACATAATTCATTAGAAACTGTAAGTTTAGTATCACTTTTTGACAAGGTAAAATTCTGTTTAGAAAATACTTCTAAAACATTCATAAATGTTTCACAAGGGATAGATAATTCTAGATTTCCCGTAATTTCTTTTGTTAAAGCAAAGGCTAAGTGATCACTTGAATAACAGCACACAAAAGCATTTTTACTACTCAGTTTTACTACAAGCGGTGGATTTTCCATAATAGCGGTAGGAGTTAAAGCTACATTAGTTACCGCCTGTTTAAGCCAAGAAGCTTGTTCCGTTGTTACTTCCCAACTCTGAGTTTTTATATTTTCCTCTTCTTCAAATTCATAAGAAATAATTTCTTGAGTAGCTAAATTAATTTTAAAATTACCGGAAACAATTTTTAAAACACCTTCCTGTTCATATAGGGTAAGCTCTTTACGTCCGGCAATAGCACTTTTTAAAGCTTCAATAGAAACACAAACACTTCCTTCTCCCTCAATACTCTCAGTAGGAACAGAATAAAAACAACGGGCTACTTCGTTAATAGCAATTAAAGAAAATTTATTCTTCTCTACCTTAAGAGTCAAAGCATTATTAAGGGGAGGAGCAATACGGGAAATATTTTTAAGAATATTAGAAAGAACGGAGCCTTGTACTTTGATCTTCATTTTAAACAATCTCTAAAGAAATATCTACATTATAACCTAAATTACCTTGTACTAAAAACCTAAAATCATAGCAACCTTTTTTGATACAACCTGCGTGTAAGAAACGAACTATCGTTGGTATATTATGATTGTTTGGTTCAGAAACATTATAAAGAAATCCTACCCTAAAATCCTTAGGTTTATCTTTTACAATAATGCTCTTAGGAGTATCGCTTGATAACTTATAATATTTTAAGGAATCTCGAAAAACTTCTAAAATATCTACATCCAAATAAGAGCAAGTTTCAAAGCGAAGTTTTTCAACTTTAAAATTCCATTTAAGATTTTTAGTATTTGGATTGGCAGGAGTTTCAGGAATATCAGAATTACCCCAATCCTCAGAACCGTAACCAATATCGGGACGATTTGCTATATTAATAGCAGGATTATTAGGATCATTTGGATTATCGGGATCCCAAGCAGTTTCTTGTGAAGACCAAATACCATCCCGAATTTGCTGAGCCCCATTACCTAAATAAGATTTAATTCCTTGCTTAAAAATCCAACAATACCACTCGGACATTGCTCCAATGTCATCTGAAGATAAAAACATTGAATAACCTAACCACGGACGCTTTCTTTCTTCCGATAGAGGAAATACTAAAGCCATAAATTCGTCATGACCTAATCTTTCAGAAGAAGGAAAACCTTTTACTACGGTAGCTTTTAAAAATTTTCCGGGAGAAACTTCTACATCTCTATCTCCCCGAAATACCTGATTAGGAATTAATATAACTCCATGCATTCGACCTGTTTCTTTTGTAAGAATAGGAAGAACGCTTTGACAAAGAGGTCGATTTAATTGCATTTTAAATGAACAGAGTTAGGACAAAAATTACTATAAGTAAATTTACCTATGAAATCCTTTTCTCCCAAATATTGAGGTGATTTACGAATTTGTTGAGCTTCACAGGGAGAATATTTTTCAAAATCTACGGAAAGGATTTCGTATTTCCTACTATTTATTATAATAGATTTACTACGAAAAGGAACACGAAATTCTTCATCCTCGTAAATTAAAGCAGTAGAATCTATGTAGAAGACTCCAATAGGTAAAGTTAATTTATAAAAACTATTCAACATTTTTTCCATATAATTTAGGAGATTTTCTGTTTTTTAACTTTTGTAAAAGAGGACTTACTTTTTTAGGCTTTCTTCCAGCCTTAGGAATAGGAATACCTTGTCGAATCTTTTCCATAATTTCAACCTCTTTTTCATGAGATTTAATTACATAAAGAATTTCAAAAGTAGCAAATCCGGTAATTTCAGATACCTTCTTTTCGTCTAAGGTTTTATGATATAATTTAATAGCATTTTTAAAGTTAGAACCTTCCTTAGAAAAACATTTATCTTTTAATTCTTTTAATTTTTCATTTTGGGATAACAATTCTTCTAATCGAAGTTTAGGCAAACTTCCATAAAAATAACTAATTACTGCCTGTTGTACTTTCTTTTTAAAAGTATAAGGAGTTATTTTATAAATAACCGCTTGAAGAGTATTTAAAAAAGAATAGGAAGTAGCTGTTTCAATAACCTGAGATAAAGTAGGAGGACTTATAATTAACTCTATCTTTTTATCAAAAGGAAGTTTAAGCATTTTTTTCAAAGCAATTCTTAATTTAACTCCCGGCCATAATAGTTTATCACAATTACTTTGCAAAAGATTTTCTTTACTTTCTATGACAATAACTATAGAATTTTTTAAAAATCTGGAAATTCTACCAAAACCATCAACTAAATATATTTTATACGGAGGTTCTTTTACTCCCTTTATTTCCATATAGTCTTTAGGAAGTTTTCCTAATAAAGTATGTGAATATCCTAAATTAGAAAGTTCCCTAGATATTTCTGTAATCGATTTATGATAAATTCCAAACAAACCTTTCATAATGTATCCGGATGACCTGGTACTATTTTAGAAGTACCTTCTCGTAAAACAGTAAAGCAATGTGAGCCTTCATAAATATCTTCAGATCTGGGAGTTATTATTACAATACTTTCTATAAGTTGAGAAAGCAATTTCAAAAGATCTTGAAAACATCTAGTAGTTTCGGAAGAAAAATTAGCCGTAGGTTCATCTAAAATCATTACATTAGGCCTTTTTTCTTTAGGAACAAACGAAAGTAAAGAAAGTACCAATATTATAGTAAAGAGTTTAGACTCTGCACCTGATAATTTTCTCACGTCAGAAACTAAAAGATTCTCTCCTGCTCTACGTTTACAAATTAAATGAATTTGTGTATCCCAAACTAATTCAAATCGATAATCTTCATTAAAAACAATGGCGGCATATTTATTAACCAATCCCATTAGACGATTACCAATAATTTGAATAACCTGTTTTTTAATTTGCTTGTCTGAATAAATATCTGAAAGAATTTGTAATGCTTTTTCATCTTTTAATTTATCTTTCATATCTATTAGACGTTTTTTAATAGCTAATAATTTTTCAGCATTATCTTTAGCAAAATTAATTTTAGTATTTAAAACAGCTATCCTATCTGAAACCTTATTTACACTTGTAATATCTAATTCAGGATATGTTTTATCTTCTAAATTACGATAATCCTCAATTCTTCGCATATAAGGTTTAATACTATTGTAAAAACCTAACTGTTTTTCTAACTTACTCTTTTGAGTATTATAAATTTCAATATCATCCGATTCTAAATCAAAAGATATTTCTTCCGGTTTAGTGGGGAGATCTAAAACTTCCTTATAAGCTTCAGAATATTTTTTATACTTATTTACTAAAACAATTTGGTCATTTAATTGTTCTTCTAAATCCTTACATTGTTTAATAATTGCTTCATATTGTTCTTTTTCTTCTAAGTAATTTTTGTACTCTTTTACTTTATTAAGATTTTCAGAAACTTCCTTCAATTGCTTTTCTAAAACACTAGGGTCTTTTATTCTAACGGATTGACCACAAGTAGGACATACTCCTGTTTTAAAAGTTTTAGCGTGCTTTAATTGATGAGAAAGTAAATTTTTCTTCTCAACTAATTCTCCATAATCAAAGCATGGATCTTCAATTTCTGTAGGTTTTTCTGTTTTCTGTAAAACTCTTAATTTATTAGAAAGAATATCCTTTTGGGAAAGAGCTTTTTGATACCGTGAATTTCCTTCTTTGAGTTTACTCTCAGAAGTATTTTTGGCTAATTTAGAAAGTTGATTATAAATCTCATCATACTTAGCTAAAGTCTTTTTATAATAGTTATAATTCCTAACCTTTTCAATATTTTCGGAAACTTCCTCTATCTTTATCTCAATCTGAGAAATTTTAGCAACTAAATCTTCCTGAGAAAAAATTCCTTTCTTTTCTAAAATAGGAATTTTATCTTTTATTGTTTTAATAATATCCAAAAGTCTTTGCTTTTCCTGAGCTTTAATAAATTCTTTTCTTAAAGCCTCATATTCCTTTTCGAGAGAGGTTTTTTCCGAAAGCATCTTTTGAACTTCTTCTTTAGAAATAAAATCCTTTTTAAGAAGAACATAGGTAGCTTTAACTTCCTGATAAGCTGCTTTAACTCTCGATAACTCTCTTAAAGCCTCTTGATACAATTTCCTTTCAGCATCGATTTTATCCAAACCAAAAAAAGAAGAAAAGAAATTTTTACGATCCGTAGTGCTTCCCATAACAAGAGGATGTGGAATACGAGAATCCAAATGAACAAAGGTCTCGTATTCCTCCTGAGACAAAGGCCAAAAGGATTGAATAATTTCTTTAGCTTTAGTCTTAGTAAATAAATCCTGTTTTTCTCCGTTTACCGAAAGAGAAAGTTTATTGTTTTTTTGAATAATTTTAAGAGTTTTGTTGTTATGGGATATTACTAACCCTTGTAAACCTTTCTTAATCTTATCCTGCTTGGTACCAACTATAGGCTCATCATATAAAACTTCAGGGATAGTAGAAAAGAATAAGGACTTACCACACCAATTTGAATTTTTAGAATTTTTACCGGCGGATCTATTTAATCCATAAATTACGGAAAGCCCTTTTGGTATTTTAAAAGAAACGCTTTCTGAAAAGGGTCCGATTCCTTTAACAGCAATTTTTTCCAGATTCATGTAAATTCTCTAAAAATTCAATCTTATCACATACGTTTTCATAAATTCCTGATAATATTCCGGGAACAGTAAGATCCCAAATATTAGGAACACGTAACAAATCATTATTAGATTTTAAACAGTAAAGAATTAATAAAGATTTACAGTTAGGATCAGGATAATCATTATAAGAAATCATATAATCATAATAATAGCAAGCTTTCTTTAAATCTTCATATGGCTTACCCTTATCTTTATATCTTACCACATATTTAAAAAAATTTGAAACACAACCACTCTTAAAAAAAGGAAAAAGATCAATTGGTTCTACTGTAATAGAATTAGAAATATAATGAGAGGGATGAATATTATCTACTGTCATTTTCTTAACCCTTGTAAACGTTTGATCATTTCATAAGCATAAGCGCTCATTAACATATCTACTGAAGTATTAAATTGCATAGCCTCGGATTTGAGATGAATTAGTTGAGTATTCACATCAGCAATCTCACCTAAACTAATACTACCAATCGCTTTTTGAGCTTCTCTATAAATAGGAGTTCCCCAAACCTTGGAATTTCTTTCACCATTTAAAACGGCGCTGTTAAGAATATAATTACTCATATAAACCACTTTATTTAAAAGCGCCATACCATCAGAGCAATTTAAAACAGCTTTAACCGCTTGCTTATACTGTTCTTTATAAATACCAACTAAATATTCATAAGCTAAACGATCATCAGAAGCCTGCATAGTAGAAAGAATTTTAGCAATATTTTCCACTGAAAGAGTTTCCGGTTTTTCCGAAAGCCCTTCATAATACTGCTGACAAGCTTCTAAAATCTGAGCTAAAGTACGCATTTCAAAGTTAGCGTTCTTTATTAAAGTTTTAATAAGACTTTTATCCTCGGTGAGAAGATAATTCATTTTCTCACCTCGAATAATACGCATAGCTTGTTTAAAAAGGTCTTTATTAGTATGAGGTTCTAAAACAAACTGAACACATCGATTTTTAATAGCTCTCCCATTTCCTGTATTAAACTTGGAAGGGTCCATACTGCAAAGAATCCAAAGAGTATCTTTTGAAGATTCCTCCAAAGGCTTCAGCAAGCAGTTGTGTACCAAAAAATACTCTTCTGAAGTATTTCCACCTATGTAAAAATTTTCATTATCTTTTACTTGAAAATCATATACTCTTCTAATAATTTTATTAGAGTAGTGCTGTGTAACATGCATTTTTTCTGTACCTCGTCAATTATGAGAAAATAATTATGGGAACTAACAAACCTGAGATGAATACCGACTCTCCTAGTATAAAGCAATTCTTGCAAAAAATAAACTATGAGTGTTTAGAAACAAAGCCTAGAGGTCTGCAGGTGTTGAGTAAACTTCGATGCTGCAGACATAATAAAATCTTCTCTATTAGTATTTACAGTTTGCAAAATAGCTATGCTGTGGGAGGAATGCCCGATAAGGTTTGTCCGGATTGCTTTTATGAAAAAGCAAAAGAAACAATAGATAAAGGAATTATCTGGACTAGACATGCACATTCTGATTACAGAATAGCAGAATACTTATTTAATAAACTTCATAAATACGATCATACGCTCTTAGGATATGATTCTACTAAGAAAGCCTTCCAAATAAAATGTAACAAGACAAATAAAGTTTTTTATGAAAAGAATATCAGAAAAGAGGTAGGTAGCGGAAAATGCTCTTGCTCATTCTGTGCAAAATTAACAGAAAAAGAAAAAGGTAGAAAAATACGTAATGCGATTGCTTCCTTTTATTATATAGACGAAAACAATAGAGTTTTCTGTAAAAACTGTGGCATAGAATTGTTTGGTAAAAAACCTCGATGTAAAAATTGTTTTCCTAAAAAACCTAAAAATTATGCTTTAGATAAAAGCACTATTAAAAAGAAAAAATTATCTCGTAAAAGAATAAAAGAACGAAATTTAGACATAAAAAATACTGTACTAGAAGTCATAAACAAAAAAGGCTTAGGAAAATTATATTCCGTAATAACTAAGGAAACTTCTAAAATTCATATAGTACGCTATGTTGATTTTAAAATAGTTGGTACAAAAGGAGTTTTTACCTTAGATTTAAATAAAAAAGATATCATTAGATTAACTACCACTGTAGATAAAAATATAAGACATACAGAAACAAAAAGAATACAAAAGGAAGGAATAAATATGGGAGTAAAATTAACAGAATTAGAAAAAATTAATCGTGCTATAACTAAAGCAAAG
>OGOL01000561.1_pt1 | contig 41120 bp, 31 predicted proteins | sample 1552641 | NCBI WGS metagenome assembly OGOL01 (sample SAMEA2580140, study PRJEB22360) | human gut metagenome | biome: human gut; feature: human-associated habitat; material: faeces | place: Denmark | collected 2008/2010 | reverse complement strand
CGCGCGACCTTGCCAAGGTCGAGACCGCGGGTTCGAGCCCCGTCTATCGCTCTTTAAAAGCCAGGAATTAAGTTTCCTGGCTTTTTTTAACTTATGACGCATTATTTTCATTGGAGCAGAGCGTTCCATAGAAACTGAGCAGATACAGACCCGAAAGTCCGACCAGTGCGTAAATGATTCTGGAGATCCAGCTCATACTTCCAAAAAGGAAAGCTACCAGATTAAAGTTGAAGAACCCGATCAGTCCCCAGTTGACGGCACCGATTATCGTAAGAGTCAGACAGAAACAATTTAAAAATTTATTTTCCATAAGTCACCATCCTTTCGTAACTATAGTGTCTCTTTTTATCATGGGAATTATACGAAAAAGCCTGGATAAAATATGGTAAAAAATAGATTTTTAGCTGCAAAAAACAGGGAGCTGTCTGAAACTGTAAAGAGAGGCATAAAAAATACGCGAAAGCCTTAAACGGAACTTTCGCGTATAAAAGATTTCATTGTGCTTTCCATATGGTGATGTGCTGGTTGCTTCTTTTACTGGAGATTTAATGTCTGTGCTGCTGTAATTCCAGTATCCAGACCAAATGCGTCTGAAGCATGCAAGGTAACCTGGCTCATATCATTAAGGGAAAAAGCCTGACATACATTTACCGTTTCTCCAGGCTGGATTTCTTTCATAAATGCATCAACAGCCTCATCACTGTTTGCCGGAATAGCTGCTTCAAGAGCCGCATCATTCTGATAAGCGGTAAGATTTACATCTACCATAGCACTGGAAGAACTTTCTCCGTTATTTGTGTAGTCGTAGTAGACGAGAAGACAGGGCTCACCGCCAAAGTCTGTGGAAACTACATTTCTGGTATAGTGGATAGAGAAACGCTGGTTGGAAAGATCAATGGTTCCAGCGGATGTGGCCGGCGTCTGGTCTGCAGAATCAGCTGGACCATCGGTTCCCTCCGCTGTGGAATCGGAAGCCGCCAGTGTCTGGCTGATCTCATCTTCTACACTTTTGAAATTAGCGGACATGATCTTTACCGTTTCCTCATCAAGAGCCGTAACCTTCCATTGGCCGTTTACTTTGATCATAGGATAAACAATGTCTGTTTCACTGAATTTGTCTTCCAGGCTGGAGGCTTTTTCTATTAAAATAGCAGCAAGCTTGTCCTGGGTTTCCTGTTCTGTAAGATTTTCTCCGGAAAAGGCGCTGGAAACGATCTGACGAAGGAATTCGGTTACAGTTTCACGGTAGATGTCAGATCCGTCTACATAGCGGATCCGCGCAGTGACTTCTGCAGTGCCGTCTTGAAAACTGAAACGTGTCTTTGTGATCTTCCAGGTCATTTTGGCGTTGATGGATTTGAAGAAGCTTTCGTAGGTGGCGTTTCGCACATCTGCATTGTCAAGAGCGGAAAGATCGGCGCTCTGGAGCATACTTTCCATTGTGTCGAAATCAAGGCTCTGGATGCCGGTAAGATATTTATCCAATTCTTTGGCTGGCTGGCTGCGTTCGTAGAAATAGTAGCCAATGGCTGCGCCGGCGACAAGGATAAGAATAAGCAGAAGCAGAATGCGTCCGGCCTTTCCTTTTCTTTTTTTCTTCGGAACAGGGTGTTCATCTGGCATATTTAGTTGTTTTTCTTCCATGTTTCCTCCTTGTTAGGTTTAGAGCCTGTTTGAAAAATCATTCCCACAATCTGCACGTCCCACTTTGCGGTATATTTCGCCCGAATTCGGCCTGCGTAGCCCACTAAGGCGCCCTCATCCAGACAAAATTTCCCACAAATTGTGACGCACATCTTGCAGAAAGCCTTTTTCAAACATGCTCTGGCGATGTCTATGCTATTATAATTTCATAAATTGACCGTCTGTAAAAAATTTCACATATAAATCTGTGTGACATCTTTTTTATTATAGTATACTCTTGGAAGAGTGTCAAAGTATTTACAGAGTGTTACTGCTCACTTCGTTCACAGTAACCAGTAACTTTACGGATACCGGGTATTTATGTTAAGATAATAAAAAAGAAGAAAGGCGGAAAAACTATGGGTGCAAAGTATGAAGCTTATATAGAATCAGAGGCGGATGGACTTGATATTTCCGTTCTGGCAGTGGTTCCGGATGAGACACCGTACAGAGGAATCCTGCAGCTTGTTCATGGGATGAGCGAATACAAGGAGCGCTATCTTCCCTTTATGGAATACATGGCTAAAAAAGGCTATGTATGCGTGATCCACGATCACCGTGGCCATGGGAAAAGTGTGCGGGCGCTGGATGACCTGGGATATATGTATGGCGGCGGCGCGGATGCGATCCTCAAGGATATTGAGGTGGTGAACCGGGAAATGCACCAGCAGCTTCCGGATCTGCCATTGATCTTATTCGGGCATAGTATGGGTTCGCTGGCCGTGCGCGCTTTTGCAAGAGATCATGATGACTGCATGGACATGCTGATCGTTTGTGGTTCTCCAAGCAAGAATGGGGCAAGATCTCTTGGAGAAGCAATTGCCCATATGGAAAGTGCTGTGTTTGGACCAGCCCACAAGAGTAAAGTTATCGAAACCCTTTCCTTTGCCGGAAATGTGATGCGCTTCCGCAAGGACAAAAACTGTACTTCCTGGATCTGTGCCAATAAGGCAGCAGCTCAGGAATACTCCGATTCTGAACTTTGTGGCTTTACGTTTACAGATGATGGCTATCTGGCACTTTTTGAGCTGATGAAGCGTGCTTACGACGTAAAGCACTGGCACTGCACCAGACCGAAAATGCCCGTGCTTTTTGTCAGTGGTTCTGATGATCCCTGTATGATCAACGTGCGTCATTTTGCAAAAGCAGTGCAGGATATGCGGCGCGCTGGTTATGTAGACGTGAAAGGCAAGCTGTATCCGGGAATGCGCCACGAAATTCTGAACGAGACAGACCGGAAGAGGGTTTATCACGACATTGCCTTTTATATAAAGAAAAAGGGCTTTTGAGAAAAGACGTCCATTATGCATAAGATGCTCTATTTTGCACATACTCACAGAAATACAGTGTGAAATGGAGAACTATATGAGAAAAAAAGGCTGGATTCTGCTGCTGGTTCTTCTGGGTGTGGCTTTTCTTATGAGCTGCAGCAAAGATACGGAGCCGGATGAGACAAAAGGGGAACTGGTAAGAATTGAGAGAGAAGGATGCCAATCTGGTATCCTTCTTTTTTGAACTAAAAAATAGATTAGTTTTATATAGATTGCAGAAATGATTTTTGAAACAGGCTCCCAAGTCTTTTTTAAACATGCTGTAGTGTTATGACAAACAATCTGCGCTTGTGAAACAAACAAATGTCCTTGTACAAAATACACAAAAAATACACCATAATAGCACTGAAAAATAGTACAAGCTTAAAAAAATGCATTGTCACCGTTCTAAAGTTTAAAATGTTACTTGAATAAAGCGAATTGAAATGCTATAATTTTTTTTACATATTATAAAAATGAACTCTGGTCAGAAATCAATCTGATATGGGTGTGGCGTTTTTGACGGCATCTCTCATAAAGGAAACCGAAATAAATGTTTTCGACCGGAAAAAATAAGGAGGAAAAATGGGAAAGTATTTTGCAAAAAGACTTGGAATGGCAATTCTGACTATCTTTCTGGTAGCCTGTCTTACCTTCCTGCTGATGAATGCTGTACCTGGAAGCCCATGGCTCAGTGAAAAAACACCTTCCGAGACCACACTGGCTGCGCTGAATGCCAAATATGGACTGGATAAGCCGGTCTATGTACAGTTGTTTATGTATCTGAAAAATATTCTTCACGGTGACTTCGGTGTATCACTTAAGATGCAGAAGAACCGTGCAGTTCTTGACATTATCGTGGATATGTTCCCGGTATCTGCCAAGGTAGGTGCACTTGCACTTGCATGGGCGATTCTGGTGGGTGTACCTCTTGGCTGTCTTGCCGCATTTAAGAGAGGCAAGCTGACAGACAGCATTCTTCGTGTGATCTGTACACTTGGAATCTCCATGCCAAGCTTCGTTGTGGCATCTGTTCTTCTGGTAACCCTGACCGGAAACAATGCACTGAATCTGTTTCCGTCTATTTTTGATCCGTCGCAGGGATGGCGCGCCTATGTACTGCCATGCTTTGCCCTGGGCTTTTACCCAATGTGCTATACAGCACGTCAGACACGTTCTGCCATGCTGGATTCCTTAAGCCAGGAGTACATTAAGACAGCCCGCGCCAAAGGTCTGAAGAACAAAAAGATTATTTTCAAGCATGCTCTTAGAAATGCACTGATTCCGGTTATTACATACTTAGGACCGCAGGTGGCCTTTACTCTTTGTGGTGGTTTTGTTGTAGAGAGTGTATTCTCAATTCCAGGACTTGGACGTTACTTCGTACAGTCCATCCAGAACCGTGATTATCCGGTTATTATGGGAACTACCATTTTCCTGGCAGCATTTATTATTCTGATGAACCTGGTTGTAGACCTCCTTTATAAGGTTGCTGACCCGAGAATCAGCCTTGCGAAAGGAGGAGAATGATCGTGGCAGAAGATAAGAAGATTAAGAAATGTCCGGTGAGTCTTCAGCCGGATATTGAGAACCTCCTTCAGGATTTAAGTCCGGATGATTTTGCATCTGCGTCCAGACAGGAGAAGGATGATTTTATTCAGGATCGCCAGAGTGTTTCCTACTGGAAAGATGCCTGGAGAAGATTAAAGAAAAATGTGGTGGCTATGGTTGCACTTGGTGTGATCGTATTCCTGTTTTTATTTGCCTTTGTGGGCCCGCTTCTGATCCCATATGGTTATGACGAGTTTAACAAAGGTGCTGAGAACCTTTATCCCTATCACTACACACTGGAGGACACCCAGCGTGTGAACGACGAGATCGCTTCCAGAACCCAGTCCGATGTAGTGGATGTAGATGAAATGATCGCCCAGGCGAAAGCAGAAGCTGAGAAAAAGGGCGAGAAATTTACAAAGAAAGATGAAGCAGTTATCCGTGCAAAAGCAAAAGTCGCTGCAAAACCTTCAGAAGATTCTTCTGAGGAGCAGAGCGTAGATGAGGATTCCATCCGCAAGGAGCTTGGAATCAAGAAGCATATTTTCGGTTATTCCCAGGCAGAGCTTGAGCGCAAGGCAAATGGGGAAAAAGTATTCCCTCATGTATTTGGTACTGACATGTATGGCCGTGATATTCTGGTCCGTGTTATGTATGGTGCCCGTGTTTCCATGTCTGTCGGCGTATTCGCAGCTATCCTGGTACTGGTGATCGGCGCCCTTTATGGTGCTATTTCCGGTTACTGTGGCGGCAAGGTGGACGCAGTGATGCAGCGTATTGTTGAACTTATTTATGCAGTTCCGGAGATGCTGGTTGTCCTTTTGATCGCAACTGCACTGAAACCAATCCTTACTGACTATGTGAATTCATCAGGAACCAGTCCTATGAAATCCTTTGTCAATGTACTTGGACCGAACCTGATCTCCATGTTTATTGCATTTGGTCTGTTATACTGGGTTACCATGAGTCGTATTATCCGTGGCCAGGTACTTCAGCTGAAACAGCAGGAATATGTAACCGCAGCAAGAGCACTTGGTGCATCTGGCGGCAGAATCATCCGCCGTCATCTGCTTCCAAACTGTATCGGACAGATCGTTGTTACTACCTGCCTGCAGATACCGTCTGCAATTTTCCTGGAATCCTTCTTATCCTACCTTGGAGTTGGTGTTTCTGCACCTCTTCCAAGCCTTGGATCCATGGCAACAGACGCACTTAGCGGTATGTACACTTATACTTACAGACTGATCGTACCTTCCGTGATCCTGAGCATTATGATCCTTGCATTCAACCTGTTTGGCGATGGACTTCGCGATGCTCTTGATCCGAAGCTGAAGAAATAAGAGAGGAGGAGAACAATGTCTGAACAGAAAAATAAATTGCTGGAAGTAAAAGACCTGAAAGTCTCCTTCTTTACCCCGGCCGGCGAGGTAAAAGCCGTTGGCGGTATCTCCTATGACCTTGATTATGGCGAAGTTATGGGAGTTGTTGGAGAATCTGGTTCTGGAAAGAGCCAGGAGGCATATTCTATTATGGGGCTTCTTCAGTCCCCAGGTAAAGTTATCGGAGGCTCCATTACCTTCGAGGGAAAAGATGTCCTTTCTTTTTCCAAGGAAGAGATGACTGCGTTCCGCGGAAACAAAGTAGCTATGATTTTCCAGAATCCCATGACCTGTCTGAATCCGGTTTACACCATCGGAAATCAGCTTGTGGAAGCTCTTCGTGCCCATGATAAGAAAATCAGCAAAGAAGAAGCCCAGAAACGTGCCATGGAAATGATGGAACTGGTTGGAATCAATAATGTGGAGAAGCGTATGAAACAGTATCCACACGAGTTTTCCGGCGGTATGCGACAGCGTGTCATGATCGCTATGGGACTGATCTGCCATCCGCAGCTTCTGATCGCAGATGAGCCGACCACAGCCCTTGATGTTACCATTCAGGCACAGATCCTTGACTTGATGAAGGATCTTCAGAAAAAGACCGGAATGGGAATCATTTTCATCACACACAACCTTGGTGTTGTGGCAGATATCTGTGACAAGGTATCCGTTATGTATGCAGGTAAAATTGTGGAGCAGGGACCTGTAGATGACATTTTCTACGAGCCTGCACATCCATATACAAAGGGTCTTCTTCGTTCCATGCCCCGTGTTGATGCCGAGAGCTATGAAAGACTGATCCCAATCGAGGGAACCCCGGTTGATATGCTGAATCCGCCGGAAGGATGTCCGTTTGCTCCACGTTGTGAGCATTGCATGAAGATCTGTCTGAAGAAAATGCCTCCTTACGTGGAAGTGGGCGAGAAACATCGTTCCGCCTGCTGGCTTCGGGTTCAGGAGCTTATGAACAAGGAGGAGAAATAAATGGCAGAAGAAAAGAAGCTTCTTGAAATTGAGAATTTACGAAAATATTTTCCGGTAAATGGCATAAAAGGTCCGGGGGTACAGGCTGTACAGGATGTTTCCCTTTATATCAAAAAAGGTGAAACACTCGGTCTTGTAGGAGAGTCCGGATGTGGAAAGACCACACTGGGAAGAACGATTCTTCGCCTTTATGAGCCAACCGGAGGAAAGATTATTTATGATGGCGAAACCATTTACGACAATCCTCTGGATAAAGACGGCAAACCTCTTGGAAAAGCCAAAGCTGCCAAAATGCTTCCCTACAGAAGAAAAATGCAGATCATTTTCCAGGATCCGTCCGCTTCCCTGGATCCTCGAATGACAGTTGGTGAGATCATTGGAGAGGCCATTGATATCCACAAGCTTGCAGCGAGTAAGAAAGACCGCGCTGACATGATCAAAGAGCTGCTGGCGCAGGTTGGATTAAATACAGAGCATGCAAACCGTTATCCACATGAGTTTTCCGGCGGTCAGCAGCAGCGTGTTGGTATTGCCCGCGCCCTTGCAGTAAAACCGGAGTTCATCGTCTGTGACGAGCCGATTTCCGCATTGGATGTTTCTATCCAGTCACAGGTGGTAAACATGCTGGAGGACATGCAGGAGCAGATGGGTCTGACTTATCTGTTCATTGCCCATGATCTTTCCGTTGTCCGTCATATTTCCAACAGAATCGGTGTTATGTATCTTGGCTCTCTTGTTGAGTTGGGCGAGAGCTATGAGCTGAACAGACATCCGATCCATCCATATACACAGACCCTGCTTTCCGCAGTTCCGGTTCCGGATCCAAAGCTGAGCCGGACAAGAAAGCGTATTATTCTGGAAGGAGACGTGCCAAGTCCTATGAATCCGCCAAGCGGATGCCGTTTCCACACCAGATGTCCATATGCCACTGAAAAGTGCAGCCAGGTAACTCCTGTGTTCAGAGAGCATGAGCCGGGCCACTGGGCAGCCTGCCATTTGCTGGACAAATAAAGGAAGTTTAGGTATTTCGTTCTTCTTCACGGAAGAGCTGATGAATACAAGCGTCGATTCTCATCTCTCATGCGGCGCAAAAAAGCATAAAGGAGGAAATGTAATGAGAAGAAAATTTATGTCTATGGCACTGACTGCAGCTATGGTATTAAGCATGGCAGCAACTCCTGTATTCGCCGAGGATACAGCATCTGACGAAGGATTCAACCTGAACCTTTGTATCGCATCTGAACCACAGACAATTGACCCTGCACTGAACTCTGCAGTTGATGGAGCTATCATGTGCAACCATATGTTCGAAGGTCTGGCTAAATGGGTAAATGATGGTGAAGGAAATGCTGTCACAGCTCCTGGACAGGCTGAGTCCTGGGAAAAGGCCGAGAACGAAGATGGTACAGTTACTTACACTGTTAAACTTCGTGACGGAATCAAATGGTCTGATGGACAGGCTGTAACAGCTGGTGACTTCGTTTATGCATGGCAGCGTCTAGCAAATCCTGAGACAGCAGCAGATTACTGCTACATGATCGACATGGTAAAAGGATATGACGCAGTTGCTGACGGAAGTGCGGATCCAAGCACTCTTGGAATTACAGCAGTTGATGATCAGACTCTTCAGATCGATCTTACCTATGACTGCCCGTATTTCGAAGAAATCATGGCATTCCCGGCAACCTTCCCGGTTCGTCAGGATATGGTAGAGAGCAGTGACAACTGGACATTTGATCCAAGCACATACATTGGCAATGGACCATACAAAATGACAGAGTGGTCTCACAATGCTTACATCTCCATGGAGAAAAACGAGAACTACTATGACTATGAGAATCTTGGACCGGATACTATCAAGTTTACACTTCTTGATGACAACAACGCAATGCTCAAAGGTTACAACAACGGAGAGCTTGATTTCATCGAGAACCTTCCTGTAGACGAGATCCCGACCTACCTTGCTTCTGGCGAGCTTGAGATCGGTGACTATCTTGGAACTTACTATGTATGCTTCAACACAGAGGACGAAGTTTTCTCTGACCCTAACATCCGTAAAGCGTTCTCACTTGTAATCGACCGTAACTACATCGTAGAGAACGTTTCCCAGGCTGGTGAGGTTCCGGCTGACGGATATGTACCGAACGGTGTAAATGATGCAGCTGGTGCTGGTAGTGATGACTTCCGTACAGTAGGCGGTTCTTACTACAGCATTTCCGATGAGGATTATGAGGCTAACTGCGAAGAGGCCCGTCAGCTTCTTGCAGACGCTGGTTATCCGAACGGCGAAGGCTTCCCGACTGTAGAGTATCTGTACAACACAGCTGATAACCACAAGAAGATCGGTGAGGCTCTTCAGAACATGTGGCAGACAGAGCTTGGTGTAACTGTTAACTTGAACAACCAGGATTGGAACGTATTCCTTCAGAACAGAAAAGATGGTAACTTCCAGATCGCCCGTAACGGCTGGATCGCAGACTACAACGATCCTTGCTCATTCCTGGATATGTGGTACACAGACGGCGGTAACAACGACGCTCAGTACTCTAACCCAGACTATGATGCAGCTATCGATGCAGCAAAAGCTACTTCTGATCCGGAAGAGCGTATGAAAGCATTCCACGAAGCTGAGGATATCCTCATTGGACAGGACAGCGTACTTGCTCCAATCTACTTCTATACACAGCCATATATGCTCAATCCAGACATTGACGGCATGTACTACACACCACTTGGATACTTCTTCTTCGGTTATACAAGTAAGAAATAATCAAGTCAAAAGAATATAAGTCTTTTGGTATTACTTAAATGTGATGCAGAAGAAAATGACAGGCATTCGGAATTTTTCCGGGTGCCTGTTTTTTTGAGCAGCAACGAAAGCAGGATAAAATTTGCGAAGCTGTTTTATTCTGTTGACCGATTATGCATGATAGCGGTATAATAAGCAGATAATGGTTATTGAACCAGACAGGAGGAACATATGATGAGAGCCAGCGGTATTTTATTGCCTATATCCAGTATCCCTTCCAACTATGGAATCGGATGTTTTTCTAAAGAAGCTTACGCTTTTGTAGATCAGCTTGCAGAAGCGGGTCAGAAATACTGGCAGATCCTGCCACTTGGACCTACCGGATACGGGGATTCCCCTTACCAGTCTTTTTCCACATTTGCAGGAAATCCTTATTTCATTGATTTGGAGGAATTGATCCAGAGAGACCTTCTCACAGCAGCAGAATGTGCAGAATGTGACTGGGGCGGCAGCAAAAGCTATGTGGACTATGAGAAGGTTTATCTTTCCAGATTTTCCCTTCTTCGGAAGGCTTACAGACGTTTTTACCAGATGGATGGGAAAGAAAAGGAGCTTCAGCTGATCCGTGAGGAGATGGAAGCCTTTGAGAAAGAGCAGGGCTTCTGGCTTGCAGATTATTGTCTTTATATGGCAATAAAGGACAGCCTGGAGGGAATTTCCTGGAATCAGTGGCCGGAGGACTTAAAGACACGTAAGCCGGAGGCGCTTGCTAAGGCAAGAGAGGAGCTGAAGGAGGATATCAGCTTCTATGCCTTTCAGCAGTTCTGGTTCTACCGCCAGTGGAGCCGGCTGAAGAAATATGCAAATGACAGAGGTATTAAGATCATCGGCGATCTTCCTATCTATGTGGCTTTTGACGGCGCAGATGCATGGGCGAACCCGGATCTGTTCCAGTTTGATGAGGAGGCTACACCGGCAGCAGTGGCAGGATGTCCTCCAGACGCTTTTTCCGCAACTGGTCAGCTGTGGGGAAATCCACTTTATAATTGGGAATATCATAAGAAAACAGGTTATAACTGGTGGATCCTTCGTATGACTCACTGTATGAAGCTGTACGACAAGGTCCGGATCGATCATTTCCGCGGTTTTGACGAGTACTGGTCAGTTCCCTATGGAGATGAGACCGCTGAGAATGGAAAGTGGGAAAAAGGTCCTGGAATAGAACTGTTCAAGGTCCTGGAGGAGAAAATTAAGGATCTGGATGTGATCGCAGAGGATCTGGGATTCCTTACAGACAGTGTCAGGGAGCTTCTGGCAGAATCCGGATATCCGGGTATGAAGGTGCTTCAGTTTGCCTTTGATGAAAGCGGCGAGAGCGTATATCTTCCTTTCCGATATGACAAAAACTGCATTGTATACACTGGAACCCACGACAATGAGACTACGAAGGGCTGGCTTGGGAACCTTACCCAGTCAAACAGAGCCTACGTGAACCAGTACACAGCCTGTGAGGAGAAAGATACAGATGAATGTGTATGGGGGCTTATCCGGGCGGCACAGTCCTCAGTAGCAGAAGTGTGCGTAGTACCTTTGCAGGATTATCTCTGTCTTGGAAATGAAGCGAGAATGAATACGCCTTCTACTTTGGGAGACAACTGGAAATGGCGTCTTACAAGAGGTCAGCTTACGGATGAGATCATTCACAGAATTAACGCCATGACCAGATTATACGGACGAATCCAGGAGAATAAGAAGTAAGATGAAGAGATTGCTTATATTTTTGAAGGGCTATGAGAAAGAAAGTTTTCTGGCTCCTTTGTTCAAAATGCTGGAGGCCACCTTTGAGCTGATCGTGCCTCTGGTTGTTGCAAGAATCATGGATATCGGCATTAAGAATCAGGACAATGTCTATATCTGGCACCAGTGTGTGATCATGGTACTGCTTGGAGTGATCGGTCTTGCATGTTCCCTGACAGCACAGTATTTCTCTGCAAAGGCAGCCATGGGATTCAGCACTGCCCTTCGCAAGGAGCTTTTTTCCCATATCAGCAGGCTTTCTTACAGAGAACTGGATATGCTTGGAACTCCTACCCTTGTGACAAGGATCACCAATGACGTGAATCAGGCACAGACTGGTGTGAACATGGTGCTGCGTCTGTTCCTTCGTTCTCCTTTTATTGTTGTGGGTGCAGTGATCATGTCCTTTACCATTGATGTGAAGATTGGTCTGATCTTCCTGATTGCGGTTCCGGTGATCTCCATTGTAATTTACGGAATTATGCGTACAACAGTGCCAATTTACAAAAAGGCTCAGTCATTTCTGGACCGAATTTCACTGATCACCAGAGAGAATCATGTGGGTGCCAGAGTGGTAAGGGCTTTTGGAAGACAGCAGGAAGAATATAAAGAATTTTCAGAAGTAAACGACGATTACACCAAGGTGCAGGTAAGAGCGGGAAAAATTTCCGCACTTCTGAATCCTGCCACTACGGTTATCATGAACTTTGCCATTATCGGAATCCTCTGGTATGGAAGCAAGGAAGTGTCTGTGGGTATTCTTACACAGGGGGAAGTGGTTGCCCTTGTAAACTATATGAACCAGATCCTGATCGCACTGATCGCTCTTGCAAACCTGATCGTGGCAGTGACAAAGGCTATGGCTTCCGGTGTGCGTCTGAATGAGGTGCTGGATACACAGCCGTCTCTCACGGATCAGGGCAATAGTGTTCAGAAAGAAAATGCAGGCGCTGCAAGAGTTGTCTTTGAAGATGTGAGCTTTACCTATGCAGGCAGCAAGGAGCCGGCGCTTTCCCATATTTCCTTTACGGCAAAACCAGGTGAGACCATCGGTATCATTGGTGGTACCGGATGTGGTAAATCCACTCTGGTCAATCTGATCCCACGCTTCTATGACGTAACTTCCGGTAATGTGGTAATTGATGGAAATAATGTAAAAGAATATCCATTTTTACAGCTTCGTAAAAAGGTGGGGATGGTACCACAACAGGCAGTTCTGTTTAAGGGAACCATCCGTGACAATATGAAATGGGGCAAAGAGGACGCTTCCGAAGAAGAAATCCAACGGGCTCTTTCCATTGCGCAGGCAAGTGGTTTTGTAAAAAGTAAGCCGGAGGGCTTAAATACCATGGTAAGTCAGGGCGGCGCCAATCTTTCCGGCGGACAGCGCCAGCGTCTTACCATAGCAAGAGCACTGGTGGGAGATCCGGAGATCCTGATCATGGATGACAGTGCTTCTGCCCTTGACTTTGCCACAGATGCGGCTCTTCGTCATGCCATTCATGAGCAGACAAAGGGAATGACTGTGTTTATCGTTTCCCAGAGAGCAACCTCCATCAAGCAGGCAGATAAGATCCTGGTTCTGGATGATGGTGAGCTGGCTGGTGTGGGAACACACAAAGAGCTTATGGAATCCTGTGAGGTCTACAGAGAAATCTGCCTGTCACAGCTTTCCGAACAGGAGGTGAACCGCTGATGGGAAGGAATAAAGAGACTATGAAGAGGGTACTGAAATTTATCAGCCCTTACAAAGCAAAAATTATCATTATGCTTCTGACAGCGCTTGTCACCGTTGGATTTACCTTGTATACACCCATTCTGATTGGTAATGGTGTAGATAATATCGTAGGTCCGGGAAATGTAAATACAGCCGGACTTTTGAAGGTGCTTGGAGCTCTGGCTGTGATTGTTGTGGGAAATGCAGTTTCCCAGTGGGTGATGAACCTTCTTACCAATCAGGTTACCTACAGCGTGGTGCAGGATGTGCGAAGCCAGGCGTTTGCCCATCTTCAGGAGGTGCCGGTATCTTATATAGATGCCAATCAGCCAGGAGATATTTTAAGCCGTATTGTTTCTGATGTCAGTCAGTTTTCAGATGGTCTCCTTATGGGCTTTACCCAGCTGTTTACCGGTGTGCTGACCATCTTTGGAACCATTGGATTTATGCTTTCCATCAGTGTGAAGATCACAGTGATCGTTATTTTGCTCACTCCGATTTCCCTGTTCGTGGCAAGCTTTATCGCAGGCAGAACCTTCCGCATGTTTCAGGAGCAGTCCGAGAAGAGAGCGGAGATGACTTCTATTGTGGAAGAGCTTGTTGGAAATCAGAAGATCGTGCAGGCTTTTTCCTATGAGGAGAGAGCTAATGAAAGGTTTGGAAAAGTAAATGAAGAGCTTCGCGTCTGCGGAATCAAAGCGATTTTCTTTTCCTCTATTACAAACCCGTCCACACGCTTTGTAAATGGTCTTGTTTACACAGCAGTTGGAATTTTTGGTGCATTTACAGTAATTAAGGGCGGTATGACTGTGGGACAGCTGACCAGCTTCCTGAACTATGCAAATCAGTATACCAAGCCTTTTAATGAGATTTCCGGCGTTATTACAGAGCTGGAGAATGCGTTGGCATGTGCAAAACGTCTCTTTGACTTTATTGATACACCGGCACAGGAGCCAGATGCGCCAGATGCTTCGGAGCTGGAGAAAGCAGATGGCCGTGTAAGCGTGGAGAATGTTTCCTTTTCTTACAGAAAAGAAGTTCCGCTTCTTACTGATATTTCCATTGACGTAAAACCTGGACAGCGGATCGCTATCGTCGGACCTACCGGATGCGGTAAGACCACTATGATCAACCTTCTTATGAGATTCTATGATGTAGATAAGGGTCAGATTAAGGTAAGCGGTTATCCGGTAAGAGAGCTGACAAGAGACAGCCTGAGACGAAACTTTGGTATGGTGCTTCAGGAGACCTGGCTGAAGGCAGGAACCATCCGCGAGAACATTGCCTATGGAAAGCCGGATGCGACTTTGGAAGAGGTTATGGAGGCAGCTAAGCATGCACATGCCCACAGTTTTATCAAGCGTATGCCAAATGGCTATGACACCGTGATTTCAGAGGGCGGTGGAAATATTTCCCAGGGACAGAAGCAGCTTCTTTGCATTGCAAGGGTTATGCTGATGCACCCGACTATGCTGATCCTGGATGAGGCCACTTCTTCCATTGATACCCGTACTGAGGTGAAGGTGCAGAAGGCTTTTGCAGAGTTGATGGAAGGAAGAACCAGCTTTATTGTAGCACATCGTCTTTCCACTATTCAGGAGGCAGATCTGATTCTGGTCATGAAGGACGGAAATATTATCGAGCAGGGCAGACATGAGGAATTGCTGGCGAAGAAGGGCTTCTATGCGAATCTGTATGAGAGTCAGTTTGCTATTTCATAAGGGGGATGAATATGGAAAATAAGAATCTGGAAGAGACTGATGTAAATGAGAAGCAGAAAGCCAGAAATGGGAAGTCTGCTATGCCTATGAGAACCTGCCTGGTTATGATTCTGGCAGGGGTTTATGTGGCTTATCTGGGTGTTTCACTTTGCCAGAATGTAATAAATGGTGCTGAGGGCAGCAGTCCTGGCTTTATGGTTGCGGGAGTGATTTTTATAGTGCTTGGCGTGGCTTTCGTGATCAATGGAATCCGCGGCAGCATAAAGGCTGGCAAGATTCAGAAGGAGTCGAATGCAGAAAGTGAAGCACAGGCTTCTGAGACAGAAACTTCAAGGACAGTTGAATCTAAAATGGAAAGTACTTCATCCTTGAATAAGAAAATGTCTATTGCTGACCGCGCTAATCTGGTTAGCCAGTTAGGGGATGCGACAGAGGATGAAGAATAGAGAGTATTGTTTTTTGAAAAGAAATTGATATATTAGATAGTGCTAATATATGTATGAAAAATGAGTGGTGTAGTTATTTCGAGAACGATGTACTAGTTTGCAGACCGGGCGGTTACTTTTGCGTTTTATGATTATAACAGCACGAAATTACGAATACAATACTAAATATAAAAAAATAAACAGACTTCTGAATGAGTGATAATCAATCAGAAGTCTGTTTTTTTGTTGAAATACATTGGTCAGCGCCGTTTCCTGCGCCTGCGTTTCCCGCTTGGATTATGTAGGGTGGACCAGCAGAATGCCTGCACCAGCAGGATTCCCGCTGTAACCCCGATACTGTCGATGCTCACATCTCGTACAGAAGGCCCGCGGTCTGCCACGAAAGACTGGTGGTACTCGTCTAATCCTGCGAAGCCTACGCAGATGGCGCCTGCCAGCAGGATCAGCCAGATACCTCTTACTCCGTAAACATAAAGTGGGAAAGAAATGGCAATGGCAAGCAGACAGTACTCTGTCATGTGAGCGGCTTTTCGCACATAAAATTCGATGGAGCTGGCAGAATAGGCGAGCTCGTCATAAGTTTTGTTTTCGTTGAGAACTTCATTCTTGGTTTCCACAATCTGGTAGCTGACTTCATAGCTTAGGGCTCCGGACACCTCCCCTGTCTGGGCTGAAAATGAATAAATCAGATACATCATCAGAATTGCAGGAAGAAAAGAAAAAGGTTTCAGTAAATGGATTAAAATTTTCTTCATGGGGTTTACTATAACACGGGAAAATAAGATTGTAAAGAAAAAGGTGATTTGACAAGGCTTTGAAAAAACAATAAAACCAGAGCAAGCAGAAGGGAGACAGGAGGGCAAAGAACTTGTTATTTACAGGAATCTATGCTAAAATTGTTGAAGTATGAAAAGCAGCGAGATACTTGGTGTGGAGAGACTCTGGCAGCCAGGTATCGTGTTGCTATAAAGAACGCACAATGGAGACCAGGAGGAAAAAGAAAGGTATGAGTTTAGCTGATCATATTTTTATAGATATGTGTAAAGACGTAATTGAGAACGGAACCAGTACAGAAGGGGAGAAGGTCCGGCCGGTGTGGGAGGATGGCACTTCTGCTTATACGATCAAACGTTTTGGTGTTGTGAACCGTTATGATCTGAGAAAAGAATTTCCAGCGCTGACCCTTCGTAAGACCGCATTAAAGAGTGCTATGGATGAGATCCTCTGGATCTGGCAGAAGAAATCAAACAACATCCATGACCTTCACAGCCATATCTGGGATAGCTGGGCTGACGAGAATGGCTCCATTGGAAAAGCGTATGGTTATCAGCTGGGTGTGAAGCATCAGTACAAAGAAGGCATGATGGATCAGGTAGACCGTGTTCTTTATGATCTGAAGAATAATCCATACAGCCGCCGTATTATGACCAATATTTATGTGCATGAAGATCTTCATGAGATGAATCTTTACCCATGTGCTTACTCTATGACCTTCAATGTAACAAAGGAGCCTGGGAAGGACAAGCTGACCTTAAATGCCATTTTGAACCAGCGCTCTCAGGATATCCTGGCGGCAAATAACTGGAATGTATGCCAGTATTCTCTGTTGTTGATGATGATCGCACAGTGCTGTGACATGGAAGCCGGTGAGCTGGTACATGTGATCGCAGATTGTCATATTTATGACAGACATGTTCCGGTTATCAAGGAGCTGATTTCCAGAATACCTTATCCGGCACCGATTGTGAAACTGAATCCGGATGTGAAGAATTTTTATGATTTTACCACGGATGATCTGATCGTGGAGAATTATCAGACCTGGCCTCAGATTAAAAATATTCCGATTGCCATTTAAACATGGAGTAAATGGGAAAGGGTTCCAATGCCGCATGCGTTTCAGATATGGTGAGGCTGCCGTAGCGGGCTACGGCAACCGAATTCGGGCAAAATCTCCCGCAAAGTGGGTGTGTAGATTGCGGGAATGATTTTTAGACACGATCTAGGAGTTCGTATAAAGGAGATTATAAGAAATGAAAATAATAGTAGCTGCAGACAAAAACTGGGGAATTGGAAAAGATAATAAGCTTCTTGTAAGCATTCCGGCAGATATGAAAATGTTTCGTCAGGAGACCACCGGAAAGGTTTGTGTTATGGGAAGAAAGACCCTGGAGAGTTTCCCAGGAGGGCTTCCTCTTAAAAACCGCACAAACATCGTTCTTACCAGAAATGAGAATTACAAAGTGAAAGATGCCATAATCGTTCATTCTATTGAAGAGCTTATGGAAGAACTGAAAAAGTATCCGGCAGAAGATGTATACTGCATCGGTGGCGATACTATCTATAAGCAGCTTCTTCCTTATTGCGATGCTGCTCAGGTGACCAAGATCGATTTTGCCTATATTGCAGACAGTTATTTTCCGAATCTGGATGAAGATCCACAGTGGCATGTGGCAGCAGAGAGTGAAGAGCAGACATATTTTGATCTGGAATATAAGTTTGTGAGATATGAAAGAAATAAATAAGCGGGAAAATATAATGTGTTTTTCAAAAAAATCAGTTCTGCCATCACGACAGAACTGATTTTTGTTATATGCTGTGTAGAGTGTATTTGAAAAAATACGAAAAATGGGAAGCTTAAGAAATTACTCAATAACCTTGAGCCATCCCTCTGGAGCCTGGATGCGTCCCATCTGGATTCCGGTAAGGGTCTCATACAGCTTCTTGGTGATCGGTCCCATCTCGTTCATGCCGCTTGGGAAGCAGATCTCTTTGCCGTGGTCAACGATCTTTCCAACAGGAGAGATAACAGCAGCAGTACCGCAAAGACCGCACTCTGCGAAATTCTTCACTTCGTCGAAGTATACTTCTCTTTCCTCAGCCTCAAGTCCAAGGTACTCTTTCGCAACGTAGATCAGAGAACGACGTGTGATGGATGGAAGGATACTGTCAGACTTTGGAGTAACAACCTTGCCGTCTTTTGTTACGAATAAGAAGTTTGCTCCGCCTGTCTCCTCAACCTTGGTACGGGTCTTGGAATCAAGATACATGTTCTCATCGAATCCGTTCTTATGAGCATCAACGATCGCATGAAGGCTCATTGCGTAGTTAAGACCAGCTTTGATATGACCGGTACCATTTGGTGCAGCACGGTCAAAGTCGCTGACACGGATTGTGATCGGTTTAGCGCCGCCTTTGAAGTATGGTCCGACAGGTGTGGTGAATACACGGAACTGATACTCGCTGGCAGGTTTTACACCGATAACAGCGTCGCTTCCGAACATGTACGGACGTACATATAAAGTAGCACCAGAACCATATGGCGGAACATATGCGGCATTTGCTTTAATTGTCTGAACAACTGCGTCAACAAAACGGTCTTTCGGGAATACAGGCATTTCCAGTCTTGCGGCGGAATGCTCCATACGCTCACCGTTCAGGTCAGGACGGAAAGTAACGATATGTCCGTCTTCTGTAGTGTATGCTTTCATACCCTCAAAAACGGTCTGTGCATACTGAAGGACACCTGCACACTCACTGATGGTAACCATATCATCTGTGGTAAGGCCTCCCTCATCCCACTTGCCGTCTTTATAATTGGATACATAACGGTAGTCTGTTTTTACATAACCAAAGCCCAGGTTGCCCCAGTCAATGTTCTTTTTTTCCATAACAATTTCCTCCTAGCGTGGTTTCTTGGGGGAGATTCTTATTGTGAATCCCCAATGTTTTTACTATTGTAAAACTTTTACGTGTGAAATTCAATGGGAAAAGCAGATTTTTTAAGTGATTTTCCTGTGAAAAAGGTTACAAAAAGTATAATGTGTTTATATTTTATGGTGTCTTGTTTTTTGAGGGGGATTTTTGTATAATGATAAAACAAGCGTTGTGAAATAAAATATCCGGAGGAAAAGATGGGATATAACGAATTTGATGAACTTGGAGATAAGATCCAGAGCATCATTGACAGTGCAGTAAATGAAAAAAATTACCAGAAACTGAGCCAGAGTATTAATCAGGCGCTGAATAAGGCTATTGATAATGGAAGTGATGCCCTTCGGGATGCGCTTAATAATACTGTGGGCAGTGGGAAATATACCAATTACCGCAGCGGCAGTTCTTATGATTACAGAGAGAATCGGTCCTGGGATTTTCAGAAGGATGGAAAGAAAAACCGGAGTACCGGGGATGGTCATGGAACGGGTTACCAAGGATATGCTGGTGCGAAAGGGAATGATTCGCGTAATGGAAATTTCCAGAGAAATGGTACAGGCAGGCAGGATACCAATCACCAGAATACGGAGCTGGCATTGTATTTACCGACGAATGGAATCAAGGTTAAGGGAATTCTGAAGACTGTGTTTGGTGGGATTCTTACTGGAGTATTTGGAATTTTAACATTAATTGTAGGAGGCGTTGCAATACTTAAGGGCGGTGGCTTTTGGGTTGGAGCGGGAGTTTTGGCTGCAATTACCGCCAGTGGTGGAACCCTTCTTGGCCAGGGCTGCAGCAGTCTTACCAGCTTAAGCCGCCGAAACAAGTATATCAAGGCTCTGGGCACTCACACCTACTGCAATTTCCAGCAGCTGGCACAGGCAGTCGGCAAGCCGGTGAAATTTGTAAAAAGAGATATCAAACGTATGATAAGCAAAGGCTGGTTCCTGCAGGGACATGTTGATAAACAGGAAACCTGTCTGATCACAAGCAATGAGACTTTTGACCAATATGTAAGCACTCAGACGCAGCTGGAAGAAAGAGAGCATCAGCAGGCCGAAGAGCGTGCACGCCAGGAGGCAGCGCTTCGTCAGCAGGCAGAGGAAAAAGAAAGGCAGAAATTTAACCAGCATGAACAGGCAGATGCCCGGGCGTGTGTGGAAGCAGAACGGGATGCTGCGGAAAGAATCAGACTTTCCCCGGAAGTCCGGCAGGTTCTGGATAAGGGAAATGACTTTCTTGATAAAATCCACCGTAGCAATGATGCCATTCCAGGAGAAGAGATTTCCAGAAAAATCTCCCGTATGGAGCTGATCATAGCGAAGATTTTCGAACGCGCCAAGGCTCATCCGGAGATTATTCCGGATTTGAACCGCCTTATGGATTATTATCTTCCCATGACTGTGAAGCTTTTGAATGCATATGAAGAAATGGACAGCCAGCCGGTTCAGGGAGAGAATATTACTTCTTCCAAGAAAGAAATCGAAGAGACTATTGATACGCTGAATGTGGCTTTTGAGAAGCTTCTGGACTCCATATTTGAAGATACGGCTATGGATGTATCCAGTGATATTTCTGTTCTGAACACAGTTTTGGCACAGGAAGGGCTGACTGAGGATGAGCTTACCCGTATGAGAAAAGAGGCTGAAAAAAACAGGCTCTAGCAGTGTGCGGAATGTTAAGTATATGAAAAGATAAGATTTGCAGCGGGGCTAGAGCCTGTTATAAAAATAACGAAAATGCCAAACTGAAGTCTGCTGATAAATATGGGCAGACCTATACACAAGGAGGATGCTATGGGAAACGAATTTACAGGTTTTGAAGATAACGCACCTACACTTACATTAGAACCGGATTTGGGAGAGTCAAAGGCAGAGGTTGCAGCAGAGCCGGAAGCCGAAGCTGTGAAAAAGGAAATGGAACAGACCGTTCTTTCCCCGGAAGAGCAGCAGATGGTAGACAGCTTTGCCAAGAAGATTGACATTGAGAATACAAACCAGATCCTCCAGTACGGCGCCGGAACCCAGAAGAAAATGGCTGATTTTTCCGATGCTGCCCTTGAAAATGTACGTACACAGGATCTGGGAGAAGTAGGAGATCTGATCACCCAGGTGGTAGGCGAGCTTCGCGATTTTGATGCTGCTGAGGAGGAGAAAGGTTTCCTTGGCTTTTTCAAGAAACAGGGCAGCAAGATTGAAAATATGAAGAACCGCTACGCCAAGGCTGAGGTAAATGTGCAGAAGATCACTACCTCCCTTCAGGATCACCAGATGCGTCTCATGAAGGATTCCGCAGTTCTGGAAAAAATGTATGCCCAGAACCTGAACTATTATAAAGAACTGACCATGTACATCCTTGCAGGAAAACAGAAGCTGCAGGAAGTACGGGAGGGAAAATTAAAAGATCTGGAGGCAAAAGCAGCAGTCAGCGGACTTCCGGAGGAGGCTCAGGAAGCCAAGGATCTGGACAGCAAGTGCAATCGTTTCGAGAAGAAACTGCATGATCTGGAACTGACCAGAACCATTTCCTTGCAGACAGCACCGCAGATTCGTCTGGTGCAGAACAATGACACCCTTATGGTAGAAAAAATCCAGACAACCATTGTAAATACCATTCCACTTTGGAAGAGCCAGATGGTGCTGGCACTTGGAATTGCCCATTCCACAGAAGCAGCCCAGGCCCAGCGCCAGGTAACAGACCTGACAAATGAGCTTTTGAAGAAAAATGCAGAGGCACTTCACCTTGCATCTACAGAAACTGCTAAGGAATCTGAGCGTGGAATCGTGGATATTGAGACTCTGAAGCAGACCAATCAGGAGCTGATCGCCACTTTGGATGATGTCATGAATATTCAGAAAGAGGGTCGTGCCAAGAGAGCCCAGGCAGAACTGGAAATGCGCAAGATGGAAGAAGATTTGAAGAATAAATTGTTGGAAATCCAGCATTAAATTGCAAAGAAAACAGGGTTACTGTTTACTGGTAACGTTCCGCGAGGCGTTTTTTGTGAACAAAGTTCATGGAAAACCCGAGAATTGCGGCGCGAAATCACGCAGAATGCTGTGAAAATAACTGTACAGCAGGGGTGTCAGAGACATCCCTTTTGTGCCCTTTAGTATAGAAACATTTGATAAGCGCCTGCGGTGTAAAAGTGAACCGCAAAAAATACCATGTTCATAATATATGGAGGAATTTCGTATGTACAGAGACCATACCAAAGTAATTCAGATAGGAAATAAGAAGATTGGAGGCGGAAATCCCATCCTGATCCAGTCCATGACCAATACAAAAACAGAGAATGTACAGGCAACCGTAGAGCAGATTCTTGCCCTGGAGGCTGCCGGCTGCGATATTATCCGCTGTGCAGTGCCGACTATGGAAGCGGCAAAGGCTCTGAAAGAGATCAAAAAACAAATCCACATTCCTCTGGTGGCAGATATTCATTTTGATTATCGTCTTGCGATTGCGGCTATGGAGAACGGTGCCGACAAGATCCGTATCAATCCCGGAAATATTGGAAGCACAGAGCGTATCAAGGCAGTTGTAGATGTGGCGAAGGAGCGGAATATTCCCATCCGTGTTGGGGTAAACAGCGGTTCCCTTGAGAAAGAGCTGGTGGAGAAATATCACGGTGTTACCGCAGAAGGTCTGGTAGAAAGTGCCCTTGACAAGGTGCACATTATCGAAGAGCTTGGCTACGACAATCTGGTGATCAGCATCAAATCTTCTGATGTTATGATGTGTGCCAGGGCTCACGAACTGATTGCGGAACAGACCAGTTATCCTCTCCATGTGGGAATTACAGAGGCAGGAACCCTTTATTCCGGAAATATCAAATCTGCCATAGGACTTGGCATTATTTTATACCAGGGAATCGGTGACACGATCCGCGTTTCCCTGACTGGCGCCCCTCTGGAAGAGGTAAAATCTGCCAGACGTATCCTGAAAACCCTTGGACTTCGCAAAGGCGGCGTGGAAGTAGTATCCTGTCCAACCTGCGGGCGCACCCAGATCGATCTGATCGGTCTTGCAAATAAAGTAGAAACTATGGTGCAGGATATCCCTCTTGACATTAAAGTAGCTGTTATGGGCTGTGTGGTAAACGGCCCGGGAGAGGCGAAAGAAGCCGATATCGGAATTGCAGGCGGCGTAGGTGTAGGTCTTCTGATCAAAGGTGGTGAGATTGTAAAGAAAGTGCCGGAAGACCAGCTGTTGGATACCTTGAGAGAAGAATTGATGAACTGGGATAGCAATAAGACACAGAAATGACAGAAGGTGTATATTCTATAAATGGAAAAAGAATTTTTTGACGTATTTCCAAACTTAAAATTAAAACAGGAATTAAGTGAACTTCTGGAAGAGGTGATCGTCACCAAGGTTGCCTGCAACTCTGCCAAAACCTGTGTCCGGGTTTACCTGAAAAGCGACCGCTGGATCCACAAAAAGCATATTTTCAGCCTGGAAGAGCAGATTCAGAGACAGTGCTTTCCAGGTCTTGAAGTGAGTGTGAAGGTAATCGAGAAGTTCCATCTGTCCAGACAGTACACGCCAAAGAATTTCCTGGATACCTATCGCTCCAGCATGGAACTGGAGCTTCGCAATTACAACATGCTGGAATACAATCTGTTCAAGCAGGCACAGATCACATTTCCAGAAGATGACTGCCTGAATATGGTACTTCCGGATTCTGTGATTTCCAGACAGAAAAGTGAGATACTTATTGAATATCTTCACAAAGTATTCTGCGAGCGTTGTGGAATGGACCTGAAAGTTTCGCTGGATTATGTGCAGACGGAGGAGAGCAGGTACCGCAAAAATGCAGCTATCCAGATCCGTCAGGAAGTAGCCAATGTGCTGAAGCATGCCAGACTTTCCACAGAAGAAGAGAGCGCAGCACCAGCTTCTGCAGCTGAGGAAAAAACAGGAAAAGAGGCAGCAGCCGGCAAGACAGCCGCTGCCAGACCGGAGAAGAAAGCAGAGGCAGCCAGTGAAAAGAAGCCTTTCGAGAAAAAGCCATTCGAAAAGAAAGGCAAATGGGGCGATTTCCGTGGCGGCTTCCGCAAGGATCCAAATCCGGATGTTATTTATGGAAGGGATTTCGAGGACGAGCCTATTCCATTGGAAAATATTGTGCAGGAAATGGGAGAGGTTATCATCCGCTGCCAGGTTATGGATGTGGAAGCGAGAGAGATTCGAAATGAGAAGACCATACTGATTTTCCCGGTTACAGACTTCACAGATTCCATCACAGTAAAAATGTTCCTGCGCAATGAGCAGGTGCCGGAGATCAAAGAACATGTGAAAAAAGGTGCCTTCCTGAAAATCAAAGGTGTTACTTCTATTGACCGTTTCGATGGTGAGCTTACCATAGGTTCCATCTCCGGAATTAAGAAAATCTCCGATTTCCGCAGCTCCAGAGTGGACACCAGCCCTCAGAAGCGTGTTGAGCTTCACTGTCATACGAAAATGAGCGATATGGATGGTGTAACCGAGGCAAAAGCGCTGGTGAAACGTGCCTACGAGTGGGGGCATCCTGCCATTGCCATCACAGATCATGGCGTGGTGCAGGCTTTCCCGGAGGCAAACCATTGCTTTGATGCGTGGGGAGGCTGCGTGCCAAAGGATTCTGATTTTAAGGTGCTTTACGGTATGGAGGCCTATCTGGTAGACGACTTAAAGGGTATGGTCACCAACCCGAAAAAACAGTCCCTGGACGGCAGATTCGTGGTTTTCGATATTGAGACCACAGGATTTTCCCCACTTACCTGCAAGATCATTGAAATTGGTGCTGTATTGGTGGAAAATGGAAAAATCACAGATCGTTTTTCCACATTTGTCAATCCTCAGGTTCCAATTCCATTTCGAATTGAGCAGCTGACCAGTATTAATGACAGCATGGTTATGGATGCCCGTCCAATTGAAGAAATTTTACCGGAATTTCTGAAATTTTGTGAAGGAGCTACAATGGTAGCCCACAACGCAGATTTCGATATGAGTTTTATTATAGAGAATTGTAACCGCATGGGAATCCCAAATGATTTCACCTATGTGGATACGGTAGGTATGGCACGATTCCTGCTGCCTGCGCTGAACCGTTTTAAGCTGGATACCGTTGCCAAGGCAGTTGGCGTTTCCCTGGATCATCACCATCGTGCGGTTGATGACGCAGAGTGTACGGCATGTATTTTCGAGAAATTTGTGGAAATGTGCAGGGAAAGAGATATTATGGATGTAGACAAGCTGAATGAGCAGGGAAAGGTTTCCTCGGACACCATTAAGAAGCTGCCCACTTACCATGCCGTTATTTTCATGCGAAATGAGACCGGCCGTATCAATCTGTACAAGCTGGTAAGCAAGTCTCATATCAAGTATTTTAACCACAGACCCCGTGTGCCAAAGAGCGTGTTTGAGGCACATCGGGAGGGACTTCTTATTGGAAGTGCCTGCGAGGCTGGTGAGCTTTACCAGGCTCTTTTGCGCAATGCACCGGAGCAGGAAATCGCAAGACTGGTAAGCTTTTATGATTATCTGGAAATCCAGCCCCTTGGGAACAACATGTTCATGGTGGAGGATGAAAAGAATGACACGATTCATTCGAAAGAGGATCTGATTGAGATCAACAAAAAGATTGTAAAGCTTGGTGAACAGTTTAACAAGCCGGTTGTTGCTACCTGTGACGTTCACTTTATGGATCCCCAGGACGAAATCTACCGCCGTATTATCATGGCTGGAAGCGGCTTCAAGGATGCTGACAATCAGGCACCTCTTTATCTTCGCACTACTGAGGAAATGCTGGAGGAGTTTTCTTATCTGGGAAGTGAGAAGGCAGAGGAAGTGGTAATTACAAATACAGTGAAGATTGCGGATATGATAGAGAAAATGTCACCGATCCATCCGGATAAATATCCGCCGGTTATTGAGAATTCTGACCAGGACTTAAAGGATATGTGCTTCCAGAAAGCTCATGAAATGTACGGTGAAGTGCTTCCCAAGATCGTGGAAGACCGTCTGGATAAAGAGCTGAATTCCATTATCTCCAATGGATATGCGGTGATGTATATCATTGCCCAGAAGCTGGTGTGGAAGTCCAATGCAGATGGTTATCTGGTGGGCTCCAGAGGGTCTGTAGGTTCTTCCTTAGCGGCTACCATGTCTGGTATTACAGAGGTAAATCCTCTGCCGCCCCATTATCTGTGCCCCAATCCGGAGTGTAAGTACAGTGACTTTGATTCTCCGGAGATCAAGGCATTTTCCGGCATGGCAGGATGCGATATGCCAGACAGGATCTGTCCAAAGTGCGGAACCAGGATGACTAAACAGGGTTTTGACATTCCTTTTGAGACCTTCCTTGGATTCAAAGGAGACAAGGAGCCTGATATCGACCTGAACTTCTCAGGAGAGTATCAGTCCAATGCCCATCATTATACAGAGGTTATATTTGGAAAAGGTCAGACCTTCAAGGCGGGAACCATCGGTACCCTTGCGGATAAGACCGCATTCGGATATGTAAAGAACTATTTTGAAGAGCGGGGGCAGCACAAGCGTTCCTGCGAGATCAACCGTATTGTACAGGGGTGTACCGGTATCCGGCGAAGCACCGGTCAGCATCCTGGCGGAATTATTGTACTCCCAATGGGAGAGGAAATAGAGAAATTTACCCCGGTCCAGTACCCGGCGAACGATTCCAGCAGTGGATTTATCACCACCCATTTTGACTACCATTCCATTGATGGAAACCTGCTGAAGCTGGATATTCTGGGACACGATGATCCCACCATGATCCGTACCCTTGAGGATATGACAGACCTGAATGCAAGAGAGGTTCCTCTTGATGACAAGGCGGTTATGTCACTTTTTGCCAGTACAGAAGCTCTTGGAATTGATCCGAAGGATATCGGCGGCTGCAAGCTTGGCTGTCTGGGAATTCCAGAGTTTGGTACTGATTTTGCCATGCAGATGCTTGTGGATACCAAGCCGAAATATTTTTCTGATCTGGTCCGTATTGCCGGACTTTCCCACGGTACGGATGTATGGCTGGGAAATGCGCAGACACTGATCGAAGAGGGAAAAGCTACTATTTCCACGGCAATCTGTACCCGAGATGATATTATGATCTACCTGATCGGTCAGGGTGTGGAAAGTGGTCTTGCCTTTACTATTATGGAGAGCGTCCGTAAAGGAAAAGGTCTCCGAGATGAGTGGATCACCACTATGAAAGAACACGGCGTTCCGGACTGGTACATCTGGTCCTGCAAAAAAATCAAATACATGTTCCCGAAAGCCCATGCGGCAGCTTACGTTATGATGGCATACAGAATCGCCTGGTTCAAGGTATTCCAGCCGCTGGCTTATTACGGTGCATATTTCAGTATCCGTGCCACAGCTTTTTCCTATGAACTGATGTGTATGGGAAAAGAAAAGCTGGAGTTTTATATGGCAGAGATACGCAAGAAAGGGGACGCTGCATCCAAAAAAGAGCAGGATACCCTGAAAGATATGCGTATTGTCCAGGAAATGTATGCAAGAGGTTATGATTTTATGCCCATTGATATTTACCGGGCGAAGGCACATCGTTTCCAGATCATAGAAGGAAAACTGATGCCGTCCATTGATTCTATAGAAGGTCTTGGAGATAAGGCGGCAGATGCTGTAGTGGATGCTGCTGTACAGGGAAGATTTCTTTCCAAGGATGATTTCCGTGACAGGACCAAGGTCAGCAAGACCGTAATTGATTTGATGGATAAACTTGGATTATTTGGAGATATTCCACAGTCCAATCAGATTTCATTGTTTGATTTCTAACGCTGGTTAAATAAGAGTAATATGAATTTAGGAGGTTCCATGAAAACAGAAGAACTGCGCTACCTACAACGTCTGGCGGAGCTCTACCCCACTATCGGGAAGGCTTCTACAGAGATCATCAACCTTCAGTCCATTCTCAATCTTCCAAAAGGCACCGAGCATTTTCTTTCCGATATCCACGGAGAGTACGAAGCTTTTTCCCATGTGCTTCGAAACGGTTCGGGAGCTGTGCGAAAGAAGATAGATGATGTATTTGGACATACCTTAAGCAACAGTGACAAGCGTTCCCTGGCAACTCTCGTGTATTACCCGAAGGAAAAAATTGCCTATGTGAAGAAAAAAGAGTCTGATATGCAGAACTGGTACAAGATCACCCTGTACCGTCTTATTGAAGTGTGCAAGACAACTGCCTCCAAATATACCAGATCCAAGGTTCGTAAGGCATTGCCTTCGGATTATGCATATGTGATCGAAGAGCTGATCACGGAGAAAGCAGAAGTTCTGGATAAAGAGGCTTATTACGATTCCATTGTGGATACCATTATAGATATCGGCAGGGCAGAGAACTTCATTATCGCTCTTGCTGAACTGATCCAGAGACTGGTTGTAGACCACCTTCATGTGCTTGGAGATATATATGACAGAGGTCCCGGTCCTCATTTTATTATGGACAGACTGATGGATTATCATTCTCTGGATATTCAGTGGGGAAACCATGATGTGGTATGGATGGGCGCCGCTGTAGGACAGGCTGCCTGTATGGCCACAGTGATCCGTAACAGTATCCGTTACGGCAATCTGGATATTCTGGAGGATGGTTATGGAATCAATATGATGCCTCTTGCTGCTTTTGCCATGGAGATTTACGGGGATGATCCCTGCCAGGTATTTGAAGTACATGGCAATCCTTCCAATTACAATGCTCTTGAGAAAGAGCTGAGCAGGAAAATGCACAAAGCCATTTCCATTATCCAGTTTAAGCTGGAAGGGGTACTGGCGAAAGAACATCCGGATTTTCATATGGAGAATCGATGCGTTATGGAGGGGATTGATCCGGAGAAGGGCACTGTGCAGCTGCCGGATGGAAGTGTGCATAATCTTCTGGACACCCATTTTCCAACCATTGACTGGGGACATCCTTATGAGCTGACAGATGGGGAAAAAGAAGTAGTGGAGCGCCTGAGCTCAGCATTTCGAAACTGCGAGAAGCTTCAGAACCACATGCAGCTGCTTCTGGATAAAGGCGGCCTTTATAAGACCTATAACGGGAACCTTCTTTTCCATGGAAGTATTCCGCTGAACGAGGATGGAACTCTGAAAGAAGTTGAGATTTACGGTGAGACTTGTAAAGGCAAGGCACTTTATGATAAACTGGAAGCCTACGTAAGAAAAGCTTTTTTTACCGTAGATGAGAAGGAGAAGAAAGCAAGCCAGGATATTCTGTGGTATATCTGGGCCGGGCCTAATTCTCCCCTTTATGGAAAAGATAAAATGACTACCTTCGAGCGTTATTTTATCGCAGATAAAGAGACACACAAAGAGAAAAAGAATGCCTACTATCACCTCTGGGAAAAAGAAGAGGTAGTAAATCGTATGCTGGAAGAATTCGGGCTGGATCCGGATGAGGGGCATATTATCAATGGTCACGTGCCTGTTCATCAGCTGGAGGGAGAGAATCCGGTGAAATGTGATGGCAAGGTGATCGTAATTGACGGTGGTTTTTGTGAGGCATACCGGAATGTGACCGGTATTGCCGGATATACTCTTGTTTACAGTTCCTATGGTCTGAGCCTGACTGCCCATGAGCCTTTTACTTCGGCGGAAGATGCAGTGGAAACAGAGAGGGACATTGTGTCCAACCGTGTGGCTGTCCGCTATAATCCAAGGCGTGCACTTGTGGGAGATACGGATAATGGTAAGGCACTGAAAGAACGAATTCAGGAGCTGAAACAGCTTTTGGATGCCTACAGAAAAGGCGTTATAAAGGAGAAAAAATAAGGAGACTAAGGAAAAATGGGTGGAATTTTTGGTGTTGCGTCAAAGTCTGATTGTGTAATGGATCTTTTTTTTGGAATTGATTATCACTCCCATCTGGGTACAAGAAGGGGCGGAATGACCGTTTATAGCAGGAGCAGTGGATTTAACCGCGTGATCCATAATATTGAGAACTCACCGTTCCGTACCAAATTTGACAAAGATGTGGCAGAGATGGAAGGCAATCTTGGAATAGGCTGTATTTCTGACAATGAACCGCAGCCTCTTCTGGTGCGCTCCCATCTGGGAAATTTTGCAATTACAACAGTAGGTAAGATCAATAATATAGAAGCTTTGGTAGAGAAATGCTTCAAAGACGGGCATACCCATTTTCTGGAGATGAGCGGTGGCAGTGTGAATCCTACAGAGGTAACGGCAGCGCTGATCAATCAGAAAGACAGTATTGTTGAGGGAATCCGCTATGCCCAGGAAATGATCGAGGGCTCTATGACCCTTCTTCTTATGACAGGGGAGGGCATTTACGCAGCACGCGACCGTTATGGAAGAACTCCTCTTGTAATCGGCAAGAAGGAAGATGCATGTTGTGCTTCTTTTGAAAGTCATGCCTACATTAATCTTGGCTATGAAGACTTGAAAGAGCTGGGACCTGGAGAGATTGATTTTATCACCCCGGAGGGCGCACAGGTTCTGCAGAAGCCAGGAGACAAGATGCGAATCTGTTCTTTCCTCTGGGTATATTATGGATATCCAACCTCCACTTATGAGGGGGTAAATGTAGAGGAAATGCGTTACAAATGCGGCGATATTCTGGCAGGAAGAGATGCCGGAGAAGTGAATCCGGATCTGGTTGCAGGAGTACCGGATTCCGGTATTGCACATGCCATCGGCTATGCTAACCGCTCTGGTGTGCCGTTTGCCCGTCCGTTTATTAAATATACGCCCACATGGCCAAGATCTTTTATGCCGACTCAGCAGAGCCAGCGAAATCTTATCGCCAGAATGAAACTGATCCCAGTACATAAACTGATCAAAGATAAAAGCCTCCTTATGATTGACGACTCTATCGTAAGAGGTACCCAGCTTCGTGAGACAACAGAATTCCTCTATAACAATGGTGCTAAGGAGGTTCATATCAGACCTGCCTGCCCGCCGCTTTTATATGGATGTAAGTACCTGAATTTCTCACGCTCTAAGTCAGAGATGGATCTGATCACAAGAAGGATCATTGCGAAACGTGAAGGGGACAATGTATCAGACAGGATTTTGCAGGATTATGCAAATCCGGATTCTACAAACTACAAAGAAATGCTGGAAGAAATCCGCAAGGAACTGAATTTTACATCCCTGAAATATCATCGTCTGGATGATCTGAAGAAGTCAATTGATATTGAACCGTGCAAGCTTTGCACTTATTGCTGGAACGGACAGGAATAAACAGGAGGTGACTGCCTGTGAAAAAGCACAACAAAGATGTACTAAAAGCAACGCTGTTTGCCCTGATTGCCATATTTATCATGATTGGAGCAGCGGGGCTTCTGTTTGCCGAACATAAGAAAAAGATTCAGAAGGAGCAGCAGAAGAAGGCTGCCATTGAGGCTCTGGAAAGGGTGCCCACAGTGACACCGACTCCAGCGGCTACAGCTACGCCCACACCGGAGCCTACAGCCACAGTGACACCGACTCCAGTGATTACCAGGGCACCGGCGTTCATGGCTAGTGATTATATGGGAACCTGGTACAGCAAGGATGGACTGGTGACACTGTCTATAGACGACCTTACCCTGAAGTCTGTTACTTTTACTTTTTCTCAGGCTGGTGACAATGCCGGCACTGAGGTTTCGGAAGCTTCGGACACTGCAAAAGTGGCTGGAAATGCAGCAAAGCTTTCCTTTACAGATTCCTGGGGAAACCAGGTGCGTGGAAATATGACCTTTGATCAGGGCAAACTTTATCTGCGCCTTAATACAGCTTCCGCTGCAGAGGGTGCCGGGGTGACACCAAAGGTAGATGGGGTCCTTACAAGGGAGAAAGCCGCTTCTGTGACACAGGCACCTTCCGTGACTCCGGCTGATAATACAGATAAAACGGATCTCTCTTCTAGGGATTATATATTCCCGGACAGCAACAGCCGATACCTTACAGATGAGGATTTGTCAGGCTATTCATCTGACCAGCTGGAACTGGCGAAAAATGAGATTTATGCCCGACATGGCAGGAAATTTGTGACACAGAGAATTGCGGATTATTTTAACAGTAAATCCTGGTATAAGGGAACTGTGGAGCCGGAGACCTTTGATGCAGATACTTCTGTGTTTAATGAATATGAAGTCGCAAATATTCAGAAAATTGCAGATACGGAAGGAAAGCTTCGAAGTGAAGGAAAGTAACGGATATATGAAAAATACTTTACGGAATGTTACGAGTGAATGGTAATAACTTTATTTATGGTATACAAAATGAGGGGGAAATCGCATCCCCCTCATTTTGTACCTGTTCAGTACCTTTGCAATTACGGCATTTTTTTATTATCAGTACGGCCAACCAGATAGTCAATGCTGGTTTCATAATAATTTGCAAGGCGGATCAGCATTTCGATTGGAATGTTCCTGGAGCCAGTTTCGTAGTGGGAGTAGGAACGCTGGCTGATGTGAAGGATATCACTGATCTGCTTCTGGGACAGATCAGCGTCTGTCCGAAGGTCTTGAATTCTCTGAAATTTCATAGGTTCACCTCTTTTTCTTCTGTAGAGTCTGCAGGGACCAAATGTAACGAACAACGAAAAACGTCTGGCCCCGAATCCTTTCAGAAAGTATAAATCAGAACGAAATGCACTATTGCAATTCAGAGCAAAATGGGCTATAATGAATTTTGTATATCTTTTAATCATATCTTTTTTACTTTTATTCTTTTTTATTCCAGAGACACATTGAAATGGCAGAGCAGGTTCGCATATGGGGAAGAACTGTATCTGCAGAAAGGGATAAGATTGTTTGCAAGTGTTTTATCAGCGGCGATTTCAGGAATGGAAGTCTGCCCGGTTCAGGTGGAAGCTGATGTAAGCAGCGGTCTGCCTTGTTTTACTATGGTTGGATTTCCCAGCACCCAGGTGAAAGAAGCACAGGACAGAGTGCGCACAGCGTTAAAAAATAATGGGATCAGTCTGCCGCCTAAGAAGGTGACGGTGAATCTGGCACCTGCTGATCTGCGAAAAGAAGGGGCCGGTTTTGACCTGCCCGTGGCAGCAGCAGTGCTGGCAGCATCGGGATTTATAGAACCACAGCTTCTTCGGAATGTAATGGTGGTTGGCGAACTCAGTCTGAATGGGGAGGTAAGGAGTGTATCCGGAGTGCTGCCAAGAGTGATCCGGGCAAGGGAACTGGGATGCCGGTATTGTATCATTCCGTTTGAAAATCTGGCAGAAGGAGCTCTGGTGAAGGATATGAAAGTGGTCGGAGTCCAAAATATAAAAGAAGTTTTGAAGCTTGTCTCAGATCCGGATGCATTTGGAAAAGAAAATCAGTTTTCAGAGGAAAATTCAGAAGAGAATCAGGCAGAAGAGAATCTGGTGGATTTCGGGGAAATCTGTGGTCAGGAGAGTGCCAGAAGAGCTGCTGAGATTGCAGTCAGCGGGTTTCACAACATCCTGTTTATCGGCCCTCCGGGCACTGGGAAGACCATGCTTGCCAAAAGAATACCTACGATCATGCCCTCTCTTACTTTTGAGGAAAGCCTGGAGCTTACAAAAATCTACAGCATTGCTGGACTTTTAAGTCCAAAGAGACCATTAATTAAGGCAAGACCCTTTCGAAGTCCGCATCATACCAGTTCGTCTGCAGCTCTGGCTGGAGGCGGAAGGATCCCGGGTCCCGGTGAAGTGACCCTGGCTCACAGAGGCGTTCTGTTTCTGGATGAAATGCCGGAATTTGCAAGAGGCAGCCTGGAAGTGCTGCGACAGCCCCTGGAGGACAAGCAGATCCAGCTGTCAAGGGCAAGTGGAACGTACGTGTTTCCGGCGGGATTTATTCTGGTAGCAGCCATGAACCCTTGTCCCTGCGGCTATTATCCGGATATGAATAAATGCAGGTGCACACCTGGCGAGGTGAGTCATTATCTTCATAAGCTGAGCCAGCCCCTTCTGGAGCGGATCGATCTATGTGCAGATGTGCCGCCTGTTAATTTTTCCCAGATCTCAGGAGAAAAGTCAGGAGAAAGTTCTGCCCTTATCCGGAAAAGAGTGGAAAAAGCCAGAAGAATACAGCAGAAACGCTACCAGAATGAGAAAATCTGTTTCAACGGAGAACTGTCCGGGAAGCAGATACGGAAATACTGTGTGCTGACAGAGAATGCCTTTCAGGTGGCAAAAAATGCTTTTGAGCTTATGGAACTCAGTGCAAGATCCTATCACCGGATTCTGAAGGTTTCACGCACCATTGCGGATATGGAAGGGGAGGAACTGATACACACAAGACATGTTGCAGAAGCCCTTACTTACAAAGCATTTGATAAGAAGTACAGAAGCTGAATGAATTTATTCATAAAACCGCACGCAGGGAGGTATTTTAGTATGGAAGCAATGCAGAAAATCAAATGTTTAACTATAGAGGATTCCAATTTTCCAGATCGTTTGAGAAAACTTTCCGGAATGCCAAAAAAACTGTACTACATCGGAAACCTGCCAGATCCGAAGAAGCCTGCTGCAGCAGTGGTAGGTGCTCGCATGTGCAGTCCTTATGGCAGATGTCAGGCATTTAAATATGCAAGAACCATGGCAAGCTACGGTGTGCAGATCATCAGTGGAATGGCAAGAGGAATTGATGCAGAGGGGCATAAAGGTGCACTGGATACGGACACTCCTACTTTTGCAGTGCTGGGAAGCGGAGTGGACGTGTGTTATCCCAATTCCAACAGATGGCTTTATCAGCGGATCCTGGAAAAAGGCGGCGGGATCATCAGCGAGCTTCCCCCGGGCTCTCCGCCTGTGAACTGGGCTTTTCCGGCAAGAAACCGGATCATCAGCGGACTTTCCGATGCTGTTCTTGTGGTAGAAGCCAAGGAACAGAGCGGTTCCCTGATCACTGCAAACTTTGCCCTGGAACATGGACACAGTGTTTATGCCCTTCCGGGAGCTGTGACAGAGGAACTGAGCAGAGGCTGCAACAAGCTGATTTTCGATGGTGCAGGAATCGCTTACAGCCCGGAAATCATGCTTATGGAATGGGGAATCGAGGCAAAAAACAGACCTCAAAATGTGGAAAAAAAGAAGTTGGGGCTTGCGCCGGATTTGGATTTGGTGTATAGTGGTCTCGATTTACGACCTGAAAATCTGGATAATTTAATACGAAAAACCGGTTTTTCAGCATCAAAAGTCTGTGCTCTTCTGACAGAACTTCAGCTAATGGGGCTTGTGGGAGAGACAGGCAGACAATACTACAGAATATCAGGGGGATAATTTGTAGTGTATGTAGACTGAATACAAAGTAGGAGAGGTAGTATGGCTAAATATCTGGTGATAGTTGAGTCACCTGCAAAAGTAAAGACAATAAAGAAATTTCTTGGGGCAAATTATGAGGTAGAGGCATCTAACGGACATGTCCGTGATTTTCCCAAGAGTCAGTTTGGAATAGATGTGGAGAATGATTTCGAGCCGAAATATATAACCATCCGTGGTAAGGGGGAATTGCTTGCCAAACTTCGCAAGGCAGCCAAAAAAGCTGATAAGATTTATCTTGCCACTGACCCTGACCGTGAAGGAGAAGCAATTTCCTGGCACTTGATGCAGGCTCTGAAAGAAGATCCGGATAAAATGCACCGAATCACTTTCAATGAGATCACAAAGACTGCTGTAAAGGATTCCTTGAAGCATGCACGCGGTCTGAATATGAATCTTGTAGATGCACAGCAGGCGAGAAGAATGCTGGACCGTATGGTGGGTTATACCATCAGTCCGCTTCTCTGGGCGAAAGTAAAGAGAGGCTTAAGTGCCGGCCGTGTGCAGTCTGTTGCACTTCGCATCATCTGTGACAGGGAGGAGGAGATTAATTCTTTTATCCCGGAAGAATACTGGAGCCTGAATGGTGAATTCCTTGTGGATGGCGAGAAAAAGCCTCTGGAGGCTAAATTCTACGGAACAGACAAGAAGATGGATATCCACAATAAAGCTGAGATGGATGAGATTCTTAAGGTTCTTGAGAACGAAGAATTTGAGATCTCTGAGGTGAAAAAAGGCGAGAGAATCAAGAATGCTCCGCTTCCTTTTACTACCAGTACCCTGCAGCAGGAGGCATCCAAAACACTGAATTTTTCCACCCAGAAGACTATGCGTCTGGCACAGCAGCTTTATGAGGGTGTTGATATCAAGGGCAACGGTACTGTAGGTGTGATCACATACCTTCGTACTGATTCTGTACGTATTTCTGACGAGGCAGATGCGGCAGCAAGAAGCTACATCAGCAGCCAGTATGGAGAAGAATATGTGTCAGAAACAGCCAAGACAGTGAAGAAGGGACAGAAGATCCAGGATGCTCATGAGGCTATCCGCCCAACTGATATCAGCCGTACACCTGTACAGATAAAAGAATCCCTTACACGAGATCAGTTCCGTTTGTATCAGCTGATCTGGAAGCGTTTTGCGGCCAGCCGTATGGCTCCTGCGAAGTATGAGACTACCTCTGTAAAAGTGGCTGGTGGAGACTATACGTTCACTGTGTCCGCTTCCAAGGTAGCATTTGAAGGCTTCCTTTCGGTATATATGCAGGAAGAGGATATGAAGAAGGGAAATGTGTTAAGCCAAAGCCTGAGTAAAGGCATGAAGCTGAAACTGAAAGAGTTAAAGCCGGAACAGCATTTTACCCAGCCGCCGGCACATTATACAGAGGCTTCCCTGGTAAAGACCATGGAGGAGCTTGGAATCGGCCGTCCGAGTACTTATGCGCCGACCATCACCACCATTATCAGCCGCCGCTATGTTTCCAAGGAGCAGCGTAACCTTTATGTGACAGAGCTGGGCGAGGTGGTAAACAGTATTATGAAGCAGGCGTTCCCAAGCATTGTGGACGTGAATTTCACGGCTACCATGGAGGGACTTCTGGACTGTGTGGAGAATGGTACGGTACAGTGGAAGACAGTAGTCCGGAACTTCTATCCGGATCTGAAACATGATGTGGATGCGGCTCAGGAAGAGCTGGAGAAAGTAGACATCCATGATGAAGAGACCGATGTGATCTGTGATAACTGTGGTCGTCATATGGTGATTAAATATGGTCCTCACGGACGTTTCCTTGCATGCCCGGGATTTCCGGAATGCCGCAATACCAAGCCTTACTATGAAAAGATTGGTGTAGCCTGCCCGAAGTGTGGTAAGGAAGTGGTGCTTAAGAAGACGAAGAAAGGCCGTAAGTATTACGGTTGTGAAGATAATCCGGAATGTGACTTTATGTCATGGCAGAAGCCCTCGGATAAGAAATGTCCGGTGTGCGGAAGCTACATGGTGGAAAAAGGAAATAAACTGGTGTGCAGCCAGGAGACCTGTGGCTATGTAGAAGCCAGGCCGAAGGATGAAAAAGAAAATTAAGGTTGCTGTGAAGGGTGCGAGCAGTAACAAATTAAGGAATTTCCGGGGAAAATCTCCTGCAAGGCAGCTGTATTATGTTTTGCAGGGGATTTTTTAAATAAAAGCTCTATTACTTCCATTGTTTGATGAATAGTTTCAAAAACGTGATATTTTCAGAAAAGCTAAACAAAATTGAAAAATAGTAAAAAATAGCTTGTAAATAGTTTGAAAAACGTGTAGTATTAGAATAACAGGTAAAGTCAGAGCATGCCTGAAAAATGCTTTCTGCAAAATCTCCTGCAAAGTGGAGCGTACAGATTGCGGGAGTGGGTTTTCAAACAGGCTCTCATGTAACAAAAGCGAAGGGAGGACAAAATGAGCGTTCAGTTACTTGATAAAACAAGAAAAATCAATAAACTTCTCCATAACAGCAGTTCCAGTAAGGTGGTTTTTAATGATATCTGCCAGGTTCTGATGGATACTTTAAGTTCTAATATCCTGGTTCTCAGCAAGAAAGGCAAGGTGCTTGGTGTAAGCTTTTGCCCGGGAGTTGAGGAAATCCAGGAGCTGATAGCTGATGAGGTGGGCGGTCATGTTGACCCTCTGCTGAATGAGCGTTTTTTAGGGGTATTATCTACCAAAGAGAACGTGAATCTTCAGACACTTGGCTTTGAGCATGTTTCCAGCAGCTATCAGGGAATCATCAATCCTATTGATATTGCAGGAGAACGTCTTGGAACGGTGTTTATGTACCGCAAGGATCGTCCATATGATATTGAGGATATTATTGTCAGTGAATACGGCACTACAGTTGTAGGTCTTGAGATGATGCGGGCTGTACATGAAGAGAATGCTGAGGAAGACCGAAAGAAACAGGTTGTAAAATCTGCTTTTAACACACTTTCTTTCTCTGAACTGGAAGCTATCATCCACATTTTTGATGAGCTTGACGGAGATGAGGGAATTCTTGTTGCCAGCAAGATTGCAGACAGAGTAGGTATTACCAGATCAGTAATCGTAAATGCACTCCGCAAGTTCGAGAGCGCAGGCGTTATTGAGTCCAGGTCATCCGGTATGAAGGGAACCTATATCAAGGTTCTCAATGAAGTGATCTTTGATGAATTGGAAGAGATTAAGGCCCAGAGAAATAAAAAGGCCTGAATGAATTCAATAAATAATAAACAAGTGTACAGAAGAACTGTTTTCCTTCGAACGTGTTTGAAAAAGGCTTTCTGCAAATTGTGAAGTTGCAGATTGCAGGAACGCTTTTTCAAACACGCTCTGGAGGGCAGTTCTTTTTTGTGTATAACAGGAAACTTCGTTGGAATTCATGATTTCACAAAAAAACTTTACCAGGCAGTCTTCAGAAGCTTCGAAATAGAAAAAAAATCAGAAAATTTTTAAAGTGAGAAAACAAGAGAAAAAAAGAGCATAAAAGAGAATAAAAAAGAATATACTTAAAAATGCAACTATGAAAAGAGTTGCACAAATAACGATAATTCAATAATATAATGGACAGTGATTAGCACTCGGCAATAATGAGTGCTAGCAAGGAAAAGAAAAGCAATTCTAAAGGAGGACATAGATCATGAAATTAGTTCCATTAGGCGACAGAGTTGTATTAAAACAGTTAGAAGCAGAAGAGACAACAAAATCCGGTATCGTTCTTCCAGGACAGGCACAGGAGAAACCACAGCAGGCAGAAGTAATCGCAGTAGGACCTGGCGGAGTTGTTGACGGCAAAGAAGTGAAAATGGAAGTTACTGTAGGCGACAAGGTTATCTATTCCAAATATTCAGGAACAGAGGTTAAGCTTGACGGTGAAGAGTATATCATTGTAAAACAGAGCGATATTCTTGCAATTGTGAAATAAGACATAACCTTATAAATAACTTGAAATCAGGAGGATGATTCATTATGGCAAAAGAGATTAAATATGGCGCAGAAGCCAGAACAGCATTAGAGGCTGGTGTAAATAAACTTGCTGATACCGTAAGAGTAACACTTGGACCGAAAGGAAGAAACGTAGTACTTGATAAACAGTTCGGTGCTCCGCTTATCACAAACGATGGTGTTACAATCGCAAAAGAGATCGAGCTTGAGGATGCTTTCGAGAACATGGGTGCTCAGCTGATTAAGGAAGTTGCATCCAAGACAAACGATGTAGCTGGTGACGGTACTACAACTGCTACTGTACTTGCTCAGGCAATGGTTCACGAAGGAATGAAGAACCTGGCAGCAGGTGCTAACCCGATCGTTATGAGACGCGGTATGAAGAAAGCTACAGATACTGCTGTAGAAGCAATCAAGAACATGAGCCAGAAAGTAAGCGGAAAGAAACAGATCGCAAACGTTGCATCTATTTCCGCCGGAGATAAAGAAGTCGGAGAGCTTGTTGCAAATGCAATGGAAAAAGTTTCCAACGACGGTGTTATTACTGTAGAAGAGTCCAAGACCATGCACACAGAGCTTGACCTTGTAGAAGGTATGCAGTTTGACCGTGGATATATTTCCGCATACATGTCCACTGATATGGAGAAGATGGAAGCAAACCTTGAGGATCCATATATTCTGATCACAGACAAGAAAATCTCCAACATTCAGGAAGTTCTTCCGCTGCTGGAGCAGATCGTACAGGCTGGAGCAAAACTTCTTATCATTGCTGAGGATGTTGAGGGTGAGGCTCTTACCACTCTGATCGTAAACAAATTAAGAGGAACCTTCCAGGTAGTAGCTGTAAAAGCTCCTGGCTATGGTGACAGAAGAAAAGAAATGCTTCAGGATATTGCAATCCTCACAGGTGGTACTGTAATTTCTGATGAGGTTGGTCTTGAACTGAAAGATGCTACAATGGCTCAGTTAGGACGTGCAAAATCCGTTAAAGTTGCAAAAGAGAATACTGTTATTGTCGATGGTATGGGAGATAAAGAAGCAATTGCCAATCGTGTTGCCCAGATCCGTGCTCAGATTGAGGAGACAAAATCTGATTTCGACAGAGAGAAGCTTCAGGAAAGACTTGCAAAACTTGCAGGCGGTGTAGCAGTGGTTCGTGTTGGTGCAGCTACTGAGACTGAGATGAAAGAAGCAAAACTTCGTATGGAAGATGCTCTTGCAGCTACCAGAGCAGCTGTTGAAGAAGGAATCATTGCAGGAGGCGGTTCTGCATATATCCACGCTTCCAAAGAGGTTGCAAAACTTGCGGCAGATCTTGAGGGAGATGAGAAGACTGGTGCAAACATCATCCTGAAAGCACTGGAAGCTCCGCTGTTCCGTATTGCTGCTAATGCAGGTCTTGAAGGTGCAGTTATCATCAACAAAGTAAGAGAGTCTGAGCCAGGTGTTGGTTTTGATGCTCTGAACGAGAAATATGTAAACATGGTAGACGAGGGAATCCTTGATCCTGCAAAGGTTACAAGAAGTGCTCTTCAGAACGCAACAAGTGTTGCTTCTACTCTGCTTACAACTGAGTCTGTTGTTGCAAATATCAAAGAAGATACTCCGGCAATGCCAGCTGGCGGTCAGGGTATGGGAATGATGTAATTTCCGGCAGCGGAAAACAGAACGGAAAATCCATGAATGGATTTTTGAAGGTATAATTCAGAACTCAAAAGGGTCGGTGTCAAAGACGCTGGCCCTTTTGCATTCAATAAAAGTCATTTTTTACAGTAACTGTGTACTGTTCACTGGTAACGTTCCGCGAGGCGTTTTTTGTGAACAAAGTTCACAGAA
>OGOL01000542.1_pt1 | contig 41789 bp, 40 predicted proteins | sample 1552641 | NCBI WGS metagenome assembly OGOL01 (sample SAMEA2580140, study PRJEB22360) | human gut metagenome | biome: human gut; feature: human-associated habitat; material: faeces | place: Denmark | collected 2008/2010 | reverse complement strand
AAAGGGGCTTGATCTGCAAAACTGCACCGATGGCCGCGGCTCCGGCGGTCACGCGGGCAAGCGATTATCGTCGGCCTTTTCAGAAAAAATTCTCGGTCAAGCGGCGGAGAAGCCCACGGACTCAAACACGGTCATGGCTGCGTCGGTCTGGAGATAGGCCAGGAAGTCCTGGGCGGCATCCTCCTTGTCTCCCTTGAGCACGGCGGCGGGGTAGATGACCTGACCGCACATTTCGGCAGTGGCGCTGTCCACCACCGCCAGACCGGCGGAGTTGGCATCGGTGGCATAGATAATGCCGCAGTCCACAGCGCCCTCACTGACCTGAGAGGCAACCTCCTTCACGTTGTTGCTGTAGGTCAGCTTATCCGCGACGGCGGTCTCGTCGATGCCGTAGTAGTTGAAGATCTTTAGGGTGTACTGACCCACGGGCACATCGCTGTTGCCGATGGCCAGCATCACATCGCCGTTCTTCAGCAACTCGGCAAGCTGGTCAAAGCTCTCAATGCCCTTGGGATTGCCGGCGGGAACGGTGAGCGTCACCTTGTTTTCCAGCAGGTCCACACGGCTGTCAGTGACGATGAGGTCAAGTCCGTCGGGGTTCTTCTCGGCATCACCGATGAGGCTGCCGTCCATGGCGTTCATCTGCTTGGGTGCGGCGGAGATGAACAGGTCGCAGTCCGCGCCCTCCTTGATCTGCTTGAGCAGGGTGCCGGAGGAATCGAAGTTATAGGTAACGGTCACGTTGGGATTGTTCTGCTCGTACATTTCCTTGAGCTGGTTCATGGTCTCCGTCATAGAGGCGGCAGCGAACACGATCAGCTCCACCGGCTCACCGGCGGGGGCTTCCGTGGGGGCGTTGTCCTGCGTCTGGGAACTGTCGCCGGTGTCGACGTTGGTGTCGGTTTTACCGCCGCAGGCGGCAAGGGACAGGGTCAGGCACAGGGCCAGCAGCAGGGACAAACACTTTTTCATGTTGGTTCTTCCTTCCTGATTCGATGAAAAATCTATCTCGACTTTACAGAGTAAATCGTGATACTCAATCAAGATGAACGGTTCGGAAAAGCAGGAGCGCGCTTGGGCGCTCTCGCTTTTATTTTCCGAAGGGGCAGTTGGGCCAGTGACAGGGCTTGCAGCCAAGGCACAGCCCGCCCTCGCCCATCACGGCGAAGTCTCTGCGGGTCAGTTCCACGCCTGCGGCGATCCGGGGGAGCGCCAGGTCGAAAATGGTGGCCCCGGCATACATCACACAGCCGGGCAGGCCGCAGATGGGGGTGCCGTCCTCAAAATAGCCCAGCAGGAACATGGCGCCGGGCAGCACGGGTGCGCCGTAAGTGACGATCCGTGCGCCGCTTGCCTGGATGCCGCCGGGGGTGTTGTCGTCCGGGTCCACGCTCATGCCGCCGGTGCACAGGATCAGGTCCGCGCCGGTTTTCCGGGCTTCGCCGATGGCGTTGGCCACATTTTCTACGCCGTCGCCGGAATAGGCGGTGGAGATGGTCTCGATACCGTAGGCCGCCAGCTTCTCCTTTACCACAGGGGTGAAGGTGTCCTGGATGAGACCCTTCTTCACCTCGCTGCCGGTGGCCACGATAGCGGCGGTTTTCTTCACATAGGGCAGCAGCTCCAACAGAGGGCCGGCGCCCGCCGCCTGCTCGGCGGCTTGCAGTGTTTCCTCCTTGATGATGAGGGGGATGACCCGCATTCCCGCCAGCTTGTCGCCCTTTTTCACGGCGGTATTGCCCTTCCGGGTGGCGATCATCACGTCCTCCCGGGAGTTGACGGCGATGAGCCGCCGGCTGTCCACCCGGAACAGGCCGTCACAGGCGGCTCGCAGCTCGATCTTGCCCTCTTTCGTCTCACTGCGGACCATGTTCTCCTGACCGCACAGGGCCAGCAGCCGCTCCGCCGCATCGTTTTCGTGGACCATGCCCGGAGTCATCTCCCAGACATACAGGTTCTCCTTGCCCATGCTCAGCAGCACAGAGATATCGTCCTCTGTGACGATGTGGCCCTTGCGGAACCGGGCGTCCTTATATTGATCCTTGATGATCTGGGTCATATCGTGGCACAGCACGTGGCCCACGGCCTCCTCTGTTCGGATCAGCTTCACTTCAGCACCTCAATTTCGTCTCCGGGCCTGACAACGCCCTCTTTTACCACCACGGCGAAGATGCCCTCCGTAGGCATAACGCACTTGCCTACCGCTTTTTTGATGGCGCAGTCATTGTGGCACTCCTTGCCGATCTGCGTCACCTCCACCTCCGTCTCGCCGATCCGAAGGTGGGTCCCCATGGGCAGGTGTTTGAGGTCGATGCCTTCCGTGTTGATGTTCTCCGCGAATACGCCGGGGTCCAGAGCGATGGGGGAGCGGGGGCGCATGGAGTCGATGCTTTCCTCCGCCAACAGAGAGATCTGGCGGTGCCAGTCCCCGGCGTGGGCGTCTCCCACGATGCCGTGGCGCAGTTTCAATTTAATTTCCGGAACAGCCCTTTTCAGTGTTCCCTTTTTCTCGCTGATATTGACGGATACGACCTTTGCCATGGTTCTATCAGTCCTCTCGCTTATAGTCTCCGCTCTTGCCGCCGGATTTTTCCAGCAGGCGGATGTTGGTGATCTCCATGTCCTTCTGCACCGCCTTGCACATATCGTAAACGGTGAGGGCCGCCACGGAAACGGCGGTCAGTGCCTCCATCTCCACGCCGGTGACGCCGGTGCAGGTGACCGCCGCCTGTATCTCCACCATGCAGGGCTGGTCCGACAGATGGAACGTGATGTCGATGCCCGTCAAGGGCAGGGGGTGGCACATGGGGATCAGCTCCCAGTTGTGCTTGGCGGCCTGAATCCCCGCCACCTGCGCCACCGCCAGCACGTCTCCCTTTTTCAGGGTACCGTTTTTGATATGGACCATAGTTTCCGGTGATACGCGGATCTCCCCCGCCGCCACCGCCCGCCGGTGGGTCACAGCCTTTTCCGTTACATCCACCATCCGGGCGCGGCCCTGTTCGTTGAAATGGGTCAGTTCTCCCATGGTTCAGCCTCCGATCTCATTCATGGTCCGGGGCGTATCGCTGGCATGTTCTGTCAGGTGGTGCCCCTTGGGCTTATGCAGGATGCCCCGGAGGATGGCGTCCTCCAATTCCCTGCCGTGAAGTCCCCGGAGGGAGATTTCCTCCCGGCTGTGGAGACAGCCCTTCAGCTTGCCGTCCGCCGTTACCCGGATGCGGCGGCACGCTCCACAGAACTCGTGGCTCATGGGGGTGATCAGCCCCACAGTCCCCATGGCTCCCGGCAGACGGTACCGCCGCGCCACGCCATTGGGTTCGATTTCTTCCAGCGCCGGGAATCGGTTCAGAATCTCCGTTACCGGCAGGAAGCGTTCCTTTGGCCATGCCGCACAGGGCCCCATAGGCATCAGTTCGATGAACCGCACCTCCCAGGGGTGCTCTTTTGTCAGGCTCAGAAAATCCTCGATCTCGTCATCATTCAAGCCGCCCATCAGCACGGTGTCCAGCTTCAGATTCTGAAATCCGGCGTCCTCCGCTGCCCGGATACCCGCAAAGGCGTCCTCCAGATCTCCCCGGCGGGTGATTTCCCGGAATCGCTCCGTCCGCAGGGTATCCAGACTGATGTTCAGCCGGTCCACTCCGGCTTCCTGCAGGGGCTTTGCCAATTCCGGCAGCAGACTGCCGTTGGTGGTGAGGCAAAGCTCCTTCAGTTCCGGGATGGCCCGCAGCGTTCGGCAGATGTCCAGAATCCCTCGCCGCACCAGCGGTTCTCCGCCGGTCAAACGGATCTTCCGGATTCCCAGCTTCACCGCCGCCCGGGCGATCTCGCCGTATTCCTCTACGGAGAGGACGGCCCCGTGAGGGCCTTTTTCCACGCCGTCCGCCGGCATACAGTATTGGCATCGGTAATTGCAAAGGTCCGTTACCGACAGCCGCAGATAATCAATTGTCCGGCCATATTGATCGATCATCGCATTACTTCCTATCGTCCCAAGCTACGGCCCGGAATTTCTCCGGGCGTGTTCGCCGGGGGCACACGGCCCGCAGCAGCGTCCGGCCGCCAAGTTTTCTAAGGTTGACCTTTATTATAGCAGATATTTCCTCAAAATACAAACCCCTTTTCCGCGGCTGAAGAAGGGCGGCGCAGTATGAAAAGCGGGCCCGGCTTGAAGGACTGTTTCAGGAGAAGGAAATGCCCGCTGTGGTGTGAAAAATTCCGGCTGTTCGCAGCGATAAATTTTAACCGGATTGTAGCATCTTGTTCACAATTTGTTCATGATTGCAAAGCAACTTTCCGCTATGGTAGGTTTATAGAAGTATACATAGGTGCTAAACTGAATTTAGGAGGTTTTTTATGAGACGGTTTTTCAGAAAACGGCTTCCGGCCTTTCTGCTGACGCTGGTCATGGTCATGACGATGGTCCCGGCCGTGTCCGCAAAATCTTCAGCGGATCTGACTTATGAAGTGGATAAGGGGGACTCTGTATCATTCAAAGAGCGGGAGTTCCGCGACCTTTACAGAAGTGAATATAGTGGTGATCCCAGCTATGTGGTATTCACCGATTACAGCGATCTGGATGACTATGGGTACTTGACCGCTGTGAATTACTATGATAAGACTGTGAGCCTCAGTGAAAGCGATCTGCGTAACACATGGTTTTATTATGACAGCCACGATGTGCCCAAGAATATGGACTACGCGTTGGATGGCTTGACATTTGAAGCCAACCGCCGGGCCGACAGCGGCACGCTGCGGCTGAAATTTGAGATCTATGACGCCGACGGCAAGAATTATGTGTACGGCACCATGGATATTAAAGTCGGCGGCGGTTCCGGTTCCTCCAAGGGGGACATCACCTATACGGTGAAGCCCGGCGAGGAAGTTACCTTTGACGATGAAGATTTTGTTAATGCCTATGACAATGCTGGCGGCTCCGGCACGATGAAGTATGTGGTATTTGAAAAGCCTTCCTCTGATTACAGCAATGCCGGTACCGTTTATTCCCGGTACGGCAAGCGGAATGCAACCTCTTTTACCCGCTCTGAACTGGACGATTACAAGTTCTACTACGGTGACAGCGACTATGGTGACTATGATCTGGACGAACTGAGCTTTGTGGCGGATAAGTCTTTTTCCGATAGTATTGAGATTGCATTTACAGCTTACGGCGGGAGAGGCAGCAAGGAGAATGATTCTGTCAGCGGAACCCTGAAAATCACATCTTCTAAATCTGCATCCTCCAGCAAGGGTGACATTACTTACACAGTGAAAGCCGGTGAGGAAGTTGCCTTTGACGATGCCGATTTTGAGAAGATCTACGAGAACAGCCGCTGTACCGGCAGTCTCAAGTATGTGGAATTCAGCCGGCCCGACAGCGCGTTCAACAATGCCGGTACCCTCTATTCCCGGTACGGTAAGCGGAATGAGACTGCCTTTACCCGCTCCAGCCTCAGCAGCAATAAGTTCTACTACGGTGACAGCGACTATGGTGACTACGATCTGGACGAGCTGAGCTTTGTGGCGGACAAGTCCTTCTCCGGCAGCGTGGAGCTGAGCTTTACCGCCTATGGCGGCACCGGTACCCGGACCAACCAGAATGTCACCGGTACGTTGGTCATCACCAGCGGTAAGAGCAGTTCTGCCAAGGGTGACATTACTTACACGGTGAAAGCCGGTGAGGAAGTTGCCTTTGACGATGCCGATTTTGAGAAGATCTACGAGAACAGCCGCTGTACCGGCAGTCTCAAGTATGTGGAATTCAGCCGGCCCGACAGCGCGTTCAACAATGCCGGTACCCTCTATTCCCGGTACGGTAAGCGGAATGAGACTGCCTTTACCCGCTCCAGCCTCAGCAGCAATAAGTTCTACTACGGTGACAGCGACTATGGTGACTACGATCTGGACGAGCTGAGCTTTGTGGCGGACAAGTCCTTCTCCGGCAGCGTGGAGCTGAGCTTTACCGCCTATGGCGGCACCGGTACCCGGACCAACCAGAATGTCACCGGTACTCTGGTCATTGCCACCGGTACATCTGCCGGAGTCTCCCGCTATGTAGGAAACATCCGCTACAATACCACGCCGAGTACCGCTTTGCAGATCAATGCCAATGACATTGCCCGTCTCTTCCGTAAGTACACCTCTGGCGAAGCCCTGCAGTATTTGACGCTGACCAGTGTACCCGCTACCGGCAGCCTATATTACAACTATTACAATACCAGCAAGTATGGCTCCGCACAGATGCCGCTCACCGCTTCCACAGCGGGGAATGTGGTCTTCTCCTACAGTCCCGCCTCTGCATCGGAATATGATCTCTCCGAGCTGACTTACATCCCCAGTGGAAGCAATTACTGCACGTCTCTTGGCTTCACCGGATACAGCAGCAACGGCACAACTGTTTCCGCGACCATCCTGATCAGCGTGACGGCTTCTCCGGTGTCTGAGGTTTACAGTGTGACCACCAAGGGCACCTCCGTGAACTTCCCGGCCAACTCCGTGTATTCCGCAGTGGCATCCGCCACTGGCTTCGGCCTTAGCAGCATCCAGCTGCTGGAACTGCCTGCCTCTAAGGCTGGCGTCCTGTACAGCGGCTCCTATGCGGCAGATGTCACCACTGCTTATAGCTATGGTGATGGGACCGGCTCTATGAGCCAGCTCCGCTTTATTCCCAACAGCGGGTTCACCGGCTCTGTCTCCATTCCCTATGTGGCTTTGAACAGCAGCGGTACGGCCATTGGCTCCGGTGTGGTCTCCATCGGCGTGGTGGACAGCGTGAAGAAGTTTACGGATATCTCTACCTCCACCTGGTGCTATAAGTATGTTACGGAGCTTGCCAGCGCCAATGTTATCTCCGGCTACAGCAACGGAACGTTCCAGGAGAAGAATACCATTACTTACGGCGCGGCCCTGAAGCTCATCATGCTGGCGGCGGGCTACAGTGAGCAGGCCCCCACGGTGAAGGGCAGCACCTTCAGCGGCTATCTGGCGAAGGCCAAGGCTGACGGACTGGTGTCCGGCAATCCCAAGCTGAACGGGCCTATCACCCGTCTGCAGATCGCGCAGATCGCCGCCAAGGCGTTGAAGCTTTCTACCACCGGTCTGCCCAGCAAGAAACCCTTTACCGACACCAATGACGTCTATGTGCAGGCGCTGAATGCCGCCGGTATCATTGAGGGGTACTTCTCCAACGGTACCAGCACTTATAAGCCCAACAACACCTTGACCCGCGGTCAGGTCTCTGCCATCGTGTGGAGAATGAAAAATTCCGTACAGTAAAAACAGAATACTTGTGGAACCACGCGGTCAGCCGAGAGGCTGACCGCGTGGTTTTTTAGGTCGATAGAACGCATGACTGCAAGTGGCGGGGGAGCCGTGATTCTGAATTTCCCGTGCCCCCTTTGCCGCCTTGAAGCGGGGATCTGTGGGGCCCGCTTGAATTTCCGCATGGTATTGATATAATAAGCGCATATACAGATGTGCTTGCTTATGGCATTGAGGTTTCCTTTGAAAGCCTGCTCCAATGTATCCATGTGCGGCGTCCGGCTTCGGCCATGGCCGGAACCAGTGGAGATCCTGTATTTTGCGTGTGTTGGCATGGCAGCGGATCAAAGATCGAGGGGTGAATGGGATGAAACGCAGAATCTTGACGGTATGTTTGCTGCTGGCGCTGCTGCTGACCGCCTGCGGCGGGCAGAACAGGGAGCCGGAGAATCCGCCGGATGCGAAGCCGTCGGCACCGGGGGAGGGGGTAACGGAACCTCCCAATGAAGCGCCGGAGCCTGCAAAGCCGGAGGAAAAAGAACCGCTGAGTACACCGTGGCGCCCGGCACGGCGGGCAGCTCTCTGCGGGCCACCTATGCCGCCGGAGAGCTGCTGGACTGGATCGATGTGAACTCGGTGGAGAAGGAGGACGTATTCAGGTGGATAGATGAAAACGTGCCTATGGAAAACTCTGCGGAGCTGGCCCGGGCATGGGCGGCGGTGCTGACGGAGGCGGAGGCCCTCATGCGGGGCGATGAGACAGCCTATGACGCACTGGATGATGCGGGCTATACCATGGAACAGCCGTACCGCAGCACGGGCCGGGTGAAGTGGGCGGCGTGGAAGCTGCTCTCCCTGTTTACGCAGATTTTAGACCGTACGGAACGCGCGGAGTACCGCTACGAAGCGCCGGGGGATTACAGCGCTGTGACGGAAGAGGCCCTTGCGGGTATCTGGGTGGACGATGCGAGTACCACCGTTCTGCTGTTTTCCGAGGACGGCTGTCGCATCGTGTATCCGGCACTGGAGTTGCTTGGCGAAACCGCCTATGCCTTCCGCGTCCGGGACCGCAGCAGCGTGGGATACTGTCCGGCGTTGGACATCGACTATCTGCAAAATGACTTTTCCGCTCCTCTTGTTTACTACGTGTCCGGCATCGACGATACCCACTTCTGGAGCAACACCCAGAATAAATGCTTCCGCAGACTGGAGTAAAAGGGGCGCGGAAAATCGGCCCTATCAAATGTGCCCTTGCGGGCGTGGACGCTTTTTCTGCGTGATTTTTCACACATATAAGTTGACGCAGCCGTCTCTGGGATGCTCTCCCGGAGACGGCTGCGTTGTTATCAATTTAAAATGGATTTATCTTCTTCTGCGGCCGCCCTGCTTGCCGGAGATATTCCGGTTCAGGTCTGCCATTTTCCGCTCCGAGGAGGAGAGAAACTGCTTGAGCTTGTCCTCAAAGGCCAGATCGCCGGAGGGGGTGGTGTCCGCTGCCTGAACGGCGGGCCCGCGGGGGAGCCGCCGCGGGACGGGGGACTGCTGCCGGACGGGGCTGGAAGTTCCGCTGGGCGGGGCGCTCCGGTGCGGGCAGCGCCTTTTTGATGGAAAGATCCAGCTTTCCGTCCTTGATAGCAAGGAGCTTTACTTTAACGTCCTGCCCCTCCTGCAAAAAGTCATGTACGTCGTTGACATAGGTATTGGCGATCTCCGAAATATGTACCAGGCCGGACTTGCCGCCCTCCAAGGCCACAAAAGCGCCGAATTTTGTGATACTGGTGACCTTGCCCTCTAAGACTGTTCCGACCTCGTACTCCATAAGTGCTGTGTTACTCCTATTCTTATTCTTGTTAAAATAATAGTAACCGGCTGTGCCGGTAATGCTCAGTTGGATCGATCTAAAAACAGATAGCTGTTGCTGTCGATCATGCCCAGTTCTTCCCGGGCCAGTTCTTTCATTTTCTCCTCGGTGGGACCTTCTGCGATGTCGCTCCGCAGCGTCTCGTTTTCCTGCTGGACATTCTCTACCTGCCGGGCATACTGATCCCGTTCCGCCTGCGCGGCCCGGACCTGCCCCTGAAGGGCATAAAGCCGCCAGCCCACTGTGGCCAGAAGCAGCAGAAGCACCACATGAACCAGCAGATTACCGGATTTTTTCTTTTTTGCGGGTTTGACGGGCTTTGCCATGGGACATCCCTCCTTTGCGAAGGGGCTTCCATACTCCTTCAATATGTATTGTAGCGTATTTCCTGAGAAAATAAAAGAGGGTTTTTGCCTGAAATGCAAATTTTTTACAAACTGCGGCGCAAAACCGTCCCGGTAGACTCAGAAATTGGAACAATTCCATCCACCGGTCCAGCCAGAAGTCCCAAACCGGCCGCAGGGGCCGTGAGAGCAGGGAAAAAAACAGAACGCCGCCGCCCAGACCTCCCAGCAGGATGAACCCCCGGAGCTGGCCATCCGACTGCCGCAGGACGAACAGAAAGACCGCCAGACCTATGGCCTGACAGTAGAGCAAGTCCAGCGGCGCCGTCAGTCGGGGGTGCCGTAGCCGTACCGCCCGCAGCAGGTCGTACAGGACCCCGGCGCCCAGCCCCAGCAGAATCGACAGGAGGAACGTGCGGAGCTGCTCCGTGACATGGATGGCCATGGCCTATCCGAACAGACGGCTGAAAAAGCCGCCCTGACGGTTCGGAGTGTCCTCATAGGAGATGGAGGTGATGCGGCCATCCACATACAACTCGCCCCCCTCTAAAGACAGCTTACCGATGTGCAGGTCCTCCCCGGTGACGATCAGGGTCCCGGCGGAGGTGGTCATGATGACGCCGCTCTCGTCGAAACGCTCCACATCCTCCACGCCGGAAACGGTAAGATGCGCCCGGTCCATCAGCTCCAGCCGATGAGGGGTGACGGGCATATTGAAGTCATTGGTCATAAGATCCCTCCCTGCCCTCAGTGTATGCGGACAGGGAGGGAGATAGAAGAACTTATTGGATCTGCCGGTACAGGGCGGCGGCATCGCTCTGCCGCACGGTCTCCTGAACGGACAGCACCTCCACGGTGACGGTCCGTACGCCGAAGCGCAGGGTGATCTGGTCTCCCTCCTTCACCTCGTAGGAGGCCCGGGCGGGCTTGCCGTTGACGGTGACCAATCCATTGTCGCAGGCTTCGTTGGCCACGGTCCGCCGCTTGATGAGCCGGGAGACCTTGAGATATTTGTCTAAGCGCATGATGCTTCCTTTCTTGAAAAATGAAAAAGGGGGCATAACGCCCCCTTTTACGGTGTGAATTTATTCAGCCACAGCGTCCTTCAGAGCCTTGCCGGCCTTGAACACGGGCACCTTGGAAGCGGGGATCTCGACAACTTCCTTGGTACGGGGGTTACGGCCGGTGCGGGCAGCGCGGGACTTGACCTCGAAAGAACCGAAGCCAACCAGCTGGACCTTGTCGCCTTCCTTCAGAGCGGCGGTAATGGCGTCCAGAGTAGCGGAGACAGCAGTCTCAGCGTCCTTCTTGGAAATTTCAGCGGCAGCGGCCACGGCGGCGATCAGTTCAGCTTTGTTCATGAGTATATCCTCCTGTAAAATAATTAAAATTCCATTTATCTTTTATCGCGTTTCCGCAATGAAGATCTTAGTTTTCTTTGGCTTGCTCCCAAAGAGCGATTTTTTCCGCTTCCGTATAAGCGTTCAGAGGGCGGTCGGCGGCATCCGCCACCCGGCGGAACCGACCTTGGTATTTGTCGCAGGCCCGGTGCAGAGCGTCCTCCGGGTCCACACCGGACATCTGGGCGATCTTGCAGAGGATGAACAGAGCGTCGCCCAGCTCCTCCCGGATGCCGTGAGGACTGTCCACAGGCTGTCCGGCCTCCACGGCCTGCCGCAGCTCGGCGGTTTCCTCATCCAGCTTGTCCAGCGCACCGGCAGCGGAGTCCCAGTTGAACCCGGCCTTTACGGAGCGGGAGACGATCTTTTCCGCCCGCCACAGCGCCGGCAGCGTATGGGGGACGGCTTCCACAGCGTCCGCCGGGGAGGTGAACCCCTTTTCCTTCTTTTTCTGAGCCTCCCAGCCCTCCAGCGCCTGTGCGCTGTCGGCGGCCTCGGCAGCGCCGAATACATGGGTATGGCGGAACACCAGCTTTTGAGCCACGCCGTCCACCACGTCATCTGCGGTGAAACGGCCCTGCTCCTCTTCCATCACGGAATGGAACACCACCTGAAGCAGAACATCCCCCAATTCCTCGCACATACCGGGGATGTCATTCCGGTCAATGGCGTCCAGCGCCTCGTAGGTCTCCTCCAGAAAATTCCGGCGGATGGACTGATGGGTCTGCTCACGGTCCCAAGGACAGCCCTCGGGGGCACGCAACAGGTGCATGATGGTGAGAAGATCCTCCCATCCATAGCGTTGTTTCCTTTGAAAATTTACCATATCTCCACTGCCTTTGCAAGCTATTTTATCCTGAAAACGTTGATATAACAGGATTTTTTATAAATCGTTCACTTCAAGCGCAAAAGTTTGGCTATTTTTTCGCCTTTAGGCAGAGCTTTTACGTCCTCTGCCCGTAAGATTCGCAGGGTAATGACCAGAACGCCGTATACCACTACACCGGCCAGAATGCCGCAGAAGGTAGCGAGGGCGTTGGCACCGTAAGCGCTGTGGCCGCTGAGGACTCTGGCAACAAGGCCGTACACCGCCCAGGCGGCGGCACCCATCACGGCAGAGGCTACGATGGGCTTTCCGAACAGCCGCGTGTACCGGGGTTTCTCCGGGGAATATTTCCACACGAAGAAGAGGTTCAGTCCGCAGATGGTCAGATAGCAGCACAGGGTAGAAATGGGCGCGCCGTGGATGCTGATGTCCGGGTTGCCCACCAGAATGTAGTTCATGACCACCTTCACCACGCCGCCGGCGATGACGGTGAAAATAGGAAGCTTCTCCTTACCATAGGTCTGCAAAATGGCATTGGTCAAAATCATCAGGCAGATGAAGATCAGGGCAATGCCTAAAATCTGCAAATGGGGTCCCGCCGCCAGCGCGTCCTCCGGCTGCATGGGCAGCATGAGCCGTTCAATGGGGGTGGACAGCACAGAGAGCCCCACGCCCGCAGGCAGCGCCAGAATGGCGATGAGCCGGAAGGCGGAGGAGATGATGCGGTCCGCCTCAGCGTGGTCCTTCCGGGCCAGCGCCGCCGCCGCGAAGGGAATCAGGCTCATGGTGACAGGATAAACAAAGGAGGCCACCATGTTGGGCATATTCATGGCGATGCGGTACTGGCCGTTCAGCACAGCCGCCGCCGTTTCTGAAAGGCCCAGTCCGTTTTGCAGGCGGCCCATGACGATCTTGGTATCAATGATGTTGATGATGCTCATGGCGGAGTTGCTCAGGGTGATGGGAACGCCGATGAGCAGGATCTGCTTGATGATCTGCCCGCTGGAGGAGGGAACGTCCAAAGATTCCTTCCGGTTCCGGTGGGTGACGAGATAGGCGCACAGGAACAGCATGGATACCGCTGTGCCCGCCGTGACGCCCACAATGGCCCCGGCAGCGCTGAGTTCGGCGGTTTTGCCGATGTGCAGAACGTACCACGCCAGCGGCAGGCCGATGCCCAGCTTCAAAAGGGCCTCCAGCACCTGACTGACGGCGGTGGGAGTCATGTTCCCCTGCCCCTGGGTATAGCCCCGCATACAGGCCAGCAGGCACACGCAGAACACCGCTGGGGCCAGCGCCTGTACGGCAGTGGCGGCCAGAGAGTTGTTCAGGAACCGGGCCAGCGCGTCCGCACGGAAGAACATCAGCACGGAGCAGACCAGACCCAGACCGAAGAACAGCCAGATGGCGGTGGAGAAGATCCGCCGCTTCTCGTTTTCCAGCCCCCTGGCGTGGGCCTGACTGGTCATCCGGGAGATGGCCAGGGGCAGGCCCGCCGTGGAAAAGGTCAGCAAAAAGTTGTAGATCTGGTAGGCGGTGTCAAAATAAGTTTGTCCCGCGCTGCCCAGAATATTGCTGAGAGGGATCTTGTAGGCTGCGCCGATGAGCTTGACGATGACCACAGCCGCCGCCAGAATGGCGGCGCCGCCTAAGAAGGATTGCTTTTTCGCAGGAGTTGCCATGGATGTTACCTCGAATTTTCAGATTGAGAGGGGCGGGGCGTATCCCCGCTCAGCGGGCGAAAAAAATCTTTTCGCCCCGCTGAGCAGGTTTTCAGAACTTTATAAAAGTTCTGAAAACTTAGGATTTCAATGGCGCAGGAAACCCCTCTTAGGTTTCCCGCACACACCCTTTACCCGCAAGGGGTATGCGGCATCCGTAGAGTGGCAGAGCCGCTAACGGCTGCCCTACCTTACCGCTGCGGAGAATTTATCGCTTTATCGACAGTCTTTCGGCGGCGTACCGCCGCTATTGGTTAGGTATGCGCCGCAGGAGCGGAACATACCCGTCATTACAGCTTTTCGCCGCAGTCCCGGCAGTATACGTCCTCCGGCTGGACCTCATGTCCGCAGCGGGGGCAGATCAAATGGATGATGGGTTCTCCCTCCAACTCCCGGAGCCGGGCCTTGAGCTCATCGATCTCCCGCATTTTTTCCAGCAGCAGCTCGGAATCCGTAGGAGTGCCGGTGTGGGTGGCATACAGCAGCTCGCCCAGTTCCCGGAGACCGACGTTGACGCCGGCGCGGAGATCCGCGATCTCTAACTGCCGCTTGGCGGCATCCGTCAGCCGTTTGGCGCCCAACCCCATGGTACAGATGGCGTCCCGCGCCAGTCCTTCCGCCTTGGTCCAATACGCTTCACAGCTATGTTCCATGAATGACCCTCCTTACGGCCGTGGCCGCCCGTTTAAGTTTCGGGAACGTATTTTTGATAAAACTCCGCGAAAGCAGCCTGGTTTTGCTGAATTTTCTCCGGCCGCTCCGTGTATTCCTTGGGATACTTCAGGTTAAAGACCCGCTCGATGTGGTTGGTGCCGGGCTCCACCATTTTAGTGGAACCGCCCGCACCGAAGGACAGGATGGAGCACAGCTCCGACATGATGTCCACGTTGTACCAGCACTCCCCGCCGGGGCGGCTCCAACCCACGTTCTCAAAGCTGCCGGACATATACTTCTGCCGGTAGAGGTAGTAGGGGACGAAGCCTGCGGCCCGCAGGGTAGGGGCGGCATAGTCCAGCATGGCCTGCACGGCCGCTCCGTCGGGAATGGAGAGACCTTCCATGAGAATGCGGCTGCCCTTTTTCAGCGCCAGCGTGTGGATGGTGATGTCATCGGCCCCCAGTTCCAGACATTTGTCCAGAGAACGGCGGAAGCCCTCCGGCGTATCCGCCGGCAGTCCCGCGATGAGGTCCATGTTGACGTGGGGGAACCGGTAGGCCCGCACCAGCTCCATGGCCCGCACCGTATCCGCAGAGGCGTGGCGGCGGCCGATGGCGGCGAGGACGTGATCTTCCATGGTCTGAGGATTCACGCAGACCCGTGTGACGCCGTGACTTTTCAGAACGGCCAGTTTTTCGGCGGTGATGGTATCCGGACGGCCGATCTCTACCGTGATCTCCGGACAGGCGGAGAGGTCGAAGGATTCTTCCAGAGCCGTCAGGATGGCATCCATCTGATCCGGCGTCAGGATGCCGGGGGTGCCGCCGCCCATGTAAAAGGCGCGGGGGCGCAGACGATTGCTGCGCACCATATCCCCGCCGGAGCGGATCTCCGCGATCAGGGCCTTTACATAGGGCTCCACCAGAGAAAAACTTCGCTCCACGCTCTGACTGACAAAGGAGCAGTAGGCGCAGCGGGTGGGACAGAAGGGAATACCCACATACAGGTCGATATCCCGCTTTTCCAACCGCTTCAACGCCTGATAGCCCACGGCACCAGTCTCCAAAGCCAGCGCCGCCCGCTCCTCAGGGACGAAATAGCGCGTCTTCAGTTCCCACTTGGCCTCATCCGGGGTCTTGCCCTCCATCAGCGCCCGTGTGATGGGCTTGTCGGGCCGGACGCCGGTGAGCATCCCCCAAGGGGGCAGGGTCAGCCTTTCGGTGGCCCGGATATCCTCCGGCAGCTGGGGGTACAGGTTTTGGAAGGCCAGGTAAAAGCAGGCCGCCACGGCGTGGCGCCGCTGACCCTCTTTTTCAAAGTCCGTGCCGGAGAGGGGGGAGGTGAATGTTCCGGCGGCGGCATGCCCGCGATAGCGAAGCTCCGCCGTGACGCGGCACTCCGCCGCCGTCTCCGCGGCGGCAAGGCGGCACCAGTCATCTTCCCCCGGCTGCACCGGTCCGTACACCGGCTTTTCCAGGGGGAAGAGGTTCATCAGGCTCTGCTCGACGATGTAGCGTTCGTCGTGGCCATGAAATTCCAGCTTCATGGTTTAGCCCTGCTTTCGGAGCGCCATCTGGATGTAGGGGTTATAGGCCCGCTCCCGGTCCAGGGTGCTGGGCTCCATGTGTCCCGGCAGGACCCGGTAGTCCCCGGGAAGGGCGGCCAGCCGGGCCAGAGAGGCCATCATCTGCTTCATGCTGCCACCGGGAAAGTCTGTCCGGCCGCAGGAACCGGCAAACAGGGTGTCCCCGCAGAACAGGGTATCTCCACACAGCAGCGTGACGCTGCCCTCGGAGTGGCCAGGGGTGTGGAGCACCTGAAGCTCCAGCGTGCCCACCGTGATGCGGTCTCCCTCGCCGTAGAAATTCACGCCGCCGAAGGGGATCCGGGCCAGTTCGTTTTTCAGAGGGAACAGCTGGGTCTGCGGACTGTCAAAATCCGCCTGATGGATATAGACCGCCGTCGGCGGCAGCGTCTCCATCAAAGCCGCCACCGCACCGGTGTGGTCATAGTGGCCGTGGGTCAGCAGGATCTTATCCACGGTGCAGTCCAGCTTTTCGGCGGCGGAGAGGATCAGCTCCGGCTCCGCACCGGGATCGATCACGGCGCAGACCTTAGCCGCTTCATCGCAGAGAATGTAGCAGTTGGTACCGATGGACCCCACCTGCAAGGCTTGGATCTTCATAAGACACACCTCATTGAAATCAGTTTACTCTTCCGTGCCGAACAGAATGGTGACCGGACCGTCGTTCTGGGAATGGACCTGCATATCGGCGCCGAATTCGCCGTGCTGCACGTCAAAGCCCCGCTCCCGGCAGTGGGCCATGAACCGCTCATAGAGGGGGATGGCCAGATCGGGCTTGGCCGCGCCGGAGAAGCCGGGGCGGCGGGAGGAGGTATCGGCGTACAGGGTGAACTGGGACACCACCAGCAGGCTGCCGCCCACCTGCTCCAGATTCAGGTTCATCTTTTCGTTTTCATCCTCAAAGACCCGCAGATTGCAGATCTTGTCCGCCAGCTTGTCGGCGGTGACCTCCGTATCATTGGGGCCTACGCCCAGCAGCACCAGAAAACCGGTGCCGATCTGACCGTTGACCTGTTCATTGATGACAACAGAGGCGTTTTTGACTCGTGTAACAACAGCACGCATGGTAGCAACTCCTTATTTAATACTCGAAAGGGTATGCTTCGTAATGGGCCTTGCCCGCAAATCGGGCAGATCCGTGTGTTTTGCATTTTATCAAGAGCGGTTCTTTGCGGCAGCGGAGAAAACCCGTTTCCAATGCCGCGAAAGATCAGCCCACAGGCCGGTTGACCTGCAGAACGCCGGAGATCTGATGGAGCTTGTTCATGAGGGTGGACAACTGCGCGCCATCCTTGATCTGGATCTCGATGCGGATGATGGCGAAGCCGTCCTCCGTGCTGCGGGTGTTCAGACCCAGCACAAAGGTTTTGGTGGTGGAGAGGGCGGAGGAGATGTCCAGCAGCAGGTTCAGCCGGTCCTTGCACACCGCCTCGATGGTGGTGGGATAGCTGTCATTGGTATCGGTGCCCCAAGAGACATGGATCCAACGGCCGGGCTGCTCCTTCCGCTTTTCCTCCGAGGCGTTGGGACAGTCCGCCCGGTGGACGGACACGCCGTAGCCACGGGTGATGAAGCCCACGATGTCGTCTCCGGGGACGGGGGTGCAGCATTTGGAGAACTTCACCAAACAGTTGTCCAGACCTTCCACGATAATGCCCTGCTCGCTCTTGACGGCCTTGGGCTGCTTGGGAGTGTCCGCAGGCTTGGGGTCCTCCTTGGGCTCCGCCACAGCCTCTGCCAGCATCTGCTCCTGCTGCCGCTGCTGCTGGCGGCGCTGCAGCTCGCCCTGGATCCGGCTCACCGCCTTCTGAGCGGTGAAGCCGCCATAGCCGATGGCAGCGTAGAGATCGTCCAGCGTGGGATAGGCCACCTTTTTCAGCAGCACAGGCAGGAACTCCGGGTCCAACACGTCTTTCATGACGATGCCGCAGTGACGCAGCTCCGCGTCGAAGGCGGAGCGGCCGTTGGCGATGTTCTCGTCCCGCTTTTCCTTTTTGAACCACTGGCGGATCTTGGAGCGGGCCTCGTTGCTCTTGGCGATCTTCATCCAGTCCCGGCTGGGGCCCTTGGCGTTTTTGGAGGTCAAAATCTCCACGATGTCACCGTTTTTCAGCACATGGTCCAGCGTGACGATGCGGTTATTCACCTTGGCGCCGATCATGCGGTTGCCCACGGCGGAATGGATGGCGTAGGCGAAGTCGATGGGGGTGGCTCCGGCGGGGAGGTTCTGCACGTCGCCGTTGGGGGTGAACACGAACACCTCGTCAGCGAACATATCCACCTTCAGGGAGTGGATGAATTCCTCGGCGTCGGCGCCCTCCTGGTTTTCCAGCAGGCGGCGCACCCACTCGTATTTTCCTTCGGTGCCGGCACCCTGGCCGTTTTGCTTGTACTTCCAGTGGGCGGCCACGCCGTATTCGGCGATTTCGTGCATCTCCGTGGTGCGGATCTGCACCTCAAAGGGGATGCCCTCGTTGCCCATGACGGTGGTGTGAAGGCTCTGGTAGCCGTTGGGCTTGGGGGTGCCGATATAGTCCTTGAAGCGTCCCAGAATGGGCTTGTAGAGGTCGTGGATCACGCCCAGCACGTTGTAGCAGTCGCTGACGGTGTCTACCACCACCCGGAACGCAAAGAGGTCGAAAATCTCATCCAGAGATTTGTTCTGGCTGAACATTTTCCGGTAGATGGAATAAGGGTGCTTCATGCGGCCGTAGACAATGTGCTTGATGCCCATTTCATTGAGCCGCTGATCGATCTGAGCCTGGGTGCGGCTCATGAGAGCGTCATACTCCGGGCGCTTGGCGTCCAGCTTGGAGACGATCTCATCGTAGCCGATGGGGTCCAGATATTTTAAGGAGAGATCCTCCAGCTCCCACTTCATCCGCTGCATACCCAGCCGGTGTGCGATGGGGGCGTAGATCTCCATGGTCTCCAGAGATTTCTGCTTCTGCTTGGCGGGAGTCTGATACTCCATGGTCCGCATATTGTGGAGCCGGTCGGAGATCTTGATGAGGATGACCCGGATGTCCTTACTCATGGCGATGAGCATTTTCCGGAGGTTCTCCATTTGCTCGTCTTCCTTGGTGGCGTACTGGATCCGGGTCAGCTTGCTGACGCCCTCCACCAGATCCGCCACCGTGGGGGAGGTGAGCTTGGCCACGTCATCATACGTGGCGTCCGTATCCTCAATGACATCGTGAAGCAGGGCCGCCTCGATGGACTCGGAGTCCAGATGCAGTTCCTCCGCCACGATCTGCGCCACGGCTAAGGGGTGGGTGATATAAAGCTCACCGCTTTTGCGGCGCTGCTCGCCGTGATGCTGCTTGGCGAATTCATAGGATTCCCGGATGCGCTTGAAATCCGCGCCGGGATTGTATTCCCGGACGGTATTCTCCAATTTCTCAAACTGTTCGTCAATCGTCACTGCGAATCACCTCGTTTAACCTCCGCACCGCCCCGGAGGCGGCGCAGGCAGGGAGAGGCGTAAAGATCCACCTTTCCCTGAATGGGATTGAGACATAGCGTAACCCGGTCCTCCTGCCGGGACAGGGAGATGAGTCCCCGCTCCTGAAAGACCGTCAGGGCCAGCGCGGCCCGGAGAAAACTGTCGCAGCCGCCTACCTGCGCCGCCAGAGAACGGAGATAGGGCAGCAGATCTGTTTCCAGCTTGCCCTGCTTCAGGTGCCGGTCCAGAATCCGCCAGAAGGCGGCAAACTGGTCCCGGGAGATCATGAGCCGGGCGGTCTCCTGGGCTGTGAGGGGCTGCTCCCCCGTCAGGCGGTGCAGCAGGTCCAAGGATTCCGCCTCGTGGCGGCTGGGAGTCAAAGAGGGACGCAGGTCCACCAGCTGCAATTGCAGAGTGGTGGTGCCCCGGAAGGTGTTGGCCTGCAAATAGAAGGCTGCATCCACCCGGCAGCCGGGCTCCAACTGAGCGGCGGCCTCCGGCATGGAGAAGAAAATGGCGTCAAACCGGCTGGGACCCTTGCTGAGCCGCAGTTTCAGGTGCTTGCCCTGGCCCACGGCCTGAACGCTGTCCACCGTGGCGCCCAGCAGCGCGAACACCGGGCGGGGATTCCCGGAGCCGTAAGGCTCCAACTGGGCCAGATGGTCCACCTGCTCCAGCGTCATATCCGCCGGGTTGGAAATGGCGGCGTCTACTTCCAGACAGCTCACCGCCCGCTCACCGCCGGAGGCAGCCTTTACGAAGCGGTTCATCCGCTGGCGGAAGGTATCGATGTTTTCCTCCGGGATAGTGAAACCGGCTGCCAGCTCGTGACCGCCGAAGCCGTCCAGCAGGTCAGAGCAGGATTCCAGCGCGGAAAACAGGTTGAACCCGCCGTAGGAGCGGCAGGAGCCCTTGCCGGAGCCGTCCTTCAGATGAATCATGAAGCTGGGGGCGGCGTATTTTTCACTGAGACGGGAGGCTACGATGCCCACCACGCCCTGATGCCATTCCTCGCTGGAAAGCACCAGCGCGTTCCGTTCCTCCGGCCGCAGCCGCTCGATCTGGGCGATGGCGTCGGCGCAGATGGACTGCTCCACCGCCTGCCGCTCCCGGTTCAGGTCGCATAGCTGCTTGGCCAGCTCCTCCGCTTTGGCGGGATCGGTCTCCTGCAAAAGGTCCGCGGCCAGATCCGCAGCCCCCATGCGCCCGGCGGCGTTGATCCGGGGGGAGAGAACGAAGCCGATCTGGATGGAGGTGATGGGCTTGCCCAGCAGCCCTGCCTCTTTCAAAAGGGCGTGGATGCCCACAAAATCCGTGTGGTTCAGGGCGGCAAGGCCGCAGGAGACAATGGTGCGGTTTTCTCCCTCCATCCGCATGACGTCGGCAATGGTGCCGATGGCGGCCAGAGTGCAGTACCGGGCGAACAGGGCGTTTTCCCGGTCCGGTCCGCCCAGAGCCAGCACCAGCTTCAGCGCCACGCCCACGCCAGCCAGATATTTGAAGGGATAGGTGTCATCCGGACGGTGGGGGTCCACTACCGCTACGGCCCTGGGGAGGTTTTCCTTACATTCATGGTGATCCGTCACCACCACGTCCATGCCGATGGATGCGGCAAAGTCGATCTCCTCGTTGCCGGTGATCCCGCAGTCCACGGTGATCATCAGGGTGGCGCCCTTGTCCCGCAGGCCCTGGATGGCGTCCTTGGAAAGGCCGTAGCCGTCCTCGATCCGCCGGGGGATATAGCGCAGGCACTTGGCACCGCAGTTTTTCAGATAGTCCAGAAGCAGCACCGTGGAGGTGATGCCGTCCACATCGTAATCGCCGAAAACAGCGATGGTCTCATCGTTGGCCAGCGCCTTCTGGATCCGGGCCACCGCCTTGTCCATGTCCCGCATGAGCATGGGGGAGATCGTCAGAGAGGTCTCCCGCTCCAACGCCTCGGCAGCGGCCTCGGAGGTGGTGATGCCCCGGGCGGCCAGCACCGTGGCCAGCAGACTGGGGTAGCCGGCTTCCTTCAAAAGGGCAGTGTCCTGTTCTGATGCCGTACCGATATGCCATTTCTGATACTTCATTCGGACACCCCCATTCTCAAATCAGGCGGAACAAACAATGTTCCACATTAACAAACATACAGTATAGCAGAAAAACACCGGAAGGTAAAGCACATATTTATACAGAAAGGGACTGTTTCGGCGGCTGAGGCTGCTGATTTTTTGATTTCCCGGACAGAACGGGCCATCTTCAACCGAATATGCGGCCGGAAACGCAAAAAGCCAGCGCTCCCGTAAGGGAACGCTGGCAAGGTTTCTTATTCGGCAGGCTGGTCCTCTGCGGTTTCCGCAGGCAGGACGTACCGGCTCAGGTTCTGCTGAAGCTGGAAGGAGAACTCGTCATTCTTCTTCAGACTGTGGAGATAGGCGTGGGAGGCGGCCTGTTTTTCCTGCTCCTCAATGACGCTGACAGCGATGTTGGAGCAATGATCGCCCACACGCTCGGCATTGTTCAGCAGATCATTGAGGATGAAACCGAGTTGGATGGTGCACTGGCCGCTTTGGAGCCGCCGGATGTGACGGCTGCGGATCTCCTCCGTAAGGAGGTCCATAGTCTCCTCCAGAGGTTCCACCTGCCGAGCCATCTGGGGATCGTCCGACTGGAAGCTGCGCAGGGCGCTGTTCAGCAGATCCTCCAGCAGGGAGGTCAGCACATCCACCTCTTCCCGGGCAATGGGGGAGAAGGTCAACTGCTTTTCATGAAGCTCCTTGGCGGATTCCTGCAGGTTCAGAGCGTGGTCACCGATGCGCTCAAAGTCCCCGATGGCGTGAAGCAGGCGGGAGACGGTGCGCATGTCGGCGGAGGAGGTGCCGTGCTGAGAGATCTGGACCAGGTAGCCGCCCAGACGGTCCTCATAGGTGTCCAGCTTGTCCTCGTTGGCCAGGATCTGCTCCTCCCGGCTGCCGTCATACTGAATGAACTGGGCCAGAGCCAGCTGCATGCTTTCCAGCGCCAGAGCGCCCATGCGGTTGGTCATGACGGCGCATTCGCTGACAGCCACGCCGGGAGTCCGCATCAGCCGGGGGTCCAGGAAGGCGAAGTCAGAGGGCTTGTCCTCCGTGGAGATCACCTTGTTGGCAAGGCGCTCCAACTGCTGGCTGAAGGGCAGCAGCACAAGGGTGGTGCAGACGTTGAAGATCGTGTGGCAGAATGCGATGCCAACAGCGCCGATGGGTTCTGTCAGGAAGGGCAGATTCAGGAACATCTCACCGCCAAACAGGGCCAGCAGACCCAGAGCGGTGCCGATGAGGTTGAAGGAGATGTGGATGACGGACACCCGCTTGGCATTGCGGCTGACGCCGATAGAGGAGATCAGAGCCGTAACGCAGGTGCCGATGTTCTGGCCCATGATGATGGGGATAGCGATGCCGTAGGTGACGGAGCCGGTCATGGCCAGTGCCTGCAAAATGCCAACGGAGGCGGCGGAGGACTGGATGATGCCGGTGAAGGCGGCGCCTACCAGCACACCCAGGAAGGGATTGGTGAAGGCGGTCATGAAGTGGGTAAAGCCCGGCATATCTGCCAGAGGAGACACCGCACCGCTCATCAGCTCCATGCCGTACATTAAAATAGAGAAGCCCATCATCACCCGGCCCACGTCCCGGCGGCGCTGCCGCTTGGAGCCCATAATGAGCAGAATACCGATGAGAGCCAGCAGGGGGGAGAAATTCTTGGGCTTGAGGAAGTTGACAAAGAAGTTCTCGCTTTCGATGCCGGTGAGGGACAGCAGCCACGCTGTCAGGGTGGTGCCGATATTGGAGCCCATGATGATGCCGATGGTCTGTCCGATCTCCATGACACCGGAGTTCACCAGACCTACCAGCATGACCGTCATAGCGGAGGAGGACTGAATGGCGATGGTGATGCCGGCGCCCAGCAGCAGACTTTTGATGGGGTTGGAAGTCATGCGCTTGAGCAGCCGCTCCAGCTTGCCGCCGGCCATTTTTTCCAGACTTTTGGACATGACCGTCATGCCGTATAAGAAGAAGGCCAGCCCTCCGCACAGGGTAAAGAGAGAGAAAATGTTCATATCAGATCCCTTTCTGCCCGAAGTATCCATCGGACCAGGTATGCATCTCATTTATAGTATGACATTCTATTCCTGATTATAAGTGGTAAAGCGGGGATGTGCCTATTGACAAAGCGGACAAAAAAACGGAGAAAACCAACGGCAAGACATACTGTGTGCGCAAACTGACCAAAGAATGTCCACGACAGACATACGATGCGCCGCAGCCTGAAACCAGCCATAAATCGTGATGGTATATTCATAAGTACGGTTAATGACTGCGGCGGCTGATCTCTGAAATGAACTGTGAAAAGTGCCAAACGAAAACGATTTCCTCTGTGCACGATAACAGTTTTACACTTTGAGCAAAGTTTAAGATTGAATGTTTGCTATGTTTGTGCTAAATTAATACTGTCAGGAATTCGGCTTTTTGCCGGAAACATCCTGAAAAAAATGAAAAGGAGCAAATGAAGAATGAAGAAGTTGTTTGCACTGTCTCTCGCACTGGTAATGACTCTGTCTCTGGCTGCCTGCGGCGGCAAGAAGACCGAGGTCCCTGCCGACACCAAGACCGAGACCGAGACCGAGACCCCCACTACCGGCGATGTCAAGGTCGCTGTTGTCCTGAAGACCCTGGCCTCTGAGTACTGGGGCTATGTGGAGACCGGCTGCAAGGCCGCCGCTAAGGATCTGGGTGTTGACGTGGTCGTGGTTGGCCCCGGCGCTGAGAGCGATATCGAGGGTCAGGTTTCCATGATCGAGCAGCAGATCGGCGCTGGCTGCGACGCCATCGTCTGCGCTCCCAACGATGCTGGTGCCGCTCAGGGCGCTCTGCAGGCTGCCATCGACGCTGGCATCCCCGTGCTGGCTGTTGACACCAACGTTGGCATCGCTGGCCAGACCTCTTTCGTGGGCACCTCCAACGTGGACGCTGCTTATGAGGGCGGCAAGTGGGCCATCGAGCAGGTCGGTACCGACGCCAAGGCCGTTATCATCTACGGTCAGGAAGGCGACAACACCTCCAACATGCGTATGGAAGGCTATGAGAAGGCCTGCACCGAGGCTGGCGTGGAAGTTCTGGCCAAGCTGTCCGGCAACAACCTGACCGACGGCGCTACCAAGGCCATGGAAGACCTGCTGAGCGCTTATCCCGATCAGATCGACATCGTGCTCTGCCACAATGACGATACCGCTATCGGCGCTATGAACGCCTGCAAGTCCGCCGGCGTGTCTGACATCACCATCGTTGGCTTCGACGGCAACGCTTCCGCCGTGAAGCTGATCCTGGACGGCGAGCTGGTGAAGGCTACCGTCGCTCAGCAGCCCTATGAGATGGGCTATCAGGTGGTCGAGGCTGCCGTGAAGGCTGTCAAGGGCGAGTCCGTTGACGAAGTCATCAACGCTCCCGTTCAGGTTGTTACCGCTGAGAACGGCCAGGCTTACCTGGACAACCTGGAGGCCATGAAGGGCTAATTCAGCCTGACTGCTATCCATAGCTGAAAAGCAAAAAAGCCGGAATACAGCGGCAGAAAACCTGCCGCTGTATTCCGAAAAGCCGATCATGCGCGTGCCTGCAAGCGGAAACCTGATGGGTTCCCACGGCGGAACGGAGAATTTTCGGCACGCCGGGATCTGGCAGGAACCATTCTCTGTCTGATCCCGGTTACAATACGCACAGAAGAAAACGATTAAACAGCAAGCACATTTCAACGAAAATAGCCCCGGGAATCGGGATCGAGAGAGCGCTTCCGCTGCGGCGGGAGCGGTTCGGAAATCAGGAAAAACAGAAACGAGGTAATTCCATGAGCGAGTATGTCGTCGAACTGAAACATATTACCAAACGTTTTCCTGGTGTTGTCGCGTTAAAAGACATGTCTATCGGCATCAGACCCGGTGAGATCCACGGTCTGATCGGAGAAAACGGCGCAGGTAAATCCACCTTGATCAAGGTGCTCACCGGCGTTCACACTCCGGAAGAAGGGGAAATCTTTGTGGACGGCCAGAAGGTCGTTTTCAAAAACCCTGTTCAGTCCCGCGAGGCAGGCATCGCCTGTGTGTATCAGGAGCTGAACATCGTCAAGCAGCTGCCTGTCACGGATAACGTTTTTATGGGGCGTGCCGTTAAGAAGGGATTGCTGCTGGATTATCCCCGGATGCACGCCGAGGCGGAAGAAGCGCTGAAAACACTGGGACATCCGGAGATCAACGTCCACCTGGAGTGCGGTAAGCTGGGCGTGGGTCAGCAGCAGATGGTGGAGATCGCCAAGGCTGTGTCCCTGGATGCCAAGCTCATTATTATGGATGAGCCCACTTCTTCTTTGGGTAAGGAAGAGATCGAGCAGTTGATGGAGACCGTCCGGGGCCTGAAGGCCAAGGGCGTGGCCATCCTGTTCGTGTCACATAAACTGGAAGAGCTCTTTGAGCTCTGCGACCGTGTGACCGTCATGCGTGACGGCGAGCACATCATCACCGAGGATACCGTGAACCTCACGGAGGACTCCCTCATCAACGCCATGGTGGGCCGTACTCTGGATAACCTGTATCCCAAGGAGTTCGGCACCAAGGGCGAGGTGTGGCTGGAGGCCAAGGGCCTCAACGAGGCCGGCGTCCTGCACGATGTCAGCTTTAAGGCCCATGCGGGCCAGATCACCGGCTTTGCGGGCCTCGTCGGCGCAGGCCGCACGGAGACCATGCGGGCGGTGTTCGGCGCTGACAAGCTGGACAGCGGCGAGATCTACGTTAAGGGCGAGAAGGTACATATCAGAACGCCGAAGGACGCCATCAAGAGAAAGATCGCCTTCCTGACAGAGGACCGTAAGGGTCAGGGCCTGGTGCTCAACCTGGATGTGCGGACCAATCTGGTCCTGGCCAATATGAAGGGCTTCTCCAACGGTCCCTTCTTGGACAAGGACCGCATTGAGCAGGCGGGCAATGACAATGTCAGCGCCCTGAAGATCAAGACCCCCTCCCTGAATGAGGTCGTCGGCCAGCTGTCCGGCGGCAACCAGCAGAAGGTGGTTATCGGCAAGTGGGTCAACACCGACGCCGACATCTTTATTTTCGATGAGCCCACCCGTGGTATCGACGTGGGCGCCAAGATCGAGGTTTACCGGGTCATGAACGATCTGGTGAAGGCCGGCAAGTGCGTCATCATGGTCTCCTCCGAGCTGCCGGAGATCCTGGCTATGAGCGACCATGTGGTGGTCATGCGCGGCGGCCGTGTGATGGCCGATATTGACCGGGACACGCCGCACTTCAATTCCGAAGACATCATGAAAGCGGCCTGGGGAGGAGAGTTAGACTGATATGAAAAACACGAAAATGAAAGAGCTTCTGCAAAAGCTCGGTACACTGATGGCCCTTGCCATTCTGGTTTTGATTTTCTGCATCACCATGCCGGACAAGTTCATGAAGGTCGGTAACTTCATGAATATCCTGAAGCAGGCATCCATCAACTGCCTGATCGCTTCCGGTATGCTGTGCGCCCTGATTACCGCCGGTATCGACCTGTCCGTTGGTTCCAACTGCGTGCTGTGCACCTGCACCATCGGCGTTATGGTCCAGTCTGGCATCACGAACCCCTTTCTGCTGGCGCTCTGCGGCCTGGCCGTCAGCACCCTGGCCGGCTTCATCAACGGCACGCTGCTGACCCGACTGGATCTGCCCCATCCCTTCGTGTCCACCATGGGCATGAAGAACGTACTGTGGGGCCTGGCGCTGGTCATTACCGGCTCCAAGTCCATCGCCTTCACCAATACCGGCATTGACGGACTCATGTGGATCGGCGGCGGCTCTCTGTTCACCACCTATTATGAGGGCACCACCAAGGTGAAGTTCCCCGGTATCCCCTTCAGCTTCATTCTGGTTATCATTGTGTTCATCATCTTTGATATCTTCCTGCGCAAGACCGCTCTGGGCCGCCAGATCTACTGCGTGGGCGGCAACCCCGAGGCAGCCCGTCTGTCCGGTATCCCCTCCAAAAACGTGCTGACCTTCGTTTACACCCTGTCCGGCTTCATGGCCGGTATGGCTGGTATCGTGTCTGTTGGCCGTCTGGCTTCCGCTAACGGCAACGCCGGTTCCACCTACGATAACGATGCCATCGCAGCCTGCATCGTGGGCGGCGCTTCCTTCACCGGCGGCAAGGGCACCATCTGGGGCACCCTGATCGGCGCTCTGCTGATGGCTGTGATCCGCAACGGCCTGAACCTGGCCGGTGCCAAGAACGATGTCCAGTACATCGTCATCGGCTCTGTTATCATCCTGGCTGTTACCATCGACGTCTTCCGCAATAAGATGGAGGCCAAGGCCCGTAAGATGGCTGCACAGTAAATCGTCCCCGGACGCACTGTTGAGTTGAATTACGCCGCCGCGAAAGCGGCGGCGTAATTTTATTTTGAACCGATCAAGTTGAATGGAAGGAGACTGCTTATGAAGGAACTGCGTGTTGGCATTGCCGGTCTGGGACGGCTGGGCCGGGTCCATGCTGCCAACCTTGCCCACAAGATCCCCGGCGCGGTCCTGACGGCGGCCTGCGTACCCGGCGCGGACAGTCAGGCGTATGCCCGTCAGGAATTGGGACTTGAAAAGGTGTACGGCGATTTCAGGGAGATGGTCGCTGATCCGGAACTGGACGCGGTGGCCATCGTGTCCCCCTCCGGGGAGCACTGCTGGCAGATCGAGGCGGCGCTGGACGCGGGGAAGCACGTGTTTTCCGAAAAGCCTCTGGGCGTTACGATGGAACAATGCCTTCAGGCGGAGGCGGCCGTGGCCCGGCACCCGGAATTGGTGTGTATGCTGGGCTTTATGCGGCGCTATGACAAGTCCTACGCCTATGCCAAGGAAAAAATCACTGCGGGGGCCATCGGTACGCCCTATCTGGTGAAATCCACCGGCATCGACCCGGAAGCCGTGGTGGAGGGGGCCATCCGGTACAGCGGGACCTCCGGCGGGATCTTCCTGGATTCCGCTATTCACGATATGGATCTGATGCGCTGGTTTCTGGGGAGCGAGGCTGCGGAGGTCTACGCCATGGGCTGCACCTTTAAGCATCCGGCTTTTCAGGACGCCGGGGACGATGAGACCGGCGTCGCCGTCTACAAATTCAAAAACGGCGCTATGGGCATGGTCCATGTGGGCCGCACCGCCCCCTACGGCTACCATATCGAAACGGAGATCGTAGGCACGGAGGGCACGATCCGCATTTCTGCTGTGCCGGAGAAGAACCGGGCTATGGTCTACGATGTGAATGGCGCCCGAACCGAATGTGTGGAATCCTTCCCGGAGCGGTTTGCGGAAGCGTACCTCACGGAAATGGAGGAATTTGTCCGCTGCGTCCGAGAAGGGCGGAAGCCGGATACCGGCGTGGCGGACGGCATCTATGCCACACGGGTGGGCTACGCCACTACGGAGGCGTGGAAAACCGGGAAGATCGTCAAAATCTGATCCTTTTGCGGAGCAGGAATCCAACCTGCAAACCAGTCAACGATGATAGGAACAGGCGCACGGGATGTCCCGTGCGCCTGTTCTTTTTTGGGAGTGTTTACCGTCCGCAGTGACAGTCGCCGGAACAACCGGCGCAGCCGCCGCTGCATCCGCAGGTGTGCTTACCCTGCTTTTTCTGTCGGATGAGATACCGGACAATGGAAATGACAACGGCAAATAAGACTAGAGAAATGAGGAGGGTAGAGAGATTGGCACTCAACCAGGTCAGCATGGAAAATCACTCCTTTGAAAGAAATAGAAGATGGAAGATATAGAATGGAGAGTAGGGGAAAAATCAGACCTTAGCGGAGAGCTTGGTGGCTTCCTTGTAAGGACGGACCAGCATGTAGAGGATGAAGGCCAGAGCAGCCAGGGCGGCAACGAGGCCGAGGACGCTCAGATCGCCGGTGAAGGCCTTGCCGAACTGGTTGACCATCAGGGCACACAGATAAGCGAAGCCGCACTGATAGCCAATGGCGAACCAGGTCCACTTGGCGTTGTTCATCTCCCGCTTGATGGCACCGATAGCGGCGAAGCAGGGGGCGCACAGCAGGTTAAACACCAGGAAGGAGTAGCCGCTGATCTGGGTAAAGACAGTTCCCAGAGCCTGATAGACAGTCTCATCACCGCCGCCGTAGAGAATACCCAGCGTACCAACGATGTTTTCCTTGGCCACCAGACCGGTGATGGAGGCCACAGCGGCCTTCCAGTTGCCCCAGCCGAGAGGTGCGAAGATCCAGGCGATCAGGCTGCCGATGTGGGCGAGGATGGAGCAGTCGATCTCTTCCTCGGAGAGCATCCGGAAACCGTCCTCAGCCCAGCCAAAGTAGGTGGTGAACCACACAGCGATGGTGGACAGCAGAATGATGGTGCCTGCCTTCTTGATGAAGGACCAGCCCCGCTCCCACATGCTGCGCAGCACGTTGCCCACGGTGGGCCAGTGGTAGGCGGGCAGCTCCATGACGAAGGGTGCGGGATCGCCGGCAAACATCTTGGTTTTCTTCAGCATGATGCCGGAGATGATGATGGCAGCCATGCCCACGAAGTAGGCGGAGGTAGCCACCCAGGCAGCACCGCCGAAGATAGCGCCTGCCACCATGGCGATAAAGGGCATCTTAGCGCCGCAGGGGATGAAGGTGGTGGTCATGATCGTCATACGGCGGTCACGCTCGTTTTCAATGGTACGGGAAGCCATGATGCCGGGGATGCCGCAGCCGGTACCGATGAGCATGGGGATGAAGGACTTACCGGACAGGCCGAACTTGCGGAAAATACGGTCCAGAACGAAGGCGATACGGGCCATGTAACCGCAGGCCTCCAGAAACGCCAGCATCAGGAACAGCACCAGCATCTGGGGTACGAAGCCCAGCACCGCGCCGACGCCGGCCACGATACCGTCCAGAATCAAGCCATTGAGCCACTCGGCAGCACCGGCGGCTTCCAGAGCATTGCCAATCAGTACAGGCACGCCGGGGACCCACACGCCGTAGTCGGCAGGATCGGGCTCGTCAAAGCCATTCTCCTCAAAGTAGGTGACAGCGTCCAGATAGCTCATGCCGACGGTGGTCTCCTTATCAGCGTCAGCGGGGATGGCGTCATAGTAAACGGTCATGTCATTCATGGCCAGGGTCTCTTCATCCTCCACTTCGATGGTAGTGGATGCGGAGTCGGGCTGAACCGCCTTCATATCGGCCAGAGTGGTGTCGGGATCGAAGTCATCGGCCTCGGTATCCAGATCATAGTAGGCGCTGATGGCCTCGGAGGCGGCGGTATAATTGTCGGCGACCTCGGTATATTCGCTGGTGCCCATACCGAAGAGGTGCCAGCCGTCACCGAACAGGCCATCATTGGCCCAGTCGGTAGCGGCGGAGCCCACGGTCACCATGGCGATGTAGTACACCAGATACATGACCACGGCGAAAATAGGCAGGCCCAGCCAGCGGTTGGTGACGATCCGGTCGATCTTGTCGGAGGCGGAAAGCTGCCCCTGATTGTGTTTCTTGTAGCAGCTCTTGATGAGCTCTGCAATGTAGACGTACCGCTCATTGGTGATGATGCTCTCGGCATCATCGTCCAGCTCGGTTTCGGCGGCCTGAATATCAGTCTCGATGTGGGTCATGATATCGGCGGGGATGCTGAGCTTTTCCAGCACCTTGTCATCCCGCTCGAAGATCTTGATGGCGTACCAGCGCTGCTGCTCCTCCGGCAGGTTGTGCACCGCGGCCTCCTCGATGTGGGCGATGGCGTGCTCCACAGGGCCGGAGAAGGTGTGCATGGGAACGGTTTTGGTGCCCTCGGCGGCCTTCACAGCGGCTTCAGCGGCTTCCATGACGCCGTCCCCCTTCAGAGCGGAGATCTCAATGATCCGCACACCCAGTTCCCGGGACAGCTCTGCTACATTGATCTGGTCGCCGTTCTTGCGGACTACGTCCATCATGTTGATGGCGATGACCACCGGGATACCCAGCTCGGTAAGCTGGGTGGTGAGGTAGAGGTTGCGCTCCAGGTTGGTGCCGTCAATGATGTTCAGAATGGCGTCGGGCCGTTCTCCCACCAGATAGTTACGGGCCACTACCTCTTCCAGGGTGTAGGGGGACAGGGAATAGATGCCGGGAAGGTCCATGATGACTACATTGTCATGCTTTTTCAGCTTGCCTTCCTTTTTCTCCACGGTGACGCCGGGCCAGTTGCCCACGAACTGGTTGGAACCGGTCAGGGCGTTGAACAGGGTCGTCTTACCGCAGTTCGGGTTGCCTGCCAAGGCAATTTTGATCTGCTTTTCCATACATGCTCCTTTTGGTTTGAGTGCTCAAACCGTATTTGAAAAATTTTTGTGTTTACTCGACCTCGATCATTTCGGTGTCGGCCTTCCGCAGGCTCAGCTCATAGCCCCGGACGGTGACCTCCATGGGATCGCCCAGAGGGGCGACCTTACGGACATAGATCTCCACGCCCTTGGTGATACCCATGTCCATAATGCGGCGCTTGATGGGGCCCTCTCCGTGGAGCTTGACGACCTTTACGGTCTCACCGATTTTGACGTCACGCAGCGTTTTCATACTTATTTCCTCCTACTGTTTCTATCAGATTTCAAATTCAAATGAATCAGATCATGATCTTGCGGGCCATCTCCTCACTGATGGCCACCCGGGACTCCTTCACCTTGACGATGATGTTGCCTCCCAGAGCGGACACCACCGTGATGGACCCGCCGGCGGTGAACCCCAGGTCCTCCAAGTGCTTTTTTACCTCGGGATTTCCGCTGACCCTGCGGATCATGTATTCTTCACCGATATTTGCCAGTGCAAGCGGCATCATAACGATCCCTCCGAATCTGTTAGTTAAATTGAACTAACTATTATGGAAAAAGAATAGTCGGAGTGCAGCCGTCGCGCTTTGTAAGGCGTTAGCCTCCTCTAACTACAGCTTAGTTTAACATCTCTAATCTCTTCTGTCAACCGGGATTTTTAAAAATATTGTCAAAATCTCAGGGGAGAAGACACCTTGCATTTGTGAAGAAAATATGGTAAAATGCCCAAAACAGCTTCATGCGGGCTGTCGCTTTCGCCAAGGCTTTTGGGCGGACGGCGATGCCCTGAATCGTGATAGGAAGAAAGGACCGGTGATGGCCGTGCAGATCCTGAAAGCATCTGAGGATTATCTGGAAACCATGCTGATGATGCAGACCAAGCATGGATATGTGCGCTCTGTGGACGTAGCGGAGCACTTGGGGGTGACGAAGCCCAGCGTGACTTACGCCACCAAGCGTCTGCGGGAAAACGGATATATTGAGATGGATAAGGACGGCCTCATCACATTGACGGATGCCGGTATGCAGATCGCGTCCAAAATGCTCCAGCGGCACCGGACCCTGACCCGTTTTCTGGTGAGTTTGGGCGTGGAGCCGGAGACCGCGGAGGAGGATGCCTGCAAAATGGAGCATGACATCAGCGACCAGACCTTCAAGGCCATCTGTGACCATGCCCGGAAGCGTATGGCCTCCGCCGATGAAACAGAGGAAACCTGATAGAAACTGAAAAACCAGTGGAAAGGTTCAACCTTTCCACTGGTTTTTTGCGCTGCGGCCATGGGCTATAAAATTGTACCGCCGCCCAGAACGGTGTCTCCGTCATAGAGTACCACCGCCTGTCCCGGAGTGATGGCCCGCTGGGGACGGTCGAACAGCACCTGCACGGAGCCGTCCTCCTCCACCGTCACCTCACAGGGCTGCTCCGTCTGGCGGTAGCGGATCTTGGCACTGCACCGGAACTGGCGGGGCGGCGCTTCCCAGGCGATCCAGTTGAAATTCTCACCGGTGAGCTGCTGGGAGAATAGAGCGTCATTTCCGCTGAGGACCACCTGATTGCTCTTTGGATCAATGGCTTTTACGTACAGCGGTCGATTGGAAGGGATACCCAATCCTTTCCGCTGGCCGATGGTATAGTGGGCGATGCCCTTGTGACGTCCCAGTATCCGGCCGGATTCGTCTACGAAATCACCGGGGGCGTCCGCTTTTCCGGAGTGCCGACGGATGAAAGCGGCATAGTCTCCATCCGGGACGAAACAGATGTCCTGACTGTCCGGCTTTCTGGCGTTAAAAAAGCCCAGACTGTCCGCCAACTGCCGGGTCTCCGCCTTACGGAGGGCACCCAATGGAAATTGGGTGAGGGCCAACTGCTTCTGGGTCAGCATATAGAGTACATAGCTCTGATCCTTGCTGCTGTCCAGCGCCTTTTTCAGCAGATACCGACCGTTTTCCCGCTCGATCCGGGCATAATGGCCGGTGGCGATGGTGTCGCAGCCCAGAAGGACCGCCCGGTCATAGAGATGCCGGAATTTCAGGTAGCGGTTGCAGTCGATGCAGGGATTGGGCGTCTGCCCCTGTCCGTAGGCATCCGCAAAGCGGTCCATCACCTGACGGCGGAACTCCTCGGAGAAGTTAAAAACGTAGTAGGGAATCCGTAGTCGAAACGCCACGCTGCGGGCATCCTCCACATCCTCTAAAGAGCAGCAGGTGCGACTGCGGGAAATGCCGATGTCCTCATTGCGGTAAAGCGTCATGGTAGCGCCGACGCAGTCCCAGCCGCTGTGCTTCAAAAGGTAAGCGGCGACGCTGGAATCAACGCCGCCGCTCATTGCGATCAGTACCTTACCCATCAAACCATGGGACAGCCGCCCTCGCAGTGCTCACAGTCGGGGAACTTGCTGTGGTCGTAGGGGATGTTGTTGCGGTCGTAATAGTTTTTGACAGCCGCCTTGATGGATTCCTCCGCCAGTACGGAGCAGTGCAGCTTATAAGCGGGCAGACCGCCCAGCGCATCCACCACCTGCTTGTTGGTGACGGCCAGCGCTTCCTCAATGGTCTTGCCCTTGATGAGCTCCGTGGCCATGGAGGAGGACGCGATGGCGCTGCCGCAGCCGAAGGTCTCGAACTTTACATCCTCGATACGGTCATCCTTGATCTTCAGGTACATTTTCATAATATCGCCGCACTTGGCGTTGCCTACCTCGCCTACGCCGTCGGCGTCGGGGATCTCGCCCACATTCCGGGGATGGGTGAAATGGTCCATGACGGTTTCTGTATAAAGTGCCATGTTGAAAGCCTCCTTGGGTTATAAAAAGTAAATATTCGCGCTATCGGGAAGAGTGGAAGCGTTACAGCATAAACTGCTTCTTGCCGCTGGCAAGATCCTTCCACACGGGAGAAATGCTCCGCAGGTACGCCACGATCCGGGGGACCTCCTTGAGAATGTGATCCACATCCTCCTGAGTGTTCCATTCGCACAGGCTCAGCCGCAGGGAGCCGTGGGCGACCTCGTGGGGACGGCCGATGGCCAGCAGCACATGGCTGGGGTCCAGAGAACCGGAGGTGCAGGCGCTGCCGGAGGACGCACAGATCCCGGCCTGATCCAGCAGCAACAGCAGGCTTTCGCCCTCAATGCCCTCAAAGCAGAAGTTCACGTTGCCGGGGAGCCGGTGGACGGGATCGCCATTCAGGGCGCTGTGGGGAATCTGAGAGAGACCGGCGATGAGCTGGTCCCGCAGCGCGGAGACCTTGGCGGCATTTTCGTCGATGTGATCGCAGGCATCCTTCAGCGCGGCGGCCAAGCCCATAATGCCGGGGACGTTTTCCGTACCGGCCCGCTTGCCCCGCTCCTGGGCGCCGCCCTCGATGATGTTGGTCAGGGGGATGCCCTGCCGGGCATACAGCACGCCGGTACCCTTGGGACCATGGAATTTATGGCCGGAGAGGGACAGCATGTCGATGTTCTGCTCGTTGACATTGATGTGGAGATGACCGGCGGCTTGCACAGCATCGGTATGGAACAGGACGCCTTTTTCCCGGCAGACAGCGCCGATCTCCGCAATGGGCAGGATGGAGCCGATCTCGTTGTTGGCGTACATGGTGGTGACCAGGCAGGTGTCGGGGCGGATAGCGTCCGCTACCTGCTGGGCGGTGACGGTGCCGGTGGGGCCCACCGGCAGCAGCTCGACCTCAAAGCCTTCCTTTTCCAGCTTTTTCAGGGTGTGGAGAATGGCGTGATGCTCAAAGGCGGTGGAGATGATGTGCTTCTTGCCCTTGCGCTCACCGATGCGGGCGGCGGAGATCAAAGCCTGATTGTCGGCCTCGCTGCCGCCGGAGGTAAAGGTGATCTCCCGGGGTGTGCAGCCCAGACAGGCGGCCACGGTCTCCCGGGCGCTCTGTAAGGCTTCGGCGGCCTCCTGGCCCAGCCGGTAAAGGCTGGAGGGGTTGCCGTAATGAGTCTCCATGTAGGGCAGCATGGCATCAATGGCCGTGCGGCTCATTTTTGTTGTTGCAGCATTATCTGCGTATACCATAGTGGGTTCCTCCTTTGTGGTGCTGTGTATAATGTGTATAATATGTAAAAATTATCAGATATCTGTGGTCACAAATTCCGTCTGCTCCCGGGCGGTAAGGACCCGTTTGCCGGGTTCCACGGAGTGGGTCAGCCACACATTGCCGCCGATGACGCAGTTATCACCAATATAGGTGTCGCCGCCTAAGATCGTGGCCCCGGCGTAGATGACCACGTTGCTGCCGATGTTGGGATGACGCTTGTTGCCCTTTACCAGCGTGCCGTCCGCCTTGACGGCGAAGCTTTTGGCACCCAGGGTCACGCCTTGGTACAGCTTGACGTGCTCGCCGATGACGGTAGTCTCGCCGATGACCACGCCGGTGCCGTGGTCAATGAAGAAGTACGGCCCAATGGTGGCGCCGGGGTGAATGTCGATACCGGTGAGGGAATGGGCATATTCCGTCATCATCCGGGGCAGCATGGGGACCTTCATGAGATACAGCTCATGGGCGATGCGGAAAATGCTGATGGCTTCAAAGGCTGGGTAGGCCAACATGACTTCCTCCCGGCAGGTGGCGGCGGGATCGCCCTCGTAGGCAGCCTGCACGTCGGTGTCCAGCGTGTCCCGGATGGCGGGGAGTTTGGAAAACAGAGTGTCGATCACATCGTCATATTGAGGGGGTTCCCGATAGATCCGCTCCAGGATCTCCCGAAGCTGACGCCGGGCGGCCGCTTCCAGTTCTTCTTTGGAGTGGGCTTCCTCCATGGCGTCGAACACATTGGGGTAGAGAATGGACCGCAGAAGATCCAAAAGCTGGATCATCTGGGATTTCAGATGGGCGTAGTTAATCATGGGCCGGTACCTCCTGTTTCGCAGATGACGGCGAAGGGGAGGCAATACCGGATATGGCAGGATAGATCATAAAAAAGCACTCCTTGAACATGATTTTGTTTGATGGGTCGGCGGGGAAGGGGTCCATCAACATCGGATATCAGGAGTGCACATAAAAGTAGTCATGCAATCACCTACAAACTTAGTATGTTTAAACCATATACCAACAAACCTACTTTGTCAATGGGTTTTTACACGAAAAATAAAAAACCACTCGTTGAACCTTTGCGCAGTTCCGTTTTGTTTTGCGCGCATAGGGAAACGGACCTCCAAAAAAACAGCAGTCCGCAGCAATGCGGACCGCCGGAGTTTCAGCAAATATTTTATTCAGCCGGACGGATATCCCGGACGGTGAGCTGGTTCCCGTCCACGGTGAAACGGACTTCAAAACCGGCAAAGGAGAAGCCGTAGACCCGCTCCGGGTCCTTCTGGTAGTGGGGCCGGGGGTCCTGAGCCAGAACGCCCCGCAAAGCCTCCTGCCGCTCTGCGGGCACCTGCGCTAACAGGGCTGGGGGGATGGAAACAGACAGGGTTTCCCCTGCCGGTACGGCGGCGAAGCCTCCCAATGCGTCGGGATGGCTGTCGGCGTAAGGGATGTAAGGCTTGATGTCCAGAATGGGAGTGCCGTTTACCAGATCCGCACCCTGGACCCGGAGCACGGGGCCGTCTGCCGTCTGGCGGATGCCCGCAAGTTTCACGCAGGACAGAGCAATGGGGTTTGGCCGGAAGGGGGAGCGGGTGGCAAAGACACCCATCCGGGTGTTGCCCCCCAGCCGGGGCGGGCGGACCGTGGGGGACCAGGTATCCCGGATGGCCCGGTCAAAGACCCAGATGAGCCAGATGTGGGAGAAGTCCTCCAAGCCCCGGAGGGCGTCCGGGTTCTGATAGGCCGGTTCGAAAACAATGTCAGCCTCCAGCTCCTCCACCAGCCCGCTCTGCCGGGGCACGCCGAATTTTTCGGCGAAATCACTGTGGATATGGGCAATGGGCGTCATGGAAAATTTCTGGGACATGGCGGGACCTCCTGCAATCGCTCCTCTGGTCAGGGACAGAGCGAAACTTTTGCTCTATTATAGCAGAAATCCGCCTTGGTGAAAAGCCCTGTGCCACCGCCTAATGGACAGAACGATGAGATGAAAAGCGGCGTACCGACGGTTCGGGCGGTACGCCGCATACCCCTTGCGGGTAAAGGGTGTGTGCGGGACTGCGCCCGCAGGCGCGTTTCGGAGCGCAACCGCCGTAAGGCGGCTCTTAGCGCGGAGATAACCCCAAAAGGGATACACCGTCGGCTCAAGCCAATCAGCGGATACTTTATATCCGCTGATTGGGAGCCTTCCTCGAAACAGACTCGCTTGATCCGCCACCGGCGGCGCTTCGCCTGTTTCCCCGCACCATTGAAATCCTAAGTTTTCAGACCTGATAAAGGTTCTGAAAACTTGCTCAGCGGGACGAAAAGACTTTTTCGACACGCTGAGCTTCATCAACGGTCTGCGCCGGGGGTGACGGAATTTTCGCCGTCCAGCAGGTCGCCGTCCCGGTCATGGACACGGCCGTTGCGGAGCATCCGGTCCATAGACGCGCCGGGAAGGTCTCCGGCAGGATCATTGGCAGGATCATTGGCGGGGTTGGGGGCGGGATTGGTGTCCGGGGCGGTGACGGTGTTGTCATCCCGCCCAATGATGGCGTCATTGTTGGGAGCATTGTTCCGGTTTGGGTCCGAAACGGCGTCGTAGGCGCTGTTCTGACCGGACCCGGCGTCATTTCGATCGTTCTTGGCGGGCTCCTTGCCGCAGGCGGTGAGGGACAGTGCCAGCAGCAAGACCGTCAAAAACAGGGAAGCGCGAGATTTCATGTGCGTTCCTCCTTTGCTGGGAGTTTGCGATACCCATGGCGTAGTATGCCGCAAAGGTCTGGTTTTCACGCAAAATTTCGTTTGCTTTTTCTGGAAAAGCGCCTTGGCGGCGTCCGAACGTATGGAAGATGCTCCGCAGACCCGGCGCTTTGTGCACCCTGGTCACGCTTTCCGCTCTGGCGGAATATGATGAAAAGAGCATACCACGCTTTTTCGGACGGAGGATCGCTTTTGGGAATCCTGCCTGTATTGTTGAGGGGCGTTCCACATTTCAATTCAAATGTTTGTGAAAAACGCCGTTGACGGAACGTGAAAAAACAGGTAAAATAACAATCAGAAAACTGGTGGAGCACACCTCTTTGATTTAAGATGAGGAATTACTTGGTATAGAAAAGGAGAGCTGTATCATGTATACACAGGAAATCACCGTTAATAACGAGGTAGGTCTGCACGCCAGACCCGCAACCTTCTTTATTCAGAAGGCCAATGAGTTTAAGAGCGGTATCTGGGTGGAAAAGGATGATCGCCGCGTTAACGCCAAGAGCCTGCTGGGCGTTCTGTCTCTGGGCATCGTGAAGGGTACTACCATTACCCTGATCGCGGACGGCGCAGACGAGAAGGAAGCTGTCGGCGCACTGGTGGACCTGGTGAAGGACAACTTCGGCGAATAAGCGAACAATAAGATAATAAACAGCGTCCCTGCGGAAGCGGGGACGCTGTTTGCTATGTCTGCGGAGCAGACGAGGACGGCTCTGCTTCTGAAACGGGCACGTATGGCCCCACCGCTTCGTAGGGGACGGTAAAGACAGGGATACCCTCCGCCGCCGGGGCGATGGCGTACATGGGGTAGAAGAAGGCAAGGCCTTCCGGGGTGAGGTAAAACCGCATGGGGTTGAACTGCTGCCGCAGCCGCCTTAGCCAGCCGTCCAGATACCGGGCGTACCCGGCAGTCTCCTGACGCTGGATCTCCTGAGCGGCCAAAGTCAGCAGGCGCCGCTTCCAGCCCCGCCGGTGCGGAAAAAAGCTCGGAAGCGAAACCGGATAGCCCCGCCGCAGGTCCCAGGTATCGCCCCAGCGTCGCAGCAGAATGTGTCCATCGGCGGCTGGCTCCCGGATTTGGGTATACAGACTCCAGAAGCCGCCCTCGTTGTAGGTGACCCGAAAGGACAGCTCCGCTTGGAGCTGGGGAAGGGGGCGGCTGTCTGCCAGCGCCTCCCGGCAGGCTCGCGCTGCCATGGGAAACAGCCAGCGGTCACAGTACCGGAGGAAGGCCCGGCACTGGGCGCGATAGTACCGCCGGATACGCCGGGTGGTCCGGTTCTCCGAGCCCACAGGCTCAGGGAGGGACACCTGCGCGGTAAGCACCGGAAGTCCCTCCACAGTCCATTCCCGTTCAGCGGAAAAAATCTCGGTGTTCAGTCCTGATGTGACTGCATCCACAGCGCTGCCTCCTTTCCTGACACTGTCGCATCCTATGCGGCCCGGCTGGGAAGGGTTCGGCAGCTGAAATTAAAATTTAACATTTGGAGGGCTTCCTTTTCTCAAACTACTGTGTTAAAATGTAAATGCTAAAAGTGAATCCTGCGATTTGTGCGGAAAATATGAAATTATGGAAGAAAGGTGCCTCCTTTATGATCAGAATTGGAAAAAAGGAAAAAAGTGATAAGCTGTATCAGGCGATTTTGCAGTTGAAGGATCCCCAGGAGTGCTATGATTTTTTTCAGGACCTCTGTACGGTTTCCGAGCTGCGCTCCATGGAGCAGCGGTTTGAAGTGGCCTCTCTGCTGAATGACGGTATGATCTACAGCGACATTCTGGAGCAGACCGGCGCGTCCTCCGCTACCATCAGCCGGGTGAACCGGTCTTTGAGCTACGGTACCGGCGCGTATGAGCGGGTCTTTGCCCGTCTGAAGGCGGAAAAGGCCGAGGAAGAGGCGAAATGAGCAGCTATGACGCACTGGCCGCAAGCTATGACGGCCTGATGGCGGACGGCGTGTACCGCCGCCGTGCGGACTATCTGGAAAAGCTGTTTCAGAAAAGTAGGATCCCGGTGCATACCGTTTTGGACTTGGCCTGCGGCACCGGGACCATCGCCTGTCTGCTGGCGGCCAAGGGCTATGCGGTCACGGCTACGGACCTGTCGGAGGAAATGCTGACTCAGGCCATGAGCAAGGCGGCGGCTTTGGAACAGCCGCCGCTGTTTGTGCAGCAGTCCATGCCCCGGCTTCGTCTGCCGGAGCCGGTGGATGCCGTGGTGTCCACGCTGGATTCCCTGAACTATCTGACCCGGGAAAAGGATATCCGGGAGACCTTCCGGCGGGTATTCCGCGCGTTGAAGCCCGGCGGCAGCTTTTTCTTTGATGTCAACACACCATACAAGCTGCGGCGGATGGACGGACAGCTCTATACGGACGAAACCGAGGAAAGCTACTGCGTCTGGCGGACATTTTTCTCGGAAAAGACAAATATCTGCACCTATCAGGTGGATCTGTTCCGCCTGCGGGCAGACGGTACATGGGACCGGGACTGCGAGGAGCACAGGGAGCGGGCGTGGAGCGCGGCGGAACTGACGGCGTTTTTGACGGACGCGGGCTTTGAGGCCGTCAAGATCACCGGCGACCTGACGGCCCGGGCGCCTAAGGATACGGAGGACCGGTGGATCGTCCGCTGCCGGAAGCCAGTGAACTGACAAAGGAGTAATGGAAAATATGAGCGATCAACTGGTTCGTGCCATCTCCAAGGATGGCTTTGTAAAGGCGGCGGCGGTGTCCACCCGGGCACTGACGGAGCGTGCCCGGCAGATCCACCAGACCTCTCCGGTGGCAACGGCGGCCTTGGGCCGCCTGCTGGCGGCCGGTTCCATGATGGGCAATGAGCTAAAGGGAGACGGTTCCAGCGTGACCCTCCGCATCAAGGGCGATGGCCCTCTGGGGACGCTGCTGGTGGTGGCGGACAACGAGGGCAACGTCCGGGGCAGCGTTCAGAATCCCCAGATCGACCTGCCCATCCGGGAGGACGGCAAGCTGGATGTGGGCGGCGCTGTGGGCCACGGCGGGACGCTGACGGTCATCAAGGACCTGAATCTGAAGGAGCCCTATGTGGGCAGCGTGGAACTGCTGGGCGGCGAGATCGCGGAGGATCTGGCAAGCTACTTCGTGGAGTCCGAGCAGATCCCCACGGCCTGCGGCCTGGGCGTGCTGGTGGACCGGGACCGGAGCGTGCTCCGCGCCGGCGGCTATCTCATCCAGCTTTTGCCCGGTGCGCCGGAGGGCATCATCGACCGTCTGGAAAAGGGGATCATGGCGGCGGGACCCGTCACCAATCTGCTGATGGAGAACGATGACCCGGAGAGCCTGCTGCGGCGAGTCATGAAGGATTTTGAGCTGGAGATCCTGGAAACGGTCCCCGTGGAGTACCGCTGCTATTGCAGCCGGGAGCGAATGGCTGCGGCGCTGGTGAGTCTGGGCCGCAAGCAGCTTACGGAGCTGGCGGAGGACCCCAACGGCATCGAGCTGACCTGTCAGTTCTGTGACAGCCGTCAGCGGTTCACCCCGGAGGAAATCCGGGAGCTGCTGGAAAAG
>OGOL01000531.1_pt1 | contig 42047 bp, 44 predicted proteins | sample 1552641 | NCBI WGS metagenome assembly OGOL01 (sample SAMEA2580140, study PRJEB22360) | human gut metagenome | biome: human gut; feature: human-associated habitat; material: faeces | place: Denmark | collected 2008/2010 | reverse complement strand
CCGTACACACCCACGCCGCCGCCGTTGGTCGCCGTGTTGCCGCTGATGGTGCCGCCGTTCATGGTGAAGGTGGCGGTGGTGGAGGTGGTGTACACACCCACGCCGCCGTCAGTGGAGGTCGCCGTATTGCCGGTGATGCTGGCGTTGTCGTTCATGGTGAATGTGCCGTCCACCACATACACGCCGCCGCCGGTGCCGTTGTCCCGGTCGGTCGCTCTGTTGCTGGTGACGCTGGCGTTGCCGTTCATGGTGAAGGTGCCGCCGCTGACATACACGCCACCGCCGCCCTTGGTCGCCGTGTTGTCGGTGATGGTGCCGCCGTACATGTTGAATTTGCTGTTCGTGCCGGTCACACACACGCCGCCGCCTCGCTGCGTCGTCGTGTTGCCGGTGATGGTGCCGCCATACATATTAAAGGTGCCGCCGCTTTCCACTTTCACACCGCTGCCGGAGCCGTCGCTGGTGTGCTTGACCTTGCCCATATTGCCTTTGCAATCCGTCAGGGTCAGCGTGCTGTCGGCTTCAACCAGAAACACGGGCTGATCTTTGGCGCTGCTTTCGAGCGTCTGGCCGTTCAGGCAGATGGTGACGTCGCCTCTGATCACAATAGTGCGGTCGATCTTAACTTCACTGTATTTTGTATAATTTTCAACACCAGTCCTTAGATAATAGCGACCATCTTCCAAAACCCAATTACCATTACCGTTTTCTGAGTCCACCCGATTACCGGTAGTGTCACCCACGTTACCACAATCCAATCTCCACGAATTACTAGTTTGCTCCCTATCGCTGGTCAGCCACTTAGAAAAGGCAATCTCCACACGGTCTGCCTCGGTGCAGCCGCTCTTACCGCAGAGGCAGTGCGTGTGCGTGTCCTCCTCCGCCGCCTGTGCCGTGGCTGGCAGCAGCGTCAGGCACAGGGCCAGCTCCATAAGGCAGCTCAAAATTCGTTTTTTCATAGTTGTCCTCCTTTGGTTTTTCCCCGCCCGGGTCCTATCTCCCGCGGGCAGAGTGGTATCCCGTAGGGGTCTCCCCTACGGGTCCGGGGGACGTCCCCCGGACACTTTTACAGGTTCACGGATTTAGTGTACCAGCTTTTCCGCGCTTTGTGGGGCCGTCTGCATGAAACGTCCTTTTTTCGACATGAAATGTCACCGGAGCGGCCGCCGCTGCCGGTCAACACTCCTTCTGCATTTGGCCTCTTTTTTCGCGATAAAATCATACACCGTACACCGGTGTACGATGCAAGAACTTTTTTGAACTTCGGAAGAAATCTTACGAAACCCGGCGAAAAGCAGTTTTTCCTTAATGACACTCTGTTCGATTTGCTGCGGCAGGGATAAGCTACATGGCATCTGTATCCACCTTTTCGGGGGATAAATGGGTTTTTGCCTCATTAAAAAAGCATCGAGAGGGCTTATAGCCCCCTCGATGTTTTGCGCCATAATGCGCAAGCGCAGAAATTACTTTTCAAAATCAGCTTTCCGCTTCTGTACAGCACGAGAGCTTAGATGGTACTTCTCGCACAAAGCAGCCGTGCTGGAGCGTTTCGCCCCGGGCAAATTCTGCCATTGAAAACTGGTTCAGTGGAGAGAAAAGACTTTTTTGACACGCTAAAAGTTATCCAGGCTTGGAGCGAGCAGCGATGCCTGCCGCTGTCTACTTAATGGACGGCTCCCGCTCAGTCCTCGTAGATCGTGGTGGAGGTGACCTGCCCGTCCACACATTCAAAACTCACAGCGTCGGAATAGGCGTAATTGCCTGCCACGTCCCGCATTTCAATGACCATGGAATAGGTGCCGTCGAACAGCGGTGCCTCGCCGAAGGCGGTGTCGGCTGTCACCGTCACCTCGTCGGCGGCATACATTTCAAATTCGTCGTCCCCGCTGAGGGTGGCCAGCTTCCAGATGGTCGTGACCACGTCTCCCTCCTTCAGCAGCCGCCGTTCCTTGCTGGCCATGCCGGAGGGGTCCAGACCCTGGGTAGCTCCCAAAATGCTCCATTCCTCCGTGTCGAACTCGTAGGCCACCTGCAAATTGTAAGCCTCGCCGTTCAAGAGGATGGGCACAGAGTAGAGGTTGTAGTCCTCGCCGTCGAAAAGGACAGCTCCATGTACACCAGATTGCCGTCCAGCGCGCCCCAGACGCCCCGGAAGTTGTCGTAAAACACGCCGTTGTCCCAATCGGCGTTCATGTCGTTGTCCGTTCCCAGCAGGAGCATCTGATCCGTCTCCTCGTCCACATAGAACAGGGAGAAGCCGATCCCAGCCAACACGGAGTTGGCCTCCGGGCCAAGCTCCAGATAGGAGATGCCGTCATCGGTGACGTGAATGGGCGCACCGTCCCAGCCTGTCTCCGGCAGGGTCATGCGCTCCGGCAGCTCCTGGATATTCAGCTCCGCCAGATAGTCCTCGCCGCCCTCGGCCACCTCGCCGGTAAGCTCATAGGCATAGAGATACTTGAAGGCAAGGCCCTCGCCCACGGTGAGATAACCGTTGAGATCGTCCATGTCGCCGTTATAGGAATAGTAGCAGCTCAGGCCGGTGGCCTCCGCCCGGTAGGGCCCGCCCACCTTGTAGAGCACGCAGTCCGCCAGCGCGTCGGAAACGCTTTGGGCAGAGGGCAGCAGCCACGCCGTCTGCCGGGCCAGATGGCCCATGTCCACCATGTTGGTAAAGCCCTGCTCCCGGGTGTTGCCGCCGTAGTTCTCGCTCTGGGCGGCGGCGCGGCCCAGCTCCGCGAAGAAGGCGGGGTCCTCCGCCGCGGCCGCCAGCGCCTCCTGACCGAAAGCCTCGTAGGCGTCCAGCAGCGGCGTCAGCTTTCTCAGATCCGTCAGGGAGAGGGTGGTCTGATCCTGCGTCCCCACGGCCTCGCAGCCCTCGTAATAGCTGTCGCAGATGGCGCGGCCCAGCCTGGCGCCGTCCATGGCCGGATCCTCTGCCAAGGCCCCCAGCCAGCTGGAATACAGCCAGCCGTTGGCCGGCTCCACTTCCTCGGAGGCCACTAAGTATTTCGCAAAATTCTGGAACACGGCGGCCACGTCCACCGTGGCCATCAGGCAGGTGTCAAAGCCGATCAGCTCCAGCGCCGGATCGTCCTTGTCGGCGGGCCACACCGCGTCAAAGGCCTGATACATCTCGGCAAGGTCCAGAGAATCCAGCCCGTGCAGCTCGTCAAAGGCCGCACCGCTGACGCTGCCGCCGCCGTGGTTCCAGAAGGTCACGGCCACCCGGTCGGCGGGATAGTTGGTGTTGGCGAAGTCCAAAAACTCGTACAGCGTCTGGGCGTCGCCCATGTTGGCGGTCTCGCTCTCCTCCAAAAGCTGCAAGCCCTCGCTGTTATAGAGCCAGCGCTGCAATTTGGAGGGGTCCACCTCATCGTTCTGCCAGACGGACGCGCCGCCGGTCTCGATGACCACATTCACATTCTCCGGCAGTTCCACTTCCATCATTTCGGAGAGATCCATGGTGGCAAAGCCGCCGTTGCTCTCCAGATCGCTGCCGCAGAGGTACCAGTAGACCGCCCAGCTCTCCCCCTCCGCTCCGGCGCTGTCGGAGACATCCTCCGACCCGCCGCAGGATACCAGGGACAGGGCCATAGCCATGGCCAACAGGCAGGATAAAAACTTCTTCATGCGTTCCTCCCTCAAATTCCCAGAAGCTGACGCTTCTTGGCGGAGAATTCCTCCTCCGTCAGCACGCCGGCGTCCAGCAGCGCCTTGTACTTCTGGATCTCGCTGACGGCGTCTGTGGGAAGCGTCACCGTGGGCTGGGCCGCCTGTACGCTCTGCGCCCCGCCGCCGATCCGGGTCTCCCCCGCGTTGGGGTCGATCATCCGCATCAGCTTGGAGGCCAGCAGGTGCAGCTCCTCCGTCTGCTCCCGGTAGGTCCGCAGGTAATCCTCGGCCCGGGGATAGTCCCGGTCAAATTCCGGGGCGGAGATCTTCTCGTCAAAGGACTTCCAATAGGGGTGGTCCAACGTCAGCTCAACACGGAACTCCTTGACAGGGGCGGGCACGTCGAACCGGGGCCGGTAGAGATCGTTGGTCCGCTCCCGTTCCCGGCGTTCCTCGTTAGTCTCGTCTATGCAGCGGCGCAGGCCCTCCATGGCCTCCCGGCGCTCAAACTCCTGCTTTTCCATGTGGAACCGGGCGATGGTGTCCGCCATGGCGTTCACCCGGGCGGGAACGTCGCCGGCGGTGCACTTCAGCGTACCGCTGCCGCTTTCAAACAGGGGGCTGCGATCCTCGGAAATGCGGAAGGACTTCAGCTCCTTGCCCTGAAAGACCCAGCCGCTGTCCTCCTTCATGCGGAACAGGCCGTGGGTCTCATCCAGAAACACGGAGCAGCCCCAAAAGCCGATGTTGAAGCGGTAAGTGGTGGTAAACTCGGCCTGCAAGGCCTGATTGTCCTGAAAATCGACGAGATACTTCTTGAAGTCCGTCAGGGACATCTGGTTCACGGTCCCGGCGGGCAGATCGATCTTGCTGTCGCACTCCTTGCAGATGGGCTGGCCGTCGATCTTTGTGGGCAGCAGCCGGGGCGTCGGATTGCCGCAAATCGGGCAGAGCTTCTTATTGTTGCTGAATAATCCCATAGTGATTCTCCTATTCCTGTATATTTGCCCCATGGGGCAGAAAAAAGAACATCTGGTCAAAGGCGGTCAGCGGGTCCCCACGCTGCCGCCGCCGGAAAAGCCGCCGCCACCGCCAAGGGAGGCAAAGCCGCCGCTTCCCCCGCTGCGGGCCGCCTGAGCCGCCTGCCGCTGCCGCGCCACGGCGGCATAGAGATAGTGGTTATATTGATTCGTGCCATGCAGGTAACGCTGATACCGCTCCACCTGAGAAAGCTGCTGAGGATACAGGGTCCGCACCTGCTCCAACACCTGCTCGGCGATGCCTAACAGCGCCGCGTACACCATGTACTCCTGCCAGAGCACAGTCTCCGACACCGTCCGCTCCGCCAGCAGGGAGAAATCCAGCAGATAGCGCTTCAGCCCCAGCAGCTCCCGCCACTGGCGCTGGCCCTCCGCCGTCAGGTCCTTTGCCTTTTTGCAGCGCTTGCTTCGGAGACTTCCCCCTCGGAACAGGGTCAGCTGCCCCTCCCGCTCGCAGGAGGTCAGCAGCTCGTTCAGCGCCTTTTCCCGGCGGCTGTCCTCGCAGAAGCGCTCCAATTCCCGCTCCTGTAAAACGCTGTCGCCGCCGGCGGCTGATTCCAAAAAGGTATAGAACGCCTCGTCATAGGCATCCCCGCCGTGAGGCTCCCGCAAAAGCCGCAAAGAGATCCGGTCCTGACCGTCCGCTTCCGGTTCCAGACTGCCCAGCGTGACCAAACGCAGCAGCCGGGCCGCCATATAATGCTCCGGGGTGCACAATCCCAGACCGCTGCCCAGAGCGTAGGAAGCATTCAGGTCCCCGCCGTTGGGCAGATCCCGGAAGTAGTCCACGCTGTTGAGCCGTTTTTTCTCTCTGGCCTTTTTCCGGGCCTTCACCAGCCGGGAAATGCCCAGCACGATGCCAATGACCGCCGCCAGAGATCCCACCATCCAGAGAACGTCCGTCGCGGTGATGGGCTCCTCCTCCGTATCGTAGTCGCTTCCTTGGAGGGCCGTATCCACAACGGTCTGAAAGGCCCCCGTCTCCTGCCGCTCGGGCAGGAGGCAGCCCTTTTCCAGCCGGACCATGACGGTCATGTGCCGGCTGCCCTCCAGGGGTGTCTCCGTCCATGCCCGGATCACGCCGTCCTCAAACTGGATCTGTCCGTCAAAGCCAAAGGCCCAAATGTCACAGGTCTCGTCCGTCAGGGGCGTACCGTCCTCCATGCGGACGGTGACGCTGGCCGATGTGGGGAAAATGGACTGGTCCGGGTCGATGAAGCGGTAGTTGAAGCCGTCGGCGTCGGAATAGGCCCCCGCGAGGCCGCCGATGTCGTAGGACACCGTATAGTCGTGTCTGCCGTATTCCGTGATGCCCCAGCACAGCTCCACGCCGCCGTCGATCTCCAGAAGGCCGCACTTCCCCGCCTTTTCGTCAAAGGAGGCGTCGATGTCCCATCGGCCATCCGGCAAAACGGCGTAGGGGCCGTTTTCGTCGGAAACGGCGAACCGGGAATACGTGAGACAGCCGCTGTCCATGCGATCCACATAGAATTCCGTGCCCTCCGCCGTGTCGGCGGAAAATACCTGGGTCACATGGGCCGAGCCGTCCGCCCGGAGGGCTACGTCGGTAGTCAGTGTCTCCACCCGGTTCGCCGCCAGAGCGGGCGCGGCGCAGAGCGCCGCCGTCAGCAGCGCCGTTAGAAGGATCGTCAGCCGTTTCATCACTTCATGCTGGGCATATCTGCCTTTTCTTCCCGCTGCTCCAGATAGTCCCGCATACGGAAGCCCAGAAGTCCGGCTACAAGGCTGGTAGGGAACAGCCGCAGCTCCCGGTTCAGCTTGGTGACGGAATCGTTGTAGATCAAGCGGCTGGTACGCACCATTTTCTCGTAGCTGTCCACGGCGTCCATGCACTTTGCGTAGCCCTTGTCCGCCTTCAGTTCCGGGTAGCGCTCCGCCACCATGGAGATCCGGCCCAAAGCTTCGGAAATGACTCCCTCCTGCTTCAGCACGTCCTCCGGGGTGGACTTGGCGGTGATGACGCTGCGGCGGGACTTGATGGTCTCGATCAGCGTCTGGGATTCGTGGGCCGCGTACCCTTTGGCCAGATCCAGCAGTGCGGTCAGCGCGTCAAAGCGGGAGGAGAGCTGGACACCGATCTGGCTCATGGCGTTGTTTACGTTCTCGTCCATGACCACCAGCCTCCGCTGGGTGGAAATGATCCAGCCGGCCAGTAGCACAAGCACAAGCACGATCACGATAATCATCATAGAAAATACCCCCTGTTCTTTACTAAAAAGCGGATGGCCACCGGAGCCGCCCTCATTGGACAATGCCCCGGCAGCCAGCCGCTCTCATTCGGTTGATTTAGCCCGCCTCGTAGGGGACGGAGACACGCTCGCTCAGCTCCTCCAGCGCGGGGGGGAACTCGTTTTCCAAGTAGTCGATGAGCGCGTCGAAGTCGCTGCCGTCCAGCAGGGAAATGTCCTCAGTGAGACCCTTGCCGATGAAGCCCAGCGTGTCGCTCAGCGCCTTCATCTCAGTGGCGGTCTGTTCGTCGTTCATCCAGCCGTTTTCATTGACGGCGGTAGCGATTTCGTTGTAAGGGACGGCCACGTTGTTGTAGGCGGCGGTCAGGTCGGCGAGTTGCTCGTCGGTGATCCGCCCCTCGGGGACTTCCTCGTCCTCAGTGGGGGTCTCTGCCTCATCGGTCACGGCGGGTTCCTCGTCCACAGGGGTGTCGGTGGTGTCGTCGCCGCCGCAGGCTGCCAGAGACAGAACCAGCATCAGGCTCAGCAAGAGTGCAAGAATCTTTTTCATCTTTTTTTCTCCTTAATCTGTGTTTTTTCGTGGGGTTTCTTGCTGTTGTTATCATACATCGAGAAAAAGAAAAAAGGGGCGTCTCTGCATGAAACGTCCCCAAAATGACATGAAATGTAATTTGGCCCTCAAAGGGAGACCCGCAGGACAAACTCTCCCTCCCTCACGGAGAAGCTGTAAAGCCCTCCATACCGCTCCACAATGGCGCAGATGCTGCCTACGCCGATTCCGTGGCCCGGTCGGTCTGTTACCGGAATTCCGTCCTCGAACCGCACGGCCTCCCGGCAGTCATTGATCACCTGCAAGAAGAATTTTTCGTTTTTCTCGTAGGTCTGTACCTCGATGCTGCCATGCCTCACATCGGAGCGGCAGCGTCAGGACGAACAAATTTTTGCTGGAAGATTTTCTTGCCATGACGCTGCCTCCTTTCTTCAATGAGTTTTTTGCTCTTCCACATAGCGCTGAATCGTTTCGCTGGACACATTTCCGGCAGTGCTGACAAAGTAGCTGCGTGTCCATATCGTAGGGCTTGTTGACGTTTCAATTATATCGTATCTGAAGCAAAATCAAGCAGTATCCTAAAGTCCGCCTTACCCACCCCTTACGGAGTGGGCTTGCGGCGGACATATTGTCAATCGCATTTCCACTCCAAGTGCAGGGAAGTCCGTCATGCAGGAATAGCTTGCGGATTCTGTAAAGCTCTGCTACAATCATTTCACCCGAGCAAAAGAGTAAATGAGTAAAAGAGGGAACCGATGATGAAAATCGATGGAAATGAGCTGGCCATTCTGCAAAACGATCTTGATCGCCGTGGGCAAAAGCAGGAGGCATGGAAGGTCAAGCAGGAGTTTCTGAAGCAGGTCCGGGAGAGCGGGGATCACTGTCCCTGTCAGGGGAAGTGCCCGCACCATGGCAACTGCTTTGAATGCGTAACGCTCCATCGCGGGCATCGTGACCACCTGCCCATGTGCATGTGGGATATGCTGAATGAACGCATTGCGGCGCTGTCACACATGACTGAGGGAACGCTGTACGAATATGAGAAAAAGCAAGCAGCCTGTACGGATTGCGAGGGCTGCCCCGGCTGCGGCGAATGAGCCAAAGCAGATCATAGCAAGCGCTCGAAGGTCTCTCCTTCGAGCGTTTTTGGGCGGAAAACGCCTTCCGCTATGCTGCATCGGGGATCATCAGCCCGCTGTTTTCCGGCAGCGGGCTGTGCTGTATGCTCCTGCCCGGTAAAACCGGTAAAGGGAATCCGTTGTAAATCAGGAAGAAATGTGCTATCTTCTTTAGGCAAGTATCCGCGTAGGATTCCTGACAATCCCAAATAAAGGAGCTTTTCATGCACACGATCCAATCCTGGTGCCGCGCCAACGCCATGCTGGTCATCTCACTGCTGGCAGCGGCAGCGACCGCTTTCTTCGTTCCTCCCGACAGCGCATATCTGGGGTATTATGACCTCAAGACCCTCTCCTGCCTATTCAGTGTTCTGGCGGTGGTGGGCGCGCTGCGGGATCTGGATGTCTTTTCCGCACTTTCCCAACGGATGGTGCACACCTTTTCCACCGTCCGGGGCGTATGCACGGCGCTGGTGGTCATCACCATGTTCGGCTCCATGCTCCTGACCAACGATACTGCCCTGCTGACCTTTCTCCCGCTGGGCTGGTTCGTCCTTTCCGTCACCGGGCAGGAAAAGCACGCCGCACTGCTGTTCATTCTCCAGAACTGCGCCGCCAACCTCTGCGGAATGATCACCCCCTTCGGCAATCCGCAGAACCTCTACCTCTTCAGCTATTACGGCATCCCTGCCGGGACGTTCTTTTCCGTGATGCTGCCGCCCTTCATCCTGTCCACCGTCCTCATTCTCCTGTGCTGTTTGCTGTTCCCCAAGGACCGGCTTACGGTGCCGGAGGCACAGGTCGTCGTAGACCGCCGCCGGGCCGTGGTCTACGGCGGGCTCTTCTGTCTGGCCGTCGCTATGGTGCTGCGGCTGATCCCCTACGGTCCCGGTCTGGCCGTCATCGTTCTGGCGCTCTGGTTTCTGGACCGGCATGCGCTGAAGTCCGTGGACTGGGGGCTTCTGGCCACCTTTGCCGCTTTCTTCACCTTTTCCGGCAACCTTGCCCGGATGGAGCCTGTCCGGATGCTGTTTGTTCGGCTCTTATCCCACGGGACCATGCTGATCTCCGCCCTCACCTGCCAGATCATCAGCAACGTCCCCGCCGCGATCCTCCTCAGCCGTTTCACGCAGGATGCCCGCGGCCTTCTGGTAGGCGTCAACGTTGGCGGCGCCGGAACGCTGGTGGCCTCTCTGGCCAGCCTCATCACCTTCCGGGAATACACCCGCCGCGTTCCCGGCGGCGCCAAACGCTTTCTCATCCTCTTTTCCGCCATCAGCTTCGCTTTTCTGGCAGTTCTTCTGGCTGCCATGTCCTTTCTGGGCTGAGCAGCCGGGGCCTGCGCGCCGAAAAACAAAACAGGCTGGCGGTTCGATATGCTCCCTCTATGAACAATGTCATTAAGATAGGACTGCACCAAAAGCAAGGCAGTTACCGCAAGTGAGCGAAAAGGTTTATTTTTGTGGTACTGTCTCCAAGGTCGTGAAAGTCAACGCCGGTTCGTTTATAGAAGAACTGGCCGCAAAGGGATATTGCAATCCGACCCAGTTCGAAGCCGTGATTCTTCGGAGAGGTCCGGCAAAAGCTGCCCGCCTATAAAGCCGAACTTCGCCGCTGAGCCGCGGCGATAACAAAGCCCCGGCGCAGAGCGCCGGGGCTTTCGATCAACAGATCAGTGGGTAAAAATTTGCAGGGTCGTCGTCAGTTCCCGTCCCGGGGAGCGGATCAGCTTCCCCTGATAGGCCAGCGCGGTGGAACCGCCGCCATCCAGATTGACCGCCTCCACGCAGCCCAACTGGAGCATCAACTCCCGAAGCTGCTGAATGGAAGCGGAGCCGGTGGAGACGATGACCAGCTTGCCGTCCGCCAGTTTGCCAAGGGCGGTGCGGGACGTTACCGCGGAGGTAAAGCGCGCCTCCTGGAAGCCCGGCTCCAGCGTGGTGCAGATCGCGCCGTTTTCAACCAGACGGGGGCCGCCGCTGACCATGGCGGTGATCTCCTCCATGGGGAAGCCGCTGGTGTCGGAATCGGTCAGTCCGGGAGTCAGGGTCACAGACGTTCCCACGGCTGGCTCACGGTACCATGCGGTAGAGGTGAAGTCACTTCCAAATACCATGACGTAGCCGCCGGCGGGGATGGCCACGGTCTCGCCCGCCGTGACAGCTCTGACATCGGTGATAACGCCGGCCGCGACGGTGGCCGCCGTGCCGTCGATCTTGATGGGTACGCTTCCGCCAAACGCCGGGGTGTAAACCACAGACAGGTCGCTCCCCTGGGTCTTGCTGTTCATTTCATAGCAGGCCCAGGAGTTTCTGCCGCCCCTGACATAGAAAAATACGGCGGGGCGTCCCACATAGACCTCTCCGGAGCCGGTAAAGCCGAAGGAGGTCAGTCCAGAAACGCCATACAGGAACGTTCCGTCTGCCATAACGTGGCCCACGGGGAATTTATCCTGCCCGGAATAGGCGGCAAAGAAATTCGCGTTGACGATCACATCCGCGCCGGAAGCGGACACGATGCTGCTGAAAGGCGCGGAAGCGCCCAGCTTCTGGTTCACCATGGCGGCCCGGACGCTGACGCCGGGGGCGGAGGTGTCCACCGTGATCACATCGGCACTGACGGAGCCGGAGGGCAGCGCGTAGGTCTTTGTCACACGGGACACAGCGCCGGAACTGGCACTCTGCTCTGGGATGGGCGCGCTGACATTCCGCAGAGAGGAATGGACATAGGACTCCTGCCCGCCGCCGATCAGGCCCTGTGCCCGGCCTTCTTCCCATGTAAATACGCCTTTTTTCGCAAGGCTTTCCGCGAGGGTGGCGCTTCCGTCCGCCAAAGGCGTCGTCAGGGCGCTGACGGACAGATCCACCAGATCCCCGCGATAGAGTGCGTATTGCTTCTGGAGGATGCAGTCAGCACTGGTGCGGGTCATCATGCCGATCTCCACGGCTTTCTCCAGCGACGCGGCAAAGGTGAAATCTCCCGCGCCGTCATCGTAGCCCAACGCCCGCAGCAAAAACGTGACATAGTGCTTGAAGCTCAGAGCGCCGTTGGGCCGGAAGGTAGTGGCGCTCACGCCGGTGGTATAGCCCTGCGCGAACGCGTAGCCCGTATAGGCGCTGGGTTTTCCGGCCGCCACATCGGAGAAGGGGCAGGGGCCGTCAAAGGACAGCGCGGCGTCCTCCTCGCCAAGCATACGGGTCAGCATGATGATGCCGTGCAAACGGGTGGCGGTGCCGCCCAGATCGTAGCCGCTGCCGGTGCCAAGGAACAGCCCCAGCGCGTTGAGCCGGTGGGCGTTGGTCTCGTCCACGGCGGCCCGCGCGGGGACGCTTATGCTCAGAGACAGGACCAGTGTCAAAGCCAGCACAAGCGTGCGCATACAGTTTTTACATCGCGTCATAAATTTCGGCTGCCCCTATCCATTGAGAGCAGCCATCCTCCTTTATTGTGTTGTCCATATGATACACTCAATTCCATTTCGCGTTTCCGCATCCTCCCCCCTTGAAAACGCGGGGGGCGGACAGCCGGGGCCGCAAGATCGAATCGGGATATATGATATGCGAAGATCATAAAAGCATGAGCGGCAAAGCCACGAAAAACGCCGGAACGAGGATCATGACGAGATCCTTCAGAATACGGCCCCTGTTTGCGGGAAGGCCGGAATTGATCTGCTCGATGTGGGAAAAAAGGTCGGAAACCCCAGCGCCCAGACCGGCGAACGCGGCAGCGCCGAAAATCAGATACCAAGCGATCATAGCGGAAACGGAAGCGTCAAGAGGCCGGGAACCACGCCCAGACCGGGCGGAAACCCGCTCCAACCGGCGCAGACACATTCCCGCGGCCTCCCCTTCTCACCTCGTATCGCAGTCAAGCTGTCGCTCGATCCATGTCATCAGCAGTTTCACGATGCGCTCCTGCTCATTCTCCGTCAGCTCCCGTCCCACCGGGACGTGATACCACTTATGCAGGCATCCGCGGCAGCAGCAGGCGCAGGCGTGCTGGGCGATAAACACCGGATGCCCGCGCATCGGCGTCTGCTTGCCGTCATTGGGGATGCTTGCCGGTGCAAGCCGCGTTCTGACGAAGTCGGCAGCGTGGCGCTGAATGGTCTCCATACCCTTGTCCGCTATGTACTGCCTGTCCTGTTCGCTCAAATGGAACTTCGCACGGAAGGCGGATCTTTGCAGACGGGCAAGCGCTTGCTCAACTGTCGCCATGGTCCCAGTCTCTATGATCCCGCAGCACAAAGGTCAGCTTTTCCCGCAGTTCCTCACTGAACCCATCGAGTTCCGCGGTGGAAATTACGCCGTCAGACAGCAGGCTCAATAGGTTCAGCTCCATATCACTGCGGCTCATGCGCATCACCACGCCGCCCCGCCTTTTGTCCTCGCGCATGCGTCTATCCAGCTCCCAGAACTTCTCGGACGCGGAGCCGGTCCCTGAGAGCAGAGCAATATATTCGCGGTTCAACCGCTCCATATAGGCTTCCTGCCAGATGGGGAGACGGGATCTGAAAAGTCTCCAGTCAGCTTCCTTGATTTTATCCGTGGCACTCATTCAGTCACCTTCCATCCCAGTTCCTGTATTTTGCGAACGAGATCCCCCTTGTCCATGATTCCGTCAACAAAGGCTTGCTGAAGACCCGGACCGAAGGAGATGCTTGGAACGCCGGAATTGCCGTGCATATCTGCCAGCTCATTTGGCTTCCAACCGCGCAGGCACCACAAGCGGCTTCCATTGTGATACTGCACGATGAGCCGCATAAGCGTATCTTGCTGCTTTTCCGTCAGACAGACGCCTACCTCATGCAGTTCATTTTCCAGGTTTTGAATGATTTCCGTTGTGTGCAGACGGCCAATATTTTCATTCCATCTATGCTGACGCATGATTTTTTCCGCTTCTGTACCGCTGTATTCTTCCAGCAGAGCGGAATATGTGGCAGGGACTTTTTTATAATACTCCAGATCAAACCGCTCGCTCAAATTGAGGAATGAAAACGTCCCCAACTTCTTCCCGCGATTTTCGTTGGGATACGCTTTGCGCTGTCTTGGCGCACATTCCTCTGCGGTAGATTCCAGATTTCCGATGAAATCCGCCAGTGATTTTTCCTCTGCCGATGCGGACGGTGCCGCATAAGAGAGGAAATTGTCAGGAACACAGTACGGATGATTGCCGAGTCCTTCCATCAACGCATAGAAGGAAAACATCTTGCCATAACCGGTGCCAATCAGTTCCTTCGATACGATGTGCCGATCCAGGTCATTATGAGGTTCTTCCGTGTACAGTTCTTCGATCTCATATACCCGATAGGGCTGTACCTCCCGGCGGACGATGGCGGAAAAAGCAATGAGGTCCTGTCGGCGAATACGGGGTGCGGCGCTGTTCAGCTCCCGATAAACCGACCACACATCGCGCAGGGCGATGGCTCCATACAGATTTGCGCAGGCGGCAAATAACGAATGGAGAAAATCGCACGCCTCTGTCGATAACCTAGCCTGTGTATACAGCCGTTTCAGTGATTTCTCGGACAATGGCTTTGGGTATGACATATACAGTACCTCCGCTTTCTATGTTCAGCGTTCATCCCGGTCGAAACATTTCTTGTGGTATATCTACCATAGCACAAAACCGGGCTAATAAAAAGATCAAACGTTGCTGATGCGTCTTTATAGGTTTGATTGCTCTCAAAAAAGAACAGGGGCTTACCACCATTTTAGTATGCGGAAGTAAAAACTTCAACAACGCAATTTTTTAATGGATGAAAAAATGTGGCTGTTATCAATGATAGCGGTCACATTGTTTTCTTCACGGAGAGATCAGAGTTTTTTCATAAAAAGCAACACAGGATCTCAAACAGCCATAGGCAGGCTTTCCATGTTCATAACCCACAAATACGCAGTTATGACGCTCGGCGTCCTCGTAAAGCTGCCCATGCTTGATGCAGTGGTTGATAATTTCTGCGTCAATGCCCCGGCTCCGCAGATATGCAAAAACACGCCGGGTGTCGGTGTGTTTGGGTGGGAGGGTAAATTCAGTTTTCGGGAGTGGTGCGGTTGGCTCTGATTTGGGCGGCACATGGGGCAGTTCTCCAAGGATGCGCTGAACGGCATCCAGAAAGGAAAGTCCCTCCACGCGGGTCAGATAGTCCAGCGCAGTTGTGCCGCCGATATTCCGCGACCACCAGCACCATTTTCCGTTGGAGATTTTTAGGCTGTCGTGGGTGCGGGTGGCGTAGGTGTTGCCGCCGATATGGACCAGCTCTTGCGGTTCAAAGCGGCGCAGGTAGGTCAGAAGATCCATCTCGCGGGCGGCGGCGATCTTGTCTTTTGATAGGTAGGGTATGGGGAATCACCTCCGGGTATCAGAAAAGCCGTCTGCATTTCTGCAAACGGCTTCTGAATCATATGAATCGCTTATTGATCGCTCTTTTTCAGCAATTTTTGCTCAGTGCTTTCCAGTGCGGCGATGTAGTCCTTTTCACCTCTGGATAATTCGGCGGACTGAAACTCTTTGTATTTTCGGTATTCCTCCTTGGCTTTTTTCTCTGCTGCGGCCGCGCTGATTTTTCCTGCATGAGTCAAGATCTCATGTTTAGAGAGCTTGAGGAATCCATCCAGAGTGTCGATCCAATCGGACATATACATGGGAATGCGGCGGCGTGCCTGCATCTCTGCGAGATCAAGGTAAGCCGATACAATGTCATTAAGTGCCAGCAGCTCGTCCTCCGTGCAGTAGTTTTTAGCAATAAGGGCATCGCTCTGGGTCGGGTGGCTTCCGGAAAATGAGAGCAGGCCCATGTTGGGTTTGCTGCTGTCTGCACTGTAAAAAATCTTTTCCGCCGCTGTCTGACCGTGAGCGGCCCAGTGCATTTTATTCTGAACGGTTTTGAAGAAAAGGACGGAGACTTCTGTCCGCGGGTCATAATCCACGCTGGTGGCGTAAATGTCCAGGACTTTGCGCCAGAACACTTTTTCAGACGAGCGAATATCGCGGATGCGATCCATCAACTCATCAAAATAGTTGCCGCCGCCAGCTTGCTTCAGAAGCTCATCATTTATGGCAAAGCCCTTGATGAGGTATTCTTTCAGCACGGAATTGGCCCAAATTCGGAATTGGGTGCCGCGCAATGATTTCACACGATAGCCCACAGAGATGATGACATCTAAGCTGTAGTATGCGACGGGTTTATCCGAATTTGCAATGTGAACATTTTTCACATTGCTTTTTTCATCTACCTCACCTTCAGCAAATACATTTTTTATATGTTTCGTGATACCGCTGCGCTCTCGTTGAAACAGTTCCGCCATCTGTGCCTGCGTCAGCCAAACGGTTTCGTTTTCCATGCGAACATCGATTTTTGTCAAACCATCCTCGGTCTGATACATAATGATCTCTGTCTGTTCAGGATGGATGCCGTTTTTACTGATTGCTAAATCATCCATGCATCGGTTCCTCCTATTGTTCTTGACTAAACATAGTTTCATGAGCAGAATGCTCCTACGCTGCCAACCTGTAATGGGAGGCCAGCAGAGCCTCTTTCATTTGCTCACCAGTCAAATCGCCGTTTGCCCAGCACTGTGAGAGCATCTTGGCATATTCCGAAACAGGGACGCCTTCAATGGCATTCAAGGCATCTGCCAACTTTACCGCCTGAATTCTGCGTTCTTTTGCTTCATCCGTCATAATAACATACTCCCACGGACTTTTTCAGTATTATACCATGCTGGGGCCGTTTTAGAAAGCTCCTTTAGAATTGAAATTACGCAATGTCCAACAATTACCGCTCCGGCGTGTTCTTTTTCACTGTCTTTTGCTCCACGCTGCGCCATGGTGCAGACCAGTACGAACATACAGCGGCCCTTGCCGTAGGTGTTTGTCCACTCCTTCAAAAAAGCAGACAGCTTTCCATCGTTGTAGGCGTTGGTCGCACCCTTCTCAAAGGCTCCCGCACAGGTCAGCGTCCGATCCCTGCTGGCCATCCACTCAAAGACCTCTCCGCGAACCACAGCCTCAGAACGGGTATTAGGATATATGGGCTGCGCAGGATCTCGATATTTTTCTTCGACTCTTTTCCGCAGAATATCATCCGCACAGCACGCAATGCTGTCACGAAAGGCATCCATCTCATCCGTATCGCGGGAGAGCCAGTCCGTATAAAGCTGTGACAGGGGATGCTCAAACTCAGTCAGCACCGCAAGCTGCCGTTCGGAGAGGCTTGTTTCATCCTCAAAAAGCATCAGCAGATTATCACGGCAAGCGATCTCGTAGGCGTGAGAAATGATCTCGTCCACGGGCTTTACTCTCAGATCCGCCAGAAACGCCTCATTTTCCGCAGACATGCGCTCATAGAGCCTGTTTTCCAACTGTTCCTTCGTCATGGTAAACCTCCCTTCATCTTGCCAGCCCCGCCCGCATCCGGTGGGCGTAATTGGCAACGCTGTATCGTTTCATATAGGCATTTTCGCTGGGAGCCGGACTGCCTAAGTCCAGCCCCTCCATGCGGGGATCGTCGGTGCTGTCCAGCACCTCCTCCACCGGGATCACGCGAAGCCTGCCGGAGCATTTCAGCTCGCCGCCGAATACCCCAGCGGCACAGTGGAATCCGCGGTCACCGCACACCCAAAGCAGCTTCTTCCCGGCAGGAATATCTCCAAAGGGCTGCTTCAAAACAATGACGGAATGGGGTTCCGCCCCGGCTACCTCATAGTAGCTGGACTGCTCCGCCTTTTCGTATGCCTGGATCAATTTCTTGAATTTATGCTGCGGCTCGATATAGAACCAGCTTTCCTGATAACCCATAATTTTCTCCGTTTTCTATTGGTTTTACCGCTCCATCTGCGGTCTGCGGCGCTCCGGCGGCCTTTGATCCTCGTCCGGCTCGGCGTCTACGATCTCCGGCTCCTTGTGGTCTAAATTCAGCAGGGAATTCAATTCCTCCAGCCGTGCCGTTTTGGTGTTCAGCTCTGCCTCGCGGGGAAACGGCTTTTGTACCTCTGCCTTTGCGGTTTCCAACTGCGTTTGCAGATTGGAAAGCTGCTCCCGGCAAGCCTGCTCCTTGATGGGCAGCCCCTCCAGCGCATTGTCCATGCGCTGCAAATTGCCAAACACATCGGTTCCCAGCGTGACCGTGTAGCGGAGCTGCCCGATCATGGTCAGGCGGTACTCCCGCGCGAAGGTATCAAAGGCCAGCTCCAGTGTCAGGCCGCGATACCGTAACCGGGCCTGCCGGTGGATTCTTATTCGGTTTGACTTAACACATCACTGTCAGCCGTTTGTCAAATAATTGTGTTTCCCGCACGGGGTTTTCCCTTGATTTTGCCCTTATCAGCTCACGCGGTCAAGGGTAACAGCGTATAAAGGAAGATAATTTGGGATGGTTTTGATTTCTCAATAAATCCAGTAATTTCAATGCTTTACGCCGATTTTGACGATTGTTTATAACCGCCAATAACGGGTGAAATACTTGGGCGGTGCGAATCTTAGATTTGTTAACTGCTCGGTGGTCTGCCAAATAGTGCCGCCCTTGAAGGTCTGGGGCGATTCCGTCAGCAGCGACCACATTTCCGTCATTTTACTGGTCCAGACGCCAAAGGTGTTGGTCAGATTTTTTACGATCCAGTTGTTGTCCAAGTCCCCCTCACCCCAAATTGTAATGACGTTGTATTGACATTTCTGATTTTTGGTATATGCTGAGATTGAGGTGAATGCTATGAGCACGATCAATGTCACATCTGCACCTAAGACCGCAACCTTTCAAATGCGGATCAATCCAGAAGTCAAACAGCGTATGGAGGAGATTTACGCCCGCCAGGGCCTTTCCTTTACCGATGCCGTTAATATCTTCATTCAGCAATCCCTAAACATGGAGGGCCTGCCATTTCTGGCTTCGCCTGAGAATGCCGAATATATGAAGGCGAAAGCCATGCGCCGCCTGTTGGATGAAGCGGAAAAAGGCTGGAAATCCGCTGAAAAGGATGGATGGGTTTCTGAGGAAGATGCTTACCGCACCCTTGGGGTAACGGAATGAAGCTAAGATATACGCCGGAGTCGCTATGCGACCTCCAGGAGATCAAACGGTATATCAAAAGCGAGCTTCATAATCCCACCGCTGCAAACCGGATCACGAAAGCCATCCTCAATGGCTACGCCCAGCTCAAGCAGTTTCCTGAAATGGGCGTTTTCATTGGAGCAAAGACCGGCTATGAAACCGATCTGCGGATGCTGGTGGTGGAAAGCTATATTGCCCTCTACCGCATTGAAACGGAAAATGTTTCTGTTGGCCGTATCATCAACGCCCGGCAGGACTATATCCGCATTCTGTTGGGAGAAGTTACCCCTTGACACTCCCCATGACTGAAGTCAGGGGATTCTTGGTTCAGCGGCCATAGCCTGCACAAGCGGGGTCTTACATGGTCTCCCCAAGCGGATAGGTTCTGGCGGATCCCACCCCTACTATGTGTACGAGAGAGCTGTATCAGGCAGCGGGTGTCCGTTTCCTGAGCCCTTCTTTGAGAATATTCTGTGCCGCATTGATGTCGCGGTCGTGGAGCGCCCCGCATTCCGGGCACTCTCAGAGCCAAACACTGAGGTCTTTGGCCTCCTTGTTGCGGTAACCACAGCAACCGCAAGTCTGACTGGACGGGAAGAACCTGTCGATAACAACGAGTTCCTTTCCATACCAGTCGGCTTTGCAGGTAAGCTGTCGGCGGATTTCACCCCATGAGGTGTCAGCGATATGGAGCGCGGGTTTGTGGTTCCACATCATGTTCTTCCCCGACTGCGGGTTCTGGACAAAGGCTGAAAACACCCACAGCGGCCTGTATGGGAAAACTGTCCCCCGCCATCCGGTAACGGCTTGCCTTTTTCCGTCAGGATTGGTATACTAAGCTTAGATTTTTTCATTCCGCGGGAAGGGGAAGCGTCATGCTGCATCAGGCTTTTAATGAAGTATACACCAAATTCAAGCTGCACTTTTATCAGGAGATCTTCCGCCGTTTTCAGGACCGGGAAGCCAGTCTCACCACGGTGGAGACCTTCTGCATGGAGAGCATCATGGCGCTGGGGCGGCCTACGGTGAACGAATTCGCCACCTTCATGTGCATCTCCCCTCCCAACGCCGCCTATAAGGTGAACAGTCTGATGAAAAAGGGCTACATCCGCAAGATCCAGTCCCCCTCGGACCGCCGGGAATTCCATCTGGAGGTCACCCAGAAGTATATCGATTACTACAACATCTCCTCCAACTATATGTCGGAGGTCATGGACCGCATCATGGCCCGCTTCTCCCCGGAGGACTGCGGCAAGCTGGAGGAGATCCTCACGGTGGTCAGCCGGGAACTGATGCCGGAGGTCCCCCTGCCGGAACGCACGGAGGAGTGACCCCCCCTGCTTCGCCCTTATCCAGCACCGCTTTGGCGGTGCTGTTTTTTTCTGAATTCAGCATCCCTTTTCCGACAAGCCGGGCGGGTTGTCTATTGTGTTCTCCGCCGGAACGCAATATAATGGGGAAAAACAAAGAAAGGCGGACGGCACATGAACACCCTGATTGAACTGTATGACGAACGTGCCATCGAGAATATTCTGGCGCCGGATATGTTCCGCCCCCGGCGCATCGTCTACCTCTGCCCCGGTGAGATCGCCCAGGACCGCACCCGGCAGGAGACTCTGGCCGCCTTTTTCCGGCGGCGGGGCTGGGAGCCGGAGCTGATTTTTGTGGAGACCAGTCTCTTCAAGGCAGACCGCATCCTGCGGCAGCTGTTCACCATCGGAGAGAAGTACCCGGACTGCGCCATCGACGTCACCGGCGGCAGCGACGCAGCCCTGTTCGCGGCAGGGATGTTCGCCGCCCAGAAGGGCGTACCGGCCTTCACCTATTCCCGGAAGAAAAACCGCTTTTATGACATTTCCGGCGCGGCTTTCGCGGATGAGCTGCCCTGCGGCCTGACCTATTCCATCGAGGACTTCTTCCTCATGGCCGGCGGCACGCTGCTGCCCGGACGGGTGGACAATCAGATCCTGTCCCAATATCTTTCGGACTTCGACCCGTTTTTCGACTGCTTCCTCCAATTCCGCCGGGACTGGCCCAATATCATCTCCTACATCCAGCGGATCTCCCCCTCGGAATACGGCCAGACACCGCCCCTGTCCGTGGTGGGCGGCTACACCGTAAAGGGCGAGCGCGGCTCCCGCAACACCGCCAACGAGGACGCGCTGCGGGAACTGGCCCGTATCGACTTTATTCAGGATCTGGAGATCGTCCCCGACCAGCAGGTGTCCTTCCGCTTCCGGGATCTGAACACCCGGGCGTGGCTGCGGGACGTGGGCAGTGCGCTGGAATTGTATGCCTACAAGGCCTGCGTGGATTCCGCCATTTTCCATGACGTTATCAGCAGCGCCGTGGTGCGGTGGGATGAGGTACTGGGCCACGGCAGCGTCTCCAACGAGATCGACGTCATGGCCGCCCGGGGCGTGATCCCCCTGTTTTTAAGCTGCAAGGCCTGCGACATCAAGACCGAGGCCCTGAACGAGCTGGCCATCCTCCGGGACCGCTTCGGCGGCAAGGGCGCCAAGGCGGCCATCATCACCACGGAGGTCTGCAACGCCGCCGCCCGCCACCGGGCCGCCCAGCTGGGCATCGCCGTCATTGATCTGGAGGAATTGAAAACCTGTCAGATCGTCCACCGGCTGAAGGTCATCATGAAGGCGGAATGACCCGCTCCGGTGGGATTTGTCCTCCTCAATACAAGCGGTACGAAAACCCCTAAAACACATTCTGTCGGCAAGTCCAGTCTGCAAGACTGGGCTTGCCTTGCACAAGGAACTTCTGCCTCTGACCTAAAGTCTAGAGAGATGCTTCCTTGTGCATTTTGCGTCTCTTGATCGCCCTGGCTTCCCGGCGCTCCCGGTAAGTAACGGTGACTATCCCCTCCATAGCGAAACCTCACCGAGACTCTCGGTGAGTCTCGGTGAGGTTCATGGATATTCTGGCACACTTCGCTGGATATTTCAATCCGGCCTATTATTTAACGCTTATCCTGCAATTTTGAAATACCTGAAAAGATCAAAACAATTCGGGGTGAGCAAAATTGCCTACACCGCCGCCTGTATGGATGAATACTACCGTATGGTCACGTGTCAAAACGCCCCGACGGATTAAATCCACCATCCCAGCAAACGCCTTACCCGCATAGGTGTGGCATAGAATCAGTCCCTCCAACTCAGCAGCCATGTGAATAGCTTCAATTGCCGCATCTGTTACTGCTCCATATCCTTCACCGACATAATCATAGTTCACTGAAATATCGTTTGGAGTGAAGGGCTGCTCATGAATTCCCAGAAATTCCATAGTGGTATTACACAATGCGGCAATTTCCACTTCTTTAGGCTGTGTGTGATGGCTAACACTGATGCCCAACATTTTAGCCGATGCGTTTGCCAAGCGAAGTCCGCATTCGATTCCGGCCTGTGTTCCTCCAGTCCCTGTGCCAGCAATCAAGTAATCGGCATGAATGCCTTGTTCATCCATCTGATACATTAACTCATCTACAGCGTTAATGTATCCCAAGTTTCCCAAGGGCGTAGCACCACCTAATGGCATAAGATAAGGATGCTTCCCCCTCTGGTGATAACTCTCTGCTACCTTGCTCGTAATTGGGCATATTCCTTGAATCTCCTGATCCTCCAGTTCCTGCGTGATATTAGAATCATAAATCAATTGAGCCCCAAAAATTCGATCCAGGAGAACATTGCCCTGATAAACCTGCGGCATTTCACCTTCAAGTACTGCAACGCTATCCATTCCCAATTTTCTCGCCGCTGCCACACACTGACGCACCCAATTAGACTGGACACCGCCTAATGTAATAACTGTATCCGCATTTTGCTTTACTGCATCTGCCATTAGGAATTCGAGTTTTCTGGTCTTGTTTCCACCAAAAGCGATAGCAGTCAAATCATCTCGCTTCACATATATCTTTGGCCCGCCCAGCATTTTTGTCAGTTGTGGTGCGAATTCCAATGGGGTGGGAAGCGGGGTTAGGTGGATACGTGGGTATTTAGCAATCACTTTTTTAATATCCATAAGATTTGGCTCCTGTCCTCTTTATTTTTTTGCTTACAACAGGCTAGGCAGCCACATGGTGAGTTCTGGCACGTAGGTAACCACCATTAAGGCAATCAACAGTGGGACATACAGGGGTAGGAGTTCTTTCAGTACTTTGTGCGGAGCTTCCTTACCCACGGTAGCCACTGTGTATAGGCCAACACCAAAGGGCGGTGTCAGCATGCCAATGGTCAGGTTTAGAACTAAAATGACACCCAGATGTACTGGGGCCACACCGATTGCTGCAGCCACAGGCAACAAAATGGGGGTCAAAATAGTCAAAGCCGATATAGTCTCCATGAACATGCCCACTAACAAGACCAAGAGGTTTATCAGTAGTAAAATTAAAAACGGGCTATCGGCCATGCCCAGGAATGCAGAGGTTACCATTTCAGGGAAATGTTCTAATGTCAGAACTTTAGTGAAAAACGAAGCTACTGCAATAATAATAAAGATATTGCTGACAGTTTTATACGTCCCCACGATAGCATTTTTCAAAATGGAAAAAGAGAATTTGCCTTTAATCGCTTCGACAATCAATATGTAGATAACAGCAGCTGCGCCAGCTTCGCTTGGGCTGCAAAAACCGCCCAGCATAGCAACAATGATGGCGGGGATTAGGAAAAGAATATGAGCCGCCTCCTTGGTGACCGCCCAAAGGCTTTCCTTTTCGGCGGCAGGATGCTCATCATGATACCCCTTCAACTTGGTTCGACACTGGAAGGAGATAAAGATATAAAGACAGACAACGATAGCAAAGGCAGGAATTGCGCCGGACATTAAGCAGTGCAGAGGGGATTGCTGCGCTAATACCGCAAATATCAGCAGCGGAATACTCGGCGGAAAAATGGGGCCTACCATTGAGGTGGCTGCCGTTACGGCGCAGGCATAGTCTCTTGAAAAGCCTTCTTCTTCCATAGCTTTGATTTCCACCTGTCCCAATCCACCAATGTCGGCTACCGCAGCGCCAGACATTCCTGCAAAGAGTAAGCTAACGATGATATTCACTTTTGCCGTATAGCCCTTTGCATTGCGCATCAGAACTCGGCAAAAGTTAAATAGCCGTGTAGTCTCTCCGAACTCGTTGATAAGGCATCCCATTAGCACAAACAATGGACTGGCCACTAGGGGGAAGGAGTTCAGTGCCTGAAATGCAGAATAGGCCATGGTGGAAATGGGGAGCCCCTCTACAATTACATAGAGCAGCGCTGGGATTCCCATGGATACAATAATTGGAAATCCTGCCAACAGCAAAACCAAAAACATGACTAACACGATAGCAAGCATGGTTTACTCCCCCTTTCTCAATTCACTCAGCAGTCCCAGCACAGCAAAAATTGCCCACAGGATTGTAGAAACAATAATTACAATGTGTAACCACGCATAAGGAATTCGGGCCGCATGAGTTTTTAGCATCTTGATTTGCGGGAAAAGCTGAAATTCTCCCGCCAAAATGCCCCCTGTCAGCACGAGAGTTAGTAACCGGCTAACAATATTCATGGCTTTTTTCCCTTTTGTCGGCAGAAGATCCTGCAAAAACTCTACCCGCAGATGTTCGTTGTGCCTCTCTACGACAGAGACGCCTACAAAAACCATGGCGATCAGGGCAAACGCGGAAACTTCCTCCGGAAACTTCAGTGGCAGATTAAAAAAGAAACGCGTGATGATCTGCAAGCCGATAACCCCAACAATCAGGAGATTAAGCGCAATTTCCAACCAACCAATGATCTTTTCATAAAAATCCAACACTTTTTTCATAACAACCTCCTACTAACAGATCGGACCTGCTTGCATTTCAACAGCTCCGCCGTGTCAGAACCTCTGTTGGTTATGCTTTGCCAAGGTACTCCATGATTTCCTGGAAAATGTCGCCCCAATCATCTTTGAACTTTTCCGCGACAGAATCACGGATGGCATCAGTGTCAAAGGAAAGCTCATCCTTCTCGATAATGACCATGCCCTTCTCAGCAATGGCGGCGCGGGCGGCTTCTTCGTTGGCGGCAAAGCTCTCGTAGACTGCCTGGCGCGCTTCCACACCGGCCTGCTCCAAGATCTTCTGGTCATCCTCGCTCAATTTGTTCCAGCTTGCTTCATTGATAAATACACCGGACAGGGTGGGGTTGTGCCCGGTCATAATGCAATACCCCTCGATCTCGTGCAAGCCGGTATCCACAATGTTAGAGAACGGCATACCGGTACCGTCGATCATTTTGGTGATCAACGAGGTGACTACTTCACTCCAGCCCATGGGAGAAGGAGTCGCCCCCATAGCGGACATGGTCTCCATAAAGATTTGGCTGGGAATAACACGGATCTTCATTCCCTTCAAGTCTTCTTCACAATAGACGGGCTTACTCGTAGTCAGCAGGTTCTGATTGCCCCAAGAATAAGTGGCAAGCAGACGTACGCCTGTACCGCTCAACTCCTCATTCAGCCGATCCATGATGGGAGATTCGGGAGCTGTAACTTTAAAGAGTTCCTCTTCACTATCAAAAAGGAATGGCGCCTCTAAGATAGACAGGGCTGCGCACAGATCTGTTACCTCACTGACATCATGCTGGCTCAAATCTGCAATACCAGTCTGGGTGCCCTCGATGTTATTAGCGGTTAAAGTTCCTCCGAAATAGTTTTCAATCTGCACGCGGCCTTCTGTTCGTTCCTCCACTAATTCCTTAAATTTGAGGCAGAATATTCCTGCAGGTGACTGTTCGGCATTAACATCGCTAAATTTCAGCACAATGGGGGCTGCAGCAGCAGAATCCTTTTCGCTGTCAGGATTGGGGGAAGATTTTGTTGATCCACTGGAGCACCCGGCCAACAACAGGGTCGATGCGATGCAAAGCGCTGCGATTTTAGTCAGTCTCTTCTTTAACATTACTAAATCCTCCTCATTTTTCTTTTTATCACACGGAACTTTATTTTTGCTCCGAATGAATCATTATAATTCAGTCAGGACGCCATCCTTCATAAACAAAGACTCGTCCAGATAAATTGTAGGCTTTTCATAGACCAGATCCAAATGCTGAGGGCAGACATTATTTCCGCCAAAACCAGTATTGCTGCCCAATGCAAAGTGGCCAGTGCCATAGATTCCTTCATCGATCACAATGCTTCCAGTCGGTGTAGCACAGGGGTTCAGGCCGATAGCAAATTCCGCCACAACGGTGCCTCCTGGTACATTTTCAACCTTTTTCCGCAGGTGATCAGCTTGAGTGCCGCCAGTAATCCTGTAGGCTTTTCCGTCTTGGATCTCTAAATGGATCGGCTGGGTGAGCAGCCCCATTCCGGTGCCCATCACATCAGCAATCAAAGTTCCCGCCATCGTGTTCTCTATTGGGGCGATATAGACCTCCATATCTGGGACAGCCGCCATTGTGCCGGGGTCCAAACACGTGCCCTTACAGCAGTGAGATGTCCGGCCATCAATGCGAAAAGAAAGATCCGTTCCTTTCAGCGTGGTGACTCGGACCTTTTTTGCCTGGTCAAACGCCTTCATCACGGATTGGACTCGCCCTTGAAGGTTGACAAAATCAGCTTCTAACGCTTTGTTCGTTAAAAGTTCCTCTGTGGCCTCGGTCATTACAATGACCCGCCCTCCTTGCTGCGTGCATATCTTGGCTGCAGTAGAATATCCAAGCGTACTAGTAGTAATGCAAATCACAACATTTGCCTGTTTCATAGCTGTAGAGATTGTCTCTGGAGGCTGACCATCTTTCAGTACGCCATCAAAGCTAAGCCTCTTAGGAATCACGCCAGCCTCTATACAAGCTTCATAGAGTGCCTGCTCCACGACGGGCGGACGCCCTGTGTCTGTAATTAACAGGACTTGATCATCTGGTTTGATCCCTATGCAGTCCTGCACAATCCTACGAGCCCCCTCCTGTTTTACCATGTTTTCATCCCTCCTTTTCTGTACGAGCACCTCACATCTGGCGATCATATCTGCCATTTCGCTTTTGTGCTTGTGCCAGTTCGATAAAGATATTAGCAATATTTGTGCCAAGTATATCCCCCTGCGTTTTTGGAAAAATTCTCAGCAATTTCCCGTTTTTTCCCATTGTTTACAAAAAGATTGGCCATCCCCCCTTTTCAATTGGTCAAATTTGCGATATAATTGGTCATCAATTGGTCGAGGTGATTCCAATGGGTAAGAAAAACTGGCTGTTATTACACTATCAAAAGCCGTTGCTCAATTCTATGTCCAACAGCTCAACAACCTGTTTGGCAGTCGGTCCGATGTTGTATCGTATAATTTTGAAGATGGATCTGCTCTCAAAATTCAACCTGCCGATTTGTACGTTGTGTCTACAAGCGCATCCGAAAGTTACCAAGATGCGCAGAAATGGATTCCTCAAGGGAGTCCGTTTATCATATCCAATATTACTATTACCAAGTCCGCGTTGAATCAGCTCCTGGCGCTTCCACGCGGGACTAAAGCACTATTAGTCAACCTGAACTTAAAAATGGCGCTGGAGGTTATTGCTGATCTGCACCACATGGGAGTCAATCACATCAAATTCATCCCTTTTTATCCCTTTGCCAATCCGGTGGCAGATGTAGACCTTGCCATTACCCCAGACGAATTACGTTATGTTCCTACCTACATCAAGCGAGTCATCAATTTAGGACAACGCACTTTTGATACTTCTACCATTGTTGAGATCGCCATTAAATTAAACTGTGAAGACCTATTGGATACCGATATCTTTCAATCCTATTATCGCACCCTGCCTACTACCAACTACAGTTTGGATCATTTGTTTACCAAATCATATCATCTGGAAAGCCAATTTGACTTACTACTAAGCATTTTGGATGTGGGTGTAATCGGTGTAGACCACCGAAATACCATTTTCGCTTGCAACAAAATGGCTGCAGAGCTGCTTGGCGTAGACTCTCATTCGGTTGTAGGAAACAACGCAACCACTGTGTGCCCTTTTTTGCCCTTTGATTCCTGTGCTGAGAGTCGTGCAGAGTTACGCCCGCGGCTGATTCGCTTTAAGGGGCGAAATATCAAAGTTAGGCTTTCACCTGTTGTGCGACGAGGTACCTATCTGGGTGCGTTCGCCATTATACGTGATTTTACAGTCGAAGAAAACGAGCAGCATAAGCTCCGCGCCCAACTAATAGAACACGGGCACTGCGCCCGTTATACCTTTGATGACATTGTTGGAACCTGCCCCGCCATGGAAAATGCGAAGGCACTCGCCCAAAAGATGGCCCAAACTAACTTGCCAATCCTGATCACCGGTGAGAGTGGTACAGGAAAGGAGCTGTTCGCTCAAGCGATCCACAACAGTTCACCCAGACGGGAAGAACCATTTATTGCAGTTAACTGTGCTACCATACCAGACTCTTTGTTGGAGAGTGAACTTTTTGGCTATGAAGAGGGTGCTTTTACCGGAGCGAAAAAAGGAGGGAAGCTAGGATTATTCGAATATGCTCACCGTGGGACACTCCTGCTGGACGAAATCGAATGCATGAGTTTAAGCCTTCAAGTCAAACTCTTGAGGGCTATACAAGAAAAAGAAATTATGCGATTAGGCAGTCATAAAGTTATTCCTATCGATGTGCGCCTAATTGCTATAAGTAACATTGACTTGGAAGAGATGATTCAAGAGAAGACTTTTCGCAAAGACTTGTTTTATCGGCTGAGCACGCTCCCGCTTTCCATACCACCGCTTTGTGAGCGCAAAGGGGATATTCCGCTTTTAATCCATGCGATTCAGCGCACATTGGGAAGTTCGTTCACCTTAACGGACGAGGCTATGGAAGTTTTTCTTAATCACCCATACCCCGGTAATGTTCGCGAACTGTATAATTACTTAGAGTATTTATCCTGTCTTGGCGAAGGGTCCATCATTACATACAGCGCCCTACCAGTTCTACTGAAAAAAAGTTGGGAACAGCACAGATCTGACTCAAGCTCCTATGTCACTATGGATTCCGCTCCGCAAACTACCGCTTTTTTTCGTGCTGCCGGAATACATGCCGAGGAATTTCTCTTCCTCCTGGGCCAATTGGCTGAGGCTTCTAAGGCTATGCGGGGAATGGGGCGTGGATCTCTAAAGGCATCTGCTCAAGAGGCTGGTGTAGTCCTTTCAGATAATGAAATTCGTACTGCCTTGCACTGCCTAAGCCAGTTGGGGTTGGTTAAAATTGGGCGCGGTCGCCGAGCAACGAGGATTTCTGCCTCTGGTCTTTCGCTATACCGGCAACTCTGTCCAAGTAGTCAGCCACCCGCTTAGCTTTGAAAAACATCTTGGAATGAGCAAACCACTGCCAAACCCTTTCTGAACTATGCCCCCCTTAATCAGCTTAAAACTGCCGCAGCGGGCAAACGCCCCGGAAAAGCGTTCACGGCCACTGCTCGATCACACAAGGAAAAGCAACCATGAAAGTCAAACGGAACACCCTGCTGCTCATTGCCGCTCTGGTCTGGAGCGCGGCAGGCTTCAACATTCTGCGCATCGGCCTGCTGGCCTACCCTCCCTACCGCACGATCGTCAATTATCTGCTGTCCGCCGTTGTATTCACCGTATTCCAGATCTTCATTTTCGGACGGCTGGTGAACAAACACACGGCCCGCATCAGCGCCTACGAGGAGGAGCTGCACTTCTTCCTCAAGTTTTTCGATGTGAAGTCCTTCATCATCATGGCAGTGATGATGACCGGCGGCATCTGGCTCCGGTCCAGCGGCGTGGCCCCGGACTGGTTCATCTCGTTTTTCTACTCCGGACTGGACACCTCCCTCCTGCTGGCGGGACTGCTGTTCGCCTGCAACTTCGCCAAGGCGGCCCTCGCCGCCAAGGGCAAGGCGTAATATTAGAAATACGGCCCGCATGGAGCAGTTTTGAGACAGAAATCTCAAAACTGCTCTTTTTTGTGAGCAAGATGGCTCCATCGTGGTCAAACAGCGGTCAGTACGTACAAAAAGGCGGTTTTTGTATGCGGTTTTGACGCAGATCCCTCTTGATTCACCATCTGCTATCATGGTATGATATTGTTGTGCAAGGACAAAAGTCCGCCTGCAAGAGATATAGCGTCAGTGACGCCGCTCACAGCGGAAGCAAATATCGAAAAGATAGAGGGACCAGACATGAAGCACCATCGCTTCCTTTACCGGACGCTGAGCGCGCTCCTTTGCCTCGGACTCTGCGCCCAGCTGACCGCCTGCGGCAAGAAACCCGTTCCCAAGCCCGGCTCCTCCGGGCCGTCCGCACCGTCCGTGTCGAAAAAGGTCTATGATGACAGCCTCATCACCGAGGTCTATGACGAGGAGGACTCCTTCACCGACGAATACGGCACGGAATATTCCTACATCTGTCACGTTCCGCAGCTGGAGGCCGACACGCCGGAGGCCAAGGCCATCAACCGGGAGATCATGGAGAGCTTCGGAAATGACGTGCAGGCCACGCTGGACGCCGCCGAATCGGGAGAAACGCCCAACTCTCAGTACATGGAGGTCACATGGCAGAGCTATTGGAACGACAGCCTGCTGAGCCTTTCCATCTGCGTGTTGGGCTGGACCAGCGACCTCATCGACTACGCGGTGTACCACTACGATTTTGAGACCGGCCAGCGGCCGGACAACCTGGAGCTTCTGGACCGCTTCCACGTGGACGAGGGGGACTTTATCGCCGCCCTGCGCCGGGGCGCGGCCCGGCAGTTCGATTCCCATTACGCCCCCTGGGGCACGGGAGGCCTTTCGCCGGAGGATGAAAACTACGGCGGCATCGCCATTGATCTGGCGGCACTCCGGGCCTGGACGGTGGCGGAGGAAAACTTCTCTCTGGATCTCGCCATGTTCTGCCCCAACGGGGACGGCACCTTCACCGCCTTCCAGCCTGTCGCCTCTATCGCGGGGGGCAACGGATGATATTATGAGCCGGTGCTCGTGGAGCCCGGCCCCGGCGACTGGGCGGACGGCGGCCCTCAGGCCGAGGACGCTTTCGTGTCCGCCTGGCTCACCGATGACGGCGTATCGGTCTCCTTTGCCAAGAGCCAGTCGAGGGATTTCCCGGACAGCGAGACCTACCGCCGATCCTACGGCTTCGCGTATGATACGGAATACCCCGTGGCCGGGTGCTACGGCGACTATCAGGACATTTTCGTCAGCGCCAGCGGACAGGATTTCTGCCCCTATGTGTTCCTTCTGACCACGGACGGCACGGTGGAGTACATCGACATCTTCGGCGGTCTCTGGCACGGATGCCTCTGCTCCGGTGGCCCGCTCTACAGTTTCCGGGACATCGTGAGCTTTGAGTCCGGCGTCTATGAGGACGGCTTCGGCGGCGGCTACGAGACCGTGTACGCCGTGGACAAAAACGGCAGGAAATACGACATGCCCGCCTGCATCACGGCGCAGGGGAACGCCATGCCCAGCTACGCCGCCGGAAAGTGGTGCGCCAATGTGTATCACAGCGTGGCCAGCGGCGCCTCCTATGAGGGCGTCTACTATCTGAGCATCCACGAAAACGGTCTCGTGGAGATCAACGACGTTATCGTGAGCATCGACGCGCCCCTTCAAATCGCCGGCTACTGCACCTATCTGGGCACCACAGAGTTGGGCATGGTCTACCAGTTCGGCCTTTACAGCGGCGACCAACTCCGGGAGGGCACCTTCGCCCTTGACCTCTACAACACGGATTACGGCGAGCTGACCATTACGCCCATCTCCGGCGTCAACCTCTTTGATGCCCCCGAGGGCGGCTACACCGTCTTTACCCGGCTGTAACGCCAAGCAGACTGACATGGTATTTTTAAAAAGAGTGCCGCGATTCTTTTGAACCGCGGCACTCTTTTATATGCTCTGTCTGTGTGCGCCCCGATCCTTCCCTCTCCGGGGTCGTTTCTTTGCCTGCCGCTTGAACCTCCAATGACTGCAAAATTACCTTGGGTTCAAAAAAAGTACCTCTTGCAATTAGATGAAAAACGGCGTATAATTACAAATTGTAAGATTCAATTTCAATAAATGAAATAGTATCGTTCAGTTTTCTTTATACACCCCGGTAGCCCAACGCTGCGGAAATCTGCGCCGCCGTAGCAGAGAGCACCGGCAGGTAATGGAGCACCTGCTCATCCGTCAGCCGGGTATTGGGTCCTGTAATGCTGATGCCGGCCACAATGTCCCCGGAATAATCCCGGATGGGGCAGGCCATGCACCGAGAGCCCACTTCGTTCTCCTCGTCATCCAGTGCGTAGCCCTGGCGGCGGACCTTGTCCAGTTCCGCCAACAGCGCCGCCTTCGTGGTAATGGTGTGTTCTGTGTAGCGAGTCAGGCCCTTTCGGGCGATCATCTGGTCCAACTGCTCCTCACTGTAATTCAGCAGCAGCAGCTTGCCAATCCCCGTGGAATGGAGAGGGCTGCTGTTGCCCACCTGCTGCATATTCATCAGCCGCTGGTTCTGCCGCATCCGCACATCCAGATACAGCATACACATATCCTGCTCTACTGCAAGGCACAGAGCCTCGTGGATTTCCTGGAAGAGGGCTTCCATAAAGGGCCGGACAATCGGCAGAAGCTCCGTGTGGCTGCGCATCTGGTTAGCCACCCGGCAGATCTTGAAGGTTAGATAATACCGCTGGGTATCTGGATCCTGGGCGGCATAGCCGCAGTTCTGCAAAGCATTGACAAATCGGAGAGCCGTGCTGGAATTCAGTCCCAGAGCGGTACTGATGTCCCGCAGGCGCATAGGTCCCTGCGCTTCTGAGAGCAGTTCCAGAACGGCGAACGCTTTTTCCGTGGATTGATTGGATGTAGCCCGGGCAGGTGTGGTTTCAGACATGGTCGGCCTCCTTGATTGATTGGCTCCATGATACCACACTTCTTCCCCAGCGTCCATCCATTAATTTTAATAAATGAAACTCAATTTTGTAAAGGAGATTGCTATTATGAAAATCGTAGTATTGGACGGCTATACGGAAAATCCCGGCGATCTGAGCTGGGCCCCTTTGGAATCGTTGGGCGAGGTAACGGTTTATGACCGCACTTCCTATGAGGAATCTCCCCTCATTGCTGAGCGCATTGGTGACGCGGAGATCGTGGTGATGAACAAAACCCCCATTTCCAAGACCACCTTAGAAAAATGTCCAAATGTGAAAATGATCGCCGTACTGGCCACTGGTTTCAACGTGGTGGATCTGGCTGCCGCCAGAGAGCGGGGCATCCCCGTGTGCAACGTGCCTAACTACGGCGGCTATTCCGTCAGCCAGTTCGCTATTGCTCTGATGCTGGAAGCCTGCCTCCACATCGGCCATCATGACAAGACCGTCCATGACGGCAAGTGGCAGAACGGTGACGAATGGTGTTACTGGGACTATCCCCTCATTGAGCTGGCCGGCAAGACCTTCGGTCTGCTGGGCTGCGGCCGTATCGGCATCCACACTGCGGAGGCCGCCAAGGGACTGGGGATGCACGTCATCGCCTACGACAAGTTCCCCTCTCAGGCTGCCAAGGATCTGGGCGTGGAGTTCGTGGAGTTGGACGACCTGTTCGCCCGGTCTGATGTGTTGGGACTTCAGATGCCCCTGATGGACTTCAACACCGGCATCATCAACAAGGAAAACATCGCCAAGATGAAGGACGGCGTCATCATCATCAACAACAGCCGCGGGCAGATGGTGGTGGAGCAGGATCTGGCGGACGCTCTGAACAGCGGCAAGGTGGCCTTCGCTGGGCTGGACGTGGTCTCCACGGAGCCCATCCGGGCCGACAATCCCCTGCTGAAGGTGAAAAACTGTATCATCACTCCCCACATGTCCTGGGGCTCTCAGGGCAGCCGCCAGCGGATCATGGACTGCACGGTAAACAATATCAAGGCGTTTCTGAGCGGAACGCCGGAAAACGTGGTAAATCCGTAAGTTTTCCGGTAGAATGCCGATTTTTGAAAGGGGAATCTGACGATGGACAGCAAAACCCTGCAAATCCTCCGCCGTGATGCGGAGGACATCTGCCGCAGCGCCATTGAAGCCTCAGTGCCGGACGCCGCCATCCAGCGGGCGCTGGCCCAACTGCCCCCCTGTCAGGGGCGGACGGTGCTGGTCTCCATCGGCAAAGCCGGGTGGCAGACCGCAAAAGCCGCTTACGACGCGCTGGGCAGCACCATCGAACATGGCGTGGTGGTGACGAAATACGGCCACAGCCAAGGCCCCATCGGCGGTCTGGCCATCTATGAAGCAGGTCATCCGGTGCCGGACGAAAATTCCGTCCGGGCCACGGAGGCGGCGCTGGCGGCGGTCAGCGGCCTCTGTGCAAAAGACCGCGTGCTGTTTCTGGTGTCCGGAGGGGGCTCCGCCCTGTTTGAACGCCCTCTGGTGCCTCTGGCGGAGCTGGAGGACATCACCGGCCAGATGCTGGCCTGCGGTGCGGACATCACCCAGATCAACACCATCCGCAAGCGGCTCTCCGGCGTCAAGGGCGGACGGTTCGCCCAGCTCTGCGCCCCGGCCCATGTGTATGCCATTCTCCTCTCCGACGTCATCGGAGATCCCCCGGATATGATCGCCTCCGGCCCCGCCTATCCGGACAGCACCACAACGGCGCAGGCCATGGCCCTTGTGAGCCGGTACGGTCTGACCCTCAGCCCCCAGGCGCTGGACTTGCTGGAGCAGGAACCGCCCAAGGCGCTGGATAACGTCACCACGGTCATCACCGGCAGCGTGGCCCAGCTCTGCCGGGACGCGGCGGCCCGGGCGGAGGCGCTGGGCTACCGGACCTGCCTTCTGACGGACCGGCTCCAATGCGAGGCCCGGGAAGCAGGCCGCTTCCTGTCCGCCATGGCGGGGGCCCCCGCCGGGAAGGGGGAAAAAACCGCCTATATCTTAGGCGGCGAGACGGTAGTTCACCTGACAGGCCACGGTCTGGGCGGACGGAATCAGGAATTGGCGCTGGCAGCAGCGGAAGGACTGACAGGATTGGAAGCAGTGGTGGCCTCCGTCGGCTCTGACGGCACCGACGGTCCCACGGATGCGGCCGGCGGCATCACCGACGGCGCCACGGCGGACGCTCTGGCCGCTCTGGGCATTTCCATCGACAAAACGCTGGCGAACAACGATGCTTATCACGCCCTGAAAGCCTGCGGCGGGCTGATCGTCACCGGACCTACCGGCACCAATGTCAACGACATCACCGTGCTGCTGGTGTGACCCCCTCCCCTGCCGGCAGGCGTTGGACCGCAGCCGGTTGCAATCAAAATTGAGATGTTCGCCTCGTATTGGCAAAAAGTCAGCCACGGATTTGAGTACCAGAGGGTACCCTGATCCGTGGCTGTTTTCTGTTGTGTAATATCTGACGCTCTTCCAAGCTGACAAAAGGAAGCACCAGTTTCAAAAGAGCCAGCTATGCTTTCGCTTCTGTTCGAGCAGCACACGCTCTACCCTTTGGAGCTTATCTGGGGAATATGTTTCCGTCAGCAGTTCCAGTTCTGCCCGCAGTTCTTCGTGCGGTATATGAAAGGTGAGCTTCCTGCCATAGAGTTGCTCTGCTGCCGTCACCTGCTCCACGTGATCCGAATCAAAAGGCTTCGCCTTTACTCGCTCAATGCAGGTATACAGATCATCGGCAAGAGGGTAGTCATTCAAATCTGAAAGAAGAGAGAGTCCATTATCGAAAATTGGGCAAAGTCGAAATGTCTTGGTTTCTTCATTTCGTAATACGGCAAGGTTGTTTGTGTGTCGATCCTCATTGAGTGTCAGGCAGTCCAATTCAAGAATAGAGGTAAGATATGCTCCCACACCGGTCAGATTTGTAACACGCTCAACAAAATCAACTGTGTAGGCTATACGAGCTGTCGGTGAATCGACCCTTGTAAGCGTTTGGGCAAGTCCGCGGCCTTCATAGGCACGATGGAGCCGTTCAAATGGAATCAGCATTTCGCCCTTGCGCATGAAATCACGGCTGGAGCATCCCGATACTACCTTACCGTTATAGTGAATGCGCACCGGCTGATAGCTCACGAAGTCATCCGCGTCAGACCATGCAAGCAGCCTCGAAACGATTATTTCGGAAAGGGCCTCGTATCCCATGTGGTCTGCTTTGTACCAATTCCCCGCCTGTTTCCATTTTGGCTGGTCCCCTTTTGAGGTGTGGCCTTCGCTTCTAATGTTCTCTTGACCCGTAAAATCAATGATCCGCATACCCAACCGCCTCCTCTCTCTTAGGCAGATAGCGAAATCTCAGCCACATTTCGTCATCAGCTAAACGCCCCTTCGTTTTTTCCGCGATCTGCAACGGATCATAATCCGTTAAACCCATTTCTTGAAGCAGTTCCTTGCAGTTGCCGCGTGTCTGAGGAAAGCAACGATCCCGTAAGAAATTTTCAAAGTCATTCCAAGTCGGGTCCTTGATCACGCCGAAGGCACGATGCAGAATATCATCTGTTTTATTCTGGATCACCACTTTCCGGTCGAGAAAGTTCACATCAATGACGGTACAAGGCTGTCTCCTGAACATATAAGTAAGACGCATTGTGCAGCCATCTCCTATGGATGTATTCAGATATCTCTCTACCGTTTGACGGGAGATCCTAAATTTCCTTGCCAATTCCTGCATGGATGCCCCAGCGTTACGCATCGTCCGCATTTTACGGATGTCTTCATCGGATGCTTTTCGCTTCCGGCCAGCATTGCGTGTGTTCTTTTTTTCATATTCTGCAGCGATTTTGCGGAGCGCGGCTTCATCGTCGGTACCAAACAGCTCTACACATAGCTTTCTATAGTCCACGGTTTCCCTCCTCCTAGTTGTATTATATGCAACAAATTTAATTATGATACATTATAGCATACTCCGAATGCCGTGTCAATTTCCATGTCCCTATGCCATAGCGCCATTCAATAGACAAAAATTCACTCTATCAGCATAACCCAAGTTTTTATCCGCATCCCCTCAGTGGTTTTCCCGACGGGCGCTAACGCTGCGAATATCCTCCGCTGAAGACCCGGCAGCAGCCCGTCATAGGAATTTTCTCCGCTTAGTTGTTGTCCATGCCGGACGCATCAAAGAACTCCCGGAGTCCTTGTGTGTACAAGGGCTCCGGGAGTTTCTGCCTCATCACGGTTCGATCTTCAGGAACCGCTTTTCAAAGGCGGCGTTCAGTCCTCCTGACTTTTTTCCATCATGATCTCCAGAATGGTCCGGTCGGTCTCCACCATGCCCGGGGTGCTGACCCGGCCCATATTGCGGATGGCCTGCTCGGGGGTAGCGCCGCAGATGCCGTCCGTGGACTGGAGGACCACATCGCTCATTGCCAAATAGGCGCACATCATGGCGGCGTTGGTGGCGGTAGCCAGCTTCAGTGCGCAGCCGATCTTGCCGCCGTCGCAGATCATGCCGGTGAGGTTGCCGCTCATATTGATGATGGCCTTGCCGATCTGCTCGTCCGTGCCGCCCATGAGCCACACCATAGCGGCCGCGGCAGGCATGGTGGGCGCCGGCGCCAGCCGTGGCGGCGGAAACGCCGCAGCCGCAGGAGGCGGACAGCTTGCCGGTAAAGGACTTGATATAGACGTTCAGCACATGGGAGAAGGCCAGCGCTTTTTCCAGCATCTCGTTAGAGGCCCCCAGATGATGGGCCATCTCCACCACAGGGATAACGGCGGTGATGCCGTGGTTGCCGCTGCCGGCGCTGCTCATAACGGCGTAGGGGCAGCCGCTCATGCGGCCCTCGGCACTGCTGGCTACCCGCATCATGGTGCGGCTGAACAGGTTATCCCCCATAGCGCCCTCCGTGACCTGCTTTTGCAGCGCGGCGGCGACGCCGATGCCAAGCCGGTGCTCCAGACCGAAGTCCGCCAGCTTTTCGTTCATCTCCATGCCGTCCAGCATAGGGGCCAGCTCCGCCTCGCTGCACTGATCCACCACGGCCCGGATCTCCGCCACCGTCATGGGCATCAGGCGGGCGTGGATGTCGTCCTGCGTACCGGCGCTGTATGCCTTTTCCAGCAGAACTTCATCATTCCGCTGGGTGAGGATGATATTGGAGTGGGTCCCCCGGATCTCGCTGATGCCGGTACCGGCCTCCGTGGTGACCTCCGCCCGGACATAGAGCTGCGCCTCGTCATGCTTGATCGTAACGGTAACACGGCGCGCCTCCGCCAGAGCGATGGCGTCGGCGGTGACGGTCTCATCAATGTCCGCCAGCAGCTGCAAGCCCTTCTCCGGGTTGCTCAGGCGGGCGCCCAGTGCGGCGGCATAGTTCAGGCCCACCCGGGGGAAACCGGGAATTCCCACGCTCATGCCGTTTTTGTAGATGCCGGGGTTTACCTCCACCTTCACGGAGACGATGCTGCCCCCCACGGCATGATGGGCGTCTGCGGCGGCCAGAGCCACGCACACCGGCTCCGTGCAGCCAAGGGCCGGGACTACCTCCTGGCGCAGCAGTGTCAGCAGTTCTTCTTTGGTGATCATGGGAACGCTCCTCCTTCTTGTTTTTCAGATGCCACATATCAGATCGTCACAATAGAAAGCAAATTCCGTGCCAACTTCTTTTTTTGACAAATTCTGCGATTTCTCTTGTAAAACCGCCCGGTCCATGATTAAATGGTTGAAGAAACTGGTCAAAGGAAGTGATTTTGTGGTGACCAAAAAGAAGATCTCCGTCATCGCCTTAGACCCCCGGGCAGGCAAGTCCTACGGCGAGGACATCGCCGGGCTGTTTTCCGATGTAGCGGATATTTCCGTCTTTTCCATGCTGGACGGCAGCGCCGCAGGTGTTCTGGAGCGGGCGGATCTGTTTGTAGCCTCCACGGACGCCTACGGTTCCCCGGAGGAGCTGGCCAAGCATATCCCGCTGGACAGCCAGACCATGGCGATCGAGGCATCCTTCCGGTGGAGCGAGCTGCGGAAGCTGAAGGAGCTGCCCGCAGGCAGCAAGGTACTGTTTGTCAACATGACCGAGACCATGGCCCGAGAGGCCATTGCCCAGCTGGAACAGTTCGGCATCACCCACATCCACTGGATTCCCTTCTACCCCGGCGCGTCGCTGGAGGAGGACGTCCATATCGCCGTGACCCCGGATGAGATGCGCTACGTCCCGCCGAAGATGGAAACGGTCATTGATATCGGCCAGCGGGTCTGCACCTCCGGCATGATGATCGAGATCGCCCTGCGGCTGGGACTGGAATCCCTGCTGGAGGGGCCTGCTTTTCAGGAGTACGCCCGCAGCGTCGCCACCAGCAATTACAGCTTTGACCAGATGTTTGCCCGGTCCGTCCGTCTGGAAAGCCTGTTCCATATTTTATTGGAGAGTCTGGAGGACGGCGTCATCGGCATCAACGAAAAGGGCGAGATCTTCGCCTGCAGCCGTCAGGCAGAGGATATGACCTGCGTCAGCGCGGCGCTGATCCAGGGAAAACGGTGCGAGGAGGTCTTTCCCTATATCCCCTTCGCCGCGTGTCTCCGCGCCCGGCAAACGCTGCCCGCCAAGGTCATCAAGGTCAACAGCGTCAACCTCAGCGTGGAGGTGGTTCCGGTCATCCGGCAGAACGCCTGTATCGGCGCCTTCGCCCTGCTCCAGCGGTTCAATGACGTGGAGGTCCGGCAGAACGAGCTGCGGGGCCAACTGCTCCACAAGGGCTATTACGCCAAATACAGCTTTGACGATGTGATCGGACAGTCGGCGGCCATCCGCAGGACCAAGGAGACCCTGACCCGGATGGCCAACAGTGAAAGTCCCATTCTTCTGATCGGCGAGACCGGCACCGGCAAGGAGCTGTTCGCCCACGCCGTTCACCGGGCCTCCCGCCGGGCGGCCGGGCCGTTTCTGGCCATCAACGTGGCGGCTTTTCCGGAGAATCTGCTGGAAAGCGAGCTGTTCGGCTACGAGGAGGGGGCCTTTACCGGAGCCAAAAAGGGCGGCCGCCCCGGCCTCTTTGAGCTGGCCCACAGGGGCACACTGTTTCTGGACGAGGTGGAGGGCATGAGCCCCGCTCTTCAGATCAAGCTGCTGCGGACCTTGCAGGAGCGGGAGGTCATGCGGGTCGGCGGCAACCGCATCATCCATGTGGACGTCCGCATCGTGGCCGCCACCAACGAGGCGCTGGAACGGAAGGTGCGGGAGGGCACTTTCCGCCGGGATCTCTACTACCGGCTGAACACCCTGCCGGCAGTCATCCCACCCCTGACGGAGCGGGGAGACGATATGTTCCTGCTGATGGAGCAGTTCCGCCGGGAGCTGAACGGCGACTTCCGCCTGACGGAGCCGGTGCAGGACTTTTTCCGCCATCACACATGGCCCGGCAATATCCGGGAGCTGCGGAACGTGGTGGAATACTTCATCTATACCGACCACCGGGACATCACCATGGAGGACCTGCCCCCCACCCTGCTGCTCTCCGGGGACGCCCTCTCCCGTCCGGCGTCCGCCCCGGCAGCGCGGCAGGACGCGCCGGCCCCCTCCATGTCGGATTCCTTCCGGTTCGTGCTCGCCCAGCTGTATGCGGCCTCCGAGGCCGGGACACCCATGGGCCGGGACAAGCTGCTGCAAAAGGCCCGGGAGTCCCATGTTCCCCTCTCTCAGCAGGAGGTCCGGACCATCCTCTCCGAAATGGCGGAGCAGGGGCTGGCCCGCGTCAGCCGGGGCCGGGGCGGCAGCCAGCTGACGCCCAAGGGCCGGGAGCTGTGGGAAATCGGTCAAAGATAAACAGCTATAACCATTTATACCAATTCAGCCAATAAAAGCCGATCGTGCGCGGCCCTGTTTTCCGGGGCAGCCGCAGTGTCCGGGAGGGATTTTGGCGATTTGCCAAAATCCCTCCCGGATATTTCATACGCTTTTCCGGTTTCCAATGGGTTTCCTCTCGCGGTCACGCCGCCCCGGTGGTTTGGCACAGTTCTTGCTTAGTAATCAGTCAAAGCATACAGACGTGCCACTGAACACGCAAAGAAAGGATGTGGGAGTCATGCAATATGATTTCGACCAAGTGGTAGACCGCTCCAAAAACCTCTCCGCCAAGTATGACGAACGGGTCAAGAAGTTCGGCACCGACGATGTGATCCCCCTGTGGATCGCGGATATGGACTTCCGGACCGCCCAGCCCGTCATCGACGCACTGAAGGCCCGGGCCGAGGAGGGCATCTGGGGCTACACCGCCCGGCCCGCCAGCTATTTCGAGGCCGTGAAGAACTGGCAGAAGCGCCGCAACGGCTGGGACACCGACACGGCCCTCATGAGCTTCAGTCCCGGCGTGGTCCAGACCCTCAGCGTCATGATCCGGCTCTATACCCCCCAGAACGGCAATGTTCTGATCCAGACCCCCGTGTACGGTGAGTTCTATGACATGACCGAGATGGCCGGCCGGCACGTCATTGAAAATCAGCTGGTAGAGCAGGACGGCGCATGGACGGTGGACTGGGCCGACTTTGAGGAAAAGCTCCGGAGCGCGGACATTTTTCTGCTGTGCAACCCCCACAATCCTCTGGGCATCGTCTGGACGGAGGAGGAACTGCGCCGGATGATGGAGCTGTGTCTGAAGCACCATGTTCTGGTGGTCAGCGACGAGATCCATTCCGACCTCATCTTCCACGGCAAGCGCCACATCCCCACCGCCTCCCTCTCCCCTGAGATCGCCGCCAATGTGGTCACCGGCATTTCCGCCACCAAGACCTTCAATCTGGCGGGCCTTCAGGCCAGCACCGCGGTGTTCCCCAATGCCCACATGAAGGCCATGTTCGACAAATTCTGGACCGACATGGATATCCACCGCAACAACGCCTTCTCCGTCACCGCCATGGAGGTGGCCTTCAATGAAGGCGAGGAATGGCTGGAACAGCTCTTGCCCTACATTTCCGCCAACTTCGACTTTGTGGTGGACTACTGCGAAAAGCACATCCCCAAGATCAGGACCTACGCCCCCGATGCCACCTATCTCATGTGGCTGGACTGCCGGGATCTGGGCCTGAGCAACGAAGCGCTTCATGACTTCATGATTCAGAAGGCAAAGCTGGGACTCAATGACGGCTGCGCCTTCGGCCGGAGCCTGAACGGGTATATGCGGCTCAATGTTGCCTGTCCCCGCAGCATTCTGGAACAGGCCATGCGTCAACTGGAAGCTGCCGTCAACAGCCTGTAAGGCTGGCGGTTTCACGATAAGGCAGCCTCAGAAACGCCGGACGAGCTTCAAGTCCTGAAAAAAGCGCCACGCATACCGAAAAGTGTCGGATTATAGTAAAATCGCCGGTTCAATGACCGGCGATTCAGCGTATCAAAAAAGTCTTTTTGCCCCGCTGAGCAAATTTTCAGAACTTTCTAAGTGTTCTGAAAACTTAGGATTTCAATGGCGTAGGGAAACAGGTGAAGCACCGCCGGTGGCGGATCAAGTGAGCCTGTTTCGAGGAAGGCTCCCAATCAGCGGTTGTGCAGTATCCGCTGATTGGCTTGAGCCGACGGTGTATCCCTTCTTGGGTTTCCCGCGCAC
>OGOL01000527.1_pt1 | contig 42395 bp, 37 predicted proteins | sample 1552641 | NCBI WGS metagenome assembly OGOL01 (sample SAMEA2580140, study PRJEB22360) | human gut metagenome | biome: human gut; feature: human-associated habitat; material: faeces | place: Denmark | collected 2008/2010 | reverse complement strand
AAATTCTAAGAATTTTTTTGCTACTGGAGCGATATGTTTTTCAAACACGCTCTAGCAGTAAACTAAATAACTATCCAGCTGCCCCCAGCCAAAGACAGCCCGCCAACTTTGTACCAGTTACAAAAACTTCACAATTGTTGCAATCAGTTTCTCCTCAACGAGTAAAATCTGTTTACCAGAAAGAGACGCAGCGCAATATCTTCATCGGAAATAGATGGCGTAAATTCATCATTATTTAAGTGATCTGCGTTGCCATTACCATAGGCTGAAGAATTCTTTTGTGCATTTGCGATAGTAAACGGCAGGATAATAGTGACAGTCGTTTCATCATGGATTGGATATCCTGTCTCCATACAGGGGGCAATCCGATATAAGCCATATTAGTGACTTTAGTCGCGGCGTGTTGAATACCCGCTTAAAGCGTTCCTGTCCAACACTTGCTCCGAGGCCACAAATATGGCTTATATATCGTTCTGCGAGCTAACTTTGGCTGTGTAACAAAATTACTATTTATTCATCAAAATCTGTTTGGAAGACACCCTCTGGTGTTCTCATTGTCAAAATCCCAAGATTAAATCCCTCATCCTGAATCGTAATGTGGTACTCAAAAGTCACGTCATCTTCAAATTTGGATAACACTAGATAGGTTCCATTTTCTTTATCTTCAATCTGATCACAGATATCATTATATACGCCTCTTCCAGAAATCTCTCTTGGGTAGCCGGATGCTTTTATTTTTTCTTCGATTGCTTTATAAAATTTGTTCATGGTTTCCTCGCTTTCGTGGTTATGTTGTTTTAATATGATAATTAAAAATAGATGGTTTGAAAAGGGTTTTGTGCCATGCTATAATAATAGTAGTATAGAATATTTGTTTTGCTAAGACAATACCATTTTGATGTAAAAGTTTTAATAAAATAGTGTCATGCAAAAATAATAGAAATTCGAAGGACAGAATTGAGGGAATATTTTATTTATCATAATTTTCTTACAATTCAGCATAAAATTTTATTTCAGCGGCTGTCTGGTTTTAATAAAAAATAGCAAATTAATGATTTTTGTTGGAAAGAGAAGGGGATTCCCCATTCTTGCCAACTGTGGATTTTAGAATAGTCAGAAAAAAGAAACACTACCATATCCCAGATGCGACTACAGAGCAGATGGGATATGGTAGTGTTTCTTTTTTCGTCTATACCAAATCTACAAATCAATCACTGGCAGATAAAGATATGCTTCTTCTCCCTGATAGCATTCAAAACACATCCCCTGATGTGATATTTTATACTCTTTTTGCGTACAGAGCCATTCGGTAAAGACGTAACGCCAGCCATTCCGTACAGCATCCGCCATTTTTTCAGGAGTTTCCTGTGATTTAATTGTAAAAACTGCGTATCGTCCGGCAGGAATATCCACCTTGTGGAAGCCTTCCGGAATTTCTGTAGAGTCAGTTAAAAAGCCAAAGAAATAGTGTAATTCACCGCTGATATGGTCGGGATGGGTCCATAGTCCAACTTCGCCATAATCATGGATTCCTTCTGGATAGGCAGGGTATTCTTTAAAATTAATGTGATTCCAGTAAGCACCGGATTTGCTGTAATCACTGTCATATTCGCCGGGAATCTCGTACCCAAGTGCTGTCTGTGACTGCAATGTTTTAATTTCAACGTGTAGCATAATAAGAACCTCACTTTCTTTATTTTGTTTTAAATATTCTCGTGCACTAATACCATATTCTTTGCGAAATGCTTTAGAAAAACCGGAACTGGTTTCAAAGCCATTATCAAATCCGGCCTGTGTGATACTCATTCCAGATAAAATATCCTTTTTTGCTTTTTCCAAACGGAGAAGGCGTATGTATTTTCCCGGTGACATATCACAGCAGATTTTAAAAATGTGGCAGAAATGATAAAGAGAGTAACCATAGCGGGAAGCCAGAGATTCTGCTGTTAATGTGTCTTGAAGGTGATTTTTTATGTATGTGGTACAATCTTTTATTACTTCTAAAGAATTATTTTTATTCACGATCTCTCCTTTCCGCAGTTTCTATGAGTGCAGTCGGTGCGACTGCTCGACTTGAATATAAATATCATACACCAATACACAGATTATGTTTTATAAATATTGTATCAGAGAAAAGAAAAAAGACTTTTCCAGAGTTGCGAAGTTTATCTGAAGAATAGAGATTGTCCGTGGTGGGAGTTGTAAATTGACAGAATGTTAGTGGTGATTTACAATATAACTAAAAAACATTTGGATATTAAAAAAATAATATTCAAGTCGAGCAACTGCGAGACTTGGCGCGTGATTCTGGTCAGCATAAGCTGACATATTCTTTACAGAATCACTGCGCATCCTCGCGGAGCGTTTATCTCAGTCGGAGATTGGACTCCCACTGAGACAAATTTGCTGTCACTCACCACCTGAAGGAGGTGGGAGTCTTCTCGACTGAGATAAAATAACAGAGAAAATGAAAGAAAAAGAAATAGAAATAATAGAAGGATAGAGAAAATGAACACAGTGAATGAGACAAAAACATTTTCCTCACTTCCGGAGGAAGAATCAGCTTTATGGGAACGTATGAGAGACACTCTTTTGTGCCTTCAGACAGATAACAGCATTTCGGTAAAAGATCTGGCAAGCAGACTGGCATACTCTACGCAGGAATTCCTTTATCTGGCTGACATTTTCTTTGACAATTCTCTTGATACAATCAGGGAACAGGTGCAGGGATTAAATATTGAAGAGGATTATACAAATCAGGTCCTTCCATTTGAACGGATTCCTGATAGTTCTATGATAGAATATAAAGTTGTGAGAAGAATGGCACAGACAGTAGAGGCAGATATGCTGCCTTTAGAAGGCGATATTTTTCAAAACGGAATGGAATATATCGAGAAGGATGTAAAGGAAAAGTGGAAGGAGAGGGAGCGTGCCGGAGAGTATATGCAGTTTTGGTGGCATGATGATTCATACCATTTCTTTTATATGATCGGGCAGGAAGTTCCAAAAGATGCCGGAAAGGAAAGTGAAAAGAAAAGAATTGATATTGGGGCATCGGATTATGCAGTTTTTACGTTAAAAGAGCAATATTGGGATAAACAGGCACCGGATATGATAAAAATGTTGATAAAATATGCGTTATGTGACTGGATAAAGCAAAGTGAAATGCACTATGACAATCGGAAAATGTATTTTATTTCTTTTGAAAACGGACTGTATTCAGTATATCTTCCTCTTGAAAAAAGAATGCATTCGGATTATGTAATGAAAAATAAAAAAGAGGAGAAAAAGATTTATGGAGTTGACGAGTGGATTAGTTATATTGATGAGCATATTACGGAGAATTTAACAGCAAAAGGCCTTGCAAAGCTGTTTCATTATTCCGAGAAACATTTAAAAAATATTTTCCAGCTTTATTATGAAACGAGAATCACCGATTACATAAAACAGAGAAAGCTGTACTTTGCTGCAGAAGAATTAAAAGAAGGAAAGAATCCGGAAAAAGTATGTGCCAAATATCAATTTGCAAGTTATAGCGTTTTTTCTAATGCATTTCGCAAAGAATACGGCGTTGTTCCGGCAAAGTATTACCGAATGGAATTTCAGAATATTGCATGGATCAATTACATTGATGAGCATATTACAGAAGATATCACACCAGAGATGATGGCGGAACATTTTAACTATTCCAGAGACTATTTTCGCAAAGCCTTTCAGGATGATTTTGGAATGGGACTTAGTGCGTATATCAGTCAGAGGAAAATACAAAAAGCAGCCAGAGAATTACGTCAGGGTGTCAAGGTGGCCAGTTTAGCAAAAAAATATGGTTTTAAGTCGAGAAACGGATTTGATAAAGCCTTCCGCAAAGCCTTTTGTACCAGCCCTTCCAAATATGCTAAAGCAAACACAGAAGTTGTTGACTTAAATCAGTTTTACTCAGAATATAAAGATAAAATGAAAGTATCCTTTATGGACGTTGATGATATCAAAATGGTTGGCTGGACGATCATCCCAAATCGTGGACGGGAAGTAGATATACCGGCACAGGTAGCATTCTGGCTCGATGAGGACTCACCATACTTTAAGAAAATGAACTCTGTAGCCGGAAGTGCGAATGGAAATGATAAGATTGCCATGTGGTATCATGACCCGGAATGTATCAATATTCAATATGTCCTGGGACCGGTTGTAAACAACTTTACGAATGTGCCGGAAGATGCTGTGAAAATAGAGATAGCCGCCGGACGATTTGCCGTATTTGAAACAGACCGCGAAAGCGATGTGGATAATCTCGCAGATACTATCCGTATGTTTTCCCGATGTGTTTTTTATGGCTGGATAAAAGAACACCGCGACATGGTCTCTTTACAGAACTTTACTTTTGAAAGATACATCAATAAAAAAGTATACATATACGTTCCGATAAGCGTAAAATAATGAAGATAAAACAAAAGTTGTGCTATCTATAATAAGCAAAAAAGAAAAATGCCCCGTCAGATCATTCAGTCTGACGGGATTTTTTCTGCAAAAAATGTCAAGCCTTTTTTAAAAAAATCTAAAAAAGGTTCCAAAATGAAGAAAAGACATCCGTCTGGTTGGAATACTTTTCAAAAAAGCTATGTTATAATAAATGTACAAAAAAATACATTCTATTTTAAGAAAGTTGGTACAAACCACACAGGCTTACCCCTACTGTGAAAGCGGATGCCCTCACAAATACCACTGGATCTTCCGGGAAGGTGTGAAAAAGCAGAAGAAGCTTAAGTCAGGATATTTAAAATAGAATTCTAATGAACAGGACTTTGGGTGGGAGTGCTGAGTACATTCATTCGATACGTTTAGAGAAATCTTTACAGAAGTCGAAAAGCAAGTCTCAGTTTCTTTGTTTTTATCTAATGATTTCTATCCGAAAGTCTCACACATAAAATCCTGACACAGCGTTTGGAAATTATAAATATCTGTAATTTTCAAACAGGTAATATCAAAGGAGGTAAAACAACAATATACAGTTATTTCATATGCAGATAATAATGTGAGAGTAGTTGAGACCACAATAAAAAAAGGTTCAGTAGAGAAAGCATATAAGAAGATAAATCGTATAGAAGTTGTTTTAAATCAATATATTGCTAAAGGAGCTATCCGTTGGCAATGGGAGTCGCGACCCCTTAGTAACATGTAGACAAAACCAAAGAATGCTATCTAAATAGCGGAGTTTCTAAAGGAGGAAAACTTATGAAGACTTTAAAAAGAATGCTCGCAGTGATGCTCGCAGTAGTTATGATGATGGGACTTGGTGTAACATCAATGGCAAGGGAAACAACGTATACTGTAAAAATTTATTTACAGACAGCAACGAGAAATGCTAGTGGAGTAGTGACCGGAACGGATAAATTGAATTCAGGTAATCCAGTAACTGTGACAGTAAATGCAGGGACAACTTATGCGGATGCAATTGATCAGGCTTGTGCAACTAGTGGAAGTGGTATTTCAAATGCTGTATGGACTGGAACAACAGATAAATACCTTGATTCTCTTAAAGTAGGTGATAAAACTTATACAAATAAGGGAAGCTATCCAAATACAAATACATATATTGGAAATTCATGGATGTACTTTAATGGTGAGCCATCTACAATTCCAGCAGATATAAATAGCTATCCAGATGTAGTACTTTCTAAAGCAACTGTTAATGGAAACGTAACTTTTACATTAAGTTATGAATCAATGATTTATACATGGTAATATTGGAGGAAAATATGAATAAAATTAGAAAAATTCTTTCTGTTATTCCTATTTTATCATGTATATGTGTTCTTTCATTAACGACACATGCAGCTGAGAATCAAAATAAAAACTATTTATCAGATTTAAGGGCGTATGCAGGAGTTGAAAGTAAAGAAAATATAATTAAAGATTTTAAGCCTGATAAACTTGAATATTCAATTGTTGTTCCAAATGAAAAGGTAAGCGTTGGAGCAAAAATGTCCGAAAATGTGCCTGAAAATAGTAAGATTGTTGCATATTATACATGTCATATGTTTGGATATAGTTGGCCTGACAATGTAAAACTTGAAAATTCAGATTCTGCTAGTACAGATATATCTGCAATGTTATCAGACGAAACAGTTGAAGGTTCCACTGTTGAGATAAAAGTTGGTGTAGAAGGCAATGTAGATGAAGATATTCAAGAAGATATTCAGACTTATATGATCTATGTTCACAGAGAGGGTACAAAGTCTGCATTATTAACTACGAAATTAGAGGATTTACCAGGAGTGAGTGCATTAACATTAGCAGATAAAAATGCAGTAGTAGAGGCGAGAGTAACATATAATGAATTAACAGATGCACAAAAAGAATTAATGGCTCCATCTTTAGTTCGGAAATTGACCGACTCAGAAGCTAAAATTGCTGAACTTACAAAGTCAGAAGATGATAAAAAACAGGAAACGCCTACAACAGAAGCTAAACCTACAACAAAGCCATCCAATCCACAAGTTAATACCGTTGCAGTCAAAAAAGGTACAACCTTTACTGTAAAAGGGTATAAGTATAGAGTAACAAGTAATCTTGTGAAGAATCCTACAGTTACAGTTGTTGGCTATAAAAATAAAAAGCTTGCAAAAGTAAATGTTGTTTCTGCTGTAAATTATAAGAAAGTTAATTTTAAAGTAACAGCCATTGGAAATAAAGCTTTCAAAAATCAGAAGAAAACAAAAAGTATTGTCATTGGAAAGAACGTAAAAACAATTGGAACTCAGGCATTTGCTGGTGACAGTAAGGTGAAAAAGATTAAGGTAAAATCTACTGTACTTAGTAAAGTGGGAAGCAAGGCATTTACTGGCATTGACAAAAAGGCTATAATTAAGGTTCCTGCGAAACAGTTAAAATCTTATAAAAAGATGATGAAAAATAAGGGACAGAAAAAAACGGTAAAGATTACAAAGTAAAATATCTGAAAATGATATAGCGTAGGGCAGGAAACATAAAATACAATGTGTTTCCTGCTTTGTGCTATCTAAAAATGAGGTGACAATACACGATAAGAAGTTATCAGCAGGAGGGATTAGATGAAAAATATAAGTAAACTGATAGTAAGTATAGCCTCAGTATTGATTGGAATGTTATTAATGCCGATGATGTTATTTGCGGCAGAAGGAATGCTGACTGGTACAGGAACAGAAAGTGACCCATATATTATTAACACAGTAAATGATTTTGGGATAATACAGGATGGGATTAAAAGTGGAAAGTCCTACAAGAATAAATATTTTCGCCTGGAGTCAGATATAAAACTTCCTACTGACTGGAAACCATTAGGTATGTTAAAAGAAGGAGTAACTGATGCAGGAAACGGACGCAATATATTACCGTTTTCTGGGATATTAGACGGAAATGGTCATACACTAACTTTTTCTAAAGGAAGCAAACCATTATTTGGTTATGTGCGTGATGCTAAAGTAGAGAATCTCAATATTTATGGTGAATATATTGACGGATATGGTCTTGTAGAAAATTATGTTGTTGACTATGGAAAAGATGCGAAAAATTGGACAGATGATGACCCAAAAGTAACGATTACCGCAGAAAATGTTACAATTAAAAGTGGGACAAAGATTTATCAGTCAGGTTTTATCGGAGGCTATGCATCCGGAATTGACCATGCAGATTTTACAAATTGTACGATTGAACAGGGAGTAACTATTGGTTGCAATATTGATGGGACTTCTGCAGGATTATCTAATATTGGATCATTTGGGGGAGCTTTAAACGGAACAATTAGAAATTGCGTCAGTTATGCTACGGTATATGGAGATTCCAATGTTGGTGGAATTGCCGGTATTCGTGGACAGAGTACAGACATATTTAGCATTGAAAATTGTGCATTTCATGGAATAATTAATGCAACAGGAAATAATATTGGCGGTATTTTAGGTTCTGGTTATTATATGTATAATGCACCAAATGCCTTTGGAGCTGTAATTAAAAACTGTACAGTAGATGGTAATATATCGGGACGAAATAATATAGGTGGAATTTTTGGTGCAGAGGCAGGAATTGATCAGGCATGGGATAATGGAATAGGGGAGATTGTATCAAATACTTTTTTAGGAAAAGTATCTGGAAACACTAATGTAGGTGCGATTATTGGCTATATAAGAGCATTAAATGTTAATAATGTGATTAAGGATAATGTATATGCAAGTCAGTGTGGTGCCAATAAAGGTTTAGGAAAAGTAGTACATGTAGATACAAATGCTGTACCATTTGGTATGAACAATGGAGTATTTTATTATAATACTGCTAATTATTCAACTTATACGCAAGAGGATTGGGATCAAATTTATAAAGTAGTAGATGGAGATTGGAAAGATACGGGAAGATATCCAGGTAAGGCAATTGCTATGCCAAACTATAATCGTTCTGATGATCCTCTGGGAAAAGATTTAAAAACGTTAGTGAAATGTTCTGATGATGCGATTGAGCCAGTTTGTCACGAACTAACTATTTCAGGAAATTATAAAAAGACATATTATATCGGAGAAAAATTAGATTTAACAGGATTGACATTCACTGCACATTGGACTCAGGGAAAGGCAGATACAATTGTCAATATAGACGATATTACTGTTGGGCAGTTTGATAATGAGACAAGAGGAACAAAGATTGTTCGTTTATATTATGGAAGTGCAATGGCAACTATTTCTGTTAATGTAATTAAAGATTCCTCACAACAAATATCTGTAACATTTTCTCTTTTAGGAGACGAGATTCACAATTCGGAAAAAGATAAGAATACACATGTTTTAAGTATGGGAACTTTGCAGACTTGGATAGCACCGAAAAAATATACAATTAGTGCGAATGCAAATGTAAAAGATTTACTAAATATGGTTCTTAAAAATAATAGTATGACCTGTTCCAATCCGACTGGAAATTATGTGGAAAGTATTACGCGAAGGGGAGTAACGTTAGGAGAATTTGATAACGGAAAAGGCTCTGGCTGGATGTATACGCTAAATGGTATTCATCCTAACTTTGGAGTTAATCAACAATATTTAGAAGATGGGGATGTAGTTGTATTCCACTATACAGATAATTATTACTATGAAGAAAGCAGTCCTGATTATGAAAAAGTAAAAGCAGCACAGGATGCGGTAGCAAAGATTAATAATATAGGGGCAGTTGTATTGAATGATTCCTGTAAAAAGAAAATTGATGCTGCACGAACAGCGTACAATGCATTAAATGCAGAACAGAAAACGTTAGTAGTTTATTCACAGCTTAAAATTCTTACAGACGCAGAAGCCCAATATGACAAATTAAAAACTACGGCAGATAATATTGCGAAACAAAAAGCTCAGCAGGAAGCCCTGAAAAAGAAATACACCCCATCTAAAACATCTATAAAATCCATTAAGAAGCTGAAAAAGAATCAGGCGAAGCTTACATGGAAGAAAGTAAAAAATGCAACTGGCTACGAAGTATACCAGTCCATGAAGAAAAACAGCGGCTATAAGAAAGTGAAGACAATTACCAAAAATAAGACAGTGACTTATAAAGCCGGAAAGCTAAAGAAAAAGAAAACTTATTACTTCAAGATCCGTACTTATCGTAAAGCAGGAGGAACAACTTATTACGGTAATTACTCAAATGTAAAGAAAATGAAGGTGAAATAATTGTAGGACAATTTCACCCGCTTAATTTCCTAAAATGAAGCAAATACACCCGTCTGGTTGGCATATTTTTTTTAAAGTCTATGTTATAATATGTACATGGCTTGCTTCTCAGGCTCACTTAGGGAACGCTCCTTATTTTCATTCTGAATTGCCAGCCATTTGATTTTAGAATGAAAACAAATATCTGGGCTAGAGAATGTAACAGTTTTATAAAAGTATTTGGCCTGTGCACCTAATGCATGGGCCTTTCTTTTCTACGGAAAACTCTCAATTTCTCTTGGATATTTTGTAAAATGAGTGAAGGAGAGGGTAGAATGAACAAGATGTATCAAAGGTTAAAAAGAAAATGTATATCGCTTGTACTTTTTGCTCTGCTTGTGGCATTTATAGTTCCATACTATGCATATGCGGCAGATAATGGGGCAGAACCGGCCGCGGCAGCTTCTGCTGCAGAGAGTACAGGCGATTTTTCTATGTCAGAAAGTGAGACGTCAGAAAGTGAGACATCAGAAAGGGAGGAGACGGAGTCTTCGGAAGAGGAGGAGCAGCAGACCAGGGAAGATGCAGATGCATCAACAAATACAGAGGCAGATGTACAGGAAAGTACACAAGAGCAGACATTAACAAAAAAAGAGAGAAAGATTGTCCGTAAGAATTTGCAGCTTGGAAGAAGTTATGGTTTTTATGCTTGGGGTGCAGAGGAAGATGCGGCACAGGGACAGTCTGATGAATCAGGAGTGGCAGTGCAGACGGAAGCAGAGGCGGAAGTCTTAAGTCCGGATATTGATACGGTTTTATCTAAGGTAAGAAGCTATATCTTAAGTAAAGATACGAAGCCGGATTACAGTAGCATATGGAATGTTATTGGTTTAAAAAGGAGTGGGCTGTATGTGCCGGAATCTTATATAAATCTTTTTTATAGTAATGTGATCGCATACTGTGAGAGTAAGGACTGGCAGATTACAAGAGCAAAGTATTCAGATTATTCAAAGCTTATACTTGCATTAACAGCGATTGGTGTCGATGCAAGAGATGTGATGGGACATAATCTGTTAGCGTATCTGTCAGATTATGAGAATGTAAGCAGACAGGGGAATAACGGCACGATTTGGGCTTTGATCGCATTAAAGAGTAATCCGGCATATGAGATTCCAGAAGACCCTTCTGCAGTGCAGCAAAACTCAGAGGAGTTACTTGTTAAGAAGGTTGTAGGGATGCAGTGTCAGGATGGTGGCTGGACATTGATGGGAACAACCGGAGATTCCGATATGACAGGAATGGCGATGCAGGCGCTGGCTTCTTATTATAATAAAGATGGATATGAGAATGTTACAGAGGCAATTGACAAGGGACTTGCATGGATAGAAAAGAATCAGCTTTCCAGTGGTGGTTTTGGCACGATGAATACAGAAACTTCGGAAAGTGTGGCACAGATTATCACAGCTCTTTGCGGTGTGGGAATAGATTGTGGAGAAGATGCCCGTTTTATTAAGAATGGGAAATGGCCGATGACAGGATTATTCCAGTATTATATGCCAGAAGGGGGATTTATGCATGTAGCTGCTGATGCCGGGAATAATGGTGGCGGTGCCGGTGGCATTATCGATGGAATGGCAACGGAACAGGGATTGTATGCAACAGTTGCTTACCGTAGATTTTTGGATGGAGAGACATTTCTTTATGATATGAGTGATGTGGCTATTTCGGCAGGAACGAAGCCGGTAGTCAGTCCGACGATTGATACGGGGAGTAATAGTGGAGGAAATTCTTCTTCAACGACAGCAAAAAAGACAGAAACAAAACCGGCAGCTTCTAAAGTAAAGGTAATAAAAGTGGGATTAAATTATAGTACGATTTATCTTACAAAAGGAAAGAGCAAGACGTTAAAAGCGACGGTTTCTCCGTCAAATGCCACGAAGAAGTCAGTGAAATGGTCTTCTTCTAATAAAAAGATTGCAACGGTAAATGCAAAGGGAAAGGTGACAGGAAAGAAAGCAGGAACAGCGACAATTACAGTAAAGGCAAAGGACGGAAGTGGAAAGAAAGCAACCTGTAAGGTCGTGGTGACTGCACCGGCAACAGCGACAACCGCCAAAAAGACAACAACAACTACAGCAGCAAGAAGTCAGACAAAAAGAATTACAACACCGACATCGGGAACAACGAATCGTTCAGTAAGTACAGGAAGTGGAACACCAACTGCTTCGGGAACGACAAAGACACTTTCTTCCGGAAGCACTTCCGGTACAGGTACGGGAAGTACTGCGTCAAAGAGTGCAACAGGAACGACAGCGAAGAAGAAAGATACGGCAGTAGAGGCAACGACAGGAAGCTGGAACTTTAGCGGAGAGGATTACGTACCGGATACTTATGCGGCGGATGAGACAGATGCAGCGGAAGCGGACACCACAGCCGAAAAGGATAATGATACCTCAAAGATTGTGGCTGGTTTAGGGATATTTTATATAGTCAAAAGGATTTGCGCTATTGCAGTGGTAGTGATTATTGCTTTCATTTTATATAAAAAGCGTCATAGGATTGCAAGTGCATTACGCAATTTTCAAAAAGGCGGAGATAAGGAATAGATTAAAAAGATAATCTGTTTTTTAAAGAAAAATAAGGTGTATAGTGAGCAGAGTTAAAGCTAAGGATATACAAAGAAAGGGAAAAAGTATTTATGAAGAAAAAGGGATTTATGCGTGTCGTTCTGGCACTGCTTATGAGTATGTTATTGATTGTTTCAACCGGTTGTGGAAAGTCCGGTAATGGAGGAAGTTCTTCCGGTAAAAAGTCCGGCAAGACAGCAACACTTGCGGATATGAATGAGATTCCGGAGGATGGAATTATTACGAAGGAACAGTTTAAGACCGTTGCAGGAGACAATAAAAAGGTACAGTTTAAAGGGACAACAGATGATGGAATTACATATATCTGGACGTATGACTGTTCAAAGATTCAGAATCCAGCAGATCAGAATTTGAAGATTGATTTTTCAGAGAAAGGTCTTGATGATTTAAAGAAGCAGGCAAACAATGCAAATGATGCATTGAAGATGACAATGTACGGGAAAGGGCTGATCTGTGTACCGGATCTTGAGGTACAGCTTCCGGAAGCGTGGCAGTCCAATTCTGCATATCTTGTAAAAGAGCAGTCTGGAAAGCTTGCAAGGATGAGCGATGTTGTGGTAACAGCACAGGCAGAAGAGGATTCTTCCAAGAAAAAGGATACATCTGCATCACAGAAGGATTCGTCTGATAAGGTGAAGGAAGCAACGACTGCTGCCAAAAAGGATACAAAGCCACAGAAAGGAACGACATCTTTAAAAATGAGTGTTACTTCACTGGATGGAGATTGTTATATTATTGGAGGAATTACGGAGCAGCAGAATAAAGGTGCGGCATCAGCGAATAAGGCGGAAAACGGAACAACGAACAGTGAAGCAGAAGGAAGTGATGAATCGGGGAATTCAGGAGAGAATTCTTATAACGAAGAAGGAAGTTCAGGAAGTGGAGATGTTTCTGATGGAGGAGCTTCTTCTTCTGGTTCTTCCGGCAAGCAGGATGTTGCAAACGATGAAGAAGTTTCAGGTTCTTCCCATACGTGTACAATTTCGATCAGCTGCGCGACGATTCTTAATAACATGAGTGATTTAAAAAGTGGCAAGGAAGAATTTGTTCCTTCTGATGGATGGATTCTGGCAGCTTCCGAGGTAGAATTTACGGAAGGAGAGTCTGTACATGACGTATTACAGCGTGTATGTAAGGATGCAGGAATCCAGATGGAGTCTTCTTTTACACCGGCTTATAATTCAGCTTATGTGGAAGGAATTAATAATCTGTATGAATTCGACTGCGGACAGCTTTCCGGATGGATGTATAACGTAAATGGCTGGTTTCCTAACTACGGATGCAGTAAGTATACGGTACAGGACGGTGATGTGATCAACTGGGTTTATACATGTAATCTTGGTAAGGATGTTGGAGATAATTCGATGTATTAAGGATGTATGAAATAGAGATTTGATATAATAAAGACTTGATATAATAAAGATTTAATGTAATAGAAATTTGATGTAATGGAGATTTAATTTAGATGAAAGATACATTTTCGACATATCATCCTGTTTTAAATATGCTGTATTTTTGCGGAACGATCGGGGTGACGATGTTTGTTGTTCATCCTGTGATTCTGGCAATTTCATTTATATGCGCTGTTGCGTATTCCGTTGTTTTAAAAGGATGGAAAAAGACAGTAAAGTTTAATCTGCTCTTCTCATTACCGATGATGATCATTGTTGCCCTGATCAATCCGATGTTTAATCATTATGGAGTAACGATTATAGGATATCTTCATAATGGAAATCCGTTTACATTAGAAAGTTGTGTGTACGGTCTTGTGATGGCAGTGATGCTGGTATGTACTCTTGTATGGTTTTCCTGCTACACAGTTGTTATGACATCAGATAAGTTTATTTATCTTTTTGGAAGGATCATACCGGCACTTTCTTTAGTACTTTCCATGTGCCTTCGCTTTGTACCGAAGTTTATCAAAGAAGCATCTGTTATTTCTGATGGGCAAAAGTGTGTCGGGCGAAGTGTAGAGAATGGGAGCCTTATTAAGAGAGTAAAGCATGGAATTACAATTTTTTCGATTCTGGTTACCTGGTCTTTGGAGAATGCGATTGAAACATCGGATTCAATGAAGTGCCGGGGATATGGAGAGAAGGGCAGAACCGCCTTTTCCTTATATCATTTCGATAAAAGGGATTTTTTGTGCCTTATTTTTATGATCATTACATTCGGAGCAGCGATGTGGGGCTTTTCAAAGGGGTATGCATTTTGTTCTTATAATCCTCGGATTGTTGTAAAGGGAGTACCCTTTACAGCAGGCAGCCTGCTTGTCTTTGCCGCTTTTTTATTGTTTAGTATCATGCCAGCAGCGATGGAGATTTTAGACCGAAGGATGTGGAAGGCGAGAAGAGGACAGGTAGAAAGTGCAGCACCGGCTGGGTACCGTTTGTGGGAAGTTGAATAGCCGTATATACAGGAGATAAAAAGCAAGTTTGGAGGTGCAGGGTGACAGCGAATGGTTTGTCAGAAAAGAAAAATAGTATATTAGAAATCAATGATTTGTGTTTTGCTTATCCAGAAGAAAAAAAGAGGGCGCTAAATCATGTTTCTTTGCATGTGGAGGACGGGGAATTCCTTGTTCTTTGCGGAAAGAGTGGATGTGGAAAGAGTACACTTCTGACACATTTAAAGACTCCCCTAACGCCGCATGGAAAGCGAAAAGGAGAGATTCTTTTTCAGGGAGTATCAATCGGGGAGATGAGTAACCGGGAGCAGAGTCAGAGGATTGGCTATGTATTACAGAATCCGGATAATCAGATCGTGACAGATAAAGTGTGGCATGAGCTGGCATTTGGTTTGGAAAGCCTTGGATACAGTAACGCAGATATCCGTATCCGGGTAGCGGAAATGGCAAGTTATTTTGGGATTCAGGACTGGTTTTATAAAAATGTATCGGAACTTTCTGGAGGACAGAAACAGCTTTTGAATCTGGCATCTATCATGGCCATGCATCCGGATATGCTGATTCTTGATGAGCCGACCTCTCAGCTTGATCCGATTGCAGCTTCTGATTTTTTGGAAACAGTAAAGAAGATTAATCGTGATCTTGGAACGACAATTATTCTTACGGAACATCGTTTAGAGGAAGTATTTCCTTCTGCTGACAGGGTAGTGGTCATGGATGAAGGGCAGATTTTATGTGTTGGCACACCGCCGGAAATCGGAGAAGAATTAAAGAAGCGCAATCATGAGATGTTTTTAGCTATGCCGGTACCGATGCAGGTTTATGCCAAAGTAGAGTCAGAGCAGCCCTGCCCGATTACTGTTCGTGACGGGCGAAAGTGGCTGGATATAGTTTGTAAGAAAAAAGGCATTTCACCAGCAAATGCATCTTCTTCATATAGAAAAGAGAGTGATTTCCAAAAAGGAAAATCTTCTTTTTCTAAGATTACAGAAAAGTTTACAGAAAAGTTTAAAGAGAAAAAAGAAGATATCATCTTAGCGTGTGATGATCTGTGGTTCCGCTATGATAAAGAACTGCCGGATGTCGTAAAGGGACTAAGCTTTTCCTTAAAAAGAGGAGAATTCTTTGCATTGCTTGGAGGAAATGGAACCGGGAAGACAACAACACTTTCACTTTTGAGCCGTTTGAGAAAGCCATATCGTGGAAAAGTACTTTTAGAAGGTAAGGATATCCGTCGTTACAGCAATAAAGAACTGTTCCGCAATTTTCTTGGAGTACTGCCGCAAAACCCGCAGTCTCTTTTTGTAAAGAAAAGTGTGGAATTAGAACTGTTTGAAATGGTAGGCGGTGTAAAAGAGAAAAAGGATGAAGAATATCAGCTTGCCATGGATAAAAAGGATGCGGTGGAAGGAATCATTAAAGTAACACATTTGGAAGAATTACTGCATCGTCATCCGTATGACTTAAGCGGGGGAGAGCAGCAGAGGCTTGCCCTGGCTAAGATTTTGTTATTGCGGCCAAAGCTTTTGTTGATGGATGAACCGACCAAAGGACTGGACAGCTATTTTAAAAAAGAATTTGCCGGAATACTGGCATTACTCAAAGAGCAGGGCGTAACTGTTTTTATGATTTCTCATGATATTGAGTTCTGCGCTTCTTATGCAGACCGATGTGGTTTATTTTTTGATGGAAATATTGTGGCATGTGGAACTCCGGGAGAATTCTTTGCCGGAAATAATTTTTATACAACAGCGGCAAACCGAATGGCTAGAAGGTATTTTCCCATGGCGGTTACCGGGGAGGACGTTGTGGAATGTCTTAAAAAAGGAGTGTGAACAATGGCAGACTGGAAATCAAGTCAGGAGTTCTTGAAAGAATTTTACGCTTCTCCAATCGTGAATGAAGATACGATTTCTGCAAAGATAAAGCGTATCTTTTTACCAAAAAGCAGGAAAGCTTCTGCTTTAAAAGAATTAGCAGGAGATTTGTCAGGAGAAGGCAGGGCGGGAGATGTCATTTTAGATAATGATATGTTTGAGATGGATACCGAAATCTGGAAAAAGCAGGAAAAACGCAGGCTTTCTGTTCGTACCAGAGTAAGTCTCTTTCTCTTGCTTGTAGCGATTCCCCTCACAATTGCTGTCGGATTTTATGTTATGGATGTTGCCGCCGTTGGCACAGTATTTGAAAAGATTTTTGGTCCAAGAAAGTATTATTTTATTAGCCTGGTAATCATTATATACTCGTTATTACCGTTTTTTATGGTATTTGAGGGACGAAAACCTCAGGTGAGAGAGCTAGTTGTTCTTGCAACAATGGTAGCATTGGCAACCGCCGGCCGGGCAGCATTTTTTATGATACCGAGCTTTAAGCCGATTATAGCAATCGTGATCATCAGTGCAATCGCATTTGGCGGCGAGGCAGGATTCTTAGTTGGTGCCATGACGATGGTAGTCAGCAATTTCTTATTTGGGCAGGGACCATGGACCCCATGGCAGATGTTTGCGATGGGTTTTATCGGATTTTTGTCAGGAATCCTTTACCGAATAGGACTGCTTCCGACCAAACGGCTCAGCCTTTGTATATATGGATTCCTTGTGACGGTGTTCATTTATGGAGGAATCATGAATCCAGCGGCTCTCTTTATGAGTGTGTATGATTTTACATGGGAAGGACTGCTTGCAATCTATATTTCAGGTATTCCGGTAGATCTTGTTCATGCCAGTTCTACATTTATTTTTCTGTGGATTGGAGCAAAGCCATTGTTGGAAAAGCTGCAGCGGATAAAAATAAAATATGATCTGATGAGATGAATAGCCGGGGCGTTTTTGAACTTTAGAAAGATTGCCAGAATGATGGGGCATTTTTGAAATAAGTATGGATGATAAGTATAGATAAAATGTATTCTTAGAAAGATTCTGAGAGTATACGAGATTGAAGGGGGAAACTATGCAGAAAATACCAGAATGTCGTTCCATGAATTTTTCAATTTATGAAGGGATGCTAAATCGTTATAAAGATAGTGAAGATATTAGAAAGTCTTATGAGTCACGAGGATTAAATGGACTGGAAGTGATTCGGGCAGGCGAGCCAGATGAAGGAAAGATTCTGCCGGATATGGTGAATGGGGTACATCTGTATTTTCATATTTTCTGGATGGACTGGTGGAAGGGGAATTATGAACGCCTAGATCAGGAATTTGATTCAAGAGAGCAGTGGCTGGAATACTTTGGAGGAATGAGCAGGGAATCTTATCTGAACAGTTTGCGGGACGATCTTGCCTATGCAGAACAAGTTGGAGCAAAGTATGTAGTTTTCCATGTTTCAGAAGTGACACTCCGGGAGAGCTATATTTATAAATACCGCTATACAGATAAAGAAGTGATTGATGCAAGCTTAGAGGTCATCAATACCCTACTTGATGAAAAAGAATATCCATTCGACTTTCTTGTAGAGAATCTCTGGTGGAGCGGGCTTACCTTGAAAAATGTCCGCCTTACCCGCCGGCTTATAGAAGGAATGCATACACAAAAAAAGGGAATCATGCTCGATACCGGGCATTATATGAATACAACAACACAGCTAAAGACTCCGGAAGATGCCGTAGCATATCTGAATAAAATGATAGACAAATACGAAAAAGCACAGATGCTCCACTGGTTCAAAGGAATGCACCTGCAGTTGTCACTGGGAGGGGATTATGTAAGAAAGCAGCGAAAAGAATGGAGAGAACATCCGATAGACTTTGATAAGATTCCATTTTATGAACTATTTCGCCTTGCATATGACCATGCCTGTCATATTGATCTGCATCAGCCTTTTATCGGAGAAGGTGTCCGGGAATTTGTAGAGCGCGTAGCACCAAAGTATATCACGCTGGAATATCAGCAAAACAGCCGGGAAGAATATGAACAATTCGTAGAAACCCAAAGTAAAATTTTGAAATGGATTACGATTCATTAAGAGAAAACAGACGAAAAAAGAAACCATACCATATCCCATCTGCTCTGTAGTCGCTGTGTTTAAAATGCTCATCCGCATCTGGGATATGGTATGGTTTCTCTTTTTCGTCTATACGAAATCTACAAATTAGTAGTTATAGTAATTCGGAATATCCATGTCCGTTTACCAAAGCATCGATTTTCTGACCACTCTTACAATATGGGCAGTCATGCTTATCATATGTATGGTAAGTAGGAATATCATTTGGAGTAAACAGCGCATTAACAGGAAGATTACCATATTCAGAAAGCGTACTAAATATTGCTGAAATTCCCTGCAGTTTGCCACCATAGTACTCGATACATTCCCAGCTTCGGTTGATTGTGATTCCAGTTGTGACAGATGCCATTAAAATAATGATATTTCTATCTTTAATCATTGGCTGGATGTTTTTGCGGAAGAACATCTGACCATCTGAATCTATTTCTGGAGTAACAATATAGATAGATTTATGCTGGTTGTAAGAGAAGAATCCGCTCTCTGTAAGCTTTTCTGCTAAAAATGCACCGATTACTTCTGTTCCGTCAAGACATACGATGGTATCGACGACGGTATTATGTTTATAAAGTGGAACTAACGCTCTTGCAGCTTCTTCTGCATTAGACTGACGTACTTTTAATGTTGTCATATCTAAAAAGTAGTTGACATGAGAATGCTTTGTTGCGAAATGTCCCGGATAGGCAGAAAGATGTAGATTACAGGCTTTTGAACGAAATTGAATTTTGCGGTTTTCCATAAGATGTCCTCCTCCTTTATTGTGAAAGAATTGTTTATTTTGTTTATTATACCTTTTTTGTGTGAAAAAATAAAGGAGTATTTGTGCAAAATTACAGGCTTTTCTTGACAGTTTATAATTTCTTTCTGATTTTTTGAAAATACTTCGTGGTATGCATATACAGTTGTATAAAACGAAAGGGAGCGCTATTAGTTTGTGAAAAAAGTTTGACAAAAATAGCCCAAAATTGATTTTGGATACTATATCTTTGATTTAAAAAAGACAGGAGGAGAATATAAGCGAGAGAAGAAGAATGATGGAAATAAGAGTGAAATTATGAAGAAAAACGGAAGATATTTGATGAAATGAAAATGTTTTGTATAAAATGACGAAAAAATAGAAAAACCAACTAGTAATTGAATGTCAAAATACGTTAAAATTATAACGAAATAAAAATGGACATATAAAACAAAAATAGAATTTTAAAGATAAAATAGAGAAAAACAGGAAAAATACACAAGCATTCCTGAAAAAAACAGGAGATTCAGAAAGAAAATTGAAAGAATTGTTAAAAAATTTGCAAATAGGCAGAATGTTCATTTTGTTTAGTGGAATGGGCAAAATAAAATAAATGTTAAATAACTAACAGAAAATGGTTGCTAACATGATAATAATTTGTTATTATTACATAGAATGAAAGAGCAACAAGGTATACAATATAGCATTTTTATGGAGGAAAGAATATGGGTAATTCAAAAATGAATGCCAGAGAGCGCATTGATTATCTGTTTGATGACCACAGTTTTGTGGAAGTTGGTGGATATGTTTCCGCTCGTAATACCGATTATAATCTCGGTGCAAAGAAAGTAGAAGGTGATGGTGTTATCACTGGATACGGAGTTATTAATGACCGCATGGTTTATGTTTACAGTCAGGATGCTTCCGCACTTGGAGGTTCCGTAGGTGAGATGCATGCGAAGAAAATTGCTTCCCTTTATGATCTGGCGATGAAAACAGGCGCGCCAGTCATTGGAATGCTGGATTGTGCAGGACTTAGATTACAGGAAGCGACAGATGCCCTTCACGCATTTGGAACGATTTTTAATAAGCAGGCACAGGCATCTGGAATGATTCCACAGATTTCTGCAGTATTTGGAATGTGTGGAGGAGGAAGTGCCGTAATGTCCGCTATGTCTGATTTTACATTGATGGAGAAGGAGAACGGCAGTCTCTTTATCAACAGTCCGAATGCATTAGCGGGGAATGAAGAATCCCGTCAGAATACGGCAGGAGCACAGTTCCAGTCTGAGCAGGCTGGTAACGTAGATTTTGTATGTGAGACAGAAGAAGCACTTCTTGACCAGCTTCGTATTCTCGTTGATGTACTTCCTTCTGATTATGAAGCAGAAGATGTTTACTTTGATAACGATGATGATTTAAATAGGGTTATTCCTGAGTTAAATGATGCCGCATATGATGCCGCTTACATTTTAAAATCTATTTCTGACAACAATATGTACATAGAGACAAAGGCAGCCTATGCCAAAGAGATGGTAACTGCATTTATCCGTCTGAATGGAGAGACAGTAGGTGCGGTTGCCACCCAGCCAGTAGATGGTGAGTCCGTTTTAACAAGAAATGGTCTTGAAAAAGCAGAAAGATTTATTAAGTTCTGTGATGCATTTTCGATTCCTCTTCTTACTGTAACGAACGTGACAGGACTTCGTGCCAACGCACATGAAGAGAGAAAGCAGGCGCTCGCATTAGCGAAGTTTACAACAACACTTGCACAGGTTAGTGTACCTCGTATTAATCTCATTGCAGGCGAGGCTTATGGAACTGCAGCGGAAGTAATGAATTCTAAAGCTATCGGAGCTGACTTTGTTCTGGCATGGCCACAGGCATCTGTAGGAATGATGGATGCAGAACAGGCAGTTCGTATCATGTATGCAGAGGAAATCAATACAGATAAGAATAAGACAGCACTTATCGCAGAGAAAACTGCGGAATATGCAGAAGGACAGAGCAGTGCATTAGCAGCTGCAAAGAGAGGATATATAGATGACATCATCGAGCCGGACGCAACAAGAAAGCGTCTTATCGCTGCTTATGAAATGCTTTACGGAAAGAAAGTAACTCCAGTGACAAAGAAGCATACGGCAGTATAGTGAGGTGAGAGTATGAACGTATTTGAACAAGCCTTATTAAATACTTTGATGGGTATGGGAACTGTATTTGCAGTACTGATTTTCATTTCTTTACTGATTTCTCTTTTTGTATATATCCCATCTATTGAAAGAGCGTTAAAGAATCGTTCTTCTAAGAAAGAGAAAAAGGCTGCGCAGGAAGAAAGACCGGCTCCAAAGCGTCCGATTCTTGAAGAAGTTGTGGAAGAAGAGGAACTTGTGGATGATGGTGAACTTGTCGCAGTAATCACAGCGGCAATCATGGCAGCGAATGGAGGAGCAGCAGTCAGTGCAGATAAGTTGGTCGTTCGTTCAATCAAGAGAGTGAAGAGAAGATAGCAAAAATGTATTCTTGGAATCTTTTTATAAAGTTTTGAAAAGTTAGCTATAGAAAGATTTTAGAAGTACATAAAATCATTCAGGAGGATTTACAATGAAAAATTATAGAATTACAGTTAATGGTGTTGCTTATGATGTAGCAGTAGAAGAATTAGGTGCAGGAGAAGCAAGTGCAGCGCCGGTAAGTACACCAGCAGCCGTTCCGGCTCCAGCTAAGAAAGCTGCCCCAAAGACTTCCGGAAGTGCCGGTGCCGTAAAGATTACAGCACCAATGCCAGGTAAGATCGTAGCAGTAAAGGCACAGGCAGGTGCTTCTGTAAAGAAGGGCGACGCTGTTCTTGTATTAGAGGCTATGAAGATGGAGAATGAAATCTGTGCAGCACAGGATGGTGTTATCGCAAGTGTGGAAGTAGCAGTTGGAGATATGGTAGAAGGCGGAGATGTACTGGCTACAATGAACTAGAGCATATTTGCAAAATAAAACGGAGGAAGATTTATGAGTTATGTTGTAGAGACAATGACGAATCTCGCAGCACAGACCGGATTTGCATTCTTAAAGCCAGGTAACTTCATTATGATACTGGTTGCTTTAGTCTTCTTATATCTGGCCATCGCCAAAGGATATGAGCCACTTTTGTTAGTGCCGATTTCTTTTGGTATGCTGCTGGTTAACTTATATCCGTCCATTATGGAAGAAGGCGGATTATTACATTATTTTTACTTATTAGATGAATGGAGTATTCTCCCTTCACTGATTTTCTTAGGTGTTGGAGCACTAACAGACTTTGGTCCGCTGATTGCCAATCCAGCAAGTTTCTTGCTGGGAGCTGCGGCGCAGTTTGGTATTTACAGCGCGTATTTCCTTGCAATGCTTATGGGATTTAACGGAAAGGCAGCAGCAGCAATTTCCATTATTGGTGGAGCCGATGGTCCTACTTCTATTTTCCTTGCCGGAAAGCTTGGGCAGACAGACTTAATGGGACCAATTGCGGTAGCGGCATATTCTTATATGTCACTTGTACCAATTATTCAGCCACCGATCATGAAGCTCCTTACTACAGAAAAGGAACGTCAGATTAAGATGGAACAGTTAAGAACCGTTACAAAAACAGAGAAAATTATGTTCCCTATCGTTGTAACAGTTGTTGTATGTCTGATTCTTCCTACAACAGCACCATTAGTTGGTATGCTGATGCTCGGTAACCTTTTTAGAGAGTCCGGCGTAGTAAAACAGCTTTCAGAGACAGCGTCTAACGCTCTTATGTACATCGTAGTTATTATTCTTGGTACATCCGTTGGTGCGACAACAAGTGCAGAGGCATTCTTAAATGTCAGCACAATCAAGATTGTAGTATTAGGTCTTGTAGCTTTTGCTGTTGGTACTGCAGCAGGTGTCCTGTTTGGTAAACTTATGTGTAAGGTTACAGGTGGTAAGGTAAATCCATTAATTGGTTCTGCCGGGGTATCTGCCGTTCCTATGGCAGCCCGTGTATCCCAGAAAGTTGGTGCGGAAGCAGATCCATCAAACTTCTTACTGATGCATGCGATGGGACCAAATGTTGCCGGAGTTATCGGTACAGCGGTAGCCGCCGGAACATTTATGGCAATTTTTGGAGTATAATTTAGAATTATTTGATTATTTAAAATTCATTATTTATAGGGCTACAATCTGTAAAAAATGTTACAGGGGATATTTATAAATAGTTTACAAGTTGAATTTTAGATAATAACAGTTGTAAGCGCAAATAGTTACGTGATTTGAAATAAAAGGAGATATTATGGCCGAAATTAAGAAAAAACCGGTTAAAATAGTAGAAACCGTTCTCCGTGACGCACATCAGTCTCTGATTGCTACAAGAATGACAACAGAGGAGATGCTGCCAATCGTAGATAAGATGGATCAGGTTGGTTATCATGCAGTAGAATGCTGGGGAGGTGCAACATTTGATGCCTGCCTGCGTTTCTTAAAGGAAGACCCATGGGAGAGACTTCGTAAATTAAGAGATGGCTTTAAGAATACAAAGTTACAGATGTTATTCCGTGGACAGAACATCTTAGGATATAAGCCATATCCAGACGATGTTGTAGAATATTTCGTACAGAAATCTATTGCAAACGGAATTGATGTTATTCGTATTTTTGACTGTTTAAATGACCTTAGAAACTTACAGACTGCTGTAGATGCAACAAAGAAAGAGGGAGGACACGCGCAGATCGCTCTCTCCTATACAATCGGTGATGCATATACATTAGACTACTGGAAAAAGACTGCTAAGAATATTGAAGAGATGGGAGCAGATTCTATCTGTATCAAAGATATGGCAGGACTTTTAGTGCCGAATGAAGCAACTCGCCTTGTAACTGCATTAAAGCAGGCAACAGACATTCCTATCGAACTTCATACACACTATACAAGTGGTGTCGGTGGAATGACTTACTTAAAAGCAGTAGAAGCAGGAGTCGATATCATTGATACAGCCATATCTCCATTTGCAATGGGAACAAGCCAGCCGGCAACAGAAGTTATGGCTGAAACATTCCGCGGTACAGAATTTGATACAGGATTTGACCAGAAGCTTTTAGGCGAGATTGCAGACTATTTCCGCCCAATACGTGAGAAATATCTGGCAAATGGTTTAATGAGTCCAAAGGTACTTGGCGTAAATATCAAGACGTTAATGTATCAGGTACCGGGAGGAATGCTTTCCAACCTCGTATCTCAGTTAGAGCAGCAGGGCGCATCTGATAAGTTCTATGAGGTATTAGAGGAAGTGCCAAAGGTACGTAAAGATTTCGGTGAACCACCATTAGTTACACCGTCCAGTCAGATTGTCGGAACACAGGCTGTATTAAATGTACTTACCGGAGAGCGTTATAAAATGATTACAAACGAGTCAAAAGCCCTTCTTCGTGGAGAATACGGTCAAACCGTAAAACCAATGAATAAAGAAGTACAGAAAAAGGCAATCGGCGATGAAAAGCCAATTACCTGTCGTCCAGCCGACCTTCTTGAACCGGAATTATCTAAGATCGAGGCAGAGATGAGCCAGTGGAAAGAACAGGACGAAGATGTGCTTACATACGCATTGTTCCCACAGGTAGCAACCGAATTCTTTAAATACAGAGCGGCACAGGAGAATAAGATTGATCCTGCAAAAGCCGATGTAAAGAATGGAGCATATCCGGTGTAGGATTGGATTGATTTAGATTAAAAACAGACGAACCCCCGCAACTTTATAGATAGCACATGTGAAGATTTCGCTGCGTAGAAAATGCTCAGCCGCATTTTTACTTGCTCCGACATCACATTTGCTATCTATAAAGTTGTGGGGGTTCTGTTTTTTAACCTAAACTTGCCGGAAATGGATAGGTGAAGCTATCGTATTAGCTGCCTTGTTAAGTATATTATAATCTATGATTGCAGTATTACCAAATGAAAGAATTATAGCCATTAACGAGATTGAATTTTGTTTAAAAGAGCATCCTGCAAAATCTGTGAAAAGTTTAAATTCAATCGCAATGCTTCGTTATTCAACCATTCAGGGATTGTTAAAGTTTTTTTGATAGATTTATTATGATACTTTCGATTATATTCCAAATAATCATATGGGATGATTACGACAACTCCATCATCAACATGTGTGATGTTAGACGGTTCTGGAAGTTCTTTATGGTTGTTAATGTCATCAGTTAAGATAAGTCCTAAAGCATCTATAGCCATATCATAGGCTTCTTGCATATTTTCTCCCTGAGTTAGACATTCGGGAAAGTCAGGAAAAGTCACCCAATAACCGCCTTCTTCTGCAATATGAAATACAGCAGGATAAAATAATTTTTTCATAATGGATACCTCCAATGTATGTGAGTTATTATAGATGAAATAAGGCTATTTTAAGCCCGCTTGTTTTAGGATGGCATCTTCTAGTCTTTTTTTTAAATCTTTGCTATGAAGAGGAACTGTTGTTTGTTTGCCAGTTTTAAAATTCTTCATTTTCACATGGGAACCATTTTGACTTATTTTTATGAAACCATTTTTTTTTAATAATCTTATCATTTCTTTTGGTTTCATTGGCATAGTATGCCACCCCTTTCTATAATTATATTATAATACGTATAGTATACGTGTGTCAAGAACTCGGTGATACAACTGGTGAGGAATAGTATATCATATTTAAGAAGAAAAACAACTAATAAATGTAAAAAAATATAAAAAATGTAATTTTTAAAATGAAAAATTTTTGATAAAAATACAGAGATATGGTAAAATGAAGTATCAAAAGATAGTCAGGGGGAGATACAATGAATAACGCAGTTTCATATGCTATGGATAGTCAGGTGATTTTTCAGATGTTTTTTTCAATTGTATGTATAGCGGCAGCTATAGGTGTATCCATTTTGGTTCTTCGCTTTATGAGGAAGTTTATAGATTTTTTGTTACAATAGGGGTAATAGAAGTAAGGAAGGGATATTAGGTCCCTTCCTTTAAAAATTTTAAAGAAAATTTTTGGCGATGTCATCTAAAGTTCTGGAGATTTTTGAAAAATCCTGGTTTAAATCTAATGCAAGAACAGAAATCTGATTTCCGCTCATATGGTAGGTGTTATTAGGAATAATATCTTCATCGGTTTGTGCATAAAGAAGCATTCCTGATACAGTATGTTCATAGTTTCTCAATTCAAATTCCTTATTTTTTACATAGGTAAAAATCTGATAAAGATTATTGGAATGCAGAGTATGTATTCCGTATTGTTGCTGGGTCATATGCGAATAATATTTGGCATCAATAATAAGTATGTTATTGTTTTTGGATAACATAATATCTGTCTGCATCCTAGGAAGCATTTGATTTTCAGTATCATCAAGCTGCCATGCAATTTGTGATGCATTGGCGGTGAGTTCTGGATGTTCTTTCCGATAATATTCAAGCAAGAATTTTTCATATAAGCGACACATTCGTTGTCCGTCAAAAAAATCCATGAGTTTAGTAGTGCCGTTATTTTGTGTTGTCAGAAGACCCTTATAGACTAGATAGCACATACCGATTAACATTTGATAGTTTTGATTAGAGCGATTATACTGTTGATTCCAATTTACAAAATGCAGGTCAATTTCATTAACGTCAGAAAAAAATAGCAATAGTTTTCTTAGACTCTTTTTTCGGCTGTTTGTAATATTCGCTTTAAGAAGCAGTAATACAGTGGATTTAATAATTTGGTTAAATTGTATATTGGTTGAGAATTCATCATAGGTACAAATCATTTGTTTTTTGAGCATTGTCTGGGTCTTGATGGATTCTGAAATGTTAAGTTTTCCCTGTAGTGTAGAAAGAGATTCGGATTTTGATACATAATCTCTTCTTAAACCATGTTTTAATTGAATACCAATTCCTTTATCAAGAATCGCTGCACATAATTCTGCAGTATTATGAAAGTTTTCTGTTGCTAAGTCTTTGTAATTCTCTGCCTGTAATGTTTGAAAAGCATAGGACAGCATATAGTAAATATTTTGAATGGGAATCATTTGACGGTACTCCTTAATCTATCAGACCAGTCGATGATTTTTTCAGGTTCATCAAACCAATATTCTTTTAAAAGAGGAATCAATTCATATTCTATAATGGATGTAAGTGTTTGGACAGTAGCTGTTTTGGCAGTTAGTCCACAAAAATAGCTATGCCCGATACAAAATCCTTCTCCAAGAGAAATATCTGCTGCTATTTTTGAATTTAATTGTTTTATGCAAGAAATCAATTTTTTAAAAGCGTCACTTTTTAAAGAATCTTGGTAAGTCTGAAAACCAATAGTATTAAATCCCGGTTTCATAGTAAAAAATGAAAAACGTCGTCTTAAAGCATAATCTAACATGGCAAGGCTACGATCAGCAGTATTCATCATGCCGATAATATATACATTGGGTGGTACAGAAAAATTCTCATCAGAATATAATAACTGGAGTTCAATACCACGTTTGTCTTTTTCAATCAACATAAATAATTCACCGAATATTTTACTTAAATTACCGCGATTGATTTCATCAATAATAAAGAAATAATCATTTTCATCGTCATCCTCAGCAAGTTTGCAGAATTTGTAAAAAGATCCCTTTTTGATTGTAAATCCATTTTCTGTCGGACGATATCCCTCAATAAAATCTTCATAGGAATAGCTCTGGTGGAACTGAATCATTTGAACACGGTCAGGATTTTTTGAACCAATAATAGAATAGGCAAGACGTTTGGCAGTAAATGTTTTTCCAACACCAGGTGCACCCTGTAAAATGATATTTTTCTTCATTTTTAAGACATTTACCAATGTTTCATAATCTTGCTCACTCATATATACATCGGAAAGAAAATCAGCAGAAGAATATTCTGGATAGTCTACTTCAGGTTGTGTATCTACATCATCCAATTCATCAGGAGTAAAGATAGTAATAAGTTTTTCGATATAGTCAGTATATGGGGTAATATCAGTTAAGCGTTTGGCAACAGACTTACCGGGATGTTCCCATTCGCCAATTTGAAGCCACTTTACGGTACGGATATTTTTATATTCCTGGCGAGAATCATCAAAAATATAATCTCCGGTGACAATACCTTTACCAACAAGAGTATTACTTCGCTTTGCAAAAATGACATCATTGATCGCCAGCTTGTTTGCAAAATTCCATGCCATTAAAGCCTGATTCTTTCGAGAGGTACTGTTGTCATAAGTGCTTATCAATTCCTGACGAAGAGATTCCTTAGAATCATATTGAGAATAATCTCCTATGTCATCCATGCCGAGAACCATAATTTCTTTTTGCTGGCATTCCATCCAACTGGTATCGTCAAAGACCGTGTACATCCAGTAGTGAAGTTTATGTTTTTTGTCGGAAAGCGTATTAGTTTCAGAATCATTAGATTTATTATTGTGATTAGTGGATCTTCCCCAAATATGACCAAAAACAATACCAGGAATATTACATTTTTTTGAAAACAGTGCGATTTGTCCCATGCGTATAAAAGGAATCTCGCTTGGTGTTTGATTTAGAAAATGTAATACATCCAATTGTATATCTTGTCCATAAAATGGTGCAAACAATATTGGAAATAACATTTGATAATATTTCATTCGCCATACTGTATTAATTCCAGAAATATGTTCCAGTTGTTTGTAGAGTTGTTCATAATCTGCTGTGGAATTTAAAGGACCAAAGGAAGATATTATTTCAGCACCTGCTACCAAATCATTACGTATTTCTTCTGCCTTTTGGATTGCCTCATTTTCAGTAAGCTTTACAGGTTTTGCAGGTGAGCCACAAGTCCAGCTTTGTGTTTTTTTGTGAAAGAAAAGTCCAAATTTATAAGCTGCTCCACCGGCAATACTTCCAAATATTTCGCGCATATCTTTGTCCATTTCAAGTACATAACAAAGATTCAATTTATTTCCTTTGTCATTGTAAAATAAAGAAGTTAATAATTCTTTACCTGAAAGAGATTTTAAGTGTTCTATTCCAAAATGATTTATAAAATTTTCATGTAAAGTATCTGCTTTGCGAATAAACGCGATCCATTCCGGTTTTTGTGCCTCGTTATAAAACCATTCAGGAGAGTATTTTCCTGATTCGTTTTCTGTTATCTGAATGTTTGACATGTTATACCTCCGAGTCTATAAGTTTAAAATCAGTATACCATGTAACGATATTGCTGTCATAGATTATGAAAAATATGTTTGAGTCTGGGGAAAGAAGAGCTAATGAAAATAGTTGGATATATTATGCATCAACCTGTGAATATTTTTGTTTTCGTCTTAGCGAACCTATAATAGAATAGATTTATCAAACGAGGGGAGAAAAAGTATGAAGAAAAGAAAGATTTTGCATCGGCTATTGGTATTTGTATTGACAATAGCGATGCTCGCAGGAATTTGTCCACAGGGAATCCATATTGCAGATGTCCCGTTAATATTACCCGAAGTAAAAGCAGCGGATACCATAGGTAATCCTAAAATTGAAGAGGATACTACGATGACAGCCGGACAAAAAGTTACTTGGGATTGTATTTATTTTGGAAGTTACCCGCAAAGTGAGATTACATCGAAAGATGGAAGTGTTTATAATAAACTGAAGAATGCGACAAGTTGGGACAATAATGATACTACTATTGATGGTGTTAAATACCGAAGGTTAAAGGAAGAAGATGCGACACAACATGCTTACAGTGGGGGTAGTGAACAGTATTATGATTGGAATGATGATTATACTACGTATCACTACTTTAAATATGAACCGATTAAATGGAGAGTATTAAACAAAGATAATAATGATGTTTTCCTTCTTTCGGATATTGCTTTGGATGATCAGCGTTATAATGAAAAATGGGCAACCATAACCTGGGAAAAAAGTAGTATGCGAAGTTGGATAAATGGTTATAAAGCATCTGAAAATCAACCAGAGATAGATTACAGTAATAAGAATTTTATTGACACAGCATTTTCTACTGCACAAAAAAACGCAATTAAGACAACAAAAGTAGAAAATAGCAACAATATTCACTATGGAAGTGCCGGTCAGGGTGGAAATGACACTTCAGATAAAATATTCTTACTTTCAGAAAGGGAAGTATATAATACGGATGATGCAAAAAAATATGGATTTGTATTAGATGGAGAGGTATATGATGAGGCTAGAAGATGCAAATGCAGTACGTATGCTTATGCTATGGGTACATGGAGAAATATAGAAGATTCGGAATGCAATGGAAATGCATTGTGGTTCCTTCGTTCGCCAGGTGGCTCTTGTTATGGGGATGTAACAGCTGTGTATGATTTCGGTCGTGTCAATAGTGGAGGCACCAGTATTTTTTCTGATCATAGCGTTCGTCCAGCGATACATTTAGATCTTTCTTCTATAGATACTGCTAATATATATGCAGGAACCGTATGCTCTGATGGAACCGTAAATGAAGGAAAGAAAGAAGATACAGACAATATAGCAAGCCCTCTACAAAAATCCGGTGAATTTAAGTTTGAAACAAGTTTACATAAGATTGTTAATACATCAGGAGGAGATAAGAAAACAGCAAAATATATCTATGATTACGATGAAAACTGGTTCTTTACTCCAAGTACGACTTATCAGCATGGGCTTACAAAGATGTCGATTCGTGGGGCAGTGGCCGGATATGGGGTGATGGATGATCCACATTCTATAGACACGAATATAAAGTATCTGATGGCCGGGACTGATAAGAATTCGTTAGAATTTACGAATTATGAAAGTTCTTATCCCGATCCTAAAACAAATACGATTGGCTATGCGATTAGCAGTAAAAATATTAAAAACAGTGCTGGTAAAACAGCCTCTCTTCTTATGGTTACAGTTCGCGGCGGCGGATATATGGATGAATGGGGAGGAAACTTTAATCTTGGAACAAAAGATGAACATCAAGGTTTTAATGAGGCAGCTCTGCAGGTTAGAGATGGCATTAAAAAGTATGTAGAAAAATATAAAGACAAGCTGCCATATGAATTAAAAGTATGGATTTCCGGGTACAGCAGAGGAGCAGCTACAACAAACCGCGTAGCTAAAATGTTGGATGACGGTGCGGTAGAAGGTCTTACACGAGATAATATCTATGCCTTTTGTTTTGAATGTCCGCAGAACACGACAAAAACACAAAGTTATGTAGAGAGTGATAAATATAAAAATATTGTAAGTATAGTCAATTCGGTTGATTTAGTACCAAAAGTAGCAATGAGTGGGTTTGAATTTAAAAGATATGGAACAGTATATCAATTACCAAATATTCGCGCGCTAGCTGATTACGGGATTGCAAGGGCCAAAATGGTCAAATGTTATACAGATTTGATTACATATAATAAATTAGCCCTAGGAGCGAGAATGTATGATTGGACGGAGAAAGAAGTGAAAAACTTATATCTTCCAATGCAGGCGGTGGTATATTTAACGAAAGAAGGGCTTGCGCAGGCTTCTATGATGGATAAGCTGATGGATGATTTATGCGATGTTGCAGTGAATAGAGAAAATTATTATATGAGGCTGCAGGCAAATATGATTAGTGGAATGGCAGGAGTATTAGGAAAGAACAGTGGATTGGATACCGGAGCCCTTGCAGTGACAATTGCAAGAGTGATACCAGGACTTGCTGCAAAGCATCCTCTTGATAATGCATATTTGCTAACACATTTAATACCTATTGATGAAAATGGTCAGAAAATCGTATGTATCCCTGAAGATGCTGACTACAAAGTGGATTTAAAAGCAACGGATAACGGAACAATGACATATACCGTTATGAATCAGAATCTGGAAACTAATGAATGTAGCCAGGTAAAAAGTTATGTTGATATTCCGATAAAAGAAGGAGAAGTTTACAAAAGTACATTTGAAACAGATACAGAAAGTTCTACAGAAACGCTTAAAAATGTCAGTGGAGATGAAGTACAGCCTTCGATAGAAAAAGGTGCTTCCGAAGATATTAAAAAACAGGTAAATGTTACTGCGCAGTCAGGTGGAAGTGTTACAGGTGGCGGAAGCTATACGATCAGCGAATATGCAAAGGTAACTGCAGAGCCAGAAACTAATTATACATTTGCAGGATGGTATGAAAATGATAATCTGATTTCAAAAGAAAAAGAATACCGCTTCTGTGTTCAGAATAACAGAAACCTGTCAGCACATTTTTCAAAAAATGCAAATCAGGGAACCCAGAAACCGTCCAGCAACACAACAAAACCATCTGGTAACACAACAAAAGCTCCATCTATAAAACCTTTTAAAGCAACCGGAAAGCAAAACAGATTGCCGCAGGCAAAAAGGTGAACTTAAAGGCTGAAATCGGGCTGCCAGACAGCATAACAAAACAGTTAACCTGGAAGTCAAGCAATACCAAGGTAGCAACTGTCAACGCAGATGGTGTTGTAACAGTGAAAAAGAAAACCGGAGGAAAGAAAGTTACAATAACAGCATCAAACGATAAGATAAAGGTTTCCGCATCCTGGAAAGTAACTTCCATGAAAGGAATCGTAAAGAAGGTAAAAATTACAGGAACTAAAACTGTTAAAGCAGGAAAAAGCCTGAAATTAAAAGCGAACGTAACCGCTACGAAAAAAGCGAATAAAAAGTTACAGTGGACATCCTCCAACGCGAAATATGCTACAGTCAATGCCAAAGGCGTAGTCAAAACTAAAAAGGTTGCCAAAGGAAAAACTATAAAAATCACAGCGATGGCAACCGACGGAAGTAACAAAAAAGCAACCTTTAAAGTCAAGGTAAAGTAGTCATATAAGATAAAATAATCATAAAGCTTAAAGTTATTATTTTTTAACCACTTCTTCTCTAACAGCCAGTAAAATGACTTTGGAGAGCCAACAAACAGAAAATGAAAAAGGATACTCCCCTCAAGATGTAATGTCGGAGTGAGTGAAAATGCGACTGAGCATTTTGCTCGAACGACTATCTTTACAGCTTGAGGGGAGTATCCTTTTTCATTTTCGTCTGTTTATCCGCAAAATCCATTTTACTTCTCTCTCATTTTATGTTATGTTTATATACGATTATGCCATTTTTTATGGCTGTTTTTTGAGTGTAGAGAATGGAACAAAAAAACAATAAGACATAATATATTTTTTGAAGGAGTTGTAAACGAGAATGTCAGAGATTTATTTTGACAATGGCGCGACCACAAGGGCGCTGCCGCAGGTGCGTGAGATTATGGATGAAGTACTTGAGAAAGAGTATGGGAATCCTTCTTCTATGCATATGAAAGGATTTGATGCAGAGAAGTATGTCAATCATGCGAAAGAGATTATTGCAAAGAGCCTGAAAGTTGATCCAAAGGAGATTTATTTTACTTCTGGTGGTACAGAGGCGAATAATCTTGCATTGATCGGTACTGCATTTGCAAATAAAAGAGAGAGAAAGCACATTATTACAAGCTGTATTGAACATGCTTCTGTATATAATCCATTATCTTTTTTGGAAGATGAGGGATTTGAAGTAACCTATCTTCCTGTCGATGAACATGGAATCGTAGATTTAGAGGCATTAAAGAAGGCGCTTCGTAAAGATACATTGATGGTTTCTATTATGTGCGTGAATAATGAGATTGGTGCCATCGAACCGGTTGAGGAGATTGGAAAGATTGTAAAGTCTTTTGATCCAAAGATTTTATTCCATACCGATTGTATTCAGGCATATGGTAAGTTGAATTGTTACCCTAAGAAATGGAAAGCAGATATGATTTCTGTAAGTGGACATAAGATTCACGGCCCAAAGGGAATCGGATTTATTTATATTAAGAATGGAACAAAGATAAAGCCAATCATCTGGGGTGGAAATCAACAGAAGGGAATGCGTTCCGGAACAGAAAATGTACCGGGAATTGCAGGGCTTGGTAAGGCGGCAGAGTTGATTTATGAGAATCATGAGGAAAAGATCGCACATATCAGAGAGATAAAAGATCATTTTATAAAAAGAGTGATGGAAGAGATTCCAGATGTGAAGGATAATTCCGGAGATGCTCCGCATGTGGCGAGTATCAGCTTTTTAGGAGTAAGAAGTGAAGTGCTTCTTCACGCATTAGAAGAACGTGAGATTTATGTATCAGCAGGTTCTGCCTGTTCATCTAATAAACCGGAAGTCAGCGGTACTTTGAAGGGCATTGGTCTTACAAAGGAATACTATGAATCGACGCTTCGTTTTTCATTCTCTATTTTTAATACGGTAGAAGAAGTAGATATTTGTGTGGAAGCGTTAAAAGAACTGTTGCCGATGCTTCGGAGATTTACAAGACGATAAAACAATTAGAACATAATGTACTCTCGGAATCTTTTTGAGCTTGATTTTGTGACAAGAAAGACTACGAGAGTACATCATATAAAAAAGGAGATATTTATGGAATTCAAAGCATTTTTGATTAAATATGCAGAAATTGGAATCAAGGGAAATAATCGCCGTTTCTTTGAAGATGCCCTTGTCCGTCAGATGAAATATGCATTAAAACCAGTAGGAGACTTTTCTATCAGAAAGGAATCTGGACGTATTTTTGTACATGCCAATGAAGAGTATGATTTTGATGAGGCGGTGGAAAGCTTAAGCCATGTATTCGGTATTGCAGGTATTTGTCCAATTGTAGTAGAAGAAGATAAAGATTTTGAAAAGATTGCGGAAGTCGTAGAAAAATATGTAGATGAAGATTATGCAGATAAGCATTTTTCTTTCAAAGTACATGTAAGAAGAGCAGACAAGAAGTATCCAATTCCGTCTATGGAAGCAGCTGCCCGTCTTGGAGAGAGATTATTAGAGAAGTTTGAGGACTTAAGTGTTGACGTGCATAATCCAGATGTTATGCTTACAGTCGAGATTCGTGATAAGGTTTACATTTATTCCAGAGAGATTCCGGGACCAGGTGGAATGCCTGTTGGAACAAACGGAAGAGCAATGCTTCTTCTTTCCGGTGGTATCGACAGCCCAGTAGCAGGTTACATGATTTCCAAGCGAGGTGTAAGCATTGACGCAACTTACTTCCATGCACCTCCTTATACAAGTGAGAGAGCGAAACAGAAAGTAGTAGATCTTGCAAAAGAGATTGCAAAATATACAGGACCTATTACATTACATGTTGTAAACTTTACAGATATTCAGATGGCAATTTATGAGAAATGTCCTCATGATGAATTGACAATCATTATGCGTCGTTACATGATGAAGATTGCAGAGCATTTCGCAAATCAGGATAATTGTCTTTCCCTCGTTACAGGTGAGAGTATCGGACAGGTTGCCAGTCAGACAATGCACAGTCTTTATGTAACAAATGAAGTGTGCCAGATGCCAGTATTCCGTCCTTGTATCGGACTTGATAAAAATGAAATCGTAAAAGTTGCAGAAAAGATTGGAACATATGAGACATCTATTTTACCATACGAAGACTGCTGTACTATTTTTGTGGCAAAACATCCGGTAACAAAGCCAAGATTAGATGTAATTAAGCGTTCTGAGAGAAATCTTGATGATTGTATTGACGAGCTGATGAAGACAGCGATTGAAACAACAGAAGAAATTAAGATTAACGCTCACTAAAGTATTAATGGATGAAAGCATTTTCAAGGCAGACATAAGTATTTTGATAATGTTTATAATGCTTGCAGATAAGTGCCTTTTTAAAAGGTGGGAAGAAGAAATATCACTAAAAATATTTGTTTTATCTGAAGATTCATATAAGAAAAATTTATCTGTAAAGAAAGAACCGAGGAAAGTAATATTTCCTCGGTTGATTTCATAAATACATCACAGGTTATATATAATATATCCGTATACCAGAAAACCCGCTCTTATGTAATTATTCAGTTACTAAGTATGGCTGTAACTGTTCCATAATCTCATCAAGATTATCAGCGTTATGGATATTTAAATCGATAGGTTTAGAAATATCTAAACTGAAAATTCCCATGATAGACTTTGCATCAATAACGTAACGACCGGAAACTAAATCGAATTCTGCATCGAAACGATTGATGACATTAACAAATGTTTTTACCTTATCGATGGAATTTAAAGAGATTTTAATCGTTTTCATATACGCGCTCCTCCTAAAAATGTCTATATATATTTTAATAATATAGTACCTTTTTAGTGAAAAAAAGTCAATAGATTTGAGGAAGATTTGGAAAATATTATCTAAAGATAAAGGGGAATTTTTTGGCATGAATCTGGAGATGAATGAAGTTAGAAAAAATAGGATTGCAGGTAGGAAATAATAAATAACAGAAAAAACGAAAAGGAGAAACGGAAAAAGGAGATTTGTTTTTATGAGTAAAAGAAGAGCGGCGTTCCTCACACTGGGCTGTAAAGTAAATCAGTATGAGACTGATGCTATGGAGGAGATTCTTGAAAAGGCAGGGTACGAGATTGTCAGTTTTAAAGAGACAGCGGATGTCTATATTATAAATACCTGTTCTGTAACAAATATGGCAGACAGAAAGAGCCGTCAGATGATTCATCGTGCAAAGAAAAACAATCCGGATGCAATTATCGTGGCAGCGGGGTGTTATGTGCAGGCAGCAGAGGAAGAACTGGCAAAGAAAAATGAGGCGGATATTCTTGTCGGTAATAATAAAAAGAAAGATATCGCCCAGATCCTTGAGGAATATTTTGCGGCAAAAGAACCAGAGCAGGAGGTACCAGTTGTCTCAGAAGTAATTGATATTAATCACACAAAAGAATATGAAGATTTAACAATTCATAAGGTAAACGAGCATACAAGAGCATATATTAAAATACAGGATGGTTGTAATCAGTTCTGTTCGTATTGTATCATTCCTTACACAAGAGGAAGAATCCGCAGTAAAAATCCAGAGGAAGTCATTGAAGAAGTAAAAAATCTGGCAGCACAGGGTTATAAAGAAATCGTGCTTACCGGAATTCATTTAAGTTCCTATGGGAAAGATTTAGGAACAGTGACTCTTCTTGATGTGATTAAGAGAATACAGCAGGTAGAGGATGTGGAGAGAATCCGCCTTGGTTCTTTAGAGCCTAGAATTATCACAGAGGAGTTTGTAAAAGAACTTGTGAAATGTGATAAAGTATGTCCACATTTTCATCTTTCTTTACAGAGCGGCTGCGACGAGACATTAAAGCGTATGAACCGCAAATATACAACAGAAGAATATGAGGAAGCATTAAATATTTTAAGAAAGTACTATGAGCATCCGGCATTAACAACTGATGTTATTGCAGGTTTTGTCGGAGAAACTGAGGAAGAATTTGAAAAAACAAGAGCATATCTTGAGAAAATCAATCTATATGAGATGCATATTTTTAAGTATTCTGTACGAGAAGGAACAAGAGCACAGAAGATGTCCGGGCATGTGCCGGAACAGGTAAAGACAGAACGTTCCGAGGTGCTTCTTTCGATGGCAAAAAGGCACAAGACAGCATTTGAAGAATGGTATGTTGGAAGAAAAGAAAAAGTACTTTTAGAAGAAATTGTAGAGAAAAATGGTAAAAAATATTTTCAGGGATATACGGCTCATTATGTGAAAGTTGCAGTGGAATTAACGGAAAATGATACAAAATTAGAACAAAATGAGGTAATTGTAGTAGATATTCAGGGATTTATTGATGAAAATTTACTGTACGGAAAAGTTTCGATTGAATTTTAATGTCACTCATAGTAAAATATTTATTGATTGTAAATCTGCTAGAAGGAGGTAGACATGGGTAGAAATAATACACAGTTTTTTCATGTGGTTAAAGAACAGGAATATGATGTAGCATCTATTTTGAAAGATGTATACGAAGCATTAACGGAAAAAGGATATAATCCAGTGAATCAGATCGTGGGTTATATTATGTCCGGAGATCCGACTTATATTACCAGTCATAAGAATGCGAGAAGCTTAATTATGAAGGTAGAACGTGACGAGATTCTTGAAGTTTTATTTGAAAATTATATTGATACTCAGTTAAAGTAATTATGAAAGAAAGATGGATGGGTCTTGATTACGGGACAAAGACAGTAGGTGTGGCGGTAAGTGATGCTTTGGGTATTACGGCACAGGGAGTTGAGACAGTTACCAGAAAGTCGAATAAGAAGCTGCGCCAGACATTGGCAAGGATAGAAGCGCTCATAGAAGAATATGAAGTGAGTAAGATAGTACTCGGATTGCCAAAGAATATGAATAATACGCTGGGAGAAAGAGCTGAGGAGACGAAGGAGTTTCAGGCGATGCTTCAGCGCAGAACCGGATTGGAAGTAGTCTTATGGGATGAAAGACTGACTACGATGGAATCAGAGAGAATTTTGCAGGAAGGCGGAGTGCGCCGTGAGAACAGGAAAGAACGCATTGACTGGATGGCGGCTACTCTGATTCTGCAAAGTTACATGGATGTACATCCAATTCCGGAAAAGTAAGCGGAGAACGGACGTAAGTACGGAAGAAAGAGGTTTTATATGAACAATTATCAGAGTATTCCATTTAAAGACGAAGATGGAAAAGAAAAGGAGTTCTATGTCCTCGAACAGACAACTCTGAATGGATTTCACTATCTGTTAGTAGAAGACGGAAGTGCAGATGCAGATGACGAGGAGGTTGAAGTTCTTATCATGAAAAGAGTTGCTGATGCGGCTGAGGATGAAGAATGGGCAACCTATGAGATGGTTGAAGACGAGGAAGAACTTATATCAGTATCCAAAGTATTTGAGCAGTTAATGGACGATATTAATTTTGAAGTAGAATAGCAGGCAGGCTTTCGTGTGAGATAAAACGGCAGATATTTGGCAGGAATAGATGTCCGTTTTATTCTATGCGATTGTGCTTTCTGCTATATAGACAAGTGAATAGTAGAACGGAGGTTAGAATTTGAAAGTAACAGGAAATCAATCAGTAAAGATAATACCTCTCGGCGGATTAGAGCAGATCGGTATGAATATTACTGCGTTTGAGTATGAGGACAGTATTATTGTAGTAGACTGTGGTCTGGCTTTTCCGGACGATGAGATGTTGGGAATCGATTTAGTTATACCGGATATCACTTATTTGAAAGAGAATGCCTCAAAGGTAAAGGGACTTGTAATTACCCACGGACACGAGGATCATATTGGTGCGATTCCCTATGCTCTTAAAGAACTGAATATGCCTATTTATGCAACAAAGCTTACAATGGGACTTATTGAGAATAAGTTAAAAGAGCATAATCTTTTAAGAACAACCAGAAGAAAGGTCATCAAACATGGCCAGTCTATTAATCTGGGAAGATTTCGTATAGAATTTATTAAAACGAACCACAGTATCAGTGATGCGGCAGCACTCGCTATTTATACACCAGCAGGGATTATTGTGCATACTGGTGACTTTAAGATCGATTACACACCGGTATTTGGAGATGCCATTGATCTTGGTCGTTTTGCAGAACTTGGAAAGAAAGGTGTTCTTGCCTTAATGTGTGAGAGTACCAATGTAGAGCGTGAGGGATATACGCCATCCGAGAGGACCGTTGGACGAACTCTCCGACACCTTTTTGATGAGAATAAAGACCACAGAATTATTGTAGCGACATTTGCTTCGAACGTAGATCGTGTACAGCAGATTATTGACTGTGCGTATAGTTGTGGAAAGAAGGTTGTTATCGAGGGAAGAAGTATGGTCAGCACAATCTCTACTGCAGCAGAGCTTGGCTATATTAAGATTCCAGATAACACATTGATCGATATAGAACAGATGAAGAATTATGTGGATGAGCAGCTCGTGCTTATAACAACAGGAAGCCAGGGAGAAACGATGGCAGCATTAAGCCGTATGGCAGCTTCCACTCACCGCAAGGTTTCTATTAAGCCAGGTGATGTAATTATCTTCAGTTCTCATCCAATTCCTGGTAATGAGAAGGCTGTATCAAAAGTAATGAATGAGCTTGCCAAGAAGGGAGCCAGCGTTATTTTCCAGGATACTCACGTTTCCGGACATGCGTGTCAGGAAGAGATTAAGCTTATCTACACATTGACAAAGCCACAGTATGCGATTCCAGTTCATGGAGAGTACCGTCACTTAAAGAGACATAAAGATCTTGCCATTGAGATGGGTATTCCAAAAGAAAATGTAATGATCTTACAGTCTGGCGATGTGCTTACCATTTCAAAAGAGCAGGCAAAAGTTACCGGGCATGTACCTGCACAGGGTATTTTAGTAGATGGTCTTGGTGTTGGTGATGTTGGTAATATTGTACTTCGTGACCGCCAGCATTTATCACAGAACGGCTTATTTATTGTCGTTGTTACACTTGACCGTTATAATGGGGTTCTTCTGGCAGGGCCAGACATTGTGTCAAGAGGTTTCGTTTATGTAAGAGAGAGCGAGAAGCTCATGGAAGAGGCAAAGAGTGTTGTCACGAACACATTAGAGCATTGTAACTCGAAGAAGATTACGGATTGGGGACGTATTAAGGGGGCAATCCGTGATGATTTAGGAGATTATATCTGGAAGAAGATGAAGAGAAGTCCGATGATTCTTCCGATTATTATGGAAGTATAGACAATGATGGATGAAGGAAAGTTATCAATACCGTTCTTTCCTGATACAGAAGATATTCGTCAGGGTACAAAGAAGTTGACAGATATGATTTGTCATACAGAAGATTACAAATGTTATCAGAAAGACCTGACTGTTTTGAAAGAACAGGAAGAATTATATCGTAAGTTTAAAGAATTTCGTGGAAAAAGTTTGTATTTACAGCTTGAAAAAGGACAGGAACAATACTTTGAAAAAATAGAATCACTTCATTCAGAGTATAAAGATGTGCTGACAGAACCAGTTGTGGTAGACTTTCTTTCCGCAGAGCAGCGGATGTGTAAACTGATGCGGCTGGTATATGATGGTATTGCAGAGAATATTAAGCTGGATTTATCTTATATGGATGAACTATGATTACAAGTCATATCGGATTATTCAGATTTCGTAAATTACAGACTATTTGCAGAACAAAAAATGTCAGACGTGAGATGAACATTCATTTTGGTTTTACGAATGATTAACTATGGATTAAAATAAAGATAAATTGACAGCTTGGATTTGGATAAAGAGCATAAGTTATATTAGAGCGTGTTTTAAAACACGCTCTAGGATAAAAGGAGTGAAAAACATGGCAGAGAAAGTATTACATGTAATTATCAAAATATTAATGTATATCTTTATAGTACTTCTTTTTATCCTGCTCTTTGTGCGGATGAGCGGAGTTGGCCGTGCTATTTTTGCAGATAAGCCAAAGGATAAGAACCCGCAGATAGCCAGCGAGACTGTACTTGTCGTAGAGCAGGGGGAATCTCTTCTTGAGATTTCTAAAGATTTGGCAGAACAGGGGATTGTAAAGAATCCGTATCTGTTTGCCATATCTCTTCGCTGCATGGATGGATATCAGAATATCCGGCCAGGGGAATATCAGGTTTCCTCTTCTGAGAAGCCATCAGAAATATTAAAACAGCTAACACATGAGGAGGAAAAAATACAGTGATTACAGAAGAAAGAGTTCTGGATTTCATTCGTTCCTTTGGAGTAGACAGAGGTTCTGAGGCTTTGCATATGATAGAAAAAGAAGCCATCAGAGATGATGTGCCGATTATCCGCAAAGAGTCAGGGGAACTTCTTCGAATATTGCTGCAAATTAAAAAACCGGAGAAAATTCTGGAGGTAGGTGCTGCCATAGGATTTTCTTCGGTTTTTATGGGTGAAAATACAGATAACAATACACACATTACGACAATTGAAAATTATCCGCCGCGTATTGAGCGGGCAAAAGTAAATATCGCACTTGCCGGAATGGAAGATAAGATTACGTTAATTTCGGGAGATGCGGCAGAAGTGTTGAAAGAACTTTCCGGAAGCTGGGATTTTATTTTTATGGATGCGGCGAAGGGACAGTATATTCATTTCCTTCCGGACGTACTAA